>Ga0335069_10007730_pt1 | contig 15487 bp, 15 predicted proteins | sample Lox_Sample_11_FD_206714 | JGI IMG/M metagenome (GOLD analysis project Ga0335069, IMG submission 206714) | Soil microbial communities from Loxahatchee National Wildlife Refuge, Florida, United States - Lox_Sample_1.1 | ecosystem: Environmental > Terrestrial > Soil > Wetlands | place: USA... | reverse complement strand
CTCGATATATCCGCGGGCGAGCAGGCGCGCATCCTCGGCGGAAACGCGCGCGAGCTGCTCCGGCTGAACTGACGGCGCCGTGAAGACCGAGACCATCCGTGTCAGGCTGCGCGACGGCGAGATGGGCGCCTACCTCGCGATCCCCGATCGTACGCCCGCGGGTGCTGTGATCGCGATCATGGAGATCTGGGGCGTCAACGACACGATGCGCCACCATGCGCACGAATTCGCCGAGGCGGGGTTCGTGTGCCTGGTGCCCGACCTGTTCTGGCGGCAGCAGCCGGGGGTCGAGCTGTCGGACGGCAACCCCGAGCACGTCAAGACGGCGTTCGACCTCTACTACGACTTCGATTACGACCTCGGCGTGCGCGACATGGAGGACACGGCGGCCTTCCTCGCACGTCATCCGGCATGCAACGGCAAGGTGGGTGCGGTCGGCTACTGCCTGGGCGGCAAGCTCTGCTACCTGATGTGCTGCCGCACCGACATCACCTGCGCCGTCGCGTATTACGGGACCTACATCGAGCACAACATCCGGGAGGCACCAAAGCTCCACCGGCCGTTCGTGCTGCACATGGCCATGAAGGACCGCTGGGTGCAGGCCGAGGTGAACGACCTCCTCGAGCGCCGGCTGTCGCCCAATCCGCTGGTCACGATCCACAAATATCCGGGAGCCGACCATGCGTTCGCGCGCAAGGGCGGCAGGACCTACAGCAAGCCCGAGGCCGACCGCGCGCTCGGGCTCACGGTCGACTTCTTCCACACGCATCTAACAACGACACGCTGAACAGAGGGACTTCGCCATGAGAATAGCTCGTTCGACCCTGCTCGCGGCTGCCGTGGGCACCTTGCTCTGGATTGGCGGGAGTACCGCCTTCGCGGCCGATCCAGCCCCGGCTCCGGCTTCCCCGCAGCCCGCAGCGGATTCGCTGAAGCCCGGTCTTTCGGTGCGCTACTGGCCTTACGCCATGCACAACGTCGAAGAGGTCGCGCGCTACTCGAAGTCGAGCATGATGCCGGGCCAGAAGGGCGCCCCGCTGCCAGGCCTCGACTACGACGACAACACCGGGAAAGTCCTGAGCTCCAATCTCACCCAGGAGGTCGGCGCCGAGATCACCGGCTTCATCAAGTTCCCTGCGGCCGGCAAATACAAGCTCGCGGCCAACTCGAACGACGGCGTGCGCGTCTTCGTGGGCGGCGCGCAGCTGATCGACGATCCCCAGATCCATGCCATGGGACTGTCGGATCCGGCGGAGATCACGGTCCAGGGCGGGGTCTGGTATCCGTTGCGCGTGCTCTACTTCCAGCGCCACGGCACCTGGGGCCTGCAGCTGATGTGGGCGCCGGCCGGCAAAGATCTTGCCGTCGTGCCGAACGACGCTTACGCACACACCGAAGGCTAGAGCGATAGAAATAACGGAGGCGGCGATCGATCAGGCCTTTGCCTGCGACGAAGTCCGGCAAAGGCGCATGCCCCCGACCCGCCGGACGGCCCGAAAAAGGTGCGGGCTGGCGCACCTTTTGTCCAGGGGAGCGCACCTCAGGCGCTCACGGCCGTCGGTGCCAGCACCTCGATGTCCGTCGCCACATCGATGACCACCGGGCGGTCGGCCTTGAGTGCCGTGTTGAACGCGGCTTCGAACTCGCCCGCCTTCTCGACCCTGAGCCCGATGGCGCCGATGGCCTCGGCCAACTTCGCGAAGTTGACCTTGGTGTAGGTCCACAGCTCGCGCGATTTTTCCGTGGGGTTGCCGCCGTAGACGCGGTCGAAGCCGCGCTTCGACTGGTTGCCGCCGCCGTTGTTGTTGACCACAGTGATGCTGTTCATCTTCCAGCGCACCGCCGTCTCGAGCTCGCCGATGTGATACCAGAAGCCGGCATCGCCGGTGAACACGACCACCGGCCGGTCGGGTGCTCCGCACTTGGCACCGAGCCCGGCCGGAAACGCCCAGCCGAGATGCCCGGCACTGCGCATGTAGCTCTGGCCGGGTGCGCGCAGATCGTAGAAGCCGCCCATCCACATCCCGGCGTGCCCGGTGTCGACGACGACGATGCCGTTGTCGGGCATGAGGCGCGTCAGTTCCGCGCACAGACGCTCGGGCCGGATCGGCCACGCATCCGACGTGAGGGCGGGCTTGTATTTGGCCGCCCACTCCTCGCAGATCGACCGCACGAAGGACACCCATGATTTGCGCCTGATAGCACTCGCGCGGTCGGCGTCCTTGAGCATCAGCGACAGCACGGTCTTCGCATCGCCCAGCACACCCGCCTTCAGCGGATAGTTGCGGCCCAACGCCTCGGGCTCGATGTCGATCTGGATCGCCGGCACGCCGATCCTGGGCACCGCCCAGAAATGCGTCGTCATGCCCCCGGTCTCGGTACCGATAAAGCACACGAGGTCGGCGGCCGCCACGACGCGGTTGGCACTCTCGCGCGAGTAGCTGCCGACCACACCCACCGACAGCGGATTGGTACCAAGGATCGAGTCCTTGCCGTTCAGCGAGGTGGCGACCGGGATCTGCAGCGCCTCGGCAAGGGCGGTGAGCGCGGCACCGCCCCCCGACGCGCGCACGCCGCCGCCGGCGACGATCACCGGCTTGTCCGCCTCCTGCAGCAATTTCAGTGCGGCTTGCACGTGCGCCGCCTCGGGGATCGGGCGGAACGGCGGCACCTTGCTGAACTGCGGCTCGCAGATCGGCTCCATATCCGCCTCGTCGCCGTCGATCTGCCCCTCATTGCCGCGGAACTGCAGATGCACGGGGCCGGGCGTGCCGGACACGGCAGCGCGGAACGCCTGGCGCACCATGTCCGGAAAGCGCTCGACCGCGTCGACCGTCGCATTGAACTTGGTCACCGGCTCGAACGCCGGCACGTCGTCAACCTCCTGGTAGACCTTGCGGAACTTGGTGCGCGCGTCGCGGCCGCCGGTGAACGCGATGACGGGCGAGTGCGCCAGATGCGCATCGCGCAGGCCCGCCGCAAGATTGAGGGCGCCGATCACCTGCGCCATGCACAAGCCGGGCTTGCCGGACGCGCGCGCATAGCCGTCGGCCATGTAGGCCGCCGATTTCTCGCCGTGGCAATGTATGCGCGCGATGCCGGTCCCGCGGCGCTCCATCTCGGCGAAGCTTTGGCGCAGCACCGCCGGAACGTGGAAGACATGCGTGACGCCGTAGCCTTTCAGCATGTCGGCCATCACCTGGGCACCGGTCATTTTCGGCATGGCAGAACCACCCCTATGTGCATCGCGTCATGGCCGGGCTTGTCCCGGCCATCCACGTCGATCAGCAAAAACTACAGTAAGCCAGGATACGGCCCGACGTGGATGCCCCGAACAAGTCGGGGCATGACGGAGAAGAACGTCACTTGATCGCGAGCGGATTCGTCGGCGAGCCGACAGCCCCGGTGATCGGGATTGCGGGGGCGACGAACAGGAACTCGTAGACCTTGTCCTGCGCGCAATCCTCGGCGAGGTCCTTCAGATAGAAGATCTCGCCCATGGTCATGCCCATGATTGGGATGGTGATCCAGTGCCAGGGCTGGTTGATGCCCTCTTCGCTTTCGTTCGGCCGCACCTCGCAGCCCCAGGTGTCGCTGGCCAGAGCCGCAAGCTGGGTGCGCTGGATCCAGCCGAGGGTCTCGAACGAGAACCCTGGCGCGTCGCCGCCCGGGTAACCGTCCCAGCTCCCCGCCTTGATCTTCTGCTCCATCTGCCCCGTGCGCACGACGACGAAATCCCCGCGCTTGACCGTCACACCCTGGGCCTTCGCCGTGCGGTCGAGGTCCTCGCTCGTGATCGCATAGCCGTCCTCGAGCGCCTCCTTGCCCAGGGCGCGCGGCACGTCGAGGAACACGCCGCGGCCGACCATTTTCGCCTTGGTCTTCTCGATGCCGCATTTCTGCGCGCCGGCGGACGTGACCTCGCGGCAGTCGTAGCCGTTCCACATATTGTTCTCGTAGAACACGTGGCCGAGCCCGTCCCATTGAGTGCCGCATTGGAGCGGCATGACCACCATGTCGTCGGCGGCCCGGATGCCGCGTTTGTCGAGGACGCCCGAGTACGCATCGGTGCCGGTGCGCAGCATCGTGTGCACCGGATTGATCCGGCCCATCGCCGGATATTTGCTCTTCGCCCCCTGCGGGCCATTGTTGTCGAAGTTGAGGGCGAGCGAGATGACCTTGCCCTTCTTCACCAGGCGCGCCGCGGCAACGATGTCATCAGGGCTCGTGTAGTTGAGCGTGCCGATCTCGTCGCTTGGCCCCCACTTGCCCCAATTCTTGTATTTCTCCGCGGCGTCGCGCAGGTCCTGGCGCGTCAATTTGCGAGCGGCCATGCGGCGTCTCTCCCCGTCTATTGAGCTCGTGATCAATAGAACGCTACACCGAATCCCACGGCGCCCGCAAACGCATGGGCCGTGGCCCAACCGCGGCGTCTCTGCTATTGATAGACCGATAAAAGAAGAATCGGACCGGGAGGAGACGTCATGCGGGCTCTCATCGTAGGCGCAGCACTGCTATGCGCCGCTTCCGCCGCGCATGCGGCGGAGACGTGGCCGGCACGGCCGGTCCATATCGTCGTGCCGTTCGCGCCCGCAGGACCAACCGACGCGGTCTCGCGCGTCCTCGCCGACAAGCTGGGCACTGCCCTTGGTCAGCAGTTCGTGGTCGAGAACCGGCCTGGCGCCGGGGCCAATATCGGCATCGACCTCGTGGCCCACGCGGCCCCCGACGGCTACACCGTGCTGATGGTCAGCTCGAGCTTCGTCATCAACCCATCGTCCTATCACAATCCCGGCTACGACCCCTTCAAGGACTTTGCACCGGTCACCGACGCCGGCAGCTCGCCCAACATCATCGTCACCAACCCGTCGCTGCCGGCCAAGACGATGAAGGAGCTGGTGGCGCTGGTACACGCGAACCCGGGCAAGTACAGCTACGCCGTGCCAGGAATCGGTACGCTGGGCGATCTGTCGGCCCGTATCCTCCTCGGTTCGCTGAAGCTCGACATGGTGCCGGTGGCATTCAACGGGGCCGGGCCCGCGATGACATCGGTGATCCAGGGCCAGACACCGATCGGCTTTGCCTCGATCACGCCGGCGATTCCGCAGGTCAAGGCGGGCGCCTTGCGCGGCCTGGCCGTGGCGAGCGAAAAGCGTCTCGCGTCCCTGCCCGACGTACCTACGTTGGCGGAGGCCGGCTATCCCGAGCACGAAGCGGGGATCATGCACGCAGTGCTGTTCCCGGCACGCACGCCCAAGCCGGTGGTCGACCGTCTCTACCGCGAGATCGCCAAGGCAGTGGCATTGCCCGACGTGCGGCAACGTTTCGAGACGCTGGGCTTCCAGCCCAAGGCCAACACGCCCGCCGAGTTCGCGGCCGAGATCAAGTCCGAGGTCGCGCTCTGGGCCAAGGTCATCAAGGATTCGCACCTGCCGGTGCAATAACCGCCAGCTTCGAACAAGGAGACAGACATGAGTTACATCACGCGCACCGTGCTCGGGGCCGCCGTTCTGGCGCTCGCGGGCGTCGTGGCCGCCGCAGCACCGGCCGCCGCCGCGGACCAGTATCCAAGCCGGACCGTGAAGATCCTGGTGGGCTTCGCACCCGGCGGCACCACCGACGTCACCTCGCGCATGGTGGCGCAAAAGCTGTCGGAGAGCCTGCATCAGCAATTCATCGTCGAGAACCGCGCCGGTGCCGGCAGCAATATCGCGATGGGCATCGCCGCCAAGGCGGCTCCGGACGGCTACACGATCCTGGGCGTGAGCTCGGCGTTTCTCGTCAATCCCTCGCTCTACGGGGACAAATGCCCGTACAAGCCCGAGGATTTCGCGCCGATCACGCTGTGGGCGGATTCTCCGAACGTGATCATCGTGAACCCGTCTGTCCAGGCCACGTCGCTGAAGCAGCTCATCGACCTGATTCACGCGACACCCGGAAAATTCAGCATTGCCACGGCCGGCATCGGCACGACGCCGGACCTCTCGACCGAGCTCTTGCGCATGACCTACAAGCTCGATGCGGTGCGCGTGCCCTTCAACGGCGGCGGGCCCGCGGCCGAAGCAGTCCTGCAAGGCCAGACCCAGATCGGCTTCGACGCGCTGCCGCCGGCCGCCCCGCTGATCAAGTCCGGCCATTTGCGGGCCATCGCCATGGCCTACCAGAAGCGCTCCGCCCTTCTGCCCGACGTGCCCACGACGGCCGAGCAGGGAATCCCCGGACAGGAGTCCCACACGATCGCGGGGTTCCTGGTGCCCGCGGCCACGCCCAAGCCGATCGTCGACCTGCTCCACAAGGAGATGGCGAAGGCGGTGGCCGATCCGACCGTGCGGCAGAACCTCGCCAATATCGGCTTCGAGCCGGTCGGCGGCACGCCCGCGGAATTTGCCGCCCTCATCAAGGATGAGGTCGACAAATGGGGCAAGGTCGTCCGCGCCGCCAACATCAAGGTGGAGTGAAGCCCATGCGACGGAGCGTTTCGATCTGCGCGGCGATCCTGTGCGCCGCACTCTGGGCGGCGCAGCCGGCCGCGGCCGCGGACCAGTATCCGAGCCATCCGGTGCGCGTGCTCGTAGGCTTCGCGCCCGGCGGCCCGACCGACGTCGTTGCCCGCCTCGTCGGCCAGAAGCTGTCGGAGAGCCTGCACCAGCAGTTCGTGATCGAGAACCGCGTGGGTGCGGGCAGCAACATCGCCATGGGCATCGTCGCCAAGGCGCCGCCCGACGGCTACACGCTCGTGATGGTGAGCTCCGCCTTCGCGGTCAACCCGTCGCTCTACGGCGACAAGATCACCTATGACCTGTTCAAGGACTTTGCACCGGTCACCGAGGCGGCGGATTCACCGAACGTGATCCTGGTCAATCCGTCGGTGCCCGCGACGACGATGAAGGAACTGATCGACCTCATCCACGCCAATCCCGGCAAATACAGCATCGCGACGTCGGGCATCGGCACCACGCCCGATCTCGCGGCGGAGCTGTTCCGCATGACCTACAAGCTCGATGCGGTGCGGGTGCCCTTCAACGGCGCCGCACCCACCTTGCAGTCGGTGCTGCAGGGCCAGACGCAGATCGGGTTCAGCGCCCTGCCGACCGCGACACAGATGGTCAAGACCGGCCAGCTGCGGGCGCTGGCGTTGGCGGCGAAGCAACGCACCTCGGCCCTGCCCGACGTGCCGACGACCGCCGAGGCCGGAATCCCCGGTCAGGAATCCGATACGATGGGTGCCCTGCTGGCGCCCGCCCACACCCCGCCCGAGATCGTGAACCTGCTGCAGAAGGAGATCGCCAAGGCGATGGCCGACCCCGACGTGAAGCAGCGTCTGACCGAGCTCGGCTTCGTGCCGGTCGCGAGCACGCCCGCCGAGTTCTCGGCCCTGATCAAGGAGGAATACGAGAAGTGGGGCAAGGTGATCCGCGCCGCCAACATCAAGGTGGAATGAGGCGGCGCGGACCGATCAAGCCGCAAGGATCTCGCGCACTGTCGGCCAGGGATCGGGAGTGATGCTCTTGAACGGCGCCCAGTCCTTGTCGCCCATGGCGTCCAGGATGGTGCGGCGGACCGATGGGCGTTGGCGCATGCGGTCGTACCATTGCGCGATCCGCGGCCGCTCGGCCCAGATCTGCGCCATGCGCAGGAAGTCGAGCCGCAGGATGTAGGGGATCACCGCCGCATCGGCGAGCGAGAAGCTGTCGCCGGCGAGCCACGCCCCCCGTTCGAGCGACTCCTCCATCCAGCCGAGCAGCTTCTGGTGCAGCTCAAGAGCCTCGCCGACGAATTTGGAGGCGAGGCCGTGCGCGATGACGTCACGCTTGTACTCGGCGCGCTTCTTGCTGGGCGACGGGGCGAGCAGCTTGGCCTCGAGCGCCTCCGGGCTGAGCTTCGCCAGTCCCGGCCGAAACGCGGTGGCAAACGTGAGGATCGTGCACGCATTGTGCACGTACTCGTCGATGAGCTTGTTGTACATCCGAACCCGCGCCCGCAGGAGCGGGTCGGCCGGCATCAGCGCCGGCTTGGGAAACGCCTCGTCGACGTAATAGAGAATGACCGAGGATTCGATCACCACTTTGCCGTCGTGCACGAGCGTCGGCACGACGGCGTTCGGGTTGAGCTTCAGATAGGCCGGATCGAACTGGCCGCCGAACAGATCGACCACGTGCTCCGTCCACTCCAGGCCCTTCTCGGCCAGGGCGATGCGCACCTTCTGCGCGCACACCGAATTGACGCTGTGATAGAGCTCGAGCATTGGCTGCCTCCTCCCGGTTGTTCTTAGTGTCAGCGGACCACGGACGCCGTCTGGCCGAACAGGATCTTGCGGGACGCCTCGTCGCTCACCGCGGGCGGCATATTGAACGACTTGCCCTTCTCGTAGGCGCGGACGGTCGCCGGACGGGCGGCGATCGCCTCGAACCAGCGCTTCAGGTTCGGGAAGTCGGTGAGCTTCTGCCCCTGCCGCTCGTAGGGCACGACCCACGGATAGCAGGCCATGTCGGCGATCGAGTAGTCGCCGGCCAGGAATGGACGATCGGCCAGGCGCTTGTTCATCACGCCATAAAGCCGGTTGGTCTCTTTCACGTAGCGGTCGATGGCGTAGGGAATCTTCTCCGGCGCGTAGACCGCGAAGTGATGGTTCTGGCCGGCCATGGGACCCAGGCCTCCCATCTGCCAGAACAGCCACTGCAGCACCTCGACCCGCCCGTTCAGGTCGGAGGGGATGAAGCGGCCGAACTTCTCCGCCAGGTACAGGAGAATGGCGCCGGACTCGAACACCGAGATCGGACCCTTGCCCGATTTCGGCGCGTGATCGACGAGCGCCGGCATACGGTTGTTGGGCGAGATCTTCAGGAACTCGGGGTTGAACTGCTCGCCCTTGCCGATATTGACCGGCTTGATCGTGTAGGGGATGCCGGCTTCCTCGGCGAACAGCAGGACCTTGTAGCCGTTGGGCGTGGTCCAGAAATAGATGTCATGCATACCGTCGCTCATGGGAGTCCTCGTTTGTTTTGAACCGGGCGATCCATAAAATTGGGTCAGTCGCCACCGACGCAGCGCAGCATAATCTCCGCGATGTCTTCCAGCACGGCCCGGTCCGGATTGGCCTTGCCGACCAGCCGCAGGCCCTGGAAGCCGGAGGTCAGGAACCGCGCGAGTGCTGTGGGATCGGCCGACCGCGGCAGCTCGCCGCGCGCCTTGGCCGCGGCGAGCGCGTCGCGAAAAATTGCCTCGTTGCGCGCAAGGCTGCGCCGCACGCGCGCCAGCGCATCGCGATCGCCCCGCGCCAGCTCGGCTGCGCAATTTCCAATGAAGCAGCCGCGCCGGCCCGGTCCGGCGATGATCTGGTCGATGAATTCGTCGAGGACCCGGCGCAGTGCCGCCTGGATCGGCGGGATGGCAAGCGCCGCGGTGAACCGCGCAGCGCCGCGATCGGCGTAGAGATCGATCGATTGCAGCAAAAGATCGTGTTTGTCGCCGAACGCCGCATACAGGCTCGAACGGCTGAGCCCCGTCGCCGCGCACAGATCGTCAAGCGAGGTGGCCTCGTAGCCCTTCGCCCAGAACACCTGCATGGCCCGATCGAGGGCCGCATCGGGGTCGAATTCGCGCGGGCGGGCCATACGAATTATGTACCATTCAGTCCAGAATGGCGCAAGCTCACATTTGAGTGAGCTGGCCATCCGCGGGCCGCGGCGTAACCTATATCCAGGATTGGGCGAACCTGTTGGCGAGGTCCCCATGAGCGCATCGCACGAACCCACCGACTTTTCGGCTGCCGTCCATGCCTATGAGCATGCCGAGCACGCCGGCGACCGTCCCGCACACCGCCTGGACGTAACCGACGCGCCGAAATGGCCGGCGACCTCGCCGCGCCCGGCATCGCCCGTGCGTCCGGCCGGGCAGGCCGTGACGCACACCCACCGGATCGAGCATCCGACAGGGACGGCGTTCAAGTTCGGCTTCGGCTTCGCGGCCGGCGTGGGCGCGTTCCGCGTCCTCGTCCTGATCGTGGCATCGACGATCCTTGCGATCGGGATCGGCTCGCTCGTGATGCGCGCGTTCCCATCCTAGCCGCGGCGTCCGCTCAATCGAACATCAGCACCGTGCGCGCGACCTCGCCCGCCTTCATGGCGCGGAAGGCTTCATTGATGTCGGACAGCCGGCCGCGCTTGCTGATCAGGTCGTCGAGCATCAGCTTGCCCTGGCGATAGAAGTCGAGATAGAGCGGGATGTCGAAGCGGAAGCGGTTGGAGCCCATGCGCGAGGTCTGCACCTTGCACTCGGGGCGGATCGCCATCCACGGGAACTCGATCATCGCATCCGGCGGCAACACGCCGACGATCGTTGCCGTGCCGCGGATGGCGAGGCTCTCGATCGCCTGGCGGCACAGTTTCGCGTCGCCGACGGCTTCGAACGCATGGTCGACGCCCGCCCCGCTCGCGAGCTTGCGCACGGCCTTCACGGGGTCGTCGTGGGTCGCATCCACGGTGTGCGTGGCGCCCAGCCGCCGCGCCGTCTCGAGCTTGCCCGGGAACTTGTCGACTCCGATGATCTGCCGAGCCCCGGCGATGCGCGCGCCCTGGATGATCGACAACCCGACCCCGCCGCAGCCGAACACGGCGACGGTCTGCCCCGGCTGCAGGCCGGCGCTGCGCAGGGCCGCTCCCACGCCCGTGAGCACGCCGCAGCCCACGAGGGCCGCGCGGTCGAGGGGCAGCTCGGGATCGATCCGTACCACCGAGTTCTCATGCAGCAGCATACGCTCGGCATAGCTGGACACGCCGAGGAACTGGCGGAAGCGGCCGCCTTTCTGCGACAGCCGCGGCACGGCCGTCTCCGGACGCGCCACGAAGCCCGCGGTGCACAGGTTCGGATGGCCGCTCAGGCATTGCGCGCAGGTGCCGCAGAACCCGGAAAGGCAGGCCACGACGTGGTCGCCGGGCCGCACCGTCGTCACCTCGGAGCCCACTGCCTCGACGATTCCCGCACCCTCGTGACCGAGCACATAGGGCAGATCGAGCGGGAAGCGCCCGAGGCCGTCGACCACGTGCAGGTCGCTGTGACACACGCCTGATGCCACCGTACGCACCAGGACTTCGCGGGCCAGCGGCCGGTCGATGTCGACCGTCTCGATCGTCAGCGGTTCGTGCACCTTGCGAAAGACCGCGGCCTGCATCTCCATGGTGGCCTCCTCGTGTGTGGCCTATGGCGTCAGGACGAGTGTCGCCATCGGGTAGTGCCGGGCATTGTCGCTGAATGCCGGAAGCCTCGCGAAGTCCGCGCGCATCTCCTGGCGCACCGGCGAGTTCAGCGCCGCGGTGAGCGCTGCCGGACTGTCGAAGACGACCTTGTTGCGCTGCATGTAGTGGACGCGCGGCCACGGCACGGCACTGCACCAGTCGAGCCGCGTGCACACCTCGACTTCGCGGATGCCGGGAAAGCGCGCCATCACGCGCGTGTGGCTCTCCATGTAATGGGTGAGCCAGCTGTTGAGGTCGTCCGCCCAGCCCGGGTAGTGCACGAGATAGGTACACGGGCGCTCCCCGGACGGCGTGCGGAATACGGGGTCCGGGACCGGAAAGCTGCGCGCGATCATCGCCTGCTGGCTCACATTGGCCTTGGCGAGGCTGGTCAGGCCGTCGCGCTGCGCCAGGGCGTGCAGATGCCCGCCGGCCGAGATCGCGGCCTCGAGATCGGCGATGTCCGCGAAGTAGAGCTCGAGCACGAGCGGCGGCGAGGGCGGCTCCTTGGCGTAGGGATCGCGCGCCTGTTCCGGCGTGAACACCAGCCCTTTGCGCATCTTGGGGGTCGTGCGCACGACCTCGACCACGCGCGCGAGGTCCACCTCGCTGATCCGCGCGTCCGGGTTCTGCGGGTCCTGGAAGGTCACGAAATACGCAATCGTCACGCGCCGCACCCCTCGTTAACGATCCCGAACGGTAGCATGTTTTCCCGGCCTCCAGTCCGCCGTGACAGTCACGTGTCGGGCGCTGACATGTCCGAGTTCGCACGCAATGGTCACATCGGCGCGAGAGGGCCGGCGATATAAACCGGCACCATGGGAAAGACGGCCCTGCAGGCCGGCCTCGCGGCCGGCTGCCTTGTCATCGCGTTCGGTACGGGCTTCGGGCCGCACGGTCTGGCCCAGGACGCGAAACCCCCGTCCTCTGACCAGGCGCCCCCGTCAATTCCAGCGCCAACTCCGGCGCCCACGAACGCGCCCGACTTCAACGCGGCAGCACCGCCGCCGCCTGCGGAGTCGGCCGCGCCGTCGAGCCCGCCGGCACAGCCGGCAGCTCCGCCTGAGAAGCCGCCCGAGGCGGCCGCTCCAGCGGCGCCCCCGCCCAGCAAGTCTGTCCTCGACAAGCGCTTCATCCTCGGCGTGCTCGGCAAGGACGTGAAGAGTGCGAAGGGCGAAGACATGGGCCGCATCGTCGACGTGATCGTCGACTGGTCCGGCCAGACGCGCGCGGCGATCATCGATTTCGGCGGCTTCCTCGGCGTCGGCAGCCGCCGGATCGCGGTCGACTGGCGCGCGCTCCACTTCGAGCCGCAGCAGAAGGGCGACCAGATCACGCTCGACCTCACGCGCGACCAGGTCAAGGCGGCGCCGGAATACAAGGAAGACAAGCCCGTCGTGGTGCTGGGCCCCTCGGGGACAGCCGAGCCCATCCCGTACGACTAGAGCCTGCCGTGTCCGTCCATCATCGCCCGGCGCCGTCGCCGCAAAGTCTGGCCGGCCTGGACGGGCTGAACTTCTTCATCGCCAACGTCCAGACGGGATTCGGCCCGTTCATTGCCGTCTATCTCACCGAGCAGAAATGGACGCAGGTCGAGATCGGGATCGTGCTGACCGTGGCGAGCATGGCCTCGCTGTTCGGCCAGGTGCCGGGCGGAGCCTTGGTGGATGCGGCCCGTTCCAAGCGGCTGGTGGCCGCGTTCGCCGTGGGCACGATCGCGGTCAGCGCCACGTTGCTCGCGGCCGCACCCATCTTCCCGGTGGTTCTTCTGGCCGAGGTGCTGCACAGCCTCGCCAGCTGCGTCATGGGCCCGGTGATCGCGACCATCAGCCTCGGCCTCGTGGGCCGGACCGCGATCGGCGAGCGTCTGGGCCGCAACGCCTGCTTCGGCTCGATCGGCAACGGCCTCGCCGCTGCCATCATGGGCGCCTGCGGCCGCCTGATCTCCGACCGCGCGGTGTTCGTGGTGACCGCCGTGCTGGCCCTCCCTGCGATGGCCGCGCTGCGGTGGATCCGGCCCCAGGATATCGATCCGGTGCGCGCCGTCGGAGGACTGGCGGAACCGCCCCCGCTGTCGAACCGCAAGGCCTCGAAGCTGCACGGCATCATCGACAACAAGCCGCTGCTCATCTTCGGCGGCTGCATCGTGCTGTTTCATCTGGCCAACGCCGCCATGCTGCCGCTCATGGGAAGCATGCTGACGATGCGCACGGCCGAGTGGGCCACGACCCTGATCGCCGCCTGCATCGTCGTCCCGCAGATCATCGTGGCCCTGTTCTCGCCCTGGGTCGGGCGGAAAGCCGATACCTGGGGCCGCCGGCGCCTGCTCCTCATCGGCTTTGCGGCACTCGCCGTGCGCGGTGCCCTGTTCGCCGTGGTGGTCAATCCGTGGCTTCTCGTCGTGGTCCAGATCCTCGACGGCGTCTCGGGTGCCGTGCTCGGCGTCATGCTGCCGCTCATCGTAGCCGACACGACGCGCGGCACCGGCCATTTCAACGCGGCCCTGGGGCTCGTCGGCACGATGGTCGGGATCGGCGCCTCGTTCAGCTCGACGATCGCGGGCTATATCACGGACCGTTTCAGCAGCGGGCTGGCGTTCGGCGGCATGTCGCTGGTGGCCGCCCTCGGCTTCCTCGGCGTGCTGCTGGTCATGCCGGAGACCCGGCCCGGCGAGGTCGTCGATGAGGCGTAACAGCATCGAAGTACCGCGCAACTTCGAATTGATTCTCGACTTTTCGGCGTGGCCTGGGAGGCTTGGCACCAGCCTCCCTCCGCCACCACCCGCCTGACGCAACTCGAGAAACAATGAACCAGCAAACCGATCTCAAGCCACACCGCGATGCGCCGGACGAGACGACCGACGATCCCGGCGTGCAGTTCTACATTCCGGCCACGTCGTCGATCCTCGAGCGCCGGCCGCGCACCCTGAAGCACGGCAACACGTTCGCGGTATTCGACCACTACGGCGATGTCATCGAGGCCCCCGGCAGCCCGGAGGGCGTGTACCACGAGGACACGCGCTACCTCTCGGGCCTCGAGCTCCTGCTCGACAACCGGCGGCCGCTCCTGCTGAGCTCGACCTTGCAGGACGACAACGCCGTCCTCACCGTCGACCTCGCCAACCCCGATGTCTATCGCGGCGGCCAGCTGGCGCTGTCGCGCGAGACCATTCACCTGATCCGCTCGAAGTTCCTGTACGAATCATGCTGCTACGAGCGCATCGCGGCCGAGAATTTCGACCGCAGCCCGCACCGCATCCGCCTGACGTTACGGTTCGCGGCGGACTTCGCCGACCTGTTCGAGGTGCGCGGCATCCAGCGCGAGCGGCGCGGCACGATCCGCGTCGAGCTGCCGAAGGTCGAGGGCAGCGCAGGCGACACCGTCGTCCTGCGCTACCGGGCGCTCGATGGATACGAATCCTCGACCCGTGTCGTGCTGACCCCGCCCCCGTCCTCGCTGACCGAAGAAGCCGCCACGTGGGACATCGAGCTCGACGCACACGAGCGCAAATCCTTCTTCGTGACCGTCAGCTTCGACCGCGACGTGCACGCCGGGCCCGATGAGTTCTTCAAGGCCCTGCATGCGGCGCGGCGGGCGCTGCGCCGCTCGACGGCGCGCACCGCGATGATCGAAACCTCGAACGTGCTGCTGAACCGCACATTGTGCCGGTCGGTCGCCGACCTCTATATGCTGATGACGGATACCGAGCACGGACCGTATCCCTACGCCGGAATCCCATGGTTCAGCACGGCGTTCGGGCGCGACGGGATCATCACGGCCCTCATGATGCTGTGGTTCGACCCCGCGGTCGCCAAGGGCGTGCTGAAATTCCTCGCCGCCACGCAGGCCAAGACGGACGATCCCGCGGCCGACGCCGAGCCCGGCAAGATCCTGCACGAGACCCGGCGCGGCGAGATGGCGCGGCTGGGCGAGGTGCCGTTCTCGCTCTATTACGGCAGCGTCGACACCACGCCCTTGTTCGTGCTGCTGGCCGGAAAGTATTTCGAGCGCACCGGCGACTGGGAAACCATCGATGCGCTGTGGCCGAACATCGAGGCGGCGCTCCACTGGATCGACACCTACGGCGATCCCGACCGCGACGGCTTCCTCGAATATCGCGCGCGCACGGGCAAGGGCCTGACCAACCAGGGCTGGAAGGATTCCGGCGATTCGATCTCGCATGCCGACGGCACGCTCGCCGGCGATGGCGTGGCACTTTGCGAGGTGCAGGGCTATGTGTACGCCGCCCGGCA
>Ga0335069_10007729_pt1 | contig 15488 bp, 29 predicted proteins | sample Lox_Sample_11_FD_206714 | JGI IMG/M metagenome (GOLD analysis project Ga0335069, IMG submission 206714) | Soil microbial communities from Loxahatchee National Wildlife Refuge, Florida, United States - Lox_Sample_1.1 | ecosystem: Environmental > Terrestrial > Soil > Wetlands | place: USA... | reverse complement strand
TTCTATTAAATTAAAGCCTGGACATTTTTTATTCCTTCTTTCAGCTTCTAGAGCTTCTCCCAATTCACTTACAATAAGCATAAGTAATGTTCCAATTTGCCTATGTTCTTCATAAAAACCTTTTTTCATGGTTTCTTCATGAAGTTTTGTAGCTAAGTTATTTAAATTTTTAAAATCTTCTTTTATCATAGTATATTTTTTAATGTTTCTGTTTTTACTATTATTTTTGTTATTTTAGGTTCTTCTGGAACGCAATCATCACAATGCCTTATAAATTCAAAATGTTGGGGTGAATGACATTCACATTTAATATTATATTTGAAATATGTTCTTTGTAAAAAGGTTTCTTTACCACATATTTCACATTTTCCAAATTCTACATCTCCTCTCATAATATTTTAATTTTATAATTCATTCCTCTTTTTGTTGTAAAAATTTTTCTATTGCCTCATCTGTTTTATCATATATCCACCACGCATCAGGGGAGTGAATTAATGCCCAATCAATAAACTCTTCAATAAGATTCTTGTCGTATTCATTGGCTTTCATATTTCCTCCTTTTTTAGTTCTTTAATTCGTCTGCATATTTGGATAAATTTACGTCTTTCATCCATTGGAATACCCTCATCATCATGCCATAAGTCATCATCCCACCATTTCTCATACAACTTTATCAACTCCTCCTGTGCCTCAATAAGCTTTTCCTTTTGCGCTGCATAAGCTTCCATCGCCTTAATCATTTTTGCTCTTGAATATTGAATATTTGCATTCCAAAAATCATGTGGATTTTCAAATTCTTTTAAAACTTGATCTGCTGTTTTCATGCTCCATTATTGATTTTGAATTCTTGTGGTATATAAATCAACAAAAGTTGCAGTTTTAAGAGTAAAAAACCATAGAGTGCTATCACTTAATGATCTCATCATTTTAATTTCAACTGTATTACCAGTTTGCAAAGAAACTCCATCATATACTAAAACATCAAAGGAATAATCACTGGTAGTAAATTCTCCTTTAAATGCTCCCATAGAAAATTTTAGAATTCCTGAATTTGATCTTCCGCTGCCATCTGTTATAAGATTAAATAAAATAAGATTTTTATCTAACATTACAATAACTGTGCCAGAAGCTCCAATATTTCTAAATGAAGTATCTGTTGCAAAAAAATCTTTGTGATCTACTTCCAACACATTATATGTGGAAGTTTGTGCAAATGAGATTAAACTCATTAATAAAAATGCAGCTACAAAAAAAAGTTTTTTCATATATAATTAATTTTTAAATTTCTTAAGTTCTTCAAATAATTCTTCTTTAGAAAAACAAACATCACCGCCTGTTGTCATACAAAAAGTGTACATTACGTCCCATCTTTCTGGCTCTTTATCAAATAAAACATAACAAGTTTTTCCTTGGCCTATCATATAGCCAAGTTCCAAATGGCCAGATTTTCCTGCGGGCATATATAATATTCCTATATTAGCTCTATCAATGTGGTGTTTGTCAAATTCAAAGATATGCTTTCCAGCATAATTATTAAGGGCTTCTTTGTATGTGCTTCCTCTAATCTTTTCATATTTTCTCCAGAAATCATCCGCTTCTGGTCCTGGTGAAAACCAATCATCAAAAACTTCAAATCCTAAATCTCTAATTTCTTTTGCTAAAAATGGAATTTTTTCATTTTTTAGACTTCCTATTACATAAATTACTGGTTTATTTTTCATGTGTATATGTGTTTACCGTAAAAAATCGATATAATTAATCCGAAAAATCCTACTTGAATGTATTTTCTTTTTTCTTCAGGAAACATTAAGCCTTTTTTATACCATAATCCATTTGAAAATGCTCTATTATATTTCCTATTATTTAAAAATTTTATTTTCATATTATTTTCTTAATCTATTATAATTATCTATGAACCATTTGTATGTTATTTGTATTCCATCGTTTAAAGAAGTTTTCGCTTGCCAACCCAAATTATTAATTTTTGTTACGTCCAATAGTTTTTGGGGTGTACCGTCGGGATATTTATCATTCCAAACTATTTCTCCTTCATAGCCAACTATATTTTTAATCATTTCTGCTAATTCATTAATGGTAATATCTTTTCCACACCCAATATTTATATGTTGACTTTTATCATAATTATTCATTAAAAATAATAAAGCTTCTGCCAAATCTTCCACAAATAAAAATTCTCTTCTTACTTTTCCTGTTCCCCACAGTTCAACGTATTTTTTATTAAAAATTTTAGCATCATGAAATTTTCTAATTAAAGCTGGCAATACGTGTGAATTGGTTAGGTGAAAATTATCATTTGGACCATATAAATTTGTTGGCATTGCAGAAATAAAATTAGTGCCATAATGTTTATTATACATTTCACACATTACTAGTCCAGATATTTTTGCAATGGCATATGCTTTATTTGTTTCTTCTAGAGATGATGTTAGTAGATATTCTTCTTTAATTGGTTGAGGACATAACTTAGGATAAATGCAAGAACTCCCCAAGAATAAAAGTTTTTTAACATTATATTTATAGCAGGCTTGAATTATATTAATTTGCATTAAAATATTATCCACTATAAAATCTACACCTTGCGTATTATTAGCATTAATTCCTCCAACTTTTCCGGCACAATTTATAACATAATCTGGACGATAGCCATTAAAAAATTCATTTACTTCATTTTGTTCTCTTAAATCCCATCTATTTCTTTGGGCGACAATTACATGGTAATGTTGTTTTTCAAGTTCTTTAACCATTGCACTACCAACCAATCCTTTGTGACCTGTTACTAAAATTCTAGAATTATAATCCATAATTCAAAATATTAAAATCCCCAAAGTTTTTTTCGTGATTCCTTTGCTAATTTTTTATTATATTTTAAAGATTCTACATTTATTCCAGATGCTTTAAAAATTGGTCCTAAATACTCATCTCTCCAAGATGCATCATTGCAAGAATATCCTCCTATAAGTTTTTTATTTTCATCAAACCAAAGTTCATATTCTCCTTCATCTTCACAATACATTATATAAATTGTTTTCATAATAAAGTTTTTAATTCGTGTTCCATCATTATTTATAATAATAATTATTTATAAAGTTTTAGTGAATATATAATAAAAGCAGTAATCTTCATCTGGCGAAATGAAGAAACCGAAGAGGGATCAACGGCTGTCCTGCTTTAATATATTTATTCTTAAAATAATAGAGGGAAATCATGAATTATCAAAAAGTTTATAATGATATTATTTCTAAAGCTCAATCAGAAAATCGTAAAAAATTAAAGAAAACTAATTCTGCTTATGTTTATTATGAATGTCATCATATATTACCGCGTTGTTTAAGTGGTACAAATGATCCAGAAAATTTAGTTTTATTAACTGCAAAGGAACATTTTATATGTCATAAATTATTAACATATATTTATCCTAATAATAGAAAAATATCTTATGCTTATATAAGAATGTGTTATAGTAAAAATGGAAATTATAATAAAACATTAAAAGATTATGAATACGCGAGATACCTTTTAAGTAATATTCCAGTTTCTTTAGAAACTAAATTAAAACAACATAAAGCCGCATTAGGAGTTAAAAAAACATTAGAACATAGAAAACATATAAGTGAAGGAAAACTAGGATATTCTCCTTCCGAAGAATCAAAAGAAAAAAATAGAAAAGCTCATATTGGGAAAAAATATTCTAAAGAAATAAATTTAAAAAAAGGAAAAAAAGGAGAAAAACATAATTTATGGGGTAAACATCATAAAGAAGAAAGTAAAGAAAAAAATAGGCAAAAACACTTAGGCAATACATATTCTTTAGGACATATTACATCTGAAGAAACAAAATTATTAATAAGTAATAAAATTAAAAATTTACCTAAATACGAATGCCCCTTTTGCCATAAAATGGTAAAAAATTCTGAAATGGTTCAATATCATGGAAACAAATGTAAATTAAATCCTTCCAATATAAATACGATGTAACATCATATTTTCTACTAATTGTTTAAATTTGATTTTTGGCTCCCAGCCCAATTTTTCTTTTGCTTTTGAAGCATCTGCTAATAATAAATTAACTTCAGATGGCCTATAATAATTTTCATCTATTCCTATTATTAATTTATTTTTAGAATTATCCCATAAAATATCTCTGTTTTTTTCATCTATTTTCCAAACAAAATTATGAGAAGCTTTATTTATAAATCCTTTCGAATACATTACGTTTAAACATTCGTCTATAAATTCTTTTACTGAATGAGTTTCACCTGTTCCTATCACATAATCTTCTGGTTTTTCTTGTTGAAGCATTAAATACATAGCTTCTATAAATTCTTGCGCTGCGCCCCAATCTCTTTTAGCATTAATATTACCTAAATAAAAAGGAATATTTTTATCTAAATAAAGATAATCCCAAAGACCATTTACTATTTTGGCCGTTACAAAGGTGCTTCCTCGTCTTTCACTCTCATGATTAAAAAGAATTCCATTAACAGCAAATAAGTTATAAGCTTCTCTATAGTTTTTTGTAATAAAATATGAATATAATTTTGCTACTCCATAGGGACTTCTGGGATTAAAAGGAGTAGTTTCTTTTTGGGGAATTTCTAAAACCTCTCCATAAAGTTCACTAGTAGTGGCATTATAGAATTTAGCTTTTGGACAATGTTTTCTCATGGCTTCCAACATATTTAAAGTTCCTATGGCATCTACCTGAGCTGTATAGCCCGGAACATCAAAAGAAACTTTAACATGGGATTGTGCCCCCAAGTGATATATCTCATCTGGCTTAACTTCATACATTATTTTATCAAGAGATAATGCATCAGAAACATCTCCATAATGTAAATGAAGATGATTATCTGGAATATGAGGATCCTTATAAATATTATCTAAGCGAGATGTATTAAAAGTGGATGCTCTTCGAATAATTCCATGAACTTCATATCCTTTTTGTAATAAAAGTTCGGCTAGGTACGATCCATCCTGCCCTGTCACACCACTTAGAAGAGCTATACTGTTTTTATTTGATATTATATTTTTCATTTATTATTTTTTAAAATTTATAGTAAATCTACTATATAATATAAATCCTTTTTCTACTTTTAATTCTACTATTATTTCATAATTAGGAGTTTCTTTATTTTCACAGAAATAAGAATATAACAAATCATGAAGTCTTTTTATTTCTCCATCTGGAAAACTATCTCCCTCTACATACATTTCATGCCCGCATGAACATGTAGTATTAAATCCATTATCTCTTAATAATTTAACTATTTTCCTAATTGGCTTTTCTATATTATCATACCAATTATTCATCGTGATATATTCTCCATGCTATTGAATCACTATCAATTCTAAAATCACCTTCATAAGAAGAAGAACGATTTCCTCCGCTTATATGTTGTTTTTCTGTATCCCATTTAACTATTCCGTCAATTTCTTTAACTTCAGGTAATTCAATAGGATATGTAATTTTAACTTTAGGCCTAAATGAGCCATCGCCATCTGCATAAAATGAACACATTCTTGAAGAACCCATGCCTCCGAGATATTGCATGTATTCAAACATTTTCTTTAGTGCTATTGCATCTTCTGGTAAAATGTTATCTAATTCGATAATCATTTTATACGCTTTTCTTTCTATACTCATTTTTTATATTTAAATTTTATATAATTATATTCAGGGTGTTCTCCAAGATTTACTATTTTCCATCTTGTTGTTAGTAAATGCTGTTTAGTTTTAGGAATAGAACTATGTGCCCTTTCGGAAAATGCTGTTCCTTTATTATAAAAGTATAAATGTATTCCTGGCTTATCATACTCAGATTTTCTTCCTATAATTATAGTATTATCATCCCATTTCATATTATTATCCACCAATACATGTGTTCCAGCAATTTTCCCAAATAGTGTAATAGTTCCAAAATTAGTTGATTTTGGATGTTCTATTACAAATGATTGTGAAGAACTTGAAAGATAATTAGCTGTGCCAGAACTGCATATGATAAAGGAAGGTAATCCTATTCTAGATTTTTCCATTATTATATTACCGGCATATAAAATTTTAACTATAAGATCTTTTGAATTTTTTATTTTATAAATTTTTTCATATTTCTTTTTAAAGATTTTATAAAAAATTGATAAAATTTTATCCCAAAAATTATAAAGTTCAAGGTATAATGCAACTTCTTTTATTTTATTTAAACTATTTTTTACTAAAGTAGAGGAAGTTTCATTTAATAAAACATTTTTAATTATATTTTTTTGATCTATATCATAATGTAAATCCTCCGCAATCATAGCAGAAGTTTGACAAGTTTCTACTTGAATAAATTTAGAAAAAACTTTAACACTATTTTTATTATTAAAATAATCAATAAAATTTACTTCTGATACGTAAGAGTCAATAAAATGTACAGGAATTAAAAATTCTAAATTATTTAATTCTATAATTTTTTTATTTAATTCTTGTAATTCTTGTAATTCTTCTTGATTGTTTTCCATTATTTTACAAAATTAGGTTGTCCTTTTCTAACTTTCCATCTTATATACCAACTTTCTTTTGGTTGCACGTAATAACACCATTTATCTTGCGTATAAAGACGATGGCCACCACTTTCGCTTACATTGAGATACAAAGGTTTTCCAATGTATAATTTTTTTCCAGTAGGAAAGGTATATTCTCTTTCCTTTTCAGAGCTAATGTCTTTAAATTCTAATCCAGATTCATTTATGAATCCTTCATTTGGTTGTTCTTCTTTTTTCATATTCGATATTTTTATAAATTGTTTTTAATAAATCTACGTCCAAAACATTTGCTTCCAATCTCTTGGGATTAGTTATTATTTTTACATCTCTATCATTAATATTATTTAAGGCAGTATCCCATCTCCATGCAGTTGAGGGCAAATAACTATTTACTTCTTCTTCAGTTACATTTTTTCCAAATAATAATTTAAGAAGATAGTTTTCATTATATACATCTATTGCTCCAAGTTTCTTAATAATAGTTTTTCCCAAACAATTTGGCGATACATACATCATAAATCCTTTTTCATGCAAAGCATATATGGGATAAATTAATTTTCTTAGGAATAATTGCTTTTTTGAAATTTGAGATGCAGACAAAGGATTATATTTATTCTGAGGAATTTCTGATCCAAAATTTCCAAGTTTTTTTATCAATTTATTCCATAAAACATTTATTGTCATTAGAGGTATGTCCAATAAATAGTAAAGAAGCATATAAAATTTATTCCCAGCAATTCCTTTCATCCATAGCCAAATCTCAAGAGTAAATGAATATCTATCACTAATTTTCCATTTTAATTTTTTAGCTAAATTTTTTAAAAACTCTTCTTCTTTTGCATATTTCATCAATACCAATGTATAGATAATATGGTCTCTACTCATGGTATTGGGAGTTAAATTTATAAAAGAAGGATGTCTAAAGGCTTCAATATAAGTTCCTTTATCTACATAACAATTTTTTACAGCGTTTATAAATGGCTCATAACCATAAGTAATATATCCTAAACAATTTGTTCCTATGGAATCCTCTTTATCATTATTTCCGGATGGGTCCCAATCAAAATTTTGTGTAAGAAACATATTATATGAATCTACAAAATATTGTGCATCTTTATTATTTACATCAAACATCTTTTGGCTCTATTAATTCTAATACTTCTTTAAGAATTTCTTCTTTACTCCTAAATTTTCCATTTTCATCTACTTTTATTATTTTTTTATTGGTTATGTGAGAAAATTCATGAGCTTCTTTAAATAATTGTAGTTCTTTAGTTTTTTGTTCAAGATTTTGAGAAAATGATTGGCCATCTTCTTTACTTAAAAAGAAATCTGGATCAGCTGTTAATGTAACAAGGTAAATTTTAAAATCAACGCTTGTGAAATTAAATTGCTCGAAAAATAATAATTTTTCTTTAATTACTTGTGGGTTAGCGTTCCTAAATAATGTAGCGTAAACGTATTCCCCGAGGTAAAACCTATCGTAAATTATAACATTATCATGGTAAGAATACTTTTTACTGGTGCTGAATATGTTGTGAATAAGGTTAAATTCTTCTTTAAACGCTTTTTCTTGAAAAGCCGCTTGTTCTAAGTAATTTATACCTTTCGGAGGTTTTCCGCAATGCCTGATAGTTATATTCTTATAATCGTAATATTCACAAAGTCCCTTGATTAAAGATCCCTTTCCTAAACGGTCGCCCCCACAAATCACTATTAGTTTATTCATTATTTTTATTTTGATGATATCGTTTTAATCCTTCACTTATTTTATTTCTGTATTCTTTATCTTTTGGACGTTTTTGTCCTTTGCTACTTTCAGATATTTTTCTTTTTGTTTCTTCTGAACAAGGAATTCCTTTATTTGCAGGAGATTTTCCTATATTCCACCAATGAACTACTTTTTTTAATTTTATACTTCTTTTTTCAATAGTTTCACTCGATTGTTTTCTTCCTGTTAAAGTTTTGCGTATTTGTTCTTTTTGTTCTTCAGAAATTATCCTTCCTTTTGCACTTTCTCGTATTTTTTGTTTTGTTTCTTCTGAACATTTTCTTCCCAATCCAGCTTTTCCTATGTTTTCTCTTTGTTCTTTTGACATAGGAGTTAAAGCTCTTAACTCTCTTGCATATGCATAATCTCTTGAAGAAACTTTTCTATTAATTCTTTTATCAAAAGCCATTAAAAAAAACGCATTTATTATTCTTATATTATTTGGATAAATATATGTTAATAATTTATGACATATAAAATGTTCTCTAGCAGTTAGTAAAACTAAATTTTCTTTATCATCTGTGCCTCCTATACCTCTAGGAATTATATGATGTTTTTCATAATAAACATATTCAATATTAGTTTTTGGAAATCTTTTTCTATTTTTTAATTTAGCTAAATTAATAAGTTTATTGTAAATTTTTTGATGATCCATTTTTATTTTATATATTTATCAAAAATATGTTATTTTAACTAAAATGACATCGATTCTAAAATAGTGATTTTGTTTTTTTATTTTCATATTCTTTTGTATTATCCTGCATATATACAGATTTGGAAGATAAAGTTCTATTACCTTTTATAATTTCTACAATTTCTGTAGTCATATCTGTGCAGGTAGCTACTGGAACATTTTGACTAATTTTTACATATTCTTTTGGTTCCAGATCATAGTCATGGGGCAAACCCATTAGGTGGCAAAATTCTCTTATATTTAATAATCTATCTTCTATGGGATGAACTTGCTTACCCATCATTTCTCCTATTACAGCATAGGTATATTCTTTATCAATTTCAAGAACTCTATAATTTATACGGGCTCCTTTGCCCATTGCAGATTTTTTCTTTATATGTTCAATATTTTTTGTTACAATTTCTGAAGCATCAGGAAGAGTTTTTTGCCAATTTTGAAAATCATCTAACATATTAATGCGTTGAAGATATTCATAGGTAGTGGAATGAGGTTTATAATCTGTCATTACTTTCCTCCAGTTTTCTCCGTAAAGTTTTCTAAGATATTTATAAATTTCAAATTGTGTTATGTCCCATTCACTACACGCATATTCTTTTTGTAAAGAAGCATTTGCGGGAATTTGTTTTAGATAATCAATTATATGGGGAGATTTACGATTATAGTAATTTAATATGGGAGCATTGGGCCCCTTTAAAAATAACCCAAATGTTCTAGGCCTAAATTGAGGTATTCCATGTTTTAAAGTATTTGTTTTATAAAATGTTATTGAATAGCCATTTTTTTCTCCTATGCCTATTATTTTTTTACGTACTTCTTCTCCTGCTCCAGTAAAAAGCGCTGGGGCATTTTCAAAACAATAAACTTTGGGTTTTATATGTTCAAGAATAAAATTAGCAGATTCATACATCCAATCATTTACAGGTGATGTAGCTCTTGCACCCGGTTTAAGTTGCGAGGCCATTGAAAGTCCCGAGCAAGGAGGAATTCCTGAACAAAAATCTATTCCCCTACTGGCTATTTCTGCTAATTCATTAAGTTTTCCATTGAGTTTATCTAATTGAAAATAGGGAATAGTATAACCTTTTTTCTCTAGATAACGTCTTAACAATAAATCATTGGATTCAAATGGTGTAAAGGATGTAATCATAAGTGGAGGTTTACCCATGACATTCATATTTCCCAAAGCAAATCCTCCAGCCAATGGAACGTGACAAATATAATTCATTATTAATATTTAAGAATTATATTGTTTTAAAAACAAAAGGTTTTAAAAAACAATAAGGAGTAATCTCCTTATTTTTTCTTTAGCAAAAGTTTTAGTTCATTTTGCTGACTTTTTATATCAAATTGTGTTTTTTCTAGTTTTTTATATATAGAATCTCTCCTAAGTCTTTTTAAAGAATCCGCGCTTATAGGTTTAAGTTCTTTTTTAACTTCTATTACAGTAGAATCAGGTTTATTCGTTACCATATATTTTGAATAATCTATGGTAGTATCAGGAGGAAATGTTAATCCACAAGCAAGTATTAAAATTCCAATTAAAATTAATTTTTTCATATTTTTATCTTTTCATATATTCTATCATTTCACCATTTAAGGTTTTTTGATCACTTAGAATATCGTTTATTTTTTCTAGTTGTTTTGTATTATCATTTAATTCTTTAGTTAAAATTTGTATTTGTATATCTCTTTGAGTAGATTTTACAGTTTCAGAATGATACCATCCTACACAAGAAATAAGTATGCCAATAACAAATACAGCATCTTTTATTATTGAGATATATTTTTTCCATTCAGATTCTTTCTTTAAACTCATTTAAAAAAATTATTTTCATCATTTTCAGGCTTTTCTTTGTCTATAAAATATTTTTTATAAACATTTATTGCTGAGGGTTCATCAAATACTCCCTTTTTCATTCCTTCACTATAATATTTTGGATTTTCCACAAGATGTTGTAAGGTAATTGTTTTTCTTACAGCCAAATCGGAGGAATGTTCTCTTTCCACTTCTATGCCAACTAAAAATTCTTTTGGATCTACATCTTTGGGTGTAATGCCAGTTAATTTTTCATCCTTAAGCACCTCATCTTCCAAAAGAAATTCTTGTAAAGATTCTGCTAATAGTTTTTTCATATTTTAATCAATATTTTTAGAGTATTTTTGAAGATATGTTTCTATCTCTTTTTTAATTTGTTTAAGCTCATACTCATATTCATCTATAAATTTTAAAAATTCCCATAAACTCATAGCTTTTTTACCTACAAAATTTTCATGTCTTTTCATCATTAATGCTAATTTATCAAATTCTGAAAAAACCTCATTCGCAGAGAATGCATTCCGAATTTTTGAATTATCCCATACCTTAGTAGTTTCATTTAAAGATTTTTTGCCTTCATTAAGATTTTCTTTAACATATTTTTTCATAATAAAATAATATTTTTTATTTATATATTCTGGCTAATCTTCACAATATATAAATTCTTTACCTAGATAATTTCTTAATTTAATATTATTTCCTTCTTTTCCTTGGTAATATTCAGGCAATATAGGAATTTTTCCTCCGGGTGTATCTATAATAAATTGAGGTACCGCATAGCCACTAGTCCACCCCCTAAGTCCCTCTATAATTTCTAATCCTTTACTTACAGGTGTTCTAAAATGTGATGTTCCTACAACCCTGTCACATTGATAAAGATAATAAGGACGTACTCTTATTTTTAATAATTCATGCATTAAAGATTTCATGGTTTCTACATTATCATTTACATCTTTAAGTAAAACTGTTTGTGAGCCCAAAGGAATGCCTACATTTGCTAATTTTTCACAAGCGATTTTAACCTCTGGAGTTATTTCATTGGGATGAGTAAAATGTATTGAAATAAATAAAGGATGGAATTTTTTAAGCATATTAACTAATTCATCCGTAATTCTTTGGGGACATACTACAGGCATTTTTGTTCCTATTCTTAAAAATTCCACATGTTTTATTTCTCTAATTTTTTCCAATAAATATTCCAACAAATTATCATTTAACGTAAGAGGATCTCCTCCAGAAATTAAAACATCTCTAATTTCTTCATGATTTTTAATATACTCTATTCCCTGGTCCCACATTTTTTTGGAAATATGTTCTCTATTAACCAATCTACTGCGAGTACAATATCTACAATTACTTGAACAAAAATCTGTAGCTAGAAATAAAACTCTATCTGGATATCTATGAACAATATTAGGTACAGGACTTTGGGATTCTTCTCCTAAAGAATCATTTTCTTCATTTGGAGTTACTACCAGTTCATTGGCAGTGGGAATAACACATTTTCCTATGCCTTCTTTTAAAGAAGTTATGGTACTCGCATAATAGGGTGTTATTCGTAAGGGTAAATTTATATCCTCTGATAACTCATAATCTGAAGAACCAAAAATTCTATGGAGCTCTTCATATGTAATGATGCTGTTACGCACTTGCCACTGCCAATCATTCCATTCGGCTTGAGATATATTAGGATAAAATTTTTGTTTAAATACGTTTGTTTTCGGTGAGCTTTCGATGAGAGGGGGTTCTACGGCAGAATCAACTTGCTCTGGGTGATTCTGCCTTTCCTTAGATGAATCTTGGTCTTGCATTATTTAATTGTCATTTTGAAAAATTCGTAAATAGGATTAATTTCTCGTTTTGCATATTTTTTTATATCTTCTAATGTATTAATTGCCATAGCATTTTCTATAACAATATTATTATATTGAACCCAAATTCCTATATAATCTGCAAATACCTTTTGATTTTTAAGATCTATATACATTTCAGACACAATGTTTTCGAAAGCCTCCTCTGTTAATGGAAAATTTTCAGGAAGGGTATATTTTGCTGTAGCCTTTTTTAGATAATTTGCCTTGTTTTTTGAGTCAGGATCAGATTTTTTCTCTAGCAATGAAAGTTTAATACTTTTAATGCCAAATAAATCTGGAAGTGTAGTAGTATTTAAGTCCATTCTTCTTCTAAAAATTCAATGAATTCACTAAGTTGATTGCTATCAAAAAAATTACATAGAGCTACTGTCATATTTTCCTCTACTCCCAATTCCATTAATTTATCGTAGGCTTCACGTTTATCAAAACTTTCATTTAATGATTCTTTAACCATTTTTTTCATAATTTTACTTTAATTATTTTATCTTTATCATATATAATATAAAAACATACAAATGGATTTATCTTTTTTCTTTTTAATTTTTTTTCTTTTGCTAATTTATTTTTTTCTAATTCTTTTTCTTTGGCAAGCTTAAAGATATTTATTTTTTTCATAATTTTAACTTTGGCCTGGACCCATTAGTGCTACACCACTTATAGCAGGATTTGCAGGATTATTGGGTTGACCAAATTGTTTTGCAGATGACATATTGGTTAGGTCTGTTGCATTGGGTTGTACCATGCTTTCATCAGCAGATTCTCCTTTGGCTATAGCTTCACCTGCTTTAACAGGAGATTGTTGAGCAACTGTTCCAAAGCCACTTCTTTCTGCCCAATAATCTTTTCCATAATTTATGGTTAATTCTTCTCCAGCTTTTATGGGTCTTGCTGCAATAAAATACATTTGTTTATTTTGTTTATTATATGCAAAAGTTATGTTAGGATTTTCATTGTGTGAATATAAAGATCCATAGCCGAGTACAACTCCATAAGTTTGTTTATCTTTATCTATTTCAAAAATATAATCTTTTAATCTAGGTACGGCTTTAGCCTCCAACCCAACAAATATTATGGGTGAAATTTCCACAATTTCTCCTTTGGCAAATTGAGTTTTAGCCAAAACTAAATAGGCTCCATTATTTTTTTTGGAATATTCTACTCTATTGATATTGAATACTTCTTTTCTAAGTTTCAATAATCCTCCTTTATCTGCTATGTGAGAAGGCTTTGTATCAATTTCAGTTTTATCAAAAGGATTATAAAAATCCTCATTGACTTTAAGAAATTCATTTAGGGGTTTAATTTTATGCTTCATGCTATTTTTTAATTTAAATACTCATTAAAAGACTCAAATTTATGAGTTGGCAAAGGAATCATTTTATGTTTAGTTGCATTATATATTTTATTAAATTCCTTTTGACTCATGGTTCCCATAGACATTCTTCTAATTTGATTTTTATAGGTTTCTATATTATTGGGATGAGTAAGCATCGCAATATATTTTTTTGCAAGTTCATCTTTATCTTTTGCCCATTTTCTATAATCTGCGGTTTCAGCAGATGTACCACTTAAATTTTTGATATATTTAATAACCGGATCCAAAAGATCATTGTATAGAGTTTGGCCTGATACAGAGTTTTGCATCCAAATTACCTCATCATGTATAAAGTTTAAATCTTTTTCAATTTTTTCAAGTATTTCTTTATTAACCGCTGTAGCCAATAAATCCGTATTTATATTTTTAATTATAGAAAGGATCTTTTTTGTTTTTTCTAAAAAATTAGAAACATATATTTTATTTGTTTTTCCTTCATCAGCTATTTGTGCATATTGATCTTTAACCTCTGGAAATAACTCTTTTACCAAAGTTAAATATTCTTGTGCATTTTCCTGAGCCTTTTTATTCATGATATCTTATGTATTTTTAATAGGATTACCATTTTTATCAAATAAAGTTTTTCCTGTAGGTTTAGTTTGAGTTCCACTTGTAACACCGGCATACTTTGCCAAAGAAGATATAAAATCTTCTGCTCCATCATCAGTTAAAAGATGTTGTTCTTCAAGAACCATTGTTATGCTCATCTCCAATTGATATTTTAAACTATCCCAATAATCTTTTAAATTTTCCTTATCTTCATCTGTAAATGTTTTATTCTTTTCAATGTTATTTTCCATTCTTTTTACCTGAATTTCTACATTTTTATGGAGATAATTTTCTATGGCTTTATCTAATTTTTTATTGGCTGCTTTTTGTTTTTCGGGATCTTTTGTATTATTATTTTTTAGTTTAAAATAATTATATAGAGGGTTTTTTGGATCTTCTTGTCCTCTTTTAATTTCATCCACAACCCATGCTTTAATTTTTTCTGCAGCAGCATTAAGTTTATCTTTATATTTTGATGATAAACCACTAGATACTGCCTTTTTCATTCCTTTTTTAGCCAAATTCCATAGTCCATTTCCTATTTTTCCTAAAATTCCTTCAGATATATTGGGATTTTCTATAAATTCTTTAATGGTAATATTGTTTTCTTCCAATAATGCTTTAAGTTGTATAAATTCGCTATATGTCATTTTATAACTAATTTTTTATATATATTCCAACATAAAAAGCTTGAATATATAAAATAAAACTAGGATATGAAATACGTAACTGAATCTTTAAGTCAATTTTATGATTATAAATTCTTTAAATTAATTGAAACCAAAGAAGATCAAGCCGAATTAAAAGAAAGAGAAAAAGATGGTTTGGCAGTTATTGACAAAATTAATAAAAATTTTGATAAATTT
>Ga0335069_10007728_pt1 | contig 15488 bp, 11 predicted proteins | sample Lox_Sample_11_FD_206714 | JGI IMG/M metagenome (GOLD analysis project Ga0335069, IMG submission 206714) | Soil microbial communities from Loxahatchee National Wildlife Refuge, Florida, United States - Lox_Sample_1.1 | ecosystem: Environmental > Terrestrial > Soil > Wetlands | place: USA... | reverse complement strand
ACTTCGAGCCGCTGACGTTCGAAGACGTGATGGAGATCGTACGGTTCGAAAAGCCGTGGGGCGTCATCGTCCAGTTCGGCGGACAGACTCCGCTGAAGCTGGCGGTGGCTCTGGAACGTGCCGGCGTAAACATTCTGGGAACACCGCCGGACGCAATCGATCGTGCCGAAGATCGCGAGCGGTTCAACGCGACGGTCGAGAAGCTCGGATTGAAGCAGCCCAAGGGCGTTTTGGCGCGCGGTCTCGACGAGGCCGTCGCGGGAGCCGCCACTATTGGCTACCCGGTCTTGATTAGACCCTCATATGTGCTCGGTGGTCGCGCTATGGAGGTCGTTGCTGACGAAGCCTCCCTGCGGCGATACGTTGCAAATGCGCTGCTCGCCTCGGAGCGTCATCCGCTTCTAATCGATCGATACCTGTCCGGCGCCATCGAGGTCGATGTAGATGCGATTTCCGACGGCGAAACCGTGGTTGTCGGCGGAATCATGGAGCATGTCGAGCACGCAGGTATCCATTCGGGCGACAGCGCGTGCGCGCTTCCTCCGCGGTCGCTCCCGAAGAAAATTCAGCAGGAGCTTATCGAGCAGACGCGGATGATGGCGCGCGAGCTCGGCGTCGTCGGCCTGATCAACGTCCAGTACGCGATCCATCGGGGCGAGGTCTTCATCCTCGAAGTCAATCCTCGCGCATCGCGAACGATCCCGTTCGTATCAAAGGCGATCGGCGTTCCGCTCGCGAAGCTGGCTGCACTGGTGATGAGCGGCAAGAAACTGCCGGAGCTCGGCTTCAGCACCGAGCGCGTTCCGGCGCACGTGGCGGTCAAGGAATCTGTCTTTCCATTCGTGCGCTTCCAGGGCGTCGACACGATTCTCGGACCGGAAATGAAGTCGACAGGCGAGGTGATGGGCCTCGACGGCTCGTTCGCGATGGCGTTCGCCAAGGCTGAAATTGCCGCATCAACTGACCTGCCGCTCGCGGGAACTGCGTTCGTGAGCGTGCGCGACGGCGACAAAGCCGACATCGAGCCAATCGTGCGCGGACTCGACGAACTCGGTTTCAGCCTTCTCGCGACGCGCGGGACGGCGCGACGAATCCGCGAGTTCGGGATCGAATGCGCCGATATCAACAAGGTGGCAGAAGGCAGCCCGCATATAGTTGACCGAATGAAGGAGAGCGGCATAACCGTCGTGATCAACACTCCGGATGCGCATGCCGCCGCGGATTCGTTTTCCATCCGGCGCACGGCGCTGGAGCTCAAGATTCCGTACTTCACGACAATCGCGGGCGCGCTCGCGGGAGTTGAAGGCATCAGAGCGCTCAAGCGCGAGCGTTTCGAGGTGCGCGCGCTTCAGGATTACCACCAGAGTTGATCGAGGCACTGCGCGACGCTGAAGCGGCGCATGGAAACGCTTGCGTTTGATGGAATTTCGATGCCGGCGGACATTGCAGTCGACACATCAAGCGCGACGTTGCTGAGGACTCCTGTTTCATCCATTTCCGGTGTCGGTCCCAAGCGTGTGGCCGCGCTTGCCGAGCGCGGCATCAAGACTCTCGAAGACGTTCTGCTCAATCTTCCGTCGCGCTATCAGGATTGGCGCGATCAAAGTTCGATTAAAGAACTCAAGCTGGGGATGAACGCGGCGGTGTCAGGCGTGCTCGCAGCGGTACGCGATCATCCGCTTCGTCGTAATCGATGGCGTCGGATGTTCACAGCGCGCCTCGATGCTGACGGAGCAACGCTCGACCTCGTGTGGTTCAACCTGCCGGGATACATGCGCGGACGACTCCCCGAAGGGAAACGTGTCACCGTGTTTGGTCGCGTCACCGAGTCGCCCGAGGGCACGATGCAAATTGTTCATCCGGAGTTGCGCGTTGATGACGACGGCGCTCCGCCCGAACCCGGCATCCGCGCGGTCTATCGGACTCCGGCGGAGATTCCGCAGAGGCTTTATCAAAGCCTCGTAATGCAGGCTCTTGCGCGAGCGCATTCCCTGTCGGGCGCGATTCCGGACGCAATGCGCCGCGAGCACGGAATCGTTTCGTTGGGCGAAGCCTTGCGCGCGATTCATCAGCCGCCCGATGACGCGGACATTGCTCGTCTGAAGAGCGGTCGCTCCACGGCCCACCAGGCGCTCGCGATCGACGAGCTGTTCGCCTTCGAACTTGCGATGTGCATCGAACGCGAACGCAGTGCGCGTCGAGCCGGGCTCAATCTGGACGAGGAGAGCAAACTGTCTGACGCCTTCGTTGACGGACTCGGGTTCGAGCTGACGCGTGATCAGCGGACGGCGATCGATGAGATACGCGACGATCTCGAATCGGCGCGCCAGATGAATCGTATCCTGATTGGCGACGTCGGTTCCGGAAAGACCGCGGTCGCTTTCTGGGCTGCGATTCGTGCGATCGAGTGCGGGGCGCAAGTCGCGATGATGGCGCCGACTGAGATCCTTGCAGAGCAGCACCTCGCTGTATTCCGACGGTTGTGCGATCCGCTGCGAATTGAATCGGCGATCCTGACTGGCCGCACCGCCGCCGACGAGCGTCGCAAGATTCTCGACGGACTTTCGCGCGGAACATTGCCGATCGTATTCGGCACGCACGCCCTTATTCGGGAAAAGGTTCGGATCGCCAAGCTGGGGCTCGGAATTATCGACGAACAGCATCGCTTCGGCGTCTTCGATCGCGCGCGCCTCAAGGCTTTGGGTTCTGAAGCGAACGTCCTGATGATGACGGCGACGCCGATTCCGCGCAGCCTTGCGATGGTGCTTTTCGCCAATCTCGACGTTTCGATCCTCGCAGAGATGCCGCCCGGGCGCGTACCGATTCACACCGAGGTTTTCGATGCGTCCGAGATCGATCGCGTCGACAAAGCGGTTGCCGACGAGATCGCCGCGGGCCGCCGTGCCTACTACGTCGCTCCGCTGATCGTCGACAATGACGATGCAGACGGCGAGGCTTCTGAGGCGAAATCCGTCGAGGCGGTCGCCGCCCGTCTGAAGCGCGGCAGGCTTAACAACGCCAGAATCGCCACGATTCACGGCAGGATGCGCGCCGGAGACAAAGATGCAGCGATGCGCGCATTTCGCGCGGGAAATATCGACGTTCTCGTTTCGACGACCGTGATCGAAGTAGGTATCGATGTGCCCGAAGCCTCGGCGATCGTCATCGTCGCAGCCGAGCGCTACGGGCTTGCCCAGTTGCATCAGTTGCGTGGTCGGGTGGGCCGGGGCGTCACTGCGTCGCGATGTTTTCTCGTGAAATCCGTCGACGCAGATGAAAACTCGAGCGCGCGGCTTGAGGTGATGACTCGATGCGCGAGAGGCGACGAGATCGCGCAGGCGGATCTCGATATGCGCGGACCGGGCGACTTGCTGGGCGCGCGTCAAAGCGGCGCACTGCCGCTGCGCTATATCTCTTATGTGCGCGACGCTGCCACGATTCGTCTCGCGCGCGACATGGCGGAGCGGTGGCTGGCGAGTGACCCCCGTCTCGAAGGGCTGCAGTCGCGGCCGGCGCGGGCCGCGTTGAAGGCGATGCTCGCGTTAGGATTCAGTCTGGCGGATGTTGGATGAGCGATGGCTTCGCGCAGGACATCGACTGGGGGAAAAAGCCCTCGGCAGAAGGGTAGCGGCCCGGAAACGCGACGCGAGTTCTCCGCCGGCGGCGTTATATGGCGTCGCGAAGACGGTCGCGTGCAGGTCGTGATGGTGCAGCCTGCGGGCAAGAACGTGTGGACGCTGCCCAAGGGCAGACTCGACCCGGGAGAAAGCATGATTGACGCAGCGGCGCGCGAGACCCACGAAGAAACGGGGCTCGAAGTTGCCGCCGGAGAAAAACTCGGCGACATTTCCTACGTGTTTTCCTGGCATGATTCGCCGGACGCTCCGGTCGTGCGAATCTTCAAGCGCGTGCGCTATTTCCTGATGACTCCGATCGGCGGCGACCTGTCGCGGCACGACAGCGAAACTGAGGTCTCTGTATGGCTTGATCTGGACGACGCCCTAGGTCGCGCGGCCTATCGTGGCGATCGTGAGATATTGGAAAAAGTCCGCGAAGCCGTGGCGAAGCTGTAACCACGTCGCAGGCCTGACTCTGCATGCTGGTTAGTGATCGGCGCAACGGTCGAACGCTGGATGGTGCTCGACCTCCACACTTCTCGCGCGACTTTGTCAAAACTTCCGACGCCGCCTACGACCAAAACCGCGTCGGATTTGACCTCGATCGCCACGGGCACGTCTTTACCGGCAAACGTATGCAGTTTCGGGCCGTACGCGTTGGCGAAGCTCTGCGCGCCCGGAGCGTCGACGAATACTATGAGCCAAATGACGGCCACGTCGTTGCCGCGATTCAGGATAAGCATCTTGTCGCCCGACCATTTGCGAGCGAGAGCAAGTTCAAGCGCGTCTTTAGCGAAGGCGCGTTCGAGGATGATACGCAACGAGAGCTGACCGTAGGAGTCCTCGTCGACGCGCTTCCATCCCGGTATCGCACGCTCCCAACCGTCGATTTTGATCTGCGCAGGATGGGTGCGATTTCGGAAATACAACACAGGCTCGATGATCTGCTGCGTCGATTCGGGCGGATCGCTATAGAGATTGTCGACCGCGCTCCATCCTCCGCGTTTGTATGCTTGGGCAACGAAGTTGACGCCGTCGGAATACTGGAACATTAACGGCTCGGCGAGTCCCGCCGGAGTATCTTTGGATTGCGCCGCGAAGCTCTGCGGTAGCGATTCGAGTCGAGATGAAAGTTCGTCGGCGTTTTGATTATTCATCGCGCCCATGATGGATCCGAAGCCGGCCAGCGTCGCGTCGCCTTCGGCGACTGATTTGAGTGCAAGCTCGGCATCTCCGTTGTCTCGAAGTCCGTCAAGTTTCCGGTCGAGATCGAAATTTTGATCCTGCAGCGCGTGAGTCAGTTCGTGCCCAAGGAGCATTTCACCCACCAGGTCGCGTCGGATGACAAATTGAAGCGTGTTCGGCCAAAAGCCGATTTGATAGGAACCTTCCACCAGCACCATCTGCCTGCCGTGTGGATCATAGAATCCGGCAATCTGGCTTTTCAGCAGCTTGACCGTTTCCTTCTTCAAGTCGATTCCATGCGGATAGAGGCCCACCATCGCTCCCGCCCGCCCGTCGGCCTCGATCTGCTCGTCGGTATAGTCGTGGGCGAGGTCTGCGACGACCATTTCCTGCACCTGGTCCGGAGTCTTTACGACGATCGGCACTTCGGACTTGAAGTGGAGATCGCGAATATTCTCAAGGCGCGTTTCTATCTTGTCCGCGTTGCTTTGATTGACGCGCCCGTCGTGCACCAGCATGTAGGCGCATCCTGTGGCGGCGACGACCAGGATTGCGAAAACGGCGAGCCCGCCTTGAATCCGAAATTCGCCGGCCGCTCTCATTCGCTGACGATTACCATCGGATAACTGTATCGCAACGAGCAGGCATCCGCTCTGTGAACCGCATCGATGCGACTGCTGAAGGCTCCCATCCGAACGCGATAATAGTGCTGACTGCCAGCTCTTACCGGAACGACCCGGACATCGCTGTAACGGCTGGAGAGATCGCGACAAACGCGATTCGCGCTTGATGCCCTCGAATACGATCCTGCCTGCACGTAGTAGCGCATCGGAGTTCCCGGTAAGCGGCTGCCGGCCGGCACGCTCAGCACGTCCATCCGCACGCGAGCGGTACCCATGTCAGTGATGCCGAGGATGGTCGCCGCGCGATGCGACAAATCTATCTTACGCCCCTTTTTGTACGGACCGTGATCGTTGATGCGCACTTCGACCGATCGACCGTTTGCGAGATTCGTAACCATCACGTAGCTGCCGATCGGGACGACGGTCGAGGCGGCAGTGAGGTCCTCCTGATCGTATATCTCGCCGTTAGCTGTGCGATGGCCGTTGAAACCGGGACCGTACCATGACGCGACGCCGATGATTGCGCCCTTTGTCGGCGGCGTCACCGGAGGAGGGGGAAGAGGAGACGGGGCAGGAGGAGGCGCGGAGCGAAACAACGAGCATCCGCCCGCCGTCAGCATCACGATCAGCACGCATATGCCGATACAACGCCGCATCCCGAATCCACGCCGCACCGCACCCCTGCGGACAATTCGGAATTATATTGCAAGCGCGCGCAAATCCGAAGGGTTCGACGCGCATCGCAACCGCCCCATGACGATTCCTCGCGACGCGTGCTAACATTCGAAGACACCTGTCGATGCGACGATGCCGATAACCAGGACTGCGATCGAAGATATCGAAGCGCGCACGCTTGCCCCCTGCGCGATGCTCTCGCGGGAGAGCCGCGGAAGGCGATTTTCCGAGGCTGAGCATGCAATGCGGACGTGCTTCCAGCGCGACCGCGATCGCATAGTGCACTCCGCCGCGTTTCGCCGCCTCGAATACAAGACGCAGGTCTTCGTAAATCACGAGGGCGACTACTATCGCACGCGCCTGACGCACACGATCGAAGCCGCTCAGATAACGCGCACGATCGCGCGCGCGCTGGCGCTTAACGAGGAACTCGCCGAGGCCGTTGCGCTTGCTCACGATCTTGGCCATACCCCATTCGGACACGCGGGTGAGGAGGTCCTCAACGATTTGATGGCCGATCACGGAGGTTTCGATCACAACGCGCAGAGCCTGCGCACCGTCGATTGGATCGAAACGCGCTATCCGAATTTCCGCGGGCTGAATCTGACGTTCGAGGTGCGGGAGGGGATCATCAAGCATTCGCATTTTCACGATCGACCGGCGGCGCAGGAGTTCGACCCCTCGACGTACCCGTGCCTGGAAGCGCAAATCGTTGATCTGGCGGACGAGATCGCGTATCTCGGCCACGATATCGACGACGGGCTCAAGGCGGGGATGCTTGCCCACGCGGAGCTCGCCGAATCGGCGTTGTATCGCGATGCGAATCAGGCCGCGCGCGCGGCGGCTGCGAACGCACCGGCGAATATCGAGCGCTATCAGACGGTGCGACGCGTCATAAATGCGATGACCACCGACCTGATCGACAATATTGCGAGCGAAATCGAAAGGTCGCAAGTAGACTCGATCGCGCGGGTGCGCACTGCGAATCGAGCGCTAGCGGCGTTCTCGCCGGCGATGACGGCACGCGTCGACGAGCTCAAAACGATCATGCGCGAGCGGCTGTATCGGCACTATCGCGTTATCAGGATGACGGAAAAGGCGGGCAGGGTGCTGGAGAGTCTATTCAATGCCTACATGAGCGAGCCGCGGCAGATGCCGGGGCACGTGCTCGCGATGCACGAGCACGACCGGGAACCGATCCCGCGAATCGTCGCGGACTATATCGCCGGAATGACCGATCGCTTCGCGCTCGACGAATACAAGAAGCTCTTCGATCCCGACGAGCGCGTGTGATCCTCCGATGCGACAGACCCGCTCGCTGATCGTTCGTTCTGAAGACCATCTCAACGACCGGCTCGGTGTGATTTTTCTCGTGGGGCCTGAGGAGATAGGCGACAGCGCGATCGAACGGTTGGGCGAATACTTCGGACGCGGTGTCCGTATTATCAAGGCCGTGGTCGCACGCGATCGCATCGAGATTGAGGTCGAGGCGAGCTGGTTTCCCGAGGAATCGAATCGGCTCGTCGAGGCTGGGGCGCGGCTGCGCGCGCGCAAGCTCTATCGATCGGCGCAATCGCTGCTGAAGGAAGCGATCGAGCTCGACCCGCTCAACGCCAATGCGCTTTTCGAATCGGGTTTGATTCTCGCGCACAGCGGGATGCATTCCGATGCGCTCGCGATGTTCGTGCGCGCGCGCGAGACGGGACCTGAAAGCACCGCGCTGTTCAATGCGATGGGCGCGGCGTGCATCAAGCAGGAGCGGGCATCGGCTGCGATCGGATACCTGCAGCGCGCGCTGGAACTGGAGCCGAAGAACTTCGTCGCGCGTCGTATGCTGGGCGCTCTCGGACACAAGCCTCCAGCGGCAGAGCGATCGAAGGCCGACAAATCCGACCGCGCGGCAAAAACGAAGTCGAAGTAGACCGAAGCCTGGAAGCATTGCGGCGTTGGCGCACGTGCGCCTAAGATTTGGATATGCCCGAACAGGAAATCCTATTCATGCGGGGCCCCTTTGCGCCGCTCAGAGTCGAGCGCGCCGAGGGTGCTTATCTTGAAACCAACGTCGGACGGATTCTCGATGCCGGAAGCGGCGCGGTCGTCGTCAATATCGGCCAGGGGCGCGAGGAACTCGCGAAGATCGCTGCCGAGACAATGGCCCGGCTCAACTACATCGTGCCGCTTTGGATTTCCGAAGAACGCGAACGGCTGGTTCGGCGGCTGGCGGGATGGACGCCGCCGGGCCTGAATCGGTTCTTCTTCACCAGCGGTGGATCGGAGTCGGTCGAGGCCGCCCTCAAGTTCGCGCTTCTCTATCAGAAGGTGAAGGGCAGAATGTCGCGCAAGAAGATCATCTCGCGACAATTCTCGTATCACGGCAATACGCTCGGCGCACTCTCTGCGGGCAGCACGCTGCGACGCGCCGATTACGAGCACGTTCTGTTCGATTGGCCGAAGATTCCGCCGACGTTTTGCTATCGATGTCCGTGGAACAAAACCTATCCGGGATGCGATATCGATTGCGCGAACGCACTCGAGCAGGAGATTCAGCGCCAGGGCGCCGAGAATGTCGCGGCGTTTATCGCGGAACCGATGATGGGCGCCAGCGGCGGTTCAGTTCCGCCGGTCAAGGAATACTGGCCGCGCCTGCGCGAGATTTGCGATCGCTACGAAATCCTCCTCATCGCGGACGAAGTGATGACCGGCTTCGGACGCACAGGACGTCGTTTCGCTGTCGACCACTGGAACGTGAAGCCCGATATCCTCGTCGGCGGCAAGGGGCTCACCAGCGGGTATATGCCGATGGGGATGATCGCGGTTGACGAGAAGATTGTGACGCAGTGCGAATCCGCCGGGGTCGATTTCATGTTCTACACGTACAGTTGCCATCCGCTGGCCTGCGCGATCGCCGACGGCGTGCTCTCGATCATAGAGCGCGAAAAACTGGTCGAACGCGCGGCGGAAGTCGGAGCGCGGATGGGCGCGCATCTCAAGGAAGAGCTGTCAGGCCATCCGATGGTCGGTGATATCCGCGGCGCAGGGATGTTCTGGGGGATCGAATTAGTGCGCGACAAGAAAACGCGCACACCGTATCCGCCGGAACTTAAGTGCACGAATCGCGTGCTTGCAGCCGCGATCCGGCGCGGGCTTTTCTTCTATCCGTCCACCGGGATGGCTGGAAAAGCGGGCGGCGATGCGATGATGATCACACCACCGTTCGTGATTGACGATAACGACATCGATTTCATCGTGAGGACGGCGCGCGCCGCCTTGGACGATATCCACCCCACGTTGCCCGCGTAGAGAAGTCGCTTGCATCCGCGAGTTTTGACAGTTCTATTGGAAAGGACACCGGGAGACGGATTGCACGATGGCTGAAAGCGTAATCGGACCGACTTCTCATTACTTCTATTCGCAGCGACTGAAGCTGCACTATGTCGACTGGGGAAATCCTGACGCGCCGTTGATGATCCTGGTTCACGGCGGACGCGATCACGCGCGCAACTGGGATTGGACCGCGCTCGAGCTTCGCAAGTACTACCACGTCATCGCGCCCGATTTGCGCGGCCATGGCGATTCCGACTGGGCGGTCGGCGGGGGTTACTCGATGGTCGACTACGTGCTCGACCTGGCGCAGCTCGTGAGCGCGCTGGGAAATCAGCCGTTGACGCTGATCGGGCATTCGCTGGGCGGCGGAGTCGTACTCCAGTACACGGGAGTATTCCCGGGAAACGTTCGCGAGGTCGTGTCGATCGAAGGCCTTGGACCTCCTCCGCACATGATTCGTAATCTGCCCGCATTCGAGCGCATGGGCCTGTGGATTGGCGAGATGCAGGCTCTGGCGCGCCGCAATGTCCGCGAATACGCGACGCTGGAAGAGGCGTTCAAACGGATGCAGGGAGAGAACCCGCATCTCAGCGCCGAGCAGGCGCGTCATCTCACGATCCACGGCATCAAGCGCAACGAGAACGGCACGTATTCGTGGAAGTTCGACAACTACGTGCGCGCGACTTCCCCGTACCTGTTCAACTTGCGTGAAGCCGAGGACATCTGGTCGCGAATTCAATGCCCGACGCTCATCATCCGGGGCAGCGAATCGTGGACTCGTGATTGGGAGAAGGACGGACGCACCGGAGTCTTCAAGAACGCCGAAATCGTGACCATCCAAAAGGCCGGCCACTGGGTCCATCACGACCAGCTCGACGAAACCATGAGCATCGTGCGTCGATTTCTGAAGCTCAAGCAATGATTCGCGCGCCGGTTCTTCCCAGGTGAGCGACGGAAAAGGGCGCTTCGGCAAACTCTTTGGCCGTTGGTTTGGCGCTGGAGACTTTGTCTATCTCGAAATGATCGTGCTGGCCGCCGGTGTCGGCGTGCTGGGGGCAGCCGGCAATCTCGGTTTCCGAGCGCTGATTCGCTTGTTCGACACAATCTTCACCGGATACGAGTGGCGCGCGCTCGGGATCGATCACGGCGGATTTTGGCTCCTGCTGATCCCGGCGATTCTCGCCAGCGGCGCTGCGACGTTGTTGGTGTTCAACCACTTCTTCCCGGGCGAAGTTTTCGGGTACGGATTTCCGAACTTCCTCGAGCAGGTGAACCTCGGCAATGCCCGCATCAAGCGACGCTGGATCATCGTCAAAGCGGTCAGTGCGGCGATGTCTTTGGGCTCGGGATGGTCGGTCGGTCGCGAAGGGCCGATTGCGCAGATAGGCGGCGCGATCGGGTCCGCCGTCGCTCAGTTGCGCGGACTTGGACCGGAACGGGTAAAGGTGCTCGTCGCAGCCGGAGCGGGGGCTGGAATCGCAACCACGTTCAACGCACCTATCGGAGGGTTTATGTTCGCGCAGGAGATCGTCCTGCTCGGACAGACGGAAATCGCCAACGTCACCCTGCTGATCGTCGCCACGGTCAGCGCGGTCGTTACGTCACGCGCGATCACCGGCAACGCCGCAGTCTTCAACGTCCCCCAATTTATCCTGCGCAGCTACTGGGAGATGGCGACGTACGGACTGATGGGCGTGCTGCTGGGACTGCTAAGCGTCGCCTTCATCCGGTTTTTTCATGCGACCGCCGACCGCTTCGCGCGATGGAATGCGCCGCAATGGCAGAAACTCGGCTTGGGAGCGTTAATCGTCGGTGGGATCGCGATCGTTCTTCCACAAAACCTGTCCGACGGATATCCGGTGATCAACGCCACGATGTCGGGCGGCTTCGATATGAAAATCCTGCTCGCGCTGACCGCTGCAAAGTTCGTCGCGAGCAGCGTTTCGCTCGGCTCCGGCGCGCCGGGCGGCGTGTTCGGACCGATCTTTTTCATCGGCACGATGGCGGGTGGAAGCACGCAACGGATCTTTAGCCATCTATTGCCCGGGCTCACCGGACCGCGCGGCTCCTACGCGCTCGTCGGCCTTGGCGCATTCCTCGCAGGCGCCACGCACGCCCCGCTGACGGCGCTGTTTCTGCTGTTCGAGATGACGCAGAATTACTCGGTTGCGCTACCGGCGATGATCGCGACGATCGGAGCAGTCGCCGTGGCGCGCGCGATAGAGAGCGAATCGATAGACACTTTCCGGCTCGCGCGCGAGGGCAAGACTCTCCATATCGGGCAGGAGCGACAAGCTCTCAGGCAAATTCCAGTCGGCGCAGTGATGGAGGCTCAGGTCACCGTAGCTCCTGACAACGCTCCGCTCACCGAGGTGTTGCAAATCGCGGGCGATACCGAACAGAGCACGATTCCGGTCGTCAACAGCGAAGGGAGGCTGTCAGGATTGATAATCACGCGCAACCTTCTCGCGCTGCTCAGCCGAGGCGACGAACTGTCGCCACTAGTCAACGCATATGACTTGAGCAACCGCACGCCTGCGACCGTCCGCCCGACCGACAATCTCGACCAGGCGAGTCAGGTTATGGAAGCTGAAGCGCTAGATGAATTGCCGGTCACCGAGGAGTCCGCGCAAGGCAAGCTCGCAGGGCTTGTAACACGCCGGCAGATCGCGCGCGCCGTCAATCGCATCAGCGTGTCGCTCTCCACTTTGCCAACGAGGGACGCGAGCATCTATTGGGCCGCGGGGTATCGAGTTACCCGTTTGCACGTCCCCGCTGCCGCTGACGGCGTTACGATTCGCGAGCTGGACGCCAGAGCGCGTTTCGGAATCACGGTGCTTGCGATGCGCGATGCGGAAAACCCTGCGGCGGGTTTCGTCCCGATCGCGCCCGATCAAAAGCTCAAAACCGGAGATATAGTGGTGGTGGCCGGACGCAACTCCGATCTTCGCCGATTTGCGCGAGCGCTGGAGATGATGGCTGCGCGACCGACGCCGGTGGCGTAACGAACTAGGCGTGCTTCTTGTCGAACACGAATGGGCGGGCGCGACCTTCGCGAATCTCCGCGCACAACTCCTGAACATTGCTCACCGAGCGTTCGAGCTCCGTTGCGCAGGTCAGAAACCAATGCGCGCTTGCGAAATGCGCATCGCTTCCGGCGACCGCCGTCAAACCGAGTTTCTTTGCGGCGATAATCGCGCGCTCGTTCTCTTCGGGCGAGTTCTGACCGTTTATCGCTTCGATCGCGCCAAGCGCCGCTCCATGGCGCGCGACCAACTCGTCGAGGCGCGGGCCGAATCCTGAGTCGCGAAACGGATGCGCCGGTATGGCGATTCCCCCCTCCGCGTAAACGATTTCGATAAGATGCTCGCTCTTGAGCAGACGCTGCTCGGGATCGAAGCGAGACAGCGCCGCGTTGCTCAGACCGAAGAGCAAAAGATGACCGAGGTCGGTATCGGCTTCCGTCCCTTTGATGACCAGCACGCCGTATCGATCCGATAGCTCCGCGTAGTGGCGGTCGATTTCCGATCCTTGCGGATATCGGCGGTGCTCGGTGAAGCATACCGCGCCGAGCGGGCGGCCATTGGCGCTCGCCGCTTCGAGATATTTTTCGGGCGGAGTCTTTGAGTCGTCCGAGAGGTGCGTGTGCACGTGCAAATCAACAAGCATTGATTTTTTCGACCTGTGTGCGGGTCTCAGGGCGTCCCCGCGTAAGGACTTCCGCTCACGATAATGTGATCTTCGAGCGAAACAATACCTACGCTCACGGCGATAACCTGGATCTGGACTCGATCGAACTGGCTCGGCACGCGCCCCCACAAAATCGCGGTGTCTGCTTCGAGCTGAAAATGAACCTGACGATATCCGGCGACGTCGAGCGCATGACGGAGCATCCTGGCCCTGGCCGTTCGGTGCTCCGGTTCGGGCGTATCGGGCGAACGATAGTCGGGAAGGGGGGCGATGCCCGACGATTCCTGGTCGGGGGCGGTAAGTTCATGAAAGTAATTGATTGCCGCGGTAATTCCGAACGCGATTACGAACAACACGACCGTGATAAAGACGCCGAGCGCCAAGCGGCTATGGCGGGGTTCGGGTCGCAGGTGACGATTAATATCGCCTCCGGCGTCACGCGGGCGCGGCGGTGAGTACGTGAGTGGTTCAGGCGATTCGCGCAGGACAATGGTCGCGGCCTCGGAACTGCCGTCGGCTGTGCCGTCGTGCAGCACGTGCGGCTCCAGATTCGTTCCGCAAAAAGAGCAAAAGCGCGAGTCATCCGGAATCAAGCGACCGCATCGGATGCACTCGATATCGGCATGGGCGTGAACGAGCACGGTTGCCGCTTCCGGTGACGATCCCGGCGACGATGGAACTTTGTGGCGCAGCGGCAGGGGCTGCTGCGTTGGACGTTTAGGAGCGCCGGCAGCGCCTCCATTGGCGGCAGCCGGGGCTGGCGCGCCGTCCCTGATTTGCGACAGTCGCTGTTTGAACTCGCCGGCGGTACCCATCCGCAGGACGACGTCGTACTTCAGGGCCTGATCGACCAGGTCAGCCAGGCCGGGATTGATTTTCGGGCACAGCGAGGAAATCGGAGGAAAGCTGAACGGCGGCTCTACTGCGGGATCGCGTCCGGAAAGTGCGTGATGCATCGTTGCGCCGAGTGCATAGAGATCGGAGCGCGACTCGGCCCGTCCGCGATATTGCTCGGGCGGCGCGTATCCCTGCGTGCCGATCATCGTGGCGTTGCTCTGCGGCAGGAAGAATCGCGCGATTCCGAAATCGATAAGCTTCACCTGCCCGTTGCGCGCGAGCATCACGTTCGACGGCTTCAAGTCACGGTAGATAACCGGCGGGACAAGGTTGTGCAGATACTCCAGTGTATCGAGCACCTGCAGCGCGATATCGATAACGCGTTCTTCGCTGAGCTTGCCTCCGCAGACTTTCAGCTCCTGCTCGAGGGTGACGCCGTCGACGAACTCCATCACGAGGTAGTGATGGTTCTGCTCGCTGAACCGATCGAACACGCGCGGGATATGCTCGTTGCTGAGCTGCGCGAGCATGTCGGCTTCGCGCTGGAAGGCAGCGACGGCGTTCTTCTGCATCCCGGGGTCCGTGAAGCTATCGACCATCTCGGCAAGAGCGCACGGACGCGCTGCCAGGCGCAGGTCCTCGGCCAAATAGACGAGCTTCATCCCGCCGCCGCCTAGAGAGCGGGTCACGCGGTAACGTCCGCCGATGATAGTGTTCGGGTCGATCATGCGCGCGCGTCGTGCGCCGTTGCTTACATCCGGAAGTCCGCCGAAGCGCGGCTCAGGCGCCTGCGCCGGCGCATCCTTCGCGCCACGACATCCTCTCTGATTCTACCGTAAAGAGCGGCGTTTGCAGCGCAGATGAGATGGAGAATCCATCCGATGGGCCCCATCGCGTATCCCATCATAACCGCGCTGAACCACATGATGCCGCGCCACGGATGATGCTGGTAAATGTGGCCGAGGCCGGGGATGACGCTGAGCAGGAATGCCGCGACAGATCGCATCCCGGGATCGCTCGTGAACACGCGTGTCCGGCCTATCGATGCGCCACAATCCTTGCAGAATATCGCGCCCGCGACGACGATCGGACTTCCGCAGTGCGGACAGAAGCGCGGAGTTTCTTCGTAGAGTTCAGGCACGGAAGGTAAATCCGGCGTCGCCGAGTCTCACCGCGTCGCCATCCTTCAAGGCGGTCTCGGTTATCCGCTGCCCGCCGACGAACGTCCCGTTCTGGCTTCCGAGATCGCGCATCACGAACGTTCCATCGGACGCGACAATTTCCGCGTGATGCCGCGACACCGAGGAATGAGAAATCACGATCTGATTGTCGAGCGCACGACCGATATGCGTCGTCTGCCCGGCGAGAATGGGTAGACGTTGGCCGCCAGGGTCAATCAACGCTGGACCGGACGAACCTCTCGGAGGAATCGGACGAGGCGGCTGTCCCGCATCGCGATAGACGCCCGCCGTGCGCAGGATGCCTTTATCCTGGCGAACGTGGAAGGCCAGTTCGTAAGAGCCGATCCCGATGCGAT
>Ga0335069_10007726_pt1 | contig 15491 bp, 12 predicted proteins | sample Lox_Sample_11_FD_206714 | JGI IMG/M metagenome (GOLD analysis project Ga0335069, IMG submission 206714) | Soil microbial communities from Loxahatchee National Wildlife Refuge, Florida, United States - Lox_Sample_1.1 | ecosystem: Environmental > Terrestrial > Soil > Wetlands | place: USA... | reverse complement strand
ATAAACCTTGCTGGACAACGGATCGATGCTGACGTCGTGGCTGTCTTCGAACAGGATCTTACCGTCGAAGTCCATTAGACGGACGTGCAATGTCGCCGGTTGGGCCGCGGTCTTGTCGGAGACGATGTAGACCTTCACGGCACCCATCTCGATGTGCGGCGAAACAAGGATCGGCGCGTAGAAGCGGCGTGCGTAGTACTGGAGCGCCTTCCAGCGGCCGTAGTAGTCGATGCTGGACCACGAAGCTACCGGCCAGCAGTCGTTGAGTTGCCAGAAGATGGATCCCATCGTCTCCGGGCGGCTGCGCCGGAAGTGCTCGGCGCCGATCTTGATTCCTTCGGCCTGGAGCACCTGGCTCACGTAGAGGAAGCTCGGAAAGTCCTTGGGTTCGGGATAGTCCTTGAGCAGGTAGTCGTGGATGATCGAGTTGCCCTCGTTGTTCTTCTGATGGGCAAGCATGACCGGCGTGAAGATGTTGACGCGATCCTCGGGCTGCGTGAACGCTTCGATGGTTCGCATCTCGGGGAACGACTGGAATCCATACTCGGTGACGAAGCGCGAATGATGCGTCTCGTACGTCGAGAATGGGACACGTCCGTGCCATACATCCCACAGATGGGCATCGCCGCTCTGGTAGGTGGCGCTTAGCTCTTCGTAGTCGGAACTGGGCGAGCTGGGCCAGTAGGGTGTTTCGGCGTCGAGCCGCTCCACCACGCGATTGAGGATCCCACTGAACTCGGTGAGATAGTCCTGCCACATCTGGAACTTCACGTCGAGAGGCAGCTTGTCGCGGTCGCCCCAGTTCAAGGCCTCTTCGGTCTCGTTGTTGCCGCACCAGACGACGATGCTGGGATGATTGCGCAGGCGGCGGACCTGGTCCTCAGCTTCTGCCTCGATGGTGAGCTTGAAGGCATAGGTTCCGGGTTGCCAATCGTTGCCGAACATTAAATCCTGCCAGACCATGATGCCGAGCTCGTCGCAAATCTGATAGAACTCGTCGGTCTCGTAGTAGCCGCCGCCCCAATGGCGAATCATGTTCATATTGGCGTCACGGGCGGATTGAAGGATGCGGCGATAGTCTGCCGTCGTGACAAGGTTGGGAAAGCTGTCGAAGGGGATGACGTCGGCTCCCTTGGCGAATACAGGAATGCCGTTGACCAGGAGCTGGAAGCTGCGGCCCCACTGATCGGGATGGCGGTCAAGCACGATGGAGCGGAGACCTGTCTTAGTGGCCCGGCTGTCGGCTTCTTTCCCCGAGATCGAGACGTGCGTGGAGAAGGCGTAGAGCGGCTGATCTCCGTAGCCGGCGGGATACCAGAGCTGCGGCTGGCGGATTTCAATGGGAATATCGAGGACGTTACGACCGCTGTGCAGCGCGACCGTGCTCTTGAGCGTCACAGGAGCCGTTGAGCCGGGCGCCGTGTACTGGACGGCGACCTGCGCATCCCCATCCGCAGAAGCTTCGAGTTCCACCTCGGCGTCAATGTGCGCGACTGCCTTAGTCACGTCGCGCTGACGAACCGCAAAGTCGGCGATGCGAACCTTGTCCCACGATTCGATGCGAATCGGTTTCCAGATGCCGCTGGTGACAAAGCGCGGTCCCCAGTCCCAGCCATATTCATAGGCAGGCTTGCGGATATAGGTTTTGGGCTCTGTCCTGGTGCGCGGCTGCCATGGGTCCGTTGCTGCGACCTTCAGAGCGGCGGCGATGGGCGATGGAAAGACGACATAGAGAGAATTGCTGCCCGCATGCAGATACCCTTTGGCTGGCACACGCCAGATGCGAAACGCGTCGTCGGTTGCAAGGATCTGTTTTCCGTTCAGGAGAACCTGCGCGGCGGAATCGAGGCCGTCAAAGACCAGATCAACGTTGGTGCGCGCAAGGATGGCAGGAGTCACGTCGAAGGCGTCGCGATATTCCCAGCTTGCATTCTCGATCCACTGCAGCTTGGCCTCGTTGTCGCGATAGAAGGGGTCTTCGATTTTCTTGTTGGCAAGCAGGTCGAGGTGCACGTCGCCGGGAACGGTCGCGGGCAGCCAGCCTGCATCCGGATCCTGAGGTGCGACTGTGATCTGGCGGAACTGCCAGCCATGATCGAGAACGAGGGCGTCATTTTGGGTGCGCGAAGGCTGCGCGCCGGCATGAGAGGCAAGACTGAGGGATGTCGCGGCCAAGGCAAGGCACACGATGGATCTGCGCATCGTTTCCTCCGGTGCCCCCGCAAAGAGACGAAGGCGCGGAGGGCAAAATTCCGTGGATAAGGTTATCACGCGGGATTTCTAGGATTGAGCCGGTGGTTTGGAGTGCGGCAGACTGAGTGGACTCGATGAGTCCGCAGAAATTGGATAGAGCCGCGGCAATTCAGGTCTGCAGGGGGATGTGGGTGTGCGGCACGCCGGGCCGCACGATCACTTGCTTTGCGGCGCCAGCCATCGCTTCAGCAGCGTATCGACCGCAATGACGCCGGGACCAAGGATGAGGATCAGCAGCGCGGCGAACCAATAGGTATAGGGCGATGCGCCGTAGAAGTCCTCGGGCTTGGAGAGGATGTGCGAGAAGTTGATGCGGTCGTCGGGCACGCTGAGGTAGGCCATCGTCATATTGACGAACAGGACCAGAGAGGTGAGCCGCGACAGGATGCCGCAGAAGAAGAACAATCCGCCGAAGAATTCAACGGACGCCACTCCCATGGCGGTGATATACGGCGCGGGGAGCGACAAGCTGGCGAAGAAGTCGGTGACCTTATCGAGGTGGGTAAGTTTGCCCCAGCCATCCTGCATGAACTGGAAACCCCAGTAGAGTCGGATGGCCAAAAGGAGCGCGCATTGCAGGCGGCCAAGAAGACCGGCGGCACGCGAGTAAAGGTGGGCGAGCATTTGCATGATTGTTCCGTTCTTTGGAGGCGGGGTTAGCTCTTCACGAGCGATTCAAGGTCGGGTGCACAGATCCAGCCCAACTCGGCCCAGGACGCGAACCAGTTTTGAATAGAGCCCGCGCGTTTCGGTTGTGCGATCCGCGATCCGATGAAGCCTGTCTCGAGGGCATCGGCGAGTGAGAGCCCCTGGCGAATTGCAGAAAGGGTCAGAAACTCCTCGCGCTGGAGCGGCCGATAGTAGACCGAATTGTCGAGGCGATGCGCTGCGACCCATGTGGAGCGGCGGCGAAGTTTGGGCAGACTGACTGGCGCCTCTTCTGCTTCGTCGTGGCTTACGCCTGCCTCACCAGTCTGGCGCTTGTCGCGCTTGTGCAGCCCAATGACCAGATCGTCGGCCGGGTACTCCAATGCCAACAGGCGCACGTGCGGCTGCAAGGCCAGAGGCGAGCCGGCATCGAGTGTTGCGACCTGTTCCAGGGTCAGAGGCGCATACTCGGCGTTGTCGAAGGCTTCGATGAATGCCCACTCGATCCGAGCAACGTCCTGGGCAAGGCGATGGCGGCGCCCAGAGAACTGGGGATTGGCAGCAAGCCAGTCTACGAGCTTCGATCCAAGATTGCGCAGGGTGAACGAGCGGCTGGGATGAGCCGTCAGATACGCGATGGAGAGCGCTTCGAAGGCGCGTGCGCCAATCACGGCGCGCAATGCGGGGAAATCCTCGGCCAATGCGCCGAGCACGCGATACCAGTACTGCCGGTTGTAGATTTCAAGGCGTTCGAAGGAGGTGAGCTTGCTGTTGGGCGCTATGAACGATGCGGCTACGGCATGCATATCGCGGCCGTCGGGTGAGACGGCCTGCATGTCTTCGCCGGCGGTGAGCGGCTGCATGACGGCAGCGGCCATCTCCCGTTGGAGTTCGGCGAGGGACAAATTAGACGCCGTCATCGGACGATCTCCAAGGGAGTCCCCTCCCTGGTCTCAAGATCGAGATCTGGGGTACGGGGCTTTTTGGCACTCGGAGCAGAGTGCGTATGGAGGAACTTCCCGGCTTTCTTCGCCTCGTTGTGGACTTCGTCGAAGCTGGGAATGTGATCGTCCCACTCGAGAAGGGTCGGCGTGGGCCCGCACCGCTCGATGGCGCGCGCATAGAGCTGCCACACGGGATCGATCACCGGATGATCATGGGTGTCGAGGATGTACTTCTCGTAGCGTGAGTGGCCGGCGATGTGAATCTGGGCTACACGATGCGCGGGCACGGCATTGACGTAGTCCATCGGATTGAACTCGTGGTTCACCGAAGAGACGTAGATGTTGTTGACGTCGAGGAGAATGCCGCAGTCGGCCTGTTCGACGACTTCGGCCAGGAACTCCCACTCGGTCATCTGCGAGCCGCTGAATGCGGCATATGAGCTGACGTTTTCGACGGCGACGGGAATCTCCAGGTAGTCCTGGACGTGGCGCACGCGTTCGACGGTGCGCTCGACAGCCTCCCACGTGTACGGGAGCGGGAGGAGGTCGTGGGTATAGGTGCCGTCGACCGAACCCCAGCAGAGATGATCGCTGAGCCACGGCGTATTGGTCCGGCGGACTAACTGCTTGAGACGGCGCAGGTGTTCGGGATCGGGAGCGGTGACCGAACCGAAGTACATGGAGACGCCGTGCTGTACAACGCGGTACTGCTCGAGAATCTGGTCGAGGACAGCGAGCGGACGGCCGGCATCGACCATGAAGTTCTCCGAGATGATCTCGAACCAGTCGACGACGGGTTTGCGCGAAAAGATGTGCTGGTAATGCGGGATGCGCAAACCGATGCCGATGCCGTGATTGGAGAACGCATTGAAACGATTGCCGGACATAAGAAGACAGGGATCAGGGATCAGGGGTCAGGGGCCGCTATCGGAGAGCGCCTGTTGTTTGACAGACTACGCGTCAGAGAAAAACCAGACCGGGGCAGACATGTTCAACCCGACAGATAGCCGAACGGGTCTGCTCCCGATCTGTGAATGGAACTAGACCAACTTCGGCATCTTGGAGCCGTCGGTGGCGCAGCCGCCCTTGCCCTTGCAGCTGTTCTTGCCCTTGCAGCCGTTGTCGCTGGACTTGCAGCCGCCCTGGCCTTTGCAGTCGTTTTTGCCTTTACAGGAGTGCTTGTCGGTCGCCGAGCTGGTGTAGCGCAGGCCGGCCTTGGCCGCTTTGGCCGAGACGCCCTTCGCCGTTGAGCCCGTGGTTGCTGCATGCGCGGCAACCGTTCCGCCCATCAGGCCTGTGAGAGCTGCTGAGAGCAGGAGAGCATTCAATTGGTTCTTCATGAGATTGACCTCGTTTTGGGGTTTGGGGCGGAAGGGCTCCGCCGGTTGGGGCGAGCAGGAGGGAGATCCATCCCGCACGTTCCGTGGCACGCTCACTAGGAGTAGGTGCACGGGCGAAAGGTTACAGCGAGAAAGGGGTATGAGGAAATGAAATTCTTTTGACCGGCCCCTTTATGGGATGAACGGGATGGCCTGCCGTTTGGATTGGTCGCATTTTGCGCTGCTAAGCTTAAATTGGCCGGGTGTGGCATCGATGCAACCCAGGAGGTCAGGGTTGGATACAAAGCGTTGGAGTACAGTCAGCTGGGCGAGCCTGCTTGTGGCATTGGCACAGAGCCTCTGCACGGCTGTTTTGACCATCAGCGGCATTCGCGTGGCCATCGGTCTCTCGGCACTGGCGGCTGCGAGCGGCATCTATGCTCCCGCCAAAGGATTTCACCAGGATGCGATCCGGATTCCCATGCTGATCCTGGCGGCGGCCGGGGCGGTGGTCAATCTCGCGGTGGTCTTCTGGATCTGGCATCTACGGTCACGGCCCTCGGCACAGTGGCGCAAGCGCGAGCTCAGCCCCAAGGAAAAGCGCTCGGAGAAGTTGCAGGTCGCCATGGCAATTCTCACTTTGATCCTTGTCGGACTCGAAACGTGGACGCATCCGATGGTGCACCGGACCGGGCCGCCGCCGGGCACGGTCCAACGATCGGCGAACCAGCCCTGAGGCCGTTAGGCGGCCTAATTTTGTGCTGGGATTCGGAAACTCAATACTGCCAGCTCACATTCACCGATCCGGTTCCGCTGGTGGGCACCGTGTAGGTGTGGTTGGCGCCGTTTTCCCAAACAACGTTGCCGCTGGATTGGATATCGATGAACTTGAATTGCACAGTCTGTCCGGCCGGCAGCGACACGTTGAGAAACCAGTTGGGATAGTTCGGGGCAAGCATCGGTCCGACGGCAGTTTGAAATGTTGTGCCCCAGTTGCCGAGCTCGACGGTGCTGCCAGTGACGAAGATGTAGTCCCCGGGACTGGTTGGAATCGCATTGTTCACGGTAAATGTCACCGGGATCAGCTTTGCTGTGAGGACAGTGAACGCGATGGAGTTGGCGGCCACTCCGCCGCTGGACTTTAGTTGAACCGGATAAACGCCGCCTGCGACATTGGGCACGGTGAATGTGACGGAGCTGTTGGACCAGGACTGGATAGTAGCCGGCGTGGCGCCGAAAAGAACTGAGCCTGTGGCCGATCCGAAACCGTCGCCGGCGATGGTTACAGTCATGCCCGGCTGGCCCACATGCGGCCCGATGGACCCGACTTCGGGAGACGTTGCGGCAACCTGATATTGCCAGACGGAGACGCTGTGCGGAGCGATTGTGTAGTTTGCCGTTGGGTTGTTCCCGCCGCTGCCAGCGCTGACGGTGAGGCTGTTCCCACTTTGTAAGCCACCTAAGTCGTCCGAGTACGTGCCTGCGGGAAGGGCTGTGTAGAGACCGGAGATGGAATAGGACGAGGAGTCGTTCTTATTGATCGCAACCAGGACGACGTCGTTAAAGAACTGGCGCTCGTAGATGTAGACGTCATTGTTGAGCCAACGCTGCTTCCAGGTTCCATAGGCGACGGCGTCGTTGGACTGGCGCAGTGCCGCCAGTTTGGCGATGAGCTGATAGGCCGGTGTCGATGTGCTGAACGAGGACATCCAGACGCGGTTGTAGGGATCATTTCCGCCATTGGTGTTGTTGAAGAGATATTGCTCATCGCCGTAGAGGATGATGGGAATTCCCCGTCCGGTGAGGATGAAGGCCATCGCTTCCTGCAGACGGTTTTGATTGTTATTCAGGGTCAGCAGGCGGGATTGGTCGTGACTGTCGAAGAAGGTGACGAGATCGTTGGGGTAGGTGAAGTTCGCGCTTTCTGTATCGATCGTTGAATCGATCTCGGAGAAGTTGTTGTTACTGCCGAAGACATCGCGCAGGGCGGTGTTCAGCGGGAAGTCGAGCAGGTTGATGCCGCTGGCATTGGAGAACTTATAGGAGTCCGGATAGAGCGGATCGGTGGTGTTTGTCTGCATCCACTCGCCGAAGAGGAAGCTCGGCGCGTTGTTGAAGACAGCGTTGGCGTAGGAGTATTCCCAGCCCCAGGTGACGTGCTTGATCGCATCCAGGCGGAAGGCGTCGGCGTGGTGGCTCTGCAACTGCGCTGCGGCGCTCTTGAGATAGGCATCGATCGTGGAGTTTTCCTGATTGAGATCGGTGAGATCGTCGAGCGTGTCGTACTGCAGCTGGTAGCGGTCGTTGTAGTCGGCGATGTCCGGGTTGTGATGAAAATAGCCGTTGGGATCGTTGTTGGCAGCGGCCATGAACGCGCCGTTGTTGTAGAGCGAGCCCATCTCGCCGCAGTTATCGGGATTGGAGTGGTTGTTGGCCTCATCGACGATGATCTTCATGCCGTTGTTATGCAGCGCGGTCACGAGGTTATCGAAGGCCGAGAAGCTGTTTACGTTGTCGCCGAAGTGTTCCTCGATGTCCATGAAGTCGCGGGTCCAGTAGCTGTGGTAGGGAGCCGAAACGCCGGAGCTTGCGCAGTTGAGGTTCTCGTTGTTGACGACGGGCGAGACCCAGACAGCTGTTGCGCCCATGCCCTTGATGTATGCGAGTTTCTGCTGAATGCCGGCCAGATCGCCGCCCCAGTATGCCTGCCAGTTGGTTTTGGTTGCATCGAAGAGGCCGGGGCTTTCAGCTGGATTGTCGTTCGATGTGTCACCGTCGTAGAAGCGATCGGTGACGATCTGGTAGATGACCTGCTTCTTGAAGTCCTGAGCTCGAAGAAGCGTCGCGGCAAACAGAAGGGCGATGGGAAGAATCGATGCGATGCGTGTCATAGGCAGCTCCTTGGGTTGGGGGTGGGGAGGGCTGACCTTTGCTTGGATGGGAGCTACGATGAGCGAACCGGATGTCCGAATCAGGAGAGTCACTATGGGCTCACGCCTGCGAGAAGTCAAGAGACGAACAGCACAGGACAAGCGCCGAGACGAGTCTCGAATTGGTTCGGTATTTGCAAAGTATTAACTGGTGCCTTCTCTTCCCAGTTCCCTGTCGATGCGCTGGTGCAACCTCTGACTGAAGCCCGCCGGAACTTCAAAGACTCGATCGTCGGCGGTGAGGATCACGATGTTCCGCGTGGAGTCCAGGACTGCTGAGCAGATCTCGCAGGTTTCGAGATGCCGGTCGATCTGGGCGCGCAAAACTTCATCCACATCTCCTTCGATGTAGGCGGAGATGTACTGCCAGACGTGTTTGCAGTCGATCCTCATGCGCGCCCCCCAAAGAAGCCTTTGCGCTTTGGTGCAAACGCTTTCAGTTTCGGGGCCAGCTCCCGTTGCAACATGCCGCGCGCCCGGTGCAGGCGAACCTTGACGGACCCCTCACTGATGCCGAGGACGGTGGCTGTCTCGCGAATATCCATTTCTTCGATGTCGCGGAGGATGACAATGTTACGGTAAATCTCCGGCAAGGCTTCGATGGCCTGGCGCAGGAGAGTCCCCAGTTCCTTTTGTTCGAGAGCCTGGGTTGGGACCTCGCGCCAACTCGTCAAGATGGCGGGGGTGTAATCGCCGGTCTGGTCGTCGGAGGCGGCATCCAGGGAGTCTTCGCGGCGGGAGGCCAGCTTGCGGAGGCGGCCGAGGCCTTCGTTGCGCGCGATCGATAGGACCCAGGTACGGAATTGAGCATCGCCTCGGAACAGGTGCAGGTTCTTAAAGACCTTGATGACGGTTTCCTGCGCTGCATCTTCGGCGTCGGCTTCGTTCTTGAGCAAGGAGAACAGGAGCAGATAGATCGACCTTTCGCAAGGCCGAATCAGATCATGAAAGAGGTGTCTTTCCCCGGCAAGGATGCGGCGAATCCAGTCGGTCTCTTGCTCGGAGGGCGCGGAAGGCATGTTGTACTCGAAGTTAACCTGTACCGATAAAGCTACCTTGCAACTATAGCGCGAACTGTGGAGAGATCCTTTCATTTGACCTAAAGGATTAGTTGAGAATCGGCCTAAGTTTCTGGATACCAACACAATCCTTATGCACTTTTGCCTCAATGAAGGGTACAATTTCCGCACGAGGAACCCCATGCCAGGAGATATACAGCTCACGTGCAGCGACTGCGGGCAGGACTTTACCTTCACCGCTGCAGACCAGGCGTTCTTTCAGGAACGCGGTTATTCGACACCAAAACGTTGCAAGCCATGCCGTATGGCAAAGAAAAACGATCAAGGGGGGGGTTCCGGTTTCCGTTCGGCTCCAGCGCAAGGCACTCCCGTGATCTGCTCCGGTTGCGGGCAGCCCACAACTGTTCCCTTCGAGCCCAAGGGCGATCGACCGGTGTTCTGCCGGGATTGCTATCAGGCGCGTAAAGGGAGCGGCGGTGGAGGATCACGCGGCCGCGGAAGGTACTGAGGTTTAGCGCTTCGGATCAGACAATTCGAGTTACTTCAAACGAGCGGATGGACAGGCTGAAGGGATATGTGTGTCCGTCCGCTGCCCCTCGGCGCTTCTAAGCGATGGATGCGATTGTCTTGCTCTTGGGATTGGTCCTTGGGCTGATCCTGACGGGAGTTGTGTACCAGCACATCGGCGCATGGCGTGACAGACTGCGCTTTACGCATTTGGGGCGCTGGGTCCGAATCCGCGGCGGACAGAATTTGTTCGTCGTCGAGAGGGGCTCAACCGGACCGACTGTGGTGTTCGAGTCGGGCATCGCGGCCACACACCTGAATTGGCATCGCATTCAAGATGCTGTATCAAGCTTTGCCCGTACTATCGCGTACGATCGTGCGGGGCTCGGCTGGAGCAGCCCCTGTACGAGTGCGCGAACTCCGAGCAAGGTTGCGAGCGAACTGCACGACTTGCTCGAGGAAGCGCGCATCGCGCCGCCCTATGTGCTCGTCGGTCATTCGTTCGGCGGCTTTGTGATGCGGCGGTTTGCGGCGCTTTATCGGGACGAAGTCGCCGGTGTTCTTCTCGTCGATCCGATGCGCTGCGACGAGTGGCCTCCGGTCGATGAGACGAAGCGAGGCACAGTCGAGCGCGGGGCACGACTCTGCGGCTTCGCGATTCCCATCGCACACATCGGTGTGGCGCGGCTTGCCGTCACTTCCCTTCTTTGCCGGTCGGGACGGGTGTCGCGCTGGCTGACGCAAGCCGGCGGCGATGGAGCGGAGCACGTGATGGGCCGGGTGCGCGAAGAGATTGGCAAGATGCCGCCTGAGACATGGCCGATGGTAGCCGCCCATTGGTCGCGGCCGTCGTTCTACGCAGGGATGCGGGCACACGTGGAGGCAGTTCCGGATTCGGTCCGCGAGATGCTAACCGCGGAGCCCATGCGCGGTGTGCCGGTGGTCGTGCTGACGCCGGATTCTTCGAAGTCGCTGCCGGAAGAGGCCTTGCGTTGCATCGGCGAGAACGTCGAACAGATCATTGTTCCGCACAGCGCGCATTGGCTCCATCTGGACCAACCCCAGATAGTGATTGAAACGATCCGCTCGCTTGCCGAATCCAGTTCGCAGCGCGTTGGAGCTGCAATCTCGCGCTAAGGCTTCTCGCCCGCGGAGAACTGAGTCCATGGGCCAGCTTTCATGTCCTTGAGCACCGGTTTCAGGTAGCTGTACTCAGGATGCGCGGCGAGAAAGGGGGCGGCCAGAAAGTCTTCGCCGCAGGGATGCCCAGCGCGCGCGATGAGCGAGAGGTGCTCGGCGAGGTCGGAGTCACTCACTTTGCCGGTGACCGCACCACCCGGATAGTAGGGCCCCCAATCCCACTCGGGCGTTCCGCGCTTGACTACGTCGACATGACCGCAGAGGGTGCGTTCGTCGGGACCGACTTTGCCGGTGTAGCTGTCGTCGTGACTGGCGAGGAACTTCTCGGCTAGATCGACGTCGATACGGCCCTTGTTCTCGGCCATCTTCTTCTCCCATGTGACCCGGCGGGCGTTGGGCGAAGTCGAGAGGTTGTTGGGATCGAAGCCGGGAGTTTCCGTCTTGAGCACCTCGGGATCGCGCGCGAAGTTGGAGCTGATAAAGTAGCCGTCTTTGGTGCGCCAGAGCGGCGTGTTCTTCAGGCCAAGCTCGAGGTAAGCGATCTCACCCGTCTTTCGATCGCCGATGAGCCAATCGTTGGCATAGCCGCCGTTGTCGCCTGCCTTGAGGAGGGAGACGTACTCATCGATCGAGCTCCCGTATTGCAGGGCCTTGCGGGAGCGAACGAACTCGGGGATGCCGTCGGGGTTCCAGCCGGCAAACTGGGTGATCGTAGTTTCGGTGATCATCAGGCCGGCATCGTTTTCGCCGAAGTCATCCTGGCTGGTGATGACACCCGGCTCGCCGTCCATCACGATGTGATGGCCATGCTCGGGCTGAATGTCGAAGATGATCGTCCAGCGTTCGCCGTCGGCATATCCCGACCAGTTGTTGTGCGCAATGACGATCTTGCCGTTCCTGGTATAGCCGCCCGTCGCAATGAAGGCTGAGCAGCGGCCCTGAGGCAGGATGTGGGGCGCGTTGGCCGCTTTCTGAGTCTTGTTGAGCCAGGGAACGTAGTATTCGGGCAACTCGATGTTGCCGTTGAGCGCGACGATGTCCCATACGTCGAGCTTGATCCCCTGCGACTGAACTCCCTTGGCGATACCTTCCAGTTCCTGTTGATACTCGGCTTCGATGTGCGGCCAGAACATCTTGCGGCCGGCCTCGCGGTAAAAGGCCCAATCGCGATGGGTGGAGTGCAGGGTTTCGATTTTGCTGACACGAACGAGGTCGGCGATCTCCGAAGCCAGCAGGCTGCCGTGCTGGAATCCGATTTGCGACGGCGTGCCTTGCAAATGAACGTAGGTCCAGCCTCCGCGCTCGAAGCGATAGCCCGGCTCGGAGTCGTTGTGCCCCGGGTGTTCGCGCAGCCGATCGACGGCGTGCGCCGATGACCCGGCGAAAAGAGATGCGACGAGCACAGCTACGCCAAGAGTGCGGCGACAGAAACCCACCATCCGGAATACCCTCCAGGTTTTCCTGACCATATCACGCGGAGTCAAAGCTCCGCGTAAGGAACTGGAGATGGGCGTAGCCTCCCACGATCGAGGGAGGCTTAGCGCTTCTTGGCCGATTTCTTTGCTGCCGGCTTCGGTGCGGGCTTCTTTTTTGCGGGTGCGGGCTTTGGCGCAGGTTTGCCTTTCGCCTTGGAGGGTGCTTTTGGCGCCGGCTTCGCTGCGGCCTTTTTCGGCGGAGGGGTTGGCTTCTTTTCAGGCGCTGCTTTTTTTGCAGGAGGCGCCGGCGCCGGTTTGGCCTTGGCCACTGCAGGAGCTGCCTTATGCGCTGGAGCTGCTTTCGGCGGCGGCGTGGCCTTCGCAGACGACGCAGGCTTCTCGTGCTTTGCGGCGGCAACGGGCTTTGCAGGCTCTTTGGCGGGTTTGGCAGCAGGCGGAGCGTGGACCTTCGCAGGCTTTGCAGGCTCGGCGGCCTTCTTTCCGCGCTTCGGAGCCGGCTCTTCCTCCTCCTCGCCTCCCTCGTCTTCGCCTTCCTCTTCTTCGCCTTCTTCATCGCCGAGTTCGAGCTTCGGCAAGCCCATGTCGGCGTCCTCGTCGTCTCCCCCGATGTCGTCGAGGTCGACTTCCTCGTCTGCGTCGGCCTCCTCCTCGTCTTCGAAAGAACGCTCCTTGACCTTGGCTTCGGCTCCACGCCGCGCACGCGACCGCTTGATTGTGACCTGCGGCGGAGGCGCCGGCGGCGAGAACGGCTCCAGGAAGGCTCGGGCCTCTTCGGGGGTCGCGAGGCGTCCATCGATGAGTTCGAGAAAGATCTTCTCGATGATCTCCTTATAGGTGGGGAGATCGGGCGTGATGCGCATCTCCTGCATCAGCGCGTAGGGTATGCGCTGGCGTGCCTCCGGCCAGACCTTGAGGAACTGCTCATAACGGTCTTTGACCGCAGCCGACGTCGCGGTAAAACCAAGCCAGAGAACGGCCTGTGGATCATAGCTGGTGAACAACCTGAATGTTGCCGAGGGCGTGAGGGGAGGCTTGGTGATCAGAGCCTTGGAGAACCCGGAAGCCAGGGCATCGAGACTGTTCCATTCCTCCACAAAACCGGGGCGCGCCAGAAGCTTCTTGAGTGCAGCGATGTCCTTCGACTGGAGTTTTGCTGTGAGCAACTGCATCTGAGCTGCCGACATGTCGGGATGGACGCCCTGGATCTGCAATTCAGCAGAGAGGTCGTGCAGCGCCTTGAGCTTGTTTTCGTCGGCTTTTGCCACGGTCCAGGCCGGGAAGAGCGCCTGCATCCAGCCCTCCGCCTCCAGGGCGGCAAGAACCTTCAGTCCTTCGTCTTCGTGCCCAATCTGTTCGAGCTCATAGCTCCGCGCCGCGGCAGAGAGATGCTCCATAACGTTTTCGCTCTTCGCATTCTCGTAGCGGGACTGGGTGCGCGGGTCGAGGTCCCAGCCAAGCCGGACGCGATAGCGCGTTGCCCGGATGAGGAGGGCCGGCTCCTCGAGGAAACCGTAGTTGGAGACCAGGCGGAGAGTGCGAGACTCAATGTCTGCCGCGCCATTCAGCGGATCCATCAACAAGCCGTAGGATCCCTCGTTGAGAGAGATGGCCATGGCGTTCGCCGTAAAATCTCGACGGCGAAGGTCTTCCTGGATCGAGGCCCAGTGATAGACCGGTTTGCCGGGCTTGGGGTATTCCGTGCGATGGGTGCTGACCAGATCGACGCGAACCGCACCGGGGAAGCTCAGGTAGAGGGCACGGGAACCCTCATCTTCGCCCCAGAGCTTACCGCCTGCTTTTTCGATTGGTTTCTTCAGCTTAAGGGCATTTCCATGAACCGCGACTTCAAGGTCGCGCACGGCGTGCCCGCTGGTCAGATCGCGCACCGCGTCCCCGGTGAGGAAGAGAATGATTCCGGCGTCTCGGGCGACGTCGCGCAGCTTCTGAAGCGCCTGCTTCTGGTTGGCTGAGAGCCGATTTTCCAAAAGGTAGATATAGTCGGGCATCCGTCCTGCTTCCATCCCTTGCCCGACCACCCAAGTGCCTGATGCAGTTATGCTTACAGAGCGTCCCGGCAGGGGTTGCAAACCAGTACCTTAACACAAATGACACCTGTTGGCTAGAGAGATGTGCACTGAAAATGCTGCGGTTTGGCGCGCTCCATGCGACAATCCATGGGGATGGCCTCGCATCGTAAACCCGTGATTGTGCGCAAGTTCTCTCGGGACTGGGTGGCTGGATACGCAGGAGCCGCGTTTGGCCAGGATCAGCCCGAGCTCGAGGTCCTGGATCTAGCCGGGAAAGTGGTCACGTTCGGTTGGGAGACGGTGAAGTGGGTCTGCTACGTGCGTGACTTCCCCACCGGTGAGCAGGCCAATCCGGAGCGGCTGCTCCAGAAGAAGTTCGCAGTAAGGCCCCGGTCGGCAGGACTGTGGCTCCGGATGACGTTGGGGGATGGCGATGAACTCGAGGGGCTGGCGGCAAACGACCGCACGCTGATCGAGGGGCCTGGACTGATGCTGACACCACCCGACACCAGATCCAATACGCAGAGGATCTATGTCCCACGGGCGGCGATCCAGACGCTTGAGGTTGTCAGCCTGATCGGCTCTGGCCGGATGAAGCGCGAAACAACGGCAAGTAAGATGGCCCAGCCCGAGTTGTTCCCGGCCGACGCAGAACGCGAGTAGACTAGGCCGTCCTTACCGGCGCCGTTCGATACAATCACCACGATGAAGCTTGGCGAGTTGGCAGCACGGCTGGGCGCGGAGTTGCGCGGCGACCCGGAAGTGGAAGTGACTGGCGTCAAAGGAATTGAAGAAGCCGGTCCCACGGAGATCACGTTCGTCGCGAATCCGCGCTATGCGAGCCTGGCCCGGACCACAAAGGCGGCAGCGGTCCTGGTTGAGCCGGAGTTCTCAGAGATTGCTACGCCGACGCTGCGGATCAAGAATCCCTATCACGCCTTCTCGCAGGCGTTGGGTATGTTCTATCAGCCGCCGGCCTATCCCGCGGGGGTGCATCCCACCGCTGTCATTGATCCGACTGCCGAGATTGGTAAAGACGCGCACATAGGGGCCTACGTGGTTGTCGGCCCGAACGTGCGCGTCGGAGATCACGCGACTCTGCTGCCGCATGTCGTTCTTTATCCCGGCGTGAAAGTCGGTGAACACTTTTTTGCCCATGCCCATGCGGTGGTGCGCGAGGGATGCCAACTCGGCGACTATGTGACGCTCGAGAACGGAGCGATCGTCGGCGCCGATGGCTTCGGTTTCTCGAAAAACGAGAAGGGCGA
>Ga0335069_10007725_pt1 | contig 15491 bp, 18 predicted proteins | sample Lox_Sample_11_FD_206714 | JGI IMG/M metagenome (GOLD analysis project Ga0335069, IMG submission 206714) | Soil microbial communities from Loxahatchee National Wildlife Refuge, Florida, United States - Lox_Sample_1.1 | ecosystem: Environmental > Terrestrial > Soil > Wetlands | place: USA... | reverse complement strand
CGTACCCGAATCCTGGGTACGTTCACGCACCAATTCGAAGCGCACGCGCGATCCCATACCGCATTTGAGGTTTGGTCGTTACGTTCGCTTCCCGTGGGGCAGTGAAGAATTGACACAATGGCTGGACCGCCAGTTGGTCAGTGCGAACGGGCAGGGTCATTAAGGAGGAAAAATTGACCAAACCCGTTCGTTATCAAGATGGATGCTTGTACGTAGACCATGCGGCTTGGTTCGTTAGGTATCGCGTACAGATTCGGCAAGAAGACGGATCCATCAAATTCAAGCAGCGGGCGAAGAGGTTGGGCTGCGTGAGAGATTATCCTCGCGAGTCCGACATCCTGCCCCTGAAAATCGAATTCATGCAGCGGCAGAACGCCGGCAAGTTTACGCCGGAAAGCAGCATGAGCCTTCGAGAGTTTGTTGAGAGTGTCTACCTGCCCTATTGCGAGGAGTTGCGCGCATCTACGAAGAAGGGATACGCAGAAATCTGGACGAATCATATTTCCGATCGCGTCGGACACATTCGTTTGCGCGAGTTCAGGACCGTCGATGCCAGCAAGATGCTGCGGGCGATCGCCGAGGAGCACGACCTGAGCAAAACCACGCTTCAGCACATCAAGAGTGTGCTGAGCGGGATATTCGCGCATGCGAAGAATGAAGGCGCATTCGACGGAGTGAATCCCGTCCAAGATGCTCGAATCCCAAGAAACGCGCGCGAACCAGGCGAGACGTTTGCGTACAACTTGAACCAGATACGTCGCATTCTGGACGTTCTGCCGTTGTTGCCTAAGGCAGTGATCGCCACGGCGTCCTTCGCGGGACTCCGTGCAGGCGATCTGCGCGGGCTTGAATGGCCGGACTATACCGGCGACTTGCTCAGCGTGAACCGGTCGATATGGAAAAGCGTTGTCAACCGACCAAAAACGCGAGCGAGTGCGCAGACGGTCCCGGTAATTCGCCAACTGGCGGAGATCTTGGATGCGTATCGCCTTTCCATGGGGAATCCTGCCACCGGTGTGATGTTCCACTCCGGCGGAGGTCAGCCGATGGATTTGGACAAGCTGGCTCAACGCATCGTTCGTCCAGCCGTGGAAGCGATTCGGCTGGAGTGGTATGGCTGGCACGGATTCCGGCGCGGCATTGCGTCGAATTTGTATGAGCTGGGAGCCAACGAAAAAGTGGTCCAGCGCGTACTGAGACACGCGAAACCGCACGTAACCAAAGAGCGCTACATCAAAGCTTTTGATCCCGCCGTATTGGCGGCGATGAAGAGCATGGAAGCGACTTTGGACCTGTTGAAAACGTGTTCAGCAAATGTTCAGCAGGTGAATTAAGCAATTGTGGTAAGCTATTGAAAGTAAACGCCGGAGAGGTGGCCGAGAGGCTGAAGGCGGCGGTTTGCTAAACCGTTGTACGAGCTAAAACTTGTACCGGGGGTTCGAATCCCCCCCTCTCCGCCAGACTTACATTCCAAAGAACTTGCGTAAGAGCTACACGGCTTGACCTGATTTTCCAGACTTTTCCCGAAACCGCAGTAATAGGGAAAAGCAGGAAGATCAATGCGTCGCAAGCCGAAAGCAAAGCTGTACCTTAGATTCCGCATGCCGGACGGGAAGCAGTCCCCGTACTGCCCGGCTCTTTTCGACCACAAGTCACGTATCCGTCCCTTCTGGTGCCTCGTTAAAGGTGTCGAGGAATTGCACCGCAACGGAACCTACTACCGTCGGGTCAAGCGCGACGGCAAGTTGAAGTGGGAATGGCTTGGCAAGGACGCACACACTGCCTACGCCACGCTGGATGTACTGCCAATTGTCCTTGTCAAACCATCCGGGAATAACGAAGCAGCACCGACAGTGAAGGACGGGTTCCGAATCGATGACGAAATCGCGGTCTACCTGTCCAACGTTTCCAAACTCTCGCCCAAGACCTACAAAGCGTATAGGCGCAGCCTCGCGCTGTTCCGGCAGTCCTGCAAGAAAATCTACGTCCACCAGATCACCAAACAAGACCTGCAAGCGTTCGACACGGCGCTAATAGAGAAGGGTGACGAAGACCGCACGCGGCACAACCGCGTGCAGAACGTGGTCACGTTCCTACGTAACGAAGAAGGTCGCCGCCCCGGCCCACCGATCAAGAACGTGAGCATCAAAGTCAAATACGTAGAGGCACCGCCAGAGGCGTACACGCGGCAGGAACTCGAAGACTTGTTCGGCGTATCCGACGAGGACGAAAAGTTCCTGTGGAGGTTCTTCCTCGGCACCGGCTTTCGCGAGAGTGAAGTCTCGGTCGCCGAGACCACGGACGTCAACCGCGACACGAAGACCATCCGCGTTGATGAGAAACCCTATTTTGGATTCAAGCCGAAGGACTGTGAAAAGCGCAGTGTTCCGATCTCGGACGCTTTGATTGCCGAGATTGCCGCACGCACCAAATCCGCCTCGTGCTCGCTCCTCTTCGGGAATGACGGACGACCGGACGGTCACCTTCTGCGCTTACTCAAGCAAGTCGCCTTCGACGGCGGTCTCAACTGCTGTAAGTGCAAGGGAACGGTGAACGGGAAAGAAGTCTCATGCGCCGAAGCACCAGTCTGCGAGAAATGGATTCTACATCGGTTTCGCAAAAACTTCGCGACCGACCGTCACAACGGCGGGGCACCGGCTCGAAAAATCCAAAAATGGTTGGGACATGCCGACCTTGAGACCACGTTGCGCTACTTAGCTGTAGGCGAGGACACTAGCGAAGAAGTCCGAAATATCGTCAATGGTGTCCACGTCGGTCTCTAACTAGGACGCGCCGAGCGGAACAGCGCCATGAACCCCTGGGCGGGGAGAATCGTCTAATCGGTTTCCGATGAGGACGCTGTCGTAGAAGCTCGGTCTGGGGCGATCGCTCGATCCGACAACTTCATCCAGCCGGCTGCCCTTCGTTCGTTTCGCATCCGAGTTCGAATACGGGAGATCATTCTCTTAACGCAGTTCTCTCGGCGCACGCTTTTCCAAGGGTGCTCTATCTTCCCTCGGTAAGGTCCGACATTTAAGATCTTTTGCTTTCCTTTCATAAGTTCGAACGAATCTGAGAGTCGTTTCGCGTCCAGCAGGTCGCAAATCTCCTTAGTCGAGAGGTTGGGCTGTTGCACCAGCATGTCCTCAATCGCGACGCGCACATTTTTACTACCACGAGGAGGGCGTGCCACCGAGTTGAGCGTCGCGTAATGCTTCCTCGCGTTCTTGTAGCCACGCCAGTAGCCGATCCCTGCGAAATAGTTGACTACCGCGACAAAACCGTCCGCGAGTTCGCCGCCATCGGGGCGCGACGCGAAGGAGTTTAGGATCCGGCTCCGCATCTCGGTTGCCTGCTGCTCGGTTAGACGAAGACGTTCCGGGTCCGCCAGCTTGGCGACTCCTATGTAGAAGTCCTTGCGAACCTTCTTCTTCTTCTCCACAGCGACATTTTAAGCTAAGCCGCAGTAACCGGGCTTTCGAGTACTAAAAGTCAGTTCTGAAAATGCCAACATGGTATCAAGTGGTACGAATTTGTGACGCTAAGTCACGTTATGACTCAGGCTCTCTGCTCAGCGTAAGTCTCCGCACTTCAACTACTTGCCTGTGACGCTAGCGGCCTCCCGCCGTCCTAGAAACTGACGCTTCTCCAAATTTGTCCGCATCCAAATTGGAAGAGCGCAAGAAGATGCGAGCACGTTTTGACCAGAACACAAGGCGAGCAGATCGGCGACTCAAAACTTAGCCGGCGGGCTTTAAGCGCAGAGGTGAAACGCATGAGCACTAACCTTACTGAACGCAACTCTCAAACGGTGCGGGCAATTGAGCGCACCGAGAAGCTGCTTGATGAACTGAAGCAGGCGTCCGACATCGTGGATACGAAGGACGCCATCATGAAGTACGTCTCGGACATCGACTGCTGCTCCGATTACGAGGGCAACCCCTTTGTCCTTGGCGACACGGACTTCGCCCATCTGTTCGTTCAGTCGCTTGAGCGCCGTGGGAAGACGCCCCTCGAACACTGGGTGCCGATAATCATCGATTGCGCACAGGCGGAACACTCGGGCGAACTCAAGCGCCTTATGGACAAAGTGCGCGACCTGCGCAAGCGGGCAAAGTAGGCACAGCGCAACTAGGTCGAAACGCCGAACGCGTGGGCTGATAGAAACATGACGCGAGAGGTTAACGGGAGAGCGAGCAAGACCCGCGGCGCAGCGTAGGTCGTGCCCGCTCCCTCGGACGACAAGTAGCCAGTTGAAGTAGCGCTTCTCGGGATCAAAGTCCCTGCCAGAAGCGACAGTCGAAGTGTGTTCAGACGAGTTCACTCAGGTTGAAAAAGGAGGAACGCAGTGGCAAACCCAGCCAAAAAACTCGAATCGTTGCTCAGGCTCCATCGCTTCGAGCTTGTTTCCCAACGGAAGCACCTGAAATACAAAAACCCGCAGGGGAAAATCTTCGTCATGGGCAAGACGCCCGGTGACTTCCGGGCGGATCACAAAGCGTTGTCCGTGTTCCAGCGGGTCGTCGACAGCCCCGTGCCGACTTCCGAAGTGGTCGAAGAGGAGCGCCAACGGCGGGAACTGGAAGCGACGATCAGATTGCGGCCACAGCCCAAGCCGTCTACCGCCGGCATCGCTGGCGCAGGCAGAGGTAAGAAGTCGAAGGGCACGGGCATTCACTACGAGGAAAAGATCGTGCCCACGGCCGAGCAGCTTGCACATCGAGAGAAGATGCGTGAGCGGGCCTTGGCGAACCAAACAAGGGAGTACGAGAAGTGGCGTGAGCGCCGCGAAGAACGCCGCAAGCGAGACGAGTGGGCGCGGCTGCTCTCGCACCTCCGCAAGGTGACGAAACAGGTGGAAAAAGACGTCGATGAGATTTACGCCTTCTTCATGTCCATGGTGATGCTTGGATCGTCGAGAAGCATGACAGCACAACTGCTGCTCATGCGGCGGCGCGAAGGTAAGGGTCGAGAATATGGACCGGAGGAGCGACGCAGGTTAGTCGATGCGGTCTACGTTGAGAATTACGTTGCTGCCTCAAGCAACAACGAAGAGTACCGAAGCGCGATAGTGACTTCTGCAAGAACGGATTTGGCTGTGAGTGGACAGTTTTTAATGTATCGCGCCGGTCGCAACCCGCGCTGGTTCCCGCCAGAAAACGGCGAGTCCCTCAACCTCGATGCTCGACAGTTCAAGTTGATGCGCCGGACGCTCTCCTGGCACAGCCGTATTCGAATCGAAGGAGCGGACGGCGCAATAACGCAGGCGCGTCCTGTACCCGAATGGCTCGCGAACGCCCTTGAGAGTCTGCAAGTCGGCGTGAACGTAATCGAGGCGGTACGATGACGAACAAAATCCAACTCGATTTAGCCACGCAGTACGCGGTTGAAAATCCTTCGGAACCGATACGAATCGTCGCAGCACGCTTCGGTGTTATACGCCAGAGCATCGTCACACGCTTGAAACGTGCGGGGCTTTTCACGCCGCACGATCCGCGCCGGGTAAGGTTGAATGACACGAACGCGAAATGGAAACCGATCTTCGCTTACGCGGCGGAACACCCGAACGAGCCGATCGGGAGCCTCTCCATCCGTTTCGGTATTTCCGCCGGTAGTATCGGTCGTAGGCTCACGGAGCACTTTGGAAAAGGCTTCCACGATTGGCGTGTGCGCGAGCTTCGTTGCCGTATCTGTGGCGTCCAAGAGCCGGCGCAGTTCGCAAGGTCATCAAGGCGTCCCACCGGGTATCAAGATAAGTGCAAAATGTGCGCACACAGGGCGTACCTCGCGAGTGGAGCCAAGTCAGGTGGGAAGTTCCGGCAGCGGCTACGTAGGGGCAAGTTTCCCCGAATTAAAGTCTCCGACGAGCCGGATCTCACGGAGTTGAAGCCAAGTATCTTCCCTGCGAGAAGGAAACAAAATGACAGCGACCTGACCGAGGCTTTCGTCGGGACGCCACCAGAGGGTGTTGTGCCCTGACTGACAGTCGTCGCATGGTGCGCAGGGAGAACGTGTGACGAGTTTTTCCTCTTGAAACAAAGGCGGCCGACCAAAACTTGAAGACTGGAGAACAGAATGAAAATGAATACGGAGGGAGTAGTCAGGGTGGGTGGCGGTCGCGGTTTCGTGATGGAACACCGCGTGCACTTCGACTTGGGCGACGGCAACGGCCACAGGAAACTTCGCCGCAAGCTGGTGGTGACGGCGTCGCACTGCTTGCCCCACCCGCCGAAGATGCCGTGCTACAGCTACAAAGAGACCACCTTCGCCAAGCTGCTCGCGCCGCTCGGCGAGGAGCCTAGCGTATGGGCGGAGTGCCTGTTCTTCGACCCGGTCGCCGACGTAGCCGTGCTCGGCGAACCCGACAGCCAAGAGCTATGTGAGGAATGGGACGACTATTACGCGCTGGTCGCCGACCGTAAGCCGTTTGCACTGGCAGCGCCGAACACGGGCGAGGGCTACATCCTAGCGCTGGACGGAACGGCATGGACTCCCACGCCGCTGAGGGTCTTCGAGTGCATGCTTGGTCGCTCTCTTTCCTCGGGACCGACCATCGCCGGACAGTCCGGCTCGCCGATCTTAGACGGGAAGGGCAGGGCTGTGGCACTGGTCTCGGTTGGCACGGAAATTTCGAGCAACGGCGTCAAGACGCCCCACGAGTCGGGACCGCAGCCGATTTTGAAAAACGCGCTTCCGCCGTGGCTGCTCACGGCGATGAAGCTGAAGCACAGCAGATGAAGGGGAGACCAAGACGAAAACGGGACGAATCAGAAAGAAAGAGATGGAGCCGGAAACGCATAGCAAGAGTTGCTCGGATGGAGCCCGCAAGGACGGTTTCGAGCCGGGTGTACAGCAGTGATGCTGATGCTGACGAGGACGTGAGGCAAGGAGAAAAACATGCCAGTGGAAGCGTTCGAGATGAAGGGCGAGGACACGCGGGAACCAATCCCACCTGCCGATCCTGAAGACCAGGGGAGCGAACGCACGAGCGCAGAACCGAACCTGGATGCGGTTTGGGAGCCGCTCCGCGACTCGTGCCTCGAACACGCCAAGGATGGTGACTTCAAGCGCATGATCGCATGCGCCGCGAACGGCGGCGCAATGGCGTTTCTGATCGACAACGCAGAGTGGTTTCGTGCGCGTGGAGTGTTCGAGGAGGCGATGCTCCTTGCCTGGAACACCCAGAGGTTCACGCATGGTTACCAAAACTGGATGCGCATCTTCCTCGCGCTCGCCGACCGCGAAAAGCTGATGGCAGCATCTGAGCCGCTGCCCCAGGGTGACAGGTTTACCGTCTATAGGGGCGTCTCGAAGTCGAAGCTCAAGCTGTGGGGCAAGACCCTGGGCGGCGACAAGCGCTGCATAAGCTGGACGCTCGATCCAGAGGTGGCGAGGAGGTTCGCCGGCTTGGACGGGATCGGAGGCACGGTGTACGCGACCGAGGTGAGCCGCGATCAAATTTACGCTTATTTGGGCGGCAAAGGGAATCGGCAAGGCTACCGTCCCGAGTCAGAGGTGCTGCTGCTCCTCGACAGGAAGCATCCCGTCCGCGTCCACGAAAAAATACGCGCGAAGAGGACTGCCAGCAACAGTAAGCCAAGTATGAAAGGCTCGGGTCTTGCTAACCAGGGGCGTCGAGCAGCGCATAAGCGTCGGACCTCTAGCCGCACGCTACAGGGGACGGTCTCAGCCCTCAAGCTGTAACCGTCCCTATGCTCAAGCAGCGCTAACCATGCAAAAGAGAAAATTCACTCTCCGGGATGTGCACGAGGTGTACCGCCACTGGGAAGACAAGATGGGCGACACCGAGCGCCTGACCAGGAAGAAGGTCGAGGGCTGGCTTCGTTACTACCCGTTGGCTCTGGTGATCAAGGCGATCAGTATTGCTACCCAGCAGGGTTTCACGCTCCCGTACCCCCAGTGTCTTAACACGAAGAAGGCTAACAAGCATTTCCTAACGCAAGCCTTCAAGTTCATCCAGAACTACCTTTGGACTCACAGGCAAACCGTGGCCACGGAAATCTCTGTCAACGGGAACGGGACATGGCGCAACGTGGACGGTGTGTGGATGGTGTATACCGCCTTCGAGCCTGAACCTCATTCAGTGATAGAGGTGAAGAAGCAGAGCGGGAAGAAGCAGAAGGTCCGGGTTAAAGAACCAAAGCCATTCCATGAAGGATACGTGTCACTGGTAGACGAACGTTTGAACTGAACAAAGTTCTTATATGTCTTATGGTTTTATAAAACCTTATATAAAGTTTTGAGCCAGCAGAGCCACGCCTCGGGGCGCTACCTGCAGTTCTCCTGCCGGAAACTTTCTTTCGAATTTCTCGATTTCGCGTATTAGACATCATGCAGCGATGAATCGGCACCCGCCGGGGATTCGTGGGGCACCGTGCCAAGTCCGGTGCCCCGAACAAAGACTTGGTTACCTGACCCCGCCTTCGTTCTCTTGCAAAATCAGACTTCAAGAGGAATGTAATGTCCAATCTGTACCAAACACTGGGAGCCGAATTTCCCGATAGACTCGAGGAATCGGCACCCCTTAACACGGAAGAACGTGTCCCGTCCGCCGCGCCGAGCAACGGCAAAGCTAACGGTCACGCGACAACCGCAACCCCCAAACGAGCAGCCAGCAAGTTCAAGAGCGTGTCTGCCGAAACTGCCAAGAAGGCGAAGAAGGGCACCACCTCATCCAGCCGCACTGGGAAGTCGCGGCAGGCGACGGTGGAGTTCGGCAAGCCGCCCAAGCACATCTGGGTCAGAGTTGACACCCGCCCGAATTACCGCCAGATGAACGTCCCGGTCTTCATCGACAGGGATCGCGATCAGACCTACTACGTGTCGCCCGATTACTACGACAGCGACGCTATTCCCGAGCGCTTCAAGCGCGCCTGCACGCTGATCGACATCTACACCGCGGGACTTGCCGACGGCAGCTTCCTGCTGTGGACGGTCGGCGTCAGCGCCAGCAAGTGGCGCAAGGGCGCTGTCGCCGCCATCAACGCAGCGATGGACGGGTACGTCCTTGTGGAGGCGTTCAAGCCGCGCAGCACCTACCTAATCACGCAATGCGAAGAAGACATCCCCGCGCCGAAGTTCGAGACGCTGGGCAGCTTCGAATCTCTGCTCGAGCAGGCGTTCGACGGCACCATCGACGCGGCGAACGACGAGGCGGTGGCGCGCTACCTCTCCGGCGGCTACTGGGAAGAGCCGGAAGAGCAGGACTAGGAGTAGCGCCATGGCTACCACCGAACAACTGCAACTGACCGGGATGAGTTTGGGCGAACTCATCCCGGCGAGGTTCACCGAGGTCTGGTTCCTTGATACCGAATTCGTCGCCCTTGATGGCGAGCCGAACATTCCCGTCTCGCTCTGCGCGTACGAGCTTCGATCCAAGCGGAAGGTCGAGATGTTCTTCGACCGAAGGCACGAAAACCCATTCACCAACCCCGACGCGCTATTCGTCTGCTACAACGCCGTCGCCGAGTGGAAGACTTTTCTTGCGCTCGGCTGGGACATTCCCCGCAACTGCATCGACCTTTTCGCCGAATACGCCAACATGGTCAACGGTGTCTGGCGCGGGAAGACGAGCTTGAAAGAACTGGGCATGGGGCTGGTGGACGCGATGCGGGAGCACGGACTCGATCCCATGGATGCTGGGGATAAAGAGACTGAGCGCAACTACATTCGCGATTACGGAATCACCGCGCCCGTTGAGGAAAAGATGACGAGTCGCATTAACAAGGACGGAAGTGTCACGAACCTGCACGAGGACGGCAGAGAGTTCGTCGGCGTGCCAGCCCAGCCCTGCACTCAGGAGGAACACTCTAAGCGGATCATCGAGTATTGCTGGAAAGATGTCCGCGGCACCTACAAGCTGGCGCTGCGCATGCTGGGCGATCTCGATTTCGACCAGGCGCTGTGGCGCGGGCGCTACCAAGAGCCGACAGCTTGGTTTGAGCACAATGGGATCCCCGTCAATGCCGAGCGCTACAGACAAATCGAGCGCCACCGTGGCGAGTTGCAAATCGAGATCGCCGAGAAGGTCGAGCAGAAAAACCAGTACGGCGTTTACGAGATAGAAGGTACCAAGAAGAACCCGCGCCAACGCGCCGTATTCAAGATGAAGAGTTTCGAGGAACTGCTTGACCGCATGGGCATTCTCGACATGTGGCAGAAGACGGAAACCGGGCAGCCGAGCCTCGACGACGAGGAAGTCTTCGAGCCGATGGCGAAGCTTCATCCATACCTCGAAGACCTGCGGCAGGCTCGGAAGTCGCTCAATGATCTTGGGCGCTTCGGATCGTACCTCGGCAAGGACGGCAACAACCGGGCGGCAATGTTCTCGTTCGGGACGGTGACAGGGCGCAACAGCCCCAAGGCTCGTGCGTTCTTGCTGTCGCGTCCCCATTGGGTGAGAAACCTGATTACGCCTCGCGAAGGCATGGCGATAGTGCATGCCGACATCGTCGGGGCGGAATCCTGGCTTGCCGCCGGGTTCAGTGGTGATCCCGAACTCATGCGCATCTACACCGGCGGTGCAGACCAGTACATAGAATTCGGTGTCGTCACTGGCATGCTGCCGCCCGGATCCGTTCGGGACAAATCCAATCCGGGGCGTGAGCGCATCCGCGCGATGCACAAGACGGCGCTCTTGGCAATCAACTACGGCGTGAAGGAAAAGACCCTTGCCACTTACCTTGGTGTGCCGGAGTGGAAGGCGGGAGCGATCATAAATGCCCACAAGACGGCTTATGGCGTGTATTGGGAGTGGGCGATTACTCGTGTCGAGAAAGCCAAGAAGCTCGGCTACATCGAGACCGATTTCGGATGGCGTCTGGATGCGGAGCACGCACCCTTCAACACACTCCTGAACTTCCCGCAGCAGGCTGCCTGCGGAGAAATTTTACGGGCAGCTTGCGTATTCATGTGCGACCGCGGCTGGGGTCGTTACCTTGCGGCTCCGCACCATGACGCCCTTTACCTGCACGTGCCTATCGAGCTTGCGGAGGAAGCAAGGAAGGACTTGGAGGAATGCTTCGTCGAAGCAGGCGACCTCGTCATGGGCGATCCGAATTTCAAACTGCGCGTGGACGCCAGTATTGAGATATATCCGCATCACTTCGAAGACCCCGATGGTGCGGCGCTTTGGAAGATCGTGTCGGATTTCTTCGGATGGAAAGACGCCGACACGGTCTCCGATAGGATCAATCTAATGGAGGAAGAAATAACAGTATGACTAAGGAAGAACTAAACAGCATGTTTCAGGAAAACGTGAACAGGTCGAGCGAAGCGCCACCCGAACTGTCCGAAACAATCAAAAACATCAACAGCATGGCGTACAAACTTTGCGGCACGATGATGGTCAACTGCGCGGATTCACCCGAGCTTACGACCGCGATCCGTCGCGTCCACGAGGGTTCGTTGTGCTTCTACGACGCTCTCGTGCGAGCGGCAAAGCAGGCGACTAACGCACAATGAGCGAACACTTGGCGGTAGTTCAGCAGACTGATGAATCTCCGGAGCAAGACAAAGCCCCTCAACTCAGGAGGAAGCTCTGGGATGAAAATGAAACAAAGTTACGGCTGGGCGAAGAGGGCTACGCATGGTTCGTGGAACGTGCCGATAGGAATCTCCCCAAGTGCTCACACTGCAATGGTTCTGGCTCGACCAAGATGCCGGATCCAATCGCGATTCGCCGCGATGTCTTGTTGACGACCACGTGCCCTGTATGCAGCGCACGCATCGGAAATCTGATTGCATTTACCGAGACGTTCTTCGCGGTCGTGCCCCCGGGTTTGCGTCGTTTCACACTAAGTACTCTCCAGCCATATCTTGCGTCTCCTGTGCCCACCGAGCAACAGGCGCAGATCATAGCCGACCTGAAGGCGAACCCGGATAAGAGCTATGTCTTTTTTGCGCCGGCTGGCGCTGGTAAAACGGTTCTCGCAACCGCCCTGTTCTCCGAGATGCTCTACCGGCAATTCACGAGACCGCATCTCCGCTGGAAGTGGTTCCCTGTGAGGCGCACCTCGACTAAGGCGTTGCTAGACCAACACAGCCAGTGGGTTAACGGAAGGCGCTCAGAAAACCTCGAACCGGAAGTCACAGCCCGAAAAATCGCAGAGGCAACGAAGGCTGGGCAAACCTACCGTCTGTTTCTCGAGGACATGAACGGCGAGGACAGCGCCGCGCGTCGCGCCGCTCTTCTCGACCTGCTGAGCACACTTCATGAAAATGAAGGACAGCTTGTTATCACCAGCAGCCTTACTGTCCCTGAATTCAGGTGCCAGTACGGCGAAAATATATTCTGGCGCATCGCCCAGCGCTGCACGGTTATCGACCTATTCGGCGAGGAAATGAAAGTAACGAAGATATGATGGAGTCGCTGGCGCCGGGTAAATAGTCGGCAGCGCGGTGACCACTGGCATGGACTACGGCAAAGGGTGGGGCGATCCTACCAAATACAGCGTTGCTCATGGCTGGGAGTTCGTTGGACCTGACCATGCCAGAAAGCAGCACTTCTCCCTCCGCTGCAAGGAGTGTGGTGGGGAGCAATCCTTCGTCAAATATCAACTTGGCAAGCCTCACTCGTGCTGGGACTGCTGGCTTGTGGACAGCGTTCAGCATCGCCCACACATGTGGGCAAAGCTCGCTCCTTTGATCGGTGCTCTAACGCCAAAAAAGCGGTCGCACCGAAATCGAGGAGCTTGAGCGCCTCTTCGCGCTACCTGATCCGCGATAGCACCAAAACCACCCTGACGCAGCCTTGGTCTTTCTAAACCATGCTTTTGGGGAACTTTGCAACACCACTCAAGGTCAATTCGGGAACTTTCAAAGCCATTTCAGGGAGGCAGATTTCTGGGCGCCGTTGCGCTCATCAATTTACCAGATGCGCCAAAATTGCCATCGTTGCTGGAGAAATAGGATTGAATCTCATCGCTCTGGGTACTTGAACCAGTGAAATGCCCGGAAAATTCCCAGCTAATTCATCGGAGGATAGTTCGAAACATGCGTGCACGACCTGAAGTTCGCGACATCTTGATTGCCTTAAAGCTGCGGTATTGGTCACTGAGAGCCCGATATCCGTCTGCCTACCCAAACTGCTCGGCGTCGCGGGCGCGGCGCAACTTTCTCAAGCTGCTTGCCCGCCACCCGGGAATCGCACGTCGCTTGAATCTTGATTTGCGGGACGCGTACCCGCCACTTTAGCAGCAGTTGAGACTGTCTCATTGAGGTCGTAGATGAATAATACCGATACCTTAGAAGTGCCCGCCGTCGTGCCGCTTCCGTCAGCCGAGGAGCGCAAGCGGCGGGAGGCCATGCTCGCGCGAGTGATGCTGGTTGCCGTCGACCTCGTCCTCTCAGGCGAGCCGCTTGGGCTGGAGGTCGCCCTCGACTTGGTTCGTGAGATTTGGTATTGCTACCCGGAGTTATCGGCACACTGGGACGAGGTGTGAGCGGGCAAATGACCGCGTGCATCGGCTTGTTCCCCGGCGCACAGATCGGCGCGGAGTCTGAATTGGAGTGGCAAGACAACAATCTCCGTCCATGGGTTGGGCGGTCTGCGCGCATGCCGATTCTGCGCCGAATTGGCAGCCAGAGGGGTTTGGGTCGAGTGAAGCGTTTCCATGGCGCCGGAAGCCTTTGTCACCACGTTGGCAGGCATGTCTGCTGTATTATGCAGTCCCCTGGATGGAACTGTTCAGCTTTACACTTTGCCCCGCATCGTGATTGCCGTCATTATCGACCCTAGCCTGCGCATGGCCGCCTGATTGGACCCGAACATATGCTTACCGAGGAAGATATTGTCTTCGGACATCCTGCTTCACCGGAGACCTGCTCGGCGCCCGAACCTGGCATCCGGCTGAACTAATCAAGCCATGCGATTCAGAAAGTTGGTACGGAACTCGTGAATTAGCCGGACTTTAAGTAGGTAAGCGCAAGAGCTTGGCCAATCGTCTTGTGCTAATTGCTCCATCGCTGTTTCGATTAAGCAGAACGCCACCTGCGTCTCGTGTTCTCAACTTGGCTTCATAACATCGAGCACGTGACTCCTATTCGCCTCCGACACGCAAGGTCAGTTAACGAGAGCTGTGACAGAAGTCTGCTCCACGTGATCGAGTGCTCGCCTTAGCGCCTTCACCCGATCTAAGCCGTACTTGCGTAGACGATAGTTGAGCGTATCCCGCGTGACACCTAGATACCGAGCTGCCCGTGTCCGATTCCAATCGTTCTTTCTTAGAGCTTCTCGAAAGACTTCCTTCTCGATCTCGCGAAGACTGATGCCCTTAGAAGGCAAAACAAGGCCGATCCGCTCAAGTGGCGTCGCAGCTTCGGTCTGGAGGCACGTAGGCAAATCTTTTAGCCCCACTTCCATTCCAGGTGTGAGGACCACTAGGCGCTCGATCGCGTTCTCAAGTTCTCGAATATCATTTCCTTCCATCTCCCCTGTTGTTTTTCTGTGAAAATCTCCATGTGGACCCTGTAGAGTGACGACGGTCACTGCCGAAAACGAAAACACGGCGTTAGCCTCCGCGGATGCGGGGTGTCCTCGGGAACATAGGAGCAAGGTCATGCAACCTGCTTTGCCCTCGAACCCAAATCTCGACCACATGAAAAAAGAAGCAAGATATTTGCTTCACGGCCTACTTACACGGGAGAGCAGCGCGCTTAGACGCTTCTACTCCCTCGACCCCTTAGCGGGGGCCTGCCGACCGAACCTCGCGGACGCGCAGTACGTAATTGCACGAGAACACGGATTCAGCAGTTGGCGGAAGATGGAAGCGCAGATAAAACAGCCTCCACGCACTTTCCAGACTTCCTGGGACACCTCGCGCTAGCAGTATGATGTCCCGCCGGGCCAGAAACTGGCTGCCTTCCTCGTAAACCTAGCGGTTCCCACCCACGCCAAAGTTGCTGTACACCGTCGTTGCAGGAACGGGATTGAAGTGGCAGAATCACGCCTGAGCCGCTCCGCTCCAGGTCAACTTTATGTACCGAGTTACCCTACTGCTGATGGCGCTCTGTTTGTCTTTGTATCCCTGCGCGCTGCGGGCGCAAACCACAAATGGTTCCATTACTGGGCGGGTGACGGACCCGTCGAAGGCGAGCATTGCGGACGCCAAGGTCGCGGCGGTCAACGCCGGGACCAATTTCCGGTATGAGACCGCGAGCAATGGCGCGGGCGAATACACCCTGGCGAACCTGCCGCCGGGAACGTACCAAGTTGAAGTGGAAAAATCCGGATTCAAGAAGCTCATCCGGCCGGACGTGACCCTTCATGTGCAGGATACCTTGGCGATCGATTTCGAAATGGCGGTTGGCTCCGTCTCCGAAACGGTTAGGGTAGAAGCGGGTACGCCGCTGGTGAATACCACCTCGGCAACGGTCAGCACGCTGGTGGACCAGACCTTCGTGGAGAACATTCCGCTCAATGGCCGCAGCTTCCAGACGCTCATCATGCTCACGCCGGGCGTGGTGGTGAC
>Ga0335069_10007724_pt1 | contig 15492 bp, 15 predicted proteins | sample Lox_Sample_11_FD_206714 | JGI IMG/M metagenome (GOLD analysis project Ga0335069, IMG submission 206714) | Soil microbial communities from Loxahatchee National Wildlife Refuge, Florida, United States - Lox_Sample_1.1 | ecosystem: Environmental > Terrestrial > Soil > Wetlands | place: USA... | reverse complement strand
CCCGATCCACTCGCCGGCATCTTGCCGACCGTGTTGCAGCGTGTCGATCCGGACCGCCAATTGCGCGCCTACGCGATCTGGAGCTTCTGGAACGAAGAAGTGGGTGACGCGATCGCGCAGCGAGCGCAACCGGCGCGCGTGCGCAATGGCATCTTGTTCGTGACGGTCAGCAGCCACGCGTGGATGCAGGAATTGCAGTTCATGAAGGACACGATTCGCGAACGGCTGAATCGCCGCCTCGGCGAACTCGATCCGCCGCTGATCCGCGATATCTACTTCGTCTCGGGTACGATCCCCAGCGCGGCGCCCACGGCGGCACCCGCGCCGCAGTCGGACACGCCCCAACGTGACGACGCGCAGACCGTTCTCTTGCCATCCGCCGGTGACGCCGAACTCGACGCCGCGTTCGCCCGCATCCTCCGTGCGCGCGCGCGCCGTAGCCGCTCCAAACAATGAGCGACGCAAAGGGCACGAGCCGCGGCGAACAGTACGCGCGGATCTTTCGCAAGGCCGGCGTGCTTGCCGGTAAAGGCGACCTCGCGGCCGCGATCACCGCACTACACACCGGGCTCGATTTGGCGCACGGATTCGGCGATGGCGACATGGAGCGAGTATTCGCCGAGCAGATCGCCACGCACCAGCGCGAGCTGAACGGCCCCGGCTAGCGCGCCGCCGGGACAAAGGCGCGCAAGTCGTTCACGTGGCTGTCGTCGATCGCCACCGCGCCGGCGGCAACGAGCCCGGGATTCTCGCCTTGCCACGACAACACGCATTGTCCGCGATCGAGTGCGGCGAAGCAGACGCGCTCGATTTCTCCGCCGGCACGCGTGTGCACGGCCACGATGACGTCGGCCAACGCGGCGACCAATTCGTCGCGCCGGCGGCCGTTGCGCGCCACCGCGTGATCACCCAAACGAAAGGGCGACAGCACCAGCGTGCGCGCCGCATCGAGCGCGGCACGGCCGGGTCCGAGGCCGAACGGGTCCTGATCCACATGGCGCCCCAGGGCCGCAAAAATGCCGCGGTCGAGCACGATCACGCGTGCCGGCGCGGTTCGCCCGAGCACAGCGGGAATGCGGTGGGTCGCCTTCATCCCGCCGCTGACGACGACCAACGCCTGCGCCGCCGCCGCTTGCACGATGCGAATAGTCGCCGTGACCGCCCGCTCGGTGGGCGCGCGCGAGTTCAGCACCGCCGCCGTCGCGCCCTCCAACGCGGCTAGCGATCCGAGGCTGAAAACAATCGGCGGCCCGGGGTCGAGCCGCTCCCGCCAGCGCGCCGGATAGCGCGAATCGTCCCACACGCAGACCTCAACGCCAGCCGCGCGCATGCGTGCCAGCAGCTCGCCTGCCTCGCGTTCCCGGCGTTCACGGTCGCGACACACCCGCTCCACCGCCTGCCGGTGCAGCGCGTAGGCCTCGCGCAACGTGGCTTCGGGCAACTGGAAGAAATCCATCAACGCAATGCCCCGCGCGGCGGTGAGCTCGAGCGCGCGGCGCGCGGCCGTCTCGCCGACGCGTGGCAACTGCGACAGCATCACTGCAGCCAAGGCCGTCTCGGTGTCCATCGTCCCAGTCTTCGTTGTATCGGACCGTAGGGGCGACGCATGCGTCGCCCCTACGAAAGCGTGTCAGCCGCGTAAACCCACCCGCCGCTTCAGCTCGCCGCCGCCAGCGCTTGCGGATGGCGGCCGGAAACCGCGGGTTCGCCGAACGTCACCACCTCCGTTCGTTCGCAGGCGTGTTGCACCAGCGCGGGGATGTCGAGTGGCGCTTCGACCTCGTGCGCCAGCGCGATCGACATCCGGGTCGCCGGATGCCGCGGCACGAACAATTGGCAACAGTCCTGATCGGGCTGGATCGAGATGTCGTAGGAGCGGATCGCCTTCGCCTGCTCGGTGATCTCGTGCTTGTCCATCCCGACGAGCGGTCGCAGCACGGGCAACCCGACGGCATCTTGAATCACCGTAAGATTCTCCAGCGTCTGCGACGCGACTTGTCCGAGGCTTTCCCCGGTCACCAGCGCTTGCGCCTGCACCTCGCGCGCGATCGCTTCGGCGATGCGCAGCATCATGCGGCGGTAGAGAACGACCCGAAACGGCCGGCGAACCTGCGTGATGATCTCGCGTTGCACCTCGCCGAAGGCGACCAGGTGAAGCCGGGACTCGAATTGACACGGCGTGAGGAGGCGCACCAGCTCGACGGCTTTATCGCGGCTGGCGCGGTCTTGGTACGGCGCGCCGTGAAAGTGCACGAAGTCGATGCGGCAGCCCCGCCGCATCATCCGCCACGCCGCCACCGGCGAGTCGATTCCGCCGGACAGCAACGCCACCACCCGGCCGCTGGTGCCGACCGGGAGGCCGCCGGGACCGGGGATCTTTTCGAGTGAGAAGAACGCCTCGCGCGGCAGAATTTCCACCGCGATGCGCAGCTCCGGCTGCGACAGGTTGACCGCGGCGCCGCTCTGCGCCTGCACCGCGGCGCCGATCGTGGCGTTGATCTCGGGCGACGGCATCGGGAACGACTTGTCCGCGCGCTTGGTCTGCACCGCGAAGCTGGCGAAGCGGCGTTCCGCAGTCGCGGCCACGACGTGATCGGTGAGATCGTCGATGTTGCGTTCGGTGCGCTGGGCCAGCGAGAAATTGGCGACGCCGAACACCTTTCCCAACCGCTCGCGGATCTCCGGCCAGTTGACATTTTTCCCGAGCAGCACGACGACGCGGCCGGGCGCTGATTTCACCCGTCGGATGCCGGTGCCGCGCAGCGCGCGGCCAATGTTGTTCACCAGTTGATTGACGAAGAACGGCCGATTCCCGCGCTTGAGCGCGACCTCATGGTAGTGGACGACGACGCGATTCACGCGACGAAGCATAGCACACCAGCAACCGCGCACCGCAACGCGGCGGCCTTTCGCGCGACCGCGTCCGCTGCTAGCGTCCGCCGTGATGGACCGTTCGCAGTGGCTGGCGGAGAAACACGCGGAAGCGGCGCAGCTCGGTGTGGTGCGCCTCAGCGAAGTCACGCCGAGCCGGCGCGATTTTCGGCTGTACGTCGCCGGCCAGCGCGAGGAGTTGGCTCTCATCGCGCGCATCCAGTCGAATGACCGGGCCGGGCTCGCGACCTGGCGCGACGCCGATCTGCTTGCGCACGCGGTCGCAAGTGACGACGCCGACATCGCCGCGCTCGCGGTCGTGACCGATCAACAACGGGGGGGATCGACCGGTCTGATGAAGCGAGTCGCCGCGGCCACGCAAGCGCCGGTGCTGCGCGACGATCTCGTGCTCTCCCCTGCTCAACTGTACGACGCACGCCTGCACGGCGCCGATGCAGTGGTCCTTCCGGCCGCCGATCTGGCCGCCGCGGCGCTTGCCGAGCTGATGCACGTCGCCATCTCGTTGCACATGGCGGCGGTCGTGGAAGTGCAAGCCACCCCCGACATCGAAAAGGCGTTGGCGATGCCGCATGCGGTGATCGGGTTCAACGCCGATGTCGGTGCGATCGACGAGTTGACGTCGCGGATCCCACCAAGCCGAACCCGCATCGTGCTGCGCGAACCCGACGCAATCGACGAGCTGCGCTCGCTGCGCGGGAAGGTCGATGCGGTCACGTTGGGACCGGCGCACCTGATCGGTCACGACCTCTCCGCGCTGCTCGCGCGGTTGAACGGCCGATGACGGAATCGACTCGCGCCGCCGTGTTGGTGCCCGTTTGCACGGTCGACGACGACCCGCACGTGGTCTTTATTCGGCGGAGCCACGACGCTCCGGTGCACGGCGGCGACATGGCCTTCCCCGGTGGACGCCATGATCCGAAGCGCGACGACAGTCTGCTCGCCACCGCGCTGCGCGAGGCCGAGGAGGAGATCGGTCTCGCCGCCGCCGACGTCGAGCTGATGCGGGCGTTGCCCGAAGTGCGAACGCTCAGCTCCAACTTTCTGATCGCGCCGTTCATTGGACGGATTCCGCATCCGTACGCGTTCACCCTCGACGCTCGCGAGGTCGCCGCAGTTACCATGATCGGGATCGCGCAGTTGCGCGCGCCGACGGCCCTGCAGCGAATCTCCCGCCGGCTCACCAGCGGGTTCGAAGTCGACGCGGATGCATTTGTGGTCGGCCCGCACGTGATCTGGGGCGCAACCTATCGAATTGCCCACGAGCTGCTGCGCGTGCTCGGGTAATGCGGAACTAGCCGGCGCGCAACGCGCGGCCGATGGGCTTGCGGGCGCGATTGATATCGCGCAGGTATTCGATGCCTCGCTGCGCGATCGGATCGCCAACCATCTCGTCGGACTCGGCGGCGAGCTCCTGCATATCGACCCACATCGCGTAGAGGCCGCGGGTGCGTTCGGTGATGATGCCGGCCTTCAGCAGCGTCTTGATCAGAACGCGGAAGATGTTGTTGCTCTCCTTCATCACCCGCCGACGATCGTCGTCAGTGAAGGCTTCCATCACCGCGGCGCGCACCCACTGCCATTCGAGTCCGAACTCGCGATAGATGATCTGTTTCTGCTCGGCGTTGACGAGGTTGAAGAGCAGCGTCTGAAAGCAGCGCGCGGCCCAGTCTTCAACTCGCTGGTGCTCCTCCTCGCTCAGCTTCGGTACCGTGCGATCAGCCCAGACCTTTCCGAAGCGGTGATGAAAGGCTTCGTCGGTCATGACCAGTTGGGTCAGCTTCGACAGCACCGGGTCCTGCGCGCGAGTGTGCAGCGTCGCGAAAGCGCCCATCGCCAAGCCTTCGACCAGCATCTGCATGCCGACCAGTTTCTTGTAGACTTCGGGCGCACCGACCAACTCGTTCAGGAGCGCGCCGAGCGTCCGCCCGACCGGCAGCGGGCTGCCCCACCGCACGGTCATGTAGCGTGCGAACGCGGTCACGTGCCGCGCCTCCTCGCGCGTCTGGTTGGCCGCGTATTCCTGCGCGCCGGGGTCGCGAAGGATGTGGCAAAGGCTGGCCGACAACGACAGCGCACCCTGTTCGCCGTGCAGAATCGACGAAAGAATCCAGCGCGCATTCTCGTTCGCAAGTTTGACTTGCTGGTGCCCGTCCAACTTGTCGGCGACGGCGCAGTTCAACTCGGGGATCAGTTGGCGCGGCAGCACCATTTCTTCCGTAACGTCGAACGACGCGTCGAACTCGATGTACGCACGGTCGGTCGGATCCCAAAAATGATCGTGCGTCGCCGCGATGATGCCGTTGAACGCATCGGTGCGATCGCCATAGCGGTCGACTTCGAGCAGCGCCGGAAAATCGTCCGGCGCAACGGTGTTGTAGATCGGATCGTACGTGATGTCGTCGACCATGAAGCTCCCCCGAATTCTTCGCGCGTGCTTGAGGAGACCGTAGCGCCCGGCCGCTCCGCGGTCAACGGGGCAAGATTGATTGGTCGCGCGATCTGCGGCGGCGCGTTGCTGCGACCCGTCAGTACGTCCTCTGGTACAGCAGATAGTAGATCAACCATCCGCTGCCGGCGACGTAGAGCCAGATGGGCAGAGTGATGCGCGCCAAGCGCCGATGCGCGGCGTAGTCGCGCTTGCGCATCGCCAAGTAGATCAATCGAAGCGCCAGCGGCCCCGGCGCCATCGCCAAAATGACGTGCGGCACCAGGTTGGCGAAATAGAAGATGCGCCAACCGCCGGCGCCCGCGAACGGCTTCGAGCCATAGATCGACCACCGTGTCACGTAGGCAGCCAAAAACAGCGCCGCAAAGGTCGTTGCCGTCAACATGGTGTTGCGGTGGCTGATCATGTTTCGCTGGACGCGGATGAAGTACCACCCGAGCAGCAAACTCACGCCGCTCAAGACGATGCACGCGGTGCTGAGCTGGGTGAGCAACTGCAACGACATGGCCGGCGTTATCGCAGCCCGTATCGGGCTTCGCAACAATGAGCGCGCCGGAAATCGGCCATTGTGCGGCTGATGACGCCTGAGTAACATGCGGCCGCCCCACACCGGGGACGAGAAGGAGTTGCCATGTCGTCGTTTGAAGGCGTGGACTATTACAACGTGGACGAGTTGCTGAGCGACGAGGCAAAGCTGATTCGCAAGACCGCGCGCGACTTCGTTGAGCGCGAAGTGCAACCGATCATCGAAGAGCATCATGCACGCGAAGAGTTCCCGCGCCATTTGATTTCGCGCCTCGGCGAGTTGGGGTTCTTCGGCGCCAATCTCAAGGGCTACGGCTGTCCCGGCTTCAGCCACACGGCCTACGGCCTGATCTGCCAGGAGATGGAACGCTGCGACAGCGGCTTGCGGTCGATGGTCTCGGTGCAAGGTTCGCTGTCGATGTACGCGATCCACGCCTTCGGGACCGAAGTGCAGAAGGCGCGCTGGCTGCCGCTGATGGCGCAGGGCAAGGCCATCGGGTGCTTCGGTCTGACCGAGCCCGATCACGGCTCCGATCCCGGCGGCATGACGACACGCGCCCGCGCCGACGGCAATCAATTCATTCTCTCCGGCGTCAAGCGCTGGATCACCAACGGCAGCATTGCCGACGTGGCCATCGTGTGGGCGAAGACGACCGACGGCATCCGCGGATTCCTGGTTGAGAAAGGCATGCCCGGCTACACGACGCACGACATCAAGGGCAAGTTCTCGCTGCGCGCGTCGATCACCTCGGAGCTGGTGCTCGACGAGGTGCGCGTGCCGCGTGAAAACCTGCTGCCCAACGTCGTCGGCTTGAAAGGACCGTTCTCGTGTCTGACGCAGGCGCGTTACGGCATCGTGTGGGGCGCGATCGGCGCGGCGATGGCGTGCTACCACACCGCGCTCGACTATACCAAGACGCGCACGCAATTCGATCGGCCGCTGGCGCGCTTTCAGTTGGTGCAACAGAAGCTCGTGCACATGGTGAATGAGATCACGAAGGGACAATTGCTCGCGTGGCGGCTGGGACAAATGAAAGATGCCGGCACCATGCGCCCGCAGCACGTCTCGCTCGCCAAGCGCAACAACGTCGGCCATGCCCTGGAGATCGCGCGCTTGGCCCGCGACATCCTCGGCGCCAACGGCATCGTCAACGAGTACCCGGTGATCCGTCACATGATGAACCTCGAGACGGTCAACACCTACGAAGGCACCTACGACATGCACACCTTGATCGTCGGCCGCGACATCACCGGTGAAGATGCGGTGCGTGGGGTGTGATGCTGGTCGTTGACGCACCGCCGGAATGGGCGCCTCCGACATCAGAGCTGTAGCCGCACCCTTCAGGGTGCGTTCTTTTCCGACAGTAACGACGATATGACCCGTCGCCCTCGCTTGCCAAAGTCGCCGCTGTCGGTGAAGTCGCAGCGCTGGCTGCGCGACGCCCACATCGAGGAAGCTCTCGCGGCGGGCGAGACCCTGGTGCCGGTCGGCAAACAATATCGCTTGCGCGACGGTCAGCTCGCAACGCTGGTATTCCATCGCGACGACGAGCAGCGCCTCTGCGTCGGGTACGCGGTCGACGAGGGCGAGTGGGTCATCGTCGAATCCGAGCCGTTCAGTGCGCGTGCGCTGGGCTACTACGAACGCTGGCTGAAGCGTCATCGCGAGGTCGAAGCGTGACGTCGACTGCGACCCGGCCTGCGGAGGTCGCGCCGCCGGCCGACAACGGCCATCGCGCTGCGGTGCTCGCGGGTTTCCTCGGCTGGACGCTCGACGCGTTCGATTTCTTCCTCGTGGTGTTCTCGCTGACCGCGATCGCCAAGGAGTTCAACAAGTCGGACGCCGACATCGCGCTATCGATCACGCTGACGCTGGCGTTTCGTCCGGTGGGCGCGTTCATCTTCGGCTTGATGGCGGATCGCTACGGCCGGCGCATTCCGTTGATGATCGACTTGGTGTTCTATTCGCTCGTCGAAGTCGCCTCCGGCTTGGCGCCGAACTACTCGACGTTCCTGATCCTGCGCGCGTTGTTCGGCGTCGGCATGGGCGGGGAATGGGGCGTCGGTGCGTCGCTGGCGATGGAGAAGGCGCCGGCGCAACGGCGCGGCATCCTGTCGGGCCTGCTGCAAGAAGGCTACGCCGCCGGTTACCTGCTGGCGGCGATCGTGTACTTCGTGGTGTTCCCGCGCTGGGGTTGGCGTCCGTTGTTTTTCATCGGCGGGCTGCCGGCGCTGTTGGCGGTGTTCGTGCGCGCGCGGGTGAGCGAGTCGGAAGTCTGGGAGCAGACCAAGCACGACAACTGGAGCCAGCTCGGTCGCGCGATCGTCTCCAACTGGCGGGTGTTCTGCTACATCACGGTCTTGATGACGATGATGAACTGCGTCTCGCACGGCACGCAGGACATGTACCCGACGTTTCTTCAGCGCGATTGGGGTCTCACGCCAACCGGACGGGCGGGATTGACCGCGTTCTCGATGGTCGGCGCGATCATCGGCGGCCTGTTGTTCGGGCATTTCTCCGATCACATCGGCCGGCGGCGCGCGATCGTGGCCGCACTGGTGTGCGCGATGCTCGTGGTGCCGCTCTGGGCGTTCGCGCCGTCGATGTGGCTGTTGGTGGTCGGCGCGTTCGCGATGCAGTTCATGGTGCAAGGCGCGTGGGGCGTGATTCCCGCGCATCTCAACGAACTGTCGCCTGACAGCGTGCGCGGCTTTCTGCCCGGCTTCGCCTACCAATGCGGTGTCTTGCTGGCGAGCGGCATCGTCTACATCGAGGCGATCTACGCCGCGCGCACGAGCTACGCGACTTCGATGGCGCTGACGGCGCTGACCGTGTTCATCATGAGCGCCATCGTCGCCGCCCTCGGCAACGAGCGCCGCGGAGTGACGTTCGGCTCCAGCCACTGAGCCACAGAGCATCCTACACGCTCTTTCCGGCGGCGGGCCCGCGAACGCGTCAAGCGAAGAGAACTCTCGGATCACCCGTCCGTCCGACTAGACACTCACCTGCGCCGCGTGTCCTGGGCACAGTACACGATGCGGTCGAATTGCTCGGCGTGACGGCGCCGGCTGCCTCGTGTACGTGCGCAGTCAACTTGGCGCGTCCGTTGCTGCCGCTTCCCCTTTGATCTTCGATGGTGAGCGCGCGGGCTATACGCACCATGAGACTCTTCCTGTGCTGGGCTACGATTGTGGCTCTGGGCGCGCTCGTGCCGCGAGCCGGAATTTGCGACGGCATCCTTCGAGACAGCATGGGCGGGGTGACCTCGGGGCGTGCGGGCACCAACCTGGCGCACGCCGACAACGGGGCCGTGATCGGGAGCAATCCGGCGGCTCTGGAAAATGTACCGGGAAGCGGATTGGTCGAGAGCAGCGTCTCCCTGAGCGGACGAACCCATTTGACGGTTGGGGGCCAAGTCTTCAGGTCTCAACCGACGGCACGTCGATGAACTGGGCCAACGCATTTCACAACATCAATTTCAGGCTCTCACATGGGACCTCTGCGTCCGTGCCTCGTACATTGTCGGACACCCTGACACTTGATTGGCACGACAGTTACGGTTGCCGCGCCGGGCTTGAGTACTTTCGTGGCCCACATGCTTTTCGAACCGGCTACGCGCTTCACTCAAGCCCCGTACCGGACTCCCGACTCACTCCTCTAGTACCAGCGACACTCGAACACGTGGTAGCCGTTGGGTACGGGTGGGCCAAGCAGGGTTGGGGCTGGGCGGTAGCCTACCAGTATAGTTTCGGCCCGCTTCGATCGGTGAACACCAGCGCCTTTGCCGGTGGCGACTTCGACGGGAGCAGCCTTCACGCAGACTCCCACGTACTCTTTCTCAACGTGACACGATACTTATGAATCTAACCGATTCGTTGATTCTCAATGGGATTGCAATCGGTCTTGGACTCACAACCGTGGGAGGAGGCAAATGACGCCGACCAGTGTAGCAGCAGGAACTCTAGCGGATTTCTCCCGGAAAAAAGGGCGCGACCTCATCGGACGGCTGGAGCCGTTCGATCGATATCAAGTGGCGCGGCAGCAAGAGGGTTCGTGGTTCTATACTCGGACCTCGTTGGGCGCGCCGTCCCCAGAGGTCAAGGTTCTGGGTCACGACGGACAAGTGGTACACGGGGTGAATCTTGCCAACCAGGACTACCTCTCGTTGGCTTCGCATCCGTTGATCCGAGAGGCAGCCGTGCGAGCACTGACCGAATTCGGCCCGCACAGCGCTGGTTCGCCGTGTGGGGTGGGTGAGACGACTGCCTCCCGTGCCTTGGAGCAGGAACTCGCGGAGTTCCTGCACGCCGAGCACGTGCTGTTGTTTCCGACCGGGTGGGCTGCCGGTTTCGGCAGCATCTACGGCCTGGTTGGGCGCGACGACTACATCGTGATGGATCAATTGGCTCATCAGTGTTTGCAACAAGGCGCGTACGCGGCCACGAGCAAGGTCAGGAAATTCAGCCATCTCGACACTGATTCGGCGTGCGCAATACTGAGCGAGATCCGCGCGCGCGACTCGGACAATGCGATCTTGGTGATCACCGAGGGCCTATTCTCGATGGACTCGGATACGCCTGACATCGCGAAGCTACAGGCGATCTGCCACGAATACGGCGCCGCGCTGCTGGTGGATGTCGCGCACGATCTGGGCGCGACCGGTCCGGGCGGGCGTGGGGCGCTCGGCTTGCAGGACATGCTTGGTCGAGTGGACTTGGTGATGGGCAGCTTCTCGAAGACCTTTGCCTCCAATGGAGGATTTCTGGCCTCCAGGTCGCGGGCCGTCAAAAGCAGCGTCAAGTACTTTGGCGGCTCCCACATGTTCTCCAACGCGATCGCGGCGTTTCAGGCGTCCGTTGTCCATGCGGCCATCAAGATTGTGCGAAGCGATGAAGGCGAGCACTTGCGCGCCCGCTTGCGTAGGGTTGTCGACACGCTCCGGAATGGCTTTGGTGGGCGAGATATTCAATGCTGGGGCGCGCCGTCGCCGATTGTGCCGGTCGCGATCGGTGACGAAGTGCTGGCGCGAGAGCTCAATCGACTCCTTCCCCGTCGCGGTGTGATTGCCCAGATGATCGAGTATCCGGCCGTACCACTCGGCAAGTCGCGAATCCGTTTGCAAGCGATGGCCGGACATACGCCGGGCCAAGCCGAGCTTGCGGTGCAATTGATCTCTGATGTTGTCGAAGAAACTCGGCGAGTCATCGGCGAGCAGCACGCATACTTCAGCGGCAGAGCCTAGCGCGAGCCGCTCAAGTGGATCGCGACAGCAACATCCGCTGAAACACCCAGCCGCATACTTCGACAAGTGCGCCTGCAGCGAACCGTCCTGGCTTCATTGCATTTGTCCCCTCACCCTGAGACTCCCTGAGTCGGACAAAGGGGGGTCGGATTCGTTCTGTAGCAGAACCGCTGTGCGCGCGTGGTCGTTCCTGGGAGCCCTCGCTCGCACAAGGGGGCACACAAGGGAGAAAAGGTCATTGCGCGACTGGCTCCGGTTGGTAAAGCCGGCGGAGCGAGAGCGACGCGCAGGGGCATTTCGCGGCCAGATTACTGGTGATGTCCTCGGGGGAGTCGGGTTCGACGGTTCCTCGTGGGGATGACTTCCTACTCGCTCGACATCTGCGCGTTGCTCTAGTGGGTGCCCGACGCGCCCCAGTTCGGGCGGATCCGCCGATACGTGTCAGGATGCGCCTGGTAGCCCCTCACGCCCGCCTCCACCGCTGCTGCTCAGGCGCGAGGGGGCTGAGGAGCATCTTGATCCGAACGTGCTTTGTGGCATGGGAGGCACAGCGATGATCGCACACGCCACTAAAGCCGGTGCCGTTGTCCTCGCGTTCCTTGCCACAACCACGGCAGTACGTGCGGATGCCGCCGCCGATCACGTGGCTGCGCAATGTGTCGGCGATTGCGATAGCAGCGGCCGCGTCACCGTCGAGGAGTTGGTGACAGGCGTGAGCATCGCGCTCGGCAATTTGCTGCTCGATCAATGTCCCGAATTCGACGTAGACGGGGACAAGCATGTCCTGGTCAATGAACTCGTGCGCGCTGTAGACGATGCACTCTACGGTTGCGGCGTTGCCCCACCGACACAACCGCCAACTTCGACCCGGACAAACACCCCGACGCCGACCGCGACGCCCTCAACGACCTCGACGCCTTCGATGACCCCGACACCGACGTCGACGCCGACGCCATCACCGACGCCGGGACCGCCGAACGTTGCGGGTCAGTGGCGCGAAGATCAGTACGCCGTGAGTTCCTCGACGTGCCCGGCGGTGATCACCAACCTCATCAGCAGCGAACTGAGTCAACTGCAGCCGTGCGTGTACACTCTGACCCAGAGCGGCGGCAATGTGCACGCGGTCGATTGCGGCGGCACCGTCGCCGACGGTACGGTCGACGATCTCGGCGTCATCCACTTCTCACTGCCACAGATGTCAGACACGGAGCAGGGGTGTACCGTGGTGGAAAAGCCGGATGTCTTCATCGACACCCGTGACAGCCCGGCCATGGCGCAAACCATGCTGGCGTTTACCGTCTCGGGAAACTGCACCTTCGTCGGTCAGTGCTCGGTGGTGGTGGGTAGCCGCTGGACGAAACTCTGACGGACGACTTGCGCGGTACCGTTACAACGGGACGGCGCCACTCCTCACCTCATGTGCGAGTCGCGCAAACCGCCTTGACATTGCCGGAACCGGTCGCAAGAATCCGCGCGCACGTTGATCGTCGCCTCGCATGCTTCGTCGTCTCCTCGCGGCGCTCGCCGCCAATTGGCTGACCATTCGAGTTGTCGGCGCGTTTATCCTGCTCATCGTCGTGTTCTTCTCGGCGATGACGTACACGCCGCTGGTGCGTCGCTTCGACATCGCCTCGCTCATCGCCCAGCTCGCCGCGTGGATGGCGTGGCTGCTGCTGAAGGTCCTCGGACTTGTGGTCGGCTTTGACATCTTCAAGAACGGGACAATCCTGGGCTCGGGGCCGTTCGAAGTCGACGTCAGTCCCGCGTGCTCGGGAGCGGTGCCGACGATGATCTATCTCGCCGCCGTATTCGCATACCCGGCAAGCGGGCGCGCCAAATTGATCGGGGCCGCGCTCGGGATGGCGATCATCCACACCGTCAACGTGATTCGCGTCAGCTCGCTGTTCCTCATCGGGCTCTATTTCCATCGGCTCTTTCACGAAACCCACGTGTACGTCGCGCAAGCGCTGGTGGTCGCCATCGCCGTGGCGACGTGGTTGTACTGGGCCGGACGGTTCGCCGATGCGCCTGGGCGTTAAGCCGGCGACCTTTCTGCTGCGCCTGTTGTTGCTGTTCGCTGCGACCTACGCGCTGTGGGCGTTGACGCCGCTGGCGTCCGCCTACACCCATGTACTGGCCGCCTTGACCCAGGGGGCGATGAGCCTCACCGAATGGTTCGGCGACGCCGCGACGCGCGGCGCGACCAGCGTGTTCGCACGCGGCGAAGGGATCTACTTCACCCATCGGCTTTTCCCCGACGCGGTCCCGCCCGGCATCCCGGGCGATTGGGTGCAAGCCAATCTCGTGCTGCTGATCCCGTTGATGCTCGCCACCCCCGCGCCGGATTGGCCAACTCGCCTGCGCCGCCTCGCCATCGCACTGGCGTGTGCGCTGGCGCTGCAAGTGATCGGCTTGGTCGTGGCCATCAAAACCACGTGGGCGACCGAGTTGGGCGGCTACAGCTTCACGCACTACTCGCGCGCGCAACGGTTCGTCTACGGCTTCCTCGATGCCTTCTTCCAGAGCTTCGACACGCAACTCTTTCCGTTCGCGATTTGGGCCGGCATCCACTTGCCGCAACTGATCGCGACGGTGCGCGCCGCGCCGACGACGGCACCATCGCCGCAGCAGCCGTCGCGACCGCACTCGCGTCACAAGGCCAAGGCCGCCGCGCGCGCGGCGCGCAGTTAGCCCCACTGAGACAAAAGACGACTCACCACAGAGGCACTGAGACACGCAGAATGCGATCCTCCGAGGTTGAAACCTTTACTTCGAAACTTCATCCTTGATCGGGTTTGGTTCTTCATGTGCGAGCTGCCGAATCCGGTGGCTTCTCTGGGTCTCCGCGCCTCTGTGGTGAAGTCTTTTCTCACATCAAGGTCAACCTCCCGCACGACCTGCGGCTCGAATCGCGGTCACGACGGTTTCCACGTGATACGTTTGCGGAAACAGGTCGATCGGTTGCACCCGGATGACGCGATAGTGGGGCACCAATCGGCGCAGGTCGCGAGCGAGCGTGGTCGGGTCGCACGAAACGTAGACGATCCGCGTCGGCGCCAGCCGCACGATGGCCGGCATCGCATCGGCAGCACCGCTGCGCGGCGGATCCAAGACGATGGTGTCGTAGCATTCGCGGGCACTCGCCGCCGCAGCGATTCCCTCGACCGCTGACTGACGGCGGAACTCGCAATTGCTCAGACCGAGCGCCCGCGCGTTAGCGACGCCATCTTCCACCGCCAGCGCCGACTGCTCGATCGCCACGACTGTGGCGACCCGTCGCGCAATCGGAAGACTCAGGTTGCCCGCGCCGGCATAGACGTCGAGTACGCGTTGCCCGTTGGTGAACGCACCGGCACCCATCACCGCACGCACCAGCACGCGATTGCCGCTGCGGGTGACCTGGCTGAAGGTGCCCGCGCGCACGCTCCACCCCAGCTCCGGTTCGATTTCAAGCCGGCATCGATCATCGCCCCAGACGCGCCGCATCCGACGACCGCGCAACACCAGCCCGGCAACTCGGACCTGCGCCGCCAGGAATTCGGTGCTGACGCGATCGTCGTGCGACGCCAGCGTCCCTTCTGCCTCGGCTGCCAACACCCATCGGGCGCCGTCCGCAGCGAGCAGAATTTCCAGCCTGCCCACCCCGCTGCGAAGCCGGCCGATCCATTGTTGCGCAACCGGGATCGCATCATCGAGCGCCGGCTCACCGAGCACGCACCGCTCGACCGGCACCAACTCGTGCGAGCCGCCGGCGAAGAAACCGACCTGCCCATTCGCGACACGCAGACTCAGCCGATGGCGGTAGTGGAATTCCTCGTCCGCCGGAATGATGCCGTCCCACTCGATGTCCTGCGTGTCGATTGCGCGCGTCAGGTGGTCGCGCACGATGGCCGCCTTGGCTCGGAGCTGTGCGTCGTAGGCGATGTGCTGCCACGGGCAGCCGCCGCAGCGAGGCAAGTACGGGCACGGCGGATCTCGCCGGTCGGGCGACGGGTGAAGGACGGCGGTGACCTCGGCGTACGCGTACGCACGCCGCTCCTCGCGCACGGCGATCGTAACGGTGTCTCCCGGCACGGCGCCGCGGATGAACATCACTTTCCCGCCGCGGCGAGCGATCGCGTGCGGTCCGTACGCCAACCCGGTAACTTCGAGCGCTTCGGATGCCTCCGACATGCCGCGCCGGTCCAATCACGGCGAACTCAGCGGTGCAAGCGCTTCTTTCACGGCTCTCGAACCGCTGCGTGGGGTTTGGTAGAAGTCAGCCGATGAGCACACGACCGATCCGCATCCGCCGCGCGCGCCGCACCGATTTCAGCGGCGTGATGCGCCTGCTCGCCGCGAGCGGGACGGCGGTGCCGCCACCCGATCGTTCAACGCTGCGACGTT
>Ga0335069_10007723_pt1 | contig 15494 bp, 11 predicted proteins | sample Lox_Sample_11_FD_206714 | JGI IMG/M metagenome (GOLD analysis project Ga0335069, IMG submission 206714) | Soil microbial communities from Loxahatchee National Wildlife Refuge, Florida, United States - Lox_Sample_1.1 | ecosystem: Environmental > Terrestrial > Soil > Wetlands | place: USA... | reverse complement strand
CGTCGTCCCTTTACCCTTTCACCACTGCTTGGGGGTCTGCCCGAAGACAATCGTGTGGTCCTCATCAAAGGCACAACCTATCAGATACGAATCACCTTGTTGGACGGTGGATATCTCTGGCATTGTTTGAGTACGCTGTTCCTGGAAGGCGGACCATGCACCGTGCAACTGGGTGAAGCAACGTTGCTCATCACTCGCCTTATCTCAACGGCAGATGCAACAGGTTGGGCAGCAAAAACCACCTGGCAAGAACTGGCGAGCCAGCCCCATGCACGTGAAATCACGTTGTCATTTACGAGTCCAACAGCATTTAACACGAACGAGCATTCCTTTGTACTGGCTCCAGAACCCAGGTTAGTGTGGGGAAGTCTGATACGCACCTGGAACTGCTATGCTCCCGCTTCTCTTGCGCTCACGCCCGCTGTTCTGGGGGAGATCCAGACAAATGGGATCACGGTCTCGGGGTGCAATCTTTCCACGCACACCCTGCAGTATCCCAAATATACCCAAAAAGGCTTTCTTGGAACATGCACCTATCGTCTTCCTAAAGAAGGGAAGTATGCAGCTCAAATGACCGGTCTGGCAGCATTTGCTCGGTTTGCAGGAGTGGGATATAAAACGACAATGGGTATGGGTCAAGTCAGGAGAGAGGACGAGGAGATGGTTCCTCAATCCCGTGACCGTACACTGGTCTCGCACCGATAGATAACTAACCATACGGTAACAGAGCTTCTGTTAGAGTCTATCGCGATTTTATTTCTTCAGAGGTGAAGGAAAGATATTTATCGTATTTATCGCAGTTGCTGCTGTTATCTGATAAGGCAACGAGCAATGGCGGAGAACAACGAAGCTATCTCTCTGGCGGATCTCGCGTTTGATGCTCGCTTCATGATCCGCTCCGACAAGCTCGCAATGTGACAGGGAAAAAGATCTATCGCGCTTCGCGCGTTTGATGTTGGAAGATGGGTTCGGCCTTCCTTTCTTGTTCAATGAGCTTAGGAAAATTTTATCGCGGTTCTCGCGTTTGATGTTACTGGGATCATGGCAACGATTTTACGCCTAAAAATCTAGATAAGAAATCTATCGCGGCATGCGCGTTTGATCTTCATGTGTTGTTTTACATTGCAGTAATCATGTTTTAGCATAAAGCCTACAATTTATCGCGGTTCTCGCGTTTGATGTTATACGGACCAGGGCAGTGAATTTACGAACCAGCATCTGGGAGAAGAGATTCATCGCGGTTCTCGCGTTTTTTCTCAAACCCATTCAACACCAATCTGACTGTTACAAGTATCAAGTGAAAATGGCTTTACTGCGATGCTCATGTTTGGTAATTCGAGAAATTATCTTATTTACCGAACAAACCATGTAACCTATTTTCCCATGGTTAGAGCGTTTGCTATTCAAGCTTGAGTATGCACGGCAACGAGAGTGGTTTCACATGGAAATATCTCTACCGCGGTTATCGCGTTTGATGAGCATAAAAGAAACGATAGGCCATATCCACTTTCCCTAAGAAAAACGCCTTTATCGCGATTCTCGCGTTTGCTCCCACCCGAAATCAGGGCAACAGGAACATCCAGCGCTCCAAATGTACGCGTGGGCGTCTGTGTACAGACCCATTCCACTGTGGGCAAAGATCACACGACGAGCACGCGCCAAATGCCCATGACGGGCATATTCAAGCACATTTTTGTACGGAGAAGACAATGGAAGGCAATGATCCCGAGGGAGTACTTCCCGAAGCACAGCGTCGTCTGCTCCTTCTCGGGGCATGTGCCACTGCTACATATGATTATCACCGTCTCAAGGCACGTGCGTCTGAGACGTATGTTCCACTCAAGGTTTTGTGGATCTGGTGGCAGGCCTATCAACGCCAGGGTTTGGATGGACTTGTCCCAACTGACTGGACACCGTGGACAGATCTGCCAACTCAAACACAGACGGTGGTGATTGAGCGCCTGGGATGGCTGGATGAACTGGTTCATTCACACACCATTCCGCAGGAGTGCAACCTTGATGAATACATCTCTCAGCTCGTCTCGATCCACCAGTGGTCTCTGCGTACGGCAGAACGCTGGGTCCGTCGATACCAGGTCGGTGGGTGGTGGGGCTTAGCCAAAGAGCATGATCCGGCAAAAGCAAAACGCAAGCAGAAGTCGAGACAGAAGCCCGCCCTCGGAACCCTCGAAGAGGCAACACTTGAAGCGACTTTCCATCGTCTCGAGTGCCTGGGAGACCTTGCGAGGAAGTCAAAGGTCTCACGTGCAGAGGTCAAGGGACAAGCCGAGAAGGTAAGCATTGCTCCCAGTACCCTCTGGCGCTATCTCAAACAGTACCGGGATGCTGGACTTTCAGGACTTGTGCCGAAGGAACGCTCAGACAAAAACGGGCACCATCGCATTACCGATCAGATGAAAGAGCTCATCCGAGGCGTTCGCTTTTCCCAACTGGACCGGTCTGTTCGTTCGGTCTATCTAGCGGTCTGCAAGAAGGCGGAGGCATTGGGAGAACCTGCCCCAAGTGAATGGCAGGTCCGCAAGATCTGTGCAGAAATGCATCAGCCAGAAGTCTTGCTGGCGGACGGACGTGATGACGATTTTAGAAACCGCTATGAGGTGACCATGCGAATGGAACACATACGACGAGAGAGTTTCCTCATTACCTACCAGATTGATCACACCCCTGTGGACGTGTTGGCCATGGATCTGCGCAGTGAACCTTACCGAACAAAAAGTGGAGAGGTTCGCCCCTGGCTCACACTCTGCGTTGATAGCCGTTCGCGATTAGTGATGGCTGCCATCTTTGGGTACGACCGCCCCGATCGCTATACGGTAGCAGCGGCTATTCGAGCAGCCGTCTTAACGTCGGATACCAAACGGTATGGTGGCAAACCTCACGAAATTTGGGTGGACAACGGGCATGAGTTACTCTCGCACCATGTCTACCAACTCACCCAGTCTCTCCAGATTGTCCTACACCCCTGCAAGACACATCGGCCACAAGAAAAGGGGATTGTCGAGCGCTTCTTTGGCACGCTCAACACCCGCTTGTGGGCAGACCAGCCTGGCTATGTTGCCTCCAATACCGAGGAGCGCAACCCTAACGCCAAGGCCAAACTCACCCTCTCACAATTGGAGGAGCTTTTTTGGAGCTTTATTCACCAGTATCACCAGGAAGTGCACAGCGAAACGCAGGAAACCCCACTCTCCTACTGGGAAAAGCACTGTTATGCAGAACCAGCAAATCCCCGAGACTTAGACATGCTGCTCAAAGAACCTGCAGATAGAGTTGTCGCCAAAGATGGCATTGCCTACCGGAATCGCACCTATTGGCATACCATAGTTCCTGACCTTGTGGGCAAGCATGTAGAAATTCGGGCAGAACCCATCTATCGGGCTCCAGATGAGATAGAAGTCTTCCTGGATCACCAATGGATGTGTACAGCTAAGGCAACCGATGCACAAACTCTTACACAAAAGGAGATAGGAACCGCGAAACAGGAGCAGAAAGAGCATCTCCGTCGCAGCATCAAGAAGGCACGTGAGGCAGCACATTTGGCTGATCAGGAAATTGCAGCCTTACAGCGGGATCAGCCCACGCAACCAACGCCTTCTCCCGATGCATCCACACCTCCTGCGCAGGTACCCTCTCCCGATATGCCTCCACCTCCTGATGCATCACCTTCAAAAGCGAAACGGCATGACACAGCGCCAGCCTCTGCCCCGGTTCCCAAACTTCGGGGAGATTTCTTGGAACGCATGGCCGCACGCGAGGAAGCACAAAGAAAGCAGGAACAGGCATGACAACCAACCCCTTTGCTGAAGATCATTTACCAGAAGGTCAACCCCTCATTGAGACGAAGAATGTCAAGAGGTGTCGCTCCTTTATGCGACTCATCACAGACCCCGAGCGCCGTTCCCCTACAATGGGAGTCATTATGGGACTGGCTGGTGTGGGTAAAACCATCGCCATCCAACACTATCTCGACAGCCTTACTCTCCACGCACAAACCGCGCTCCCTCCGGCTATCAAAATCAAAGTGATGCCTCGTTCCACTCCTCGCGCCCTGACCAAGACCATTCTCGACAGTTTGCTCGAGAAAGCACGAGGGCGCAATATTTATGAGATGGCTGATGAGGTCGCCGCTGCCCTTGAGCGCAACTATATTCGTCTGCTGGCCGTAGACGAGGCGGATCGACTCAATGAAGATAGTTTCGAGGTGCTCCGCCACCTCTTCGATAAGACAGGATGCCGCATTGTCCTCGTCGGACTCCCCAACATTCTCAGCGTGATTGAACGGCACGAGAAGTTCTCCAGCCGCGTAGGGCTGCGTATGTCTTTTGTCCCACTGGATTTAGAGGAAGTGCTGGACACCATTCTCCCAGAGCTCGTTTTTCCTCATTGGAACTATGATCCAAAGCAGCAGGCCTCCCGCGAGATGGGAACAGCCATCTGGCACAAGGTCAATCCCTCCTTACGGAACCTGCATAATCTCCTCTCCACTGCCAGTCAAATGGCAAGAGATGAACAAGTCCCGTCCATTACCCAAGATCTCATCAACGAAGCCGCTCTCTGGATGATGACACAACCAGAGCCATCCACAACGAAGACTTCACCAGAGGAAAAAGGGGATTATGAACGGACTTCTGAAGAACGGCAAAAAGCCAAAAAGAAGGGAGCCCAGTCATGAACAATCCGTTCTGTTCTCCCTCCATGCTCAATAGGCCATTGCTCCCAGAGCTGTGCCAGAGGATTCATGCTGAGGCCCTCTTGCGTGTGGCACGAGGCAGATTTGGGGATGAAGCTCCTGGCAGTGTTCCTGTTGCTCGCTTACGTGAGCTGATATCCTACACCGGGCCAGAGACCTGTCTGACCCATCCCGACGTGATCGAACATCTCTTCCAAGGCATGACGGTCGCCATCTATCAGGTGATAGAAGCCCTCTATTGTTCGAGGGTTGAACGCAGTATCAAGATGCTGACCCGAATCGTCGGATCTCTGGCCACCCGTGCGAACAGGCCGCAGCTTCACGAAGAAGCGATCTGGGCCATCTGTTTGTATCTCGATGAGAAGCGAGAGCACACTCTCCGAGTCACCACGAAACCTGGGAATGCGCAATGGTGGCTTGGAGAAATTGCGCACGTCCCCCTTGCCACACCAGAAGATCATCAGGCGAAGGCGACCCTGGTTGCCATCATCGACATCTCTACCCCATGCGTGCTCGCTTTTCGGGCAGATTCCTCCCAATCTTTCACGGAACTGGCGGCGCTTTCACTCTACGATGCACTGATTGCAGGACGTTGTCCCCACCCATTTGGTGCTGGTGGACTGGTCTGGGAAGTCCCCACCAGGCTCCTCACCACAGAGACGCTTCCCCAGACGTGTGAGAGGGCATGCGCTTTGCTTGGTGTGAAGACCGACTCCCGCACACGCAGCACATTGCCACTCATCGAAGACCTGGCAATGTACTGGAGAGATCTGCACACACAGGGATCTCTCCCTGTGGCACAGCGTGCAGTCATGTTCGATAGCATTCTCAACAGAACCTATGGAGAGAGTCCTTTGCGCAAACGCGAGCAGGCCAATCATCGCTTTAGACAATCAGTTGGGTATCAAAGCGATCCCGCCCATCTGGTCCCAGCTCTGCGAACATTGCTCCCATCACATGACACGTCTATCAATGCATGCGGAGAGGTCTTCTTTCATGGATTACACTACACGGACGATCTGCTCACGCTTTTTCCAGAAGCCCGCGTTTCGCTGCGCCAGTCAGAGCAGACAGAAGCCGTTGCCTGGGTTTACCTCGACGGAGAGATGCTCGCCGAGGCCCGAGCCCGTGAATTAGCCCGGCGCGATGGCAGCTATCGCGCCCATCGTTAAGGGAAGGTGAAACATGTCATTTGTTGCCCTGCTGCTCAGCCTTCAGGATGTGGAGGGAGGGAGCGCCGAAAGGGAGACTCCAGAGTGGGATGCAACCATCCCCTCACTTCATCCCAGAGCGGTTCCCCTCTTTGAGGATGCGCAAGCCCACCTGCCCACGCAGCCGAGCGACGCTCATCCTGCCCTGTATCGGCTCTCGCTCCTCGAAGGCTCGAACAGACAACCCTCTCTACGGATCACCACGCTTTCCGAGATGGGAAGTCTCTCCATTCCATTCTTCTTGGACACACTCACCACAAGGCGCGACCTTCGGATCGGAACCCGCCGCTACCGCGTCTCGGAGGCCCTCCTTTCACACTCACCGTGGGCAGGACTCTCAAGCTGGTCCGACTTCCTGGCTCCTCCATATGGACAGACCGTCAGGCTCCATTTGGGCACCCCGTTGGTACTGCCGAAAGATGCAGTCTCCGCTTTAGGGTACCACTTTCCTGTTCCGTGCCAGATCTTTGCAGAATTGGCACGATGTTGGCAAGAGCTCGGTGGTCCGCCTTTGCCCATCGCCCCTCACGATCTTTTGCCCTGGCTTCTCGACGGAAGTATTGTGCTCGCTGATTATCACTTGCACGGCTGCCAGGTTCTGCTTGAAGGATGTCTCCAAACCGGGTTTCGGGGCTGGATCTCGTATCAGTGTCGCAGTTCTGTCGAAGCGGCACGCGTTCTGCTCACTGCGCTTTCCCGCTTCGCCTTCTTCGCTGGAGTGGGAACCGGAACCGAACGCGGCATGGGCACAACACGCGTAACCATCAGATAAGGAGGATCTATGCAGTGGTCTCTTGTTCAAACAGGAGCAGAACTCTTCGATCTGCTGCATGCCTACGGGCTAGGCATTCTGCTCGCTCACGCTTGTGGGCAGCCGATAGAGATGCGGGAGACAAACTGGACCTATACGCTCACCTGCAGCATCTCCACACCACCTTCTGGCTCCCTTGCGCTTCTCGATGAGATCCTCGCTTTACCAGATCCTGCGGAGATAGAAACCGCAAAGCCACAGGACACATCTCTTCCCATCGCCAACCTGGATGGTCTGCTCACGGTCCTCTTTACGACCCCTGGCGTGCGTGTCCTCTCGGTGGCAGATCTGTCGAAAAAGGCTCAAAAAGACGTTCCGCTTCTTGAGCGAGCCCTCAAGAAAGTACACGTTGCGCGAACCAGATGGAAAAAGGTGATTTCCAAAGAGCCCGAATTTGGGACGCTGGACTTTCTCGAACGCGTCCTACGGGACTATCAACCGGACACCCCTGCTCAGCCAACCCCTGCAGATACTCGCCAGGAACGTGATATCTCTCTGGTCATGATGCTTGATCCATCCTTTAGCTACTCGACACATCGCCCAATCAGCGATGGACTCGTCTCCCATAAAACTTCGATCACGATCCGGGGAGCCCCATTTGCGGTCCTGCTCGCGACTATCGGTGCTGCGCGTTTCCTGCGGGCTCACCACGTGGGTGGTGATCTGGTCAATTGCTACGTGCCAAAAGCGGAAAGGGTTCTGCTTACCCGAGACTCGTTCTTGCCCTGGCTCACCGAAACGGCCATTGACGCTTCCCAGGCCATACTCGTTCAGTGGCTATCCTACGCGCGTCACGCCATTCATGCCGTGCATGCACGCTGGACAGGACTCTGCTATCAGACTATCCAGACACAAGGCATGAGAGCCCCTATTCCACGAGGGCAAGGGACTCTTGATCTCCTCTGGTTAATCGAAGGGACACTTGGGACGCGGGAATCGCTCCTCTCTTTCTGGCACTCGCAGATCCAATTGCATGCATCTCACCGCACATATGAGATCGATGCCCTCATTGATGCACTCTGGACCCGCAAAGATCGCCATTGGTTCGCCCATTTGCAAGACTGGGCCAGATGGGCTCATACACAACCCGACACCATTCATTCCTATCAACTTGAAGATGTAAGAGAGGTGATAACCTGCATGCATACATCTATCCCATCGCTCCTCAAAAAAGCGCTTGAACAAAAAACGGGGACTCTCCGCTTTGGACACGCCTTGCGGCTCCTTGGCGACTTCAACGCGGCAGCGCTGCGTGAACTGGTTGAAGACCTGGAAACAGTTACGACCCTTGACCACCTGCTCTCTGTCCTCGCTCTCACGGCTCAACACTGTCAGGTCGCTGCCGCCAAAACCCGCTTTATGGTGGTGCCAGATGAGGGCGATCTTGGCGCTTTGCTCTCAGATGTGGAGCAATCAAGCCCACAAACCATTGCTCGCTTCCTCATTGTCCTCTCTGCCTTACGCTACCCAAGGCTCACCGAGGAGGTGCAGGATGTCGGGCGACTCACCCGTATCATTACCCTTCTCCTCGCTCTCCTTGTCGGACAAGCACACGGAGATGGGCTAGAAGATGCCTCAGAAGAAATCATGGCTCAAACGACTGTCACCTCGCTTAGAGGAGAAAGAAAGGGAACGTACGATCATGAATGAGTCTCCCATTTATGAAGTCTCATGGAGTGTCCGCGTTGCATGGCAAGCCCAGAGCATCAGCAACGTCGGCAACAATGGCTCTAATCGCCTCCTGCCTCGCCGCCAGTTGCTTTCTTGTGGTACTGAAACAGATGCCTGCAGTGGCAATATCGCCAAACATTTTCACGCGGTGCTGTTGGCCGAATATCTCGAAGCCGCTGGTTGCCCACTCTGCCCGGCCTGCAAGGTCCGTGATGCTCGCAGAGCGGCTGCACTCAACTCCCTGGTCGACTTTAAGCATTTCACCCTCGAGCAGGCCATACGCGACTGCGGCCTCTGTGACACGCATGGTTTTCTCGTTACGGCCAAAAATGCCACCGGTGACGGCACCACTGAGACTCGTCAACGACTCAGCAAACACTCGCTCATCGAGTTCTCCTTTGCACTGGCCCTCCCGGAGCGGCACGCAGAAACCGCTCAGTTACTGACGCGCGTCGGGGACTCAAAAGATGGAGGACAGATGATCATGAAAATGACGGCTCGTTCGGGGGAATATGCCCTTTGCGTTCGCTACAAATGCGCCGGGATCGGCCTTGATACGGACAAATGGAAACTGGTTGTTGATGATGAACAGGAACGAGGGCGCAGACATCGCGCTGTGCTCACTGCTCTGCGTGACTGCTTGCTCAGCCCTCAAGGGGCACTCACTGCCACCATGCTCCCCCATCTGACCGGGCTGCGGGGGGCCATCGTCGTTTGCCCAAGCACAGGCCGGGCACCCATTTACTCGGCCCTCCAGGATGACTTTATCACACGACTTGAAGCCCTCCAAAGCGAAACGTGTCTGGTTTCGTCGTTCGAGACCATCGATGCGTTTCACGTACAGATGCGCGATTTGATTGAACACACCCACCCGGCTCTTCCAGCTGCGTGTCTTCTGCCAAGCACATCAGACAAAAGCTCGCTCTGATTGAACTAGTAGAGAGCCAAAGGAGGACATCCCTATCATGGAAACAGCCCCGCTCATCTGGTTGCGTGCGGATTATCATCTGCCGACACTCTATTCTTGCCGTGTTCCTCTGACCAGCGACCTCAGTGCCAGGGCTCTCCCTGCCCCAGGGCCTGCAACGGTACGACTGGCTCTCATCCGCACTGGCATCGAAGTCTTTGGCCTTGTATACGTCTCCTCGGTCCTGTTTCCACTGATCCGTGCTCTGCCTCTTCATATCCGTCCACCAGAGCGAGTGGCACTCTCCCCTCAACTCCTGCATGCCTATAAGCACTCCAACTCCATCAGCGAAGCTCCTATCTCTCGCGAAATGGCTCACGCTGAAGGTTCACTCTCCATCTACCTTCAGGTCCCCATAGCAATGCAGGACGATTTTCGTCAGCTTCTGCAGATGATTGGCTACTGGGGACAGGCCAGTTCGCTCGCCTGGTGTACCTGCATCGAGAAGAGTCCGCCACCGCTTGACTCCTGCGTCACCCCTCTGCGTCTCCTCAAGGACCCTGTTCCCTTGCACCCCTTCTTTTCGAGCATCCTTTCTGAGTTCCGAGAGACGACGCTCTCGTGGAACGAGATTATGCCTCTTGTTGGAAATGCCTCCCCCAACCCTCTGCGCATGGATATCTATATCTGGCCACTGGTCCAGGTCTTGCAACATGGCGGTGGCATGCTCCTGCAAAGACAACCTTTCCCCAAGGCAAAGGGAAGAAGATAGCCACGTGCAGAGAAAGGCATACAAGGAGTAGAGCGCGGATAGTCCTATCAAAGATGCACACGGTGACTGTCCCAAAACTGGTCCTTGCTCGCAGGGCATCTTCAGAAGTCAAGCTAGGCGGGATCACAAAGACGGTTTTTCGGCTGCAAATTGAACAACCACAGACTGATTAAAACCAAACGCGTGTCTTCGTCAAAATTCTCGTATTATACAGGCTCTGAAATAATTAGAAGAGATAGCTCTATTGGGAACGCGTGTGATAGCACGGCGTTACCGCGCCTTTTCAAATGAGCTATTTTAAGGTATAGTAGAGATAGATCTGAGAACTTCTTACGCAAAATGTGAGCATCAGGCAATGCTTTCTCATACTTCAACGAAATGAGAGGAGGCACAGTCTGACATTATCACCTCAATAAACCACATACTTGCTGTCGCGCTTTTCCAGGAAGAATGATTCTTCTACTTTCTATTTGGATTATCGAAAATATGAGTCGATACTCTGCCCATAGGCATTGACAAGTGAGAAGGAGCAAACTGTATGGATCTGGTCACCGCTACCATTGTTGGTGCTCTCTCTACAGGAGCAATCCAAGGACTGACAGAGACCAGCAAAACCACAATTACTGATGCCAACACCAGACTCAAAGCGCTGCTCAAGCAGAAATTTGGAGACAAGAGTGATCTGGTCAGAGCCGTCGAGCAGGTGGAGGCTAAACCCACTTCTAGTGGTCGCAAAGCCATGCTTCAGGAAGAGGTCGCTGTCGTGAAGGCTGACCAAGATCAGGATATCCTCCAAGCGGTTCAGGTTCTCCAACAGGCACTACAGGCCATACCTCCTGCGGGTCAACATGGTCAGGTCGCTACGGGCAGCTACATTGCACAGGCCGATCACAACAGTCGTGCTTCTGTGAACATTGGACACCCCTCAAAAGATCCTGAAGAACAGTAGGAACCCGATGCATCATGATCGAAGATGACTCTAGATCAAAGCACAAACAATACGCCTCAGGGAACTATATTGCCCAGGCGACTGATGGGGGTACGGCCACCATCAACGTGGTACTGCCTTCTCCGAAGCTGCGGAGCCGCAATCGTGTGTACTTTTTACAACGGCTCCATTTTGACTATGACCAACAGCGGGAGAAGGCTCTGCAAGGTGCTCCGTACCTTATATTAGGGTTAAATGAAAAGCCTAGTGCTGTGCAGCATCAAACAGATCTCCTCTTTCGTAATCGACAGCTACCAGAGCGACCATTGCCACCAGAAACTGCCATTGTAAAGGTCTTTGACGATGCTGCTCAGAGTCTCCTCATCCTAGGTGAGCCGGGGGCAGGCAAGTCTCTCCTCCTACTCGATCTGGCACAAAAGCTCGTAGAGCGGGCTGAACAGGATGAGGAGTTTCCCATGCCAGTTATTCTACCCCTCTCTAACTGGGCAGTGAGACGACCACCTCTCGCTGAATGGATGAGCGACCAACTGACACGCTTCTATGATGTCTCTCCTCAGATCAGTGCTGGATGGGTTTCTACCAGACAGGTGCTTCCCCTCCTTGATGGGCTAGATGAAGTGACACGAGATGCTCGTACAGCTTGTATCGTGGCCATTAACGACTATTACAAAAATTTTGCGGGGCCACTGGTGGTCTGCTGCCGACTTGCGGAGTACGAGGAGATTGGGCAAGGACAACGATTGACCTTATCTAACGCCATCACACTACAGCCGCTCAACAAAGAGCAGGTCGCTACCTATTTAGGCTCGCATTTAGACGCCTTTCGCACATTCTTACAAGTTAACCCCTTAATGCAAGACATGCTCACTAGTCCTCTCATGCTCCATGTCTTGACGCTTGCCTATGCAGGAACATCACAGCAGGCATTTCTACATCAGGGAACTCCTGAAGAGCAACAACGCACAATCTTTGCCACGTATGTTGAGCGCATGGTAGAACGCAAGGGGAAGATAGCACACTATCCACTCCAACGCACTGTCATCTGGCTACACTGGCTGGCAAGACAGATGGAGAACCGCAAGGAGACAATATTCAATCTAGAGCAGTTGCAACCAGACTGGCTCCCCGAGAACCAGAACACCTTGTACCGCTGGTGTATCAGACTGATGAGCGGTTTGATCGGCATGTTCATTGGTGGACTACTCCTTGGAGTACTTGGCGGGTTCGTAGAAGGATTTCCTCATGGGGTTTTCTCCGTTTTACCGTTAGGACTCCTTGGCGGTTTGCCTGGCGGATTGGCTTGGGGAGGAAGACTGGACACGAATACCAAACCATTTAGCCCTCTTAAGTGGGCATGGAAGGGCATTCGATCGGGCTTCGCAGGAGGGCTACTCGTTTTCGTCTGTCTCTTTGTTGTATCCCTTGCCGCATTAAAAGAAGCGTTGCCAACTGCGCTGGAAACAGGATTTCTCGATGGGTTATTCGCCGGATTACCTGCAGGACTCGTTGCTGGTCTATTTGTTGGGCAGACCTGGGGGAATCAATGGAATGCCAGAATAGAACCGGTGGAGGTACTCACCTGGTCATGGAAGGGCGCAAGATCCGCGCTGTTTGGAGGCTTCCTGAGCGGTTTGCTTTTCGGGTTGCTCTTCGCGCCCCTCTTCGCACTGATCAGCTTGCAAGTAACTGGTTCAAATTTAGGTTTATTCCCCTTGCTCTTTGGGGTATCGCTCTTCGCGTTGCTCTTCGGATTCCTTGTTGGGTTGCCCTTCGCTCTGTTTGGTGGCCTCGTTGGAGGGTTCGCGGGGCTCCAATTGGCAGACCGTCGCACACTTCGGCCCAACGAGGGCATTCGACGATCCACTAGGCATGGACTGGTTTCTGGAGGAATTGCAGGAATCGGCTTACTGACGTTTGGATTCCTCTCCTGGATATCCTTTGGCTCTCTCAATGGGCTCGTTGTTGCACTGCTTCTTGGAACTGGCGTCGCACTAGCTGTCGGACTAGTTGCGGGCCTGACCGCCACTTTAAAACAGGCTCTTCTTTGCTTCTGCCTCTGGCGAACGCACACGTTTCCTTTGCGACCTGTTCGCTTTTTCAATGACGCGACGGAGCGCGTCTTACTGCGCCGGGTTGGCGGAGGCTACAGCTTTTTTCACCGCTTCATTTTCGAATACTTTCTCTCAAGAGACCATTGAGGACTTGGCAACCAGGCCAACACCTGATGGACCACTCTGCATCCTCGTGTCTCTCCACATCTGATCTAGGCTATAAGAAATACTCCGCTCTTGTCTCCCTCCTCACAATTGATGGGTTTGTGACTCCATTGAGAGCAGCCCACATTCGCCCTCGGTTTCTCGTCGCTCTCTTGCAAAACTGCCCGCTCTCTTGCAAAGTCCGTGTCGCTCTACTGCAAACCCGATACTGCTCTCTTGCAAAGTCACCGCCGCTCTCCTGCAAATTCAGAATCCACAGCCTTGAAAAGATGACCTGCATCGGCAGATCCGCAGCTACCTGCTCAAGGTGGTCACTGGTAAAATCTCTCCCATGATCGGTATAAAACACCTTGGGGATGCCGTGAATCTGCCAGTGCGCCTGTCCCTTCCTCAATATGGCTTGTCGTAGCGTGAGTGCGCTATGCAATGCCGTCGGTGCACAGAGTGTCAAACGATAGCCTGCGACAGCACGGCTATAATCATCCTGAATCACCGTCAACCACGGACGTACGGGCTGACCCTCTTCATCTAAGACCCAGATTTTCAAATGATAATGATCGGCCTGCCAGATCTCGTTGGGCCGACTGGCTTCTCGTCGCAGGATCAGATCAAACTGATCACGCTGAGCACTCTTGCCCTCCTGAGAGAGGGTCATCATCGATGGCGAAATACCCCGCACAATCTGGCAAACGCGTCGATAGCTCGGACAGGGCCATCCCTTTTGGCTTGCCACTTCACAAACCAGACGATGAATAGTCGCCATCGAGCGACGCGGCGGCTGCAGCGCGAGTCCTTCAATCAGCAGGAGTTCCTCCCGGGGCAAGCCACGTCGCTGTCCTGCGTCCTTGCGCACGAGCCTCCCTAATCCTGCCAACCCATGCTCCCGATAGCGTCTCACCCACCTCTGCAGCGTCTTGAGGGGAACTCCACTGCATCGTGCGAGTTCTGCTTGTGATACGCCATCTTCAAAGTGTCCCCGAATGATCTTAAAGCGCCTCATCGCCTCCTGACGCTGATCTTCGCTCATCTCCGTCAACGCTTCAGGAATCTCTCCCACATTCACTCCTCCTTCTTGCTTGCATCTGGTCTCTCTTGCATACAATACTACCTACACCGAACCTCTCCCTGTACAGAACAGAGCTCATCGCTCGTCACCACACTCTTCTCCATCATTCCCATCTTCATGCAACTCCGGTCTCGGGTATCCGTATCATCAACACGCAGACCGCTTGCTTATCGGTGACACAGATCCCACGCCTTTTCACACTTCGAGGGTCGCCTCAACCACGCCAAACCCGATGCCAAGCCAGTTTGTACCTCCGATATCCCTCCCTTGCAACAGTAAATGAGGCATAATTAGTCCTGAGTAGGTGAGGCCATAAGAGGAGACTTATTGCGCAGAGGACAAAAGGGAGAGGAGCACTAGAACCTTGTGGAGGAGAGGGAAAGGGGAGGGAAGGTAGGGGGAAGAACCTCGTGTGCCTTATTAAGCACGAGACGGAATAGCCTCAATGAATTTTGCTGTTGACAATATCCTTTCCTTTCATGTGATTGGGTATGTTGTCCGGTCAACGTTTGGCAATATAAAGTGATGATGTGGTCGTGTTGTACGGACAAATTGGCGTAACCAGAGGTATTTGGTACTAAAATAATAGCACCAAAGTACTTATAGTGTCAGGATTACATCACTATAGGTGTGTTGTGATGTCAATATCCCCTGTTTTTGCATCACAGGAGGTTCTATAGTGCGTTAAATTTACAGTAGAGCAAGCTTATTTGGCAGTTACGCATCACTATAAATCCTTCTGTGATGTATTGTGGCGACGAACAGCAACCAAATCACTGCAAAATCTTCTGTGATGTGATGTACTTACGAGAGTTGAATCTTCTCAGTGATAGGAAAGGGCTTAGCATTATATTTTTCGGTCAACTGGAACTGCCGATGATGCTGTTCAATCTCCCCCGCATGTTCCTTGAGATAGACAGTGATCATCTCGCCACGACCACCGACGAGTTCCTTGATCTCCTTGGCGCGGATAAACCAGCGATCCAGATCATGGTTCGCTTCGCGATTATACTGCATGATGGCCTGCACCGCACGGCGGATACGCTCAGTAGTGGCTTCGGGAATACGCATGGCTTTGAGTTGATCAAGAGAAAGTTGAGTAAAGTCAGTCTTCTGGTAGCGCTCCTGACGTTTGACAGGTCCCTGCCGATAATGGACCTGCTTCTCAAGCTGTTCACGC
>Ga0335069_10007722_pt1 | contig 15494 bp, 16 predicted proteins | sample Lox_Sample_11_FD_206714 | JGI IMG/M metagenome (GOLD analysis project Ga0335069, IMG submission 206714) | Soil microbial communities from Loxahatchee National Wildlife Refuge, Florida, United States - Lox_Sample_1.1 | ecosystem: Environmental > Terrestrial > Soil > Wetlands | place: USA... | reverse complement strand
GACCGGGCGGTCATGGCCGCCGACGCGGCCGGGTTCACGGCAGCGGCGATCGGCCGGTCGTTCGGCCTGTCCCGTACGTCGGTGATCCGGGTCCTGTTCCGCGATGCGGACCGGCGATCATGAGCCGCAGCCGGGCCCGAACTGAAGGCTCAATGAGCGTCATGCGGGACGGCCTAGGCCTGCCCAGGATCACCCGCGCCACCGGCGAGCGGCTCACCTCCGGCGCGGGCCGCCGGGCCGGCACCAGACGTACGCCGGGCTCGGTGCTGATCGCGGCGGCGGCGTGGCTGCTGGCGCTGACCGGCAGCGGCGCGCTGTTCGTCTCGTTCAGCGCCCAGTACGCCTACATCGTCACCATTCGCCGCCAGGACGCGGTTAGCGTGATCGAGGCGCTGCTGCTGGACCTGCTGATGATCGTGTTCACGCTGCTCGCGCTCGGCCTGTCCCGGGCGCGCAAGCCCGCCCGGGCCGAACGCGCCCTGATACTGGCCTGCGCGGCCGCGTCGTCGTACATGAATGTGTCGGCCGCCGACGTGGCCAGCCCGCGGTCGGTCGCCGCGTTCGCGATCGCCCCGGTCGCGCTGGTTGTGGTGGTGGACCGGGTCGTGGCGGTGATCCGCCGCCACGTCCTGGCCGACCGGGAACCCTCAGCCTGGAGCACCCTGGGCCGCGCCGCGGCGGCCACGGCCAGGATCGCCGGGCTGGTCCTGCTGTACTCGTTGAGGCTCGCCCTGGCCGCGCCGGAGACGGCCCGCGGGCTACGCCGGATGGTGCTGGACGCCGCTCCCCTGCCTGTGCTTGCTGAGGTGCCCGCGCCGGAGGTTACCGGGCCGCCCCGCACCAAGAAGGCGGTCCTGCTCGCCTTGTACCGCGTCCATCCGGACTACGGGGACCGCAGCACAGCCAGCCGGGTCGCCGCCGAACTGGCCCCGCAGGCGGGGCTTCAGGCGGGGACCGCCCGCAGCTACGTGTACGCGGAGCTGGACGGTAGGAAGCCATGACTGCGGCCCCGGCCGCGGAACCCTCGCACCGCGCTCTGGGCGAGAGCCTGGCCGCCGTGGCCGCCCAGCTCGCGGACCTGCGCGGCCAAGTCCGCGCCATCAACGAAAGGCTCGACCAGGCCGGGCTCCGTGCCGACCTGAACCTGGCCGACCGGTTCGAGGACCTGGCCCAGACGGTCGTCGATGCGCTCGACGCCGCGGCCCCGCGCGGACCGGCTGCCCCGTACTGGATCGGCCTGGACCGCGACACCTACCACGCGCGGCTGACCGAGCTGCGACAATGGGCCGACGCCGTGCTCTGCCAGCATTACGGCGGCTACGAGCTGCGAGACTGCTGGCCCCGCCACATCCACGTCGTCTGGGAACTGTCTACCCTGGCTACCGAATGGCACCGGACCTACAGCAGCAGCCGTCCCGACCTGGCCCGGGCCCTGGAGTTCTACGACCGCTGGCTCCCGAACACCATGCGCCGCATTGCTGGCATGACCCGGGCATGCATGACGCAATGCGTCATGCTCCGCCGTCCTGGTGACACGGCTTACGTTCAGCGCCGTTAGCCTCCGGGTCCTGCAAGTAGTCTCGGGGACAGCCACCTGCCCTGATTGGAGTCGCGAGATGACTGGCGAGGCCACGCATCACTCGGTGAGCGTGACCGGCGTCGTGATCGATGACAGCGGGCGCACCCTGGTTATTCAGCGACGAGACAATGGGCACTGGGAGCCGCCCGGCGGTGTTCTCGAGCGCGATGAGTCGATAATCGAGGGCTTGCTTCGCGAGGTCAGGGAAGAGACCGGGCTCATCGTCGAGCCAAGGGCTCTAACTGGCGTCTATAAGAACATGAGGCTTGGAGTCGTGGCCCTGGCCTTCAGGTGCCGTCAAGCCGGTGGCACCCTGACTGAGAACTCAGAAGCCGCCGGGTTCCGCTGGATACAGGAATCTGAGGCAAGCGCGATAATGCCCGAAGCCTTCGCAATCCGTATTCTCGATGCTTACCGGAACGACGCCGAACCATCGATCCGAGATCACGACGGCGTGAAGCTCATCGTCCCGACCACATAGCACCTTGCCGGGAAGCCACGATTCCCGGGCGGCCGTCAGCCAGGTTCGCAGCCCGGCTGACCGTTCGGTCCGGTGGTCAGTTCATCGAGCCGGTCAAGTAGCTCCCGGAGCGTGTACCTGGTGATCACGGTCTCGCCGTCCGGTTCGGGGAGGAGGGCCTGCACGGTGCCGAATCCGCCGTCGCCGATGATCACCTCTGGGTGCGCGGACCGGAACCGTGCCAGGCGCAGCAGTTGGTCCGGCTCGCCGAGGGCGCCTGGCAGCCCGTGCCGGACCAGCCGGATGCCGAAGCCGCTCACGTGCGGCCCCGCGATACGGGAAGGTGCCCGGTGGCGATCCCGGTCACATCACGGGCCCGGTTCCGGTCGACGGCGAACAGCACCGCACGGAGGACGACGCCGTAGTCCGGGTGGAACTGGCGGCCGACCGCGGCGACCAGCTCGTCGCTCGTCCCGCCCGGGTTCTGGTCCCGCCAGGCCGTGACGGCGGTGCGGGCCCGGGCCAGGTCCGCGGGGTTGTCGTCCCGGAACCTCACGGCCGGCTCCACGAGCTGCTGCTGAATCCCGCCGTCCGGTCCAAGGCGGGCGCCTCCTCACCATCGCGCGCCAACGTGGTTACCGGCAGCGTGCCGCGCGGCGAACAGGCGGGTAAAGGAAGTTGACAGAAGTTGACGAGAAAATTATCCGGGCTCGACAGACAGGTCGCGGAGGGCGCGGCCGATGAGACGCCGGGCCTCGCGACCGTACAGCGCCGATTGCTGGAGCAGCTCGAAAACCCGGGCGTAGAGGGCGATATCGCGCGGCTGGGTGATGGTCAGGCTGGCCGAGACGGTTTCGATGCGGACCCGGGAGTCGTCGAACATCCAGAAGCTTCCTTGGGTCAGGCTATGCCGCTCGCCCGCGGCCGGGATGATTCCGATCCTGACCCTGGGCAGCGACATCACGGCGAGCAGTCGGTCGAGTTGGCCCGCCATCACGCCGGCGTCACCCACCCGGGTCCGGAGCACCTGCTCCTCCACGATCACCTGGAATTCGCGCTGGCCGGTGTAGAGCACGTGCTGGCGGTCCATCCGCGCCTGGACCGCCGCGTCGACGTCGTCGGCTAGGCCCATGAACCCGGTCCAGAACCGGAACAGCGCGGCGGCGTACTCGGCCGTGGTGAACAAGCCCGGGACGACCGTGGTGTCGTAGATGCGGAACAAGGACGTCTGCTGGTACAGAGGGACGGAGGACTCCGTCAGGTGCTTGAGCCCGGCCTGCATCTGCCGCCGATATTCGTGGTACATCGCCTCGATGTGCCGGACGGTGGCGATCAGGTCCGGAATCTGGCCGACGGCCCCGCACGCGGTGCACCAGGAGCGGATGTCCTGCTCGGTCGGGCTGCGCGCGCCGTTCTCGATCTTGCTGACCTTGGTGAAATGCGTGCCCATGGCGGCGGCGAGGACCCGTGCGGTCAGGTTCGCGTCCTTGCGGATCTCACGCAGGCGGGCACCCAGCGCTTCTCGCGCCTGCTGGACTGGCGTGGTCACCGTCAGGACGGCGTGTATTCGCCGTGCGGGATCGCGGTGCGCCAGGCGGCCTCGAATGCGGTCACGCACTGGGCGACCAGCGCCGGTTCGCGGGTCAGCTCATAGCCCTGAATCGTGCCATCGCCGGACAAGTGGGTGAATACGACCGTCTCGCCGTCGAAGCTCCACAGGTCGTTGCCGGGAAGCAGCAGCCCGGACGCCCGCTGGCGCGGCAGCCACCGCACGTCTTCGCCGGCCTTGACCAGCTCGTCCGCGTCCCGCCACTCGAACCGGATGTAGTCCGTCACCGGCTCGGAGACGACCCGCAGCCGGCGCAGGATCCGGCCTGCCTCACGGTGGCCGCGCATCATCTCGCGCCACGGCCGCCACCACTCCTCCTCAGCCCCAGGATCCAGCGGCTCGCCCGCGAGCCACGTCCGGAACCTGCCGTGATCGGCCGCCGCGTACACGTCGCGCATCTCAATATGCAGGGCCTCGCGGCGGAAACCGGCGATGAGGCTGTCGCGCAGCTCAGCTGTGACCCTCTCCATGCTGCTCCTCCGGCGGCAGGTACTTCATCAGGCGCTTCGGCACCTCGACAACCGTCTCACCGGCAGGAATCCGCATCTGCGCCAGGGCCTCCGGGTCGGTCACCGTATAGCCCTGCACGAGGTACGTATCCCGGTCGGTCGCATACAGTGTCGGCGAGTCGTTCGGCGTGCTGTCCTTGCCCAGGAAGGTTAGCTTCATGATCGGCCCCTCGGGATGCCATGTTGACAATAGTTGCCCATGAGTAATCGTGGGCGTCAGGCACAGAGGCGTCAAGACCACGAAGACAGCTCGGTTTGGCCTTTATGAACTTCCTGCCACTAGTTCACACCCAGGTACGGAGTTCGTATCTTCTACGGACTAGCTCTAATGCGCCGATGCGAACTCCGTGAGCCATGCAAGAGTGATGTGTTCGTCGAGTCCGGCTTGCGGGCCGATGACTGAGGCGAGGGCAGCTAGCTCGTCGGCGCCGGAAGGTGGCATGTGCTGCCGGTAGAACTCGCGGAGGCGTTCCTTCTTGCGGAGGCCGTCGAGCTGGGAGGGGATGACGGTGGCGGCGGCCTGGTCGGCGGGGCGCGTGAACTGGGCATAGAACTTCAAGGTCGTCGAGCCCTCAGCGTGGCCGAGGCGTCCGGCCACGGTGTTCAGGTCGGTGCCCGCGGCCAGGAGCTGGGTCGCGGAGTAGTGCCGTAGCTCCTTCAGCGAGCTGGTGATGCCGACCCGGAGGGCGTACCGGCGGTACCGGTGGGTCATCGTGTCGGGATTCCACGGCGTGCTGCCTACTGGGTCAGGCGAGAACGCGAATGCGTCTTCCGGCACCTGGACGCCAAGGGCCTGTGCGTCGGCTCGGCGGCGCTGGAAGCGCTCGCGGAGCAGTTCACAGGTCAGAAGGTCCAGCGACAGGGCGCGGCCTTCACCGTCCTTCGGCGCCTTCTCGATCCGGCTCCCTTGCTTGACGATGTAATTCGTGGAGACCCGGACTTGCTGGCGGGCGAAGTCGAACCGGTTCTCGCGCAGCGCACTGACCTCACCCCGGCGGGCTCCGGTCGTGATCGCGGTCCACAGGTACAGGCCGAATTCCTCGTCCTCGGTCCACACGAGGTTGAGTAGCCTGGCCGCCAGCTCAGGGGTAGGCGGGTCCGGCTCGCGCTTACGCGGGTGCGGCGGGCTTGCGTTCTTGGCGACGTTGCGGTCCACCCAGTCGTAGCGGACGGCCAGGTCCAGGGCCGAGGAGATGATCGAGTGGATCCGCAGGATCGTCGCGGGCTTCATTGGCTTGCACGCGTGAGGCCGACACCGAGCGTCGCACCCATGGGGCCGGGTGGTGCGGTGGTCGCGCAGCGGGCCGCATCGCTGGTCGCACGAGTGCTCACCGTCGGCATGGTGCTCGGTCCGCGGCAGCCGTCCGCACAGCCGGGAGCACTTCTTCAGCGCGGTATACAGCGCGTCGAGCGAGTCGGCGCCGAGCTTGCGGATCTTTACCTCGCCGAGCACCGGCCCGATGGTGCGGCGGACGTAGCCCTCGTGCGCCTCCCGGGTCGACACCTCGAGGTCGGCGACTTCCAGGTACTTGCCGAGCGCCTGGCCGAGAGTCGCCTGCTGGTCGGGGAACCGGCCGCCGCCGGCCTCGACGAGCATCCGGCTGAGCGCCGCGTGGGCGGCAGCCTCGTCGGGGCAGGTCTGCCTGAGGAGGCGCGCCTTGCCGGTGACCGGGTCGGTTCCCGCGTAGACCTTGACGCGGAACGAGCCACTAGGCAGTTGCTGTATGTGACCTTTGCTGGTCTTGGCCATAGAAGCACGATAGCCCGAATCAGCCGATCCGGTCCACAACCCGGTCCACGCTATCGAACAGTTCCGTTCGATTTATGGCTTCTAGCTGGAGCCGCCTATCGGAATCGAACCGATGACCTACGCATTACGAGTGCGTCGCTCTGACCGACTGAGCTAAGGCGGCACGCCGTCCGGCAGGACGACGCGATGAGTCTACCGGAAGCTGGGCTCACGTCCGGCCCGGCCAGCAGTCCGAAGCTCGTACTATCCTCAGCGTGAGGCTTCCCGAAGGCGAAGCGCGGGCCCGGTTCGCCCGCCGTGCCCGTGGTGCGCCTGGGAACCGCTGATGGTCAGGGGCGGCCGCACGTGGTGGTGGTCACCTTCGCGGTCGACGGTGACAGGATCTGCACGGCCGTGGACCAGAAGCCGAAGTCAGGGACGGCGCTGAAGCGGCTGCGCAACGTCGGCGAGAATCCTATGGTCACCATGCTCGCCGACCATTACTCCGACGATTGGGAAACGCTGTGGTGGGTTCGCGCCGATGGCCAGGCGACGATCCTGGCCGATCAGCGGCAGATGGCGGAGCCGTTGAGGTTGCTGGCGAACCGCTACTGGCAGTACCGGCAGGCACCGCCGACGGGTCCCGTGCTGGCGGTGACGGTCGAGCGGTGGACGGGCTGGACCGGGGCACTGGGGACCGGGGCACCGGGGACCGGGGCACCGGGGACCGGGGCACCGGGGACCGGGCCGCCGGCGAGCTGAGCCGCGCGGCGCGAGCCGCCGGAGGGCTCCGCAGGCACTGGATCTTCGCGGCGCTGCTGGTGCTCGGGGCCGCCCTCCGGGCCGTGGTCCTGGTGGCCTACCACCCGGCGCTGATCTTCCCGGACAGCGTCCGGTACCTGCAGTATGCGCACAACTTCACCGCCGGGCAGTGGAGCCCCGACGCCCTGCGGCAGAGCGGGTACTCCGTCCTGATCATCCCGGTGATGCTGCTGCACGACCTGTGGATCATCCCGCTCGTCCAGCACCTGGCCGGGCTGGCCACGGCGGCGCTGGTGTACGCGGTGCTGATCCGCTTCGGCGTCCGGAGGTGGCTGGCGACGGCGGCCACCGTCCCGGTGCTCTGCGATCCGCTGCAGCTTGTCCTCGAGCAGTACGTCCTCTCCGACGTCTGGACCGCCTTCCTGATCATGGCCGCCCTGGTCGTCCTGGTCTGGCGGCGGGAAGAACGGCAAGAAGAGCACGGAGAAAAGGAAGAGCCAGGAGGAAAGGAGCGCGGAAGACGAGACCGGCTTCCGGCCACCGCCTGCGGCCTGCTCCTCGGGGCGGCCGTGACGTTCCGGGCCCAGGCGCTGATCATGATCGTCCCGGCCGCCCTCTACCTGCTGGTCGCGGTCCGGCCATGGCACCGCCTGCTCACCCGGCTGGCGGCGCTCACCGGGTGCTTCCTCATCCCGGTGGCGGGCTACCTCGGCTGGTTCGACGCCTCGCACGGCACACCGAACTTCACCACCTTCGACGGCACGTTCCTCTACGGCCGGGTCGTGGACTTCGCCGACTGCCAGGGCCTCAGCCTGCCCGCCTACGAGAAGCCGCTGTGCCCGGCGCAGCCGACCGCGCTGCGCAACGCGGACTTCTACACCTGGGACCCGCGGTCACCGCAGTGGACGTTCCAGCCTCCGGCCGGGATGTCCAGGGACGCGGTGGTGCGGGACTTCAGCCTGCGGATCCTGCGCCACCAGCCGCTCGCCTACGCCGAAGCGGCCGCCCGCGACTTCGGCTACGGGTTCTCGCCGGCCCGCGGGGCCGGGCCGGAGCAGTACTCGCCGGCCTACCTGCAGTTCCACACGTACATCCGGCCGGACCGGCAGGCCTACGCCTCGATCGCCGCGCTCGGCTACCCGGCGCCCGCGCTGCGGCCGGGCCCGGCCGCCTTCCTGACGGACTACGGGCGGTGGTTCTACGTGCCCGGGCCGGTGTTCGCGGCCGGGCTCCTGCTGGCCCTGGGCGGCCTGATCGCCAGCAAGGCCCGGAACCGGGGCAAACCCGCCCGCCACGCCGGGCTGCTGTTCACCGTCAGCGCGGTGCTCGCGCTCGTTCCCACCGCGGCGCTCGGCTACTTCGACTGGCGCTACCAGCTTCCGCAGCTCAGCCTGATCCCGGTCGCCGCGATACTCGGCGTCCACGCGGCCGGCGGCCGGCTGACATCGGCCTTTCAGCCGTCCCGGAGGAATCCGCCAGCCAGGCCGGAGCAGGGCCCGCCAGCCTGAGCCCGTGGCGGCCATCGAGCAGGCATCACAGCCTCCAGACCTGGGCCGGAAGGCGTACCCGCGGGGAACGGCTCGCAGGGTAGCCAAGGCAGCGCAGAAGGCCGTTCGGCATCATTGGCTTTTCGCCCTTGTCCTGTCGGCCGGCCTGGCGTTGCGGGTGCTGGCCCAGATGGCCTACCGGCCGGCGCTGCTGTACATCGACTCGGCCAAGTACCTGGTCGGTTCGGGCGGCACCGCGCCCGAGGGCTATCAGGCCATGCTGCGGCTGCTCGACCCGGTCGGCGGCCTCGCCCTGGTCGCGGCGGTCCAGCACGCCTTCGGCCTGGCCATGGCGGTGGCCCTGTACGCACTGCTGATCCGCCGCGGCGCGCCGCGCTGGGCCGCGACGCCGGCCGCCGCGCCGGTACTGCTCGACGCGTACCAGCTCCAGCTCGAGCAGACCGTCATGCCGGACGTGCTGTTCGAGACCATGATCGCGGCCGGCCTGGTGCTGCTGCTGTGGCCCCGGCGGGCCGCATCGCGTGACGCCTGGCTGATCGCCGCGGGCGCGCTCGTCCTGGGAGCCGCTGCCACCGTCCGGGAAATAGGGATAACCCTCCTCGTTCCGGTCATGATCTTCGCTTTTCTGACCGGACCAGGCTGGCGGCGCCGGACGGCCCGGACGGCGCTGGCGGCGGCCTGCTTCGCGCTGCCCGTGCTCGGCTACATGAGCGGGGCGTACTACGTCCGCGGGGACTTCGGGCTGGGCAGCAACGGGCCGGGGCCGGAGTACGGGCGGGCGGCGGCCGCGGCCGACTGCGCCACCCTGGCGGTCCCGGCCAGCGAGCGGGCGCTGTGCCCGTCACCCGCCCAGGTGCGCGCGCTGGGCGGCATCGACGGCCTGCTGCACAACCCGCGGTCCCCCGGGCATACCGTCCCGGTGCCGCCCGGCCTCACCCGCGGGCAGCTGCTCGACCGCTTCTCGCTGGCGGTGTTCGGCCAGCAGCCGCTGCGGGCGGCCGCTTCGGCGGCCCGGGACTCGGTCCGGCTGTTCGCGCTGACCAGGGACGGCGACCCGCAGATCACCAGCATCGCGCGCTGGCAGTTCCAGACCTTCTACCCCACCTATCCGCACCGGTACACGATGGCCTTCTTCACCCGGCTGGCCCGCGAGCACGGCAGCGGCGGCGACCTGGTGGCGGCCGAGCCTGCCGCCGCCCTGCTGCGCGGCTACCAGCTCGGCGGCGGCTACACGCCCGGCCCGCTGTACGCGGCCGGCCTGGCCGCCGGGCTGCTCGGCGCGCTGTCCGGCCTGGTGAGGCGCCGGACGGTCACCGCCGGCACCGAAACGGCCGCCGCTGCGGACACCGGGCTCGCGACCGCCTGCCTGCTGGTGACGCTGGCCGCGGTGGTGCTCCTGCTCAGTTCCGACGCGTTCGAGTTCTCCTGGCGCTATCAGCTGCCCGCCGTGGTCATGCTGCCGCTGGCCGGCGCGCTCGGGGTCACCGCCGTCGCCGCGCGGGTCAGACGGGCTATTGCTGCTCAGAACGCCACCGGCGGTACAGGTCGACGAACTCGTCCCGCATCTGCGGCGTCAGATCCTCGGGCGCCAGCCGCCCGGTGAGGCTGATGGTCTCGCGCATCTGCGCCAGGTACTCGGTGCAGTGCGGGCAGCCGGCCAGGTGCGCCTCGAAACGGCGCCGGGCGGACCGCGACAGCGTGCCCTCCAGGTAGCCGGTGACCAGCTCGACGGCCTGCTGGCAGACGAGATCGCGGGTCAGGAAGGCAAGAACCCTCATCGCACCTCCCGGAACTCGTCCTCGAACAGCTGCCTGAGCCGGCTCCGGCCACGGTGCAGCAGGACCCGCTGGTTGGCCTCGGTGAGGGCGAGGATCGCGCAGACCTCTTCGCTGCTCATCCCCTCGACGTCGCGCAGCAGCACGACCTCGCGCTGGCGGGCGGGCAGCTCGCCGATCCCGGCCCGGATGCGGTCGGCGAGCTTGCCGGCCTCCATCCGGATCTCGGCCGCCTCGATCCAGTGCTCGGGCGGGTCGGCCCAGCCGCCGTCGGCGCCGAACCGGGAGGGATCCACGGCAGGCTCGGGGTCCGCGACCGGGACGCTGCGCTGCTCCCTGGTGCCCGTGCTCCTGGCCCGGTTGACCAGGATGCGGAACACCCAGGTCTTCAGCGACGAGCGGCCCTCGAACCCGTCCAGGCCGCGCAGCACCGCCAGCCAGGTGTCCTGGACGACCTCCTCGGCGACCGCGCGGCTCGGCACGAACGACGCCGCCAGCTGCAGCATGGGCTCGTGGTAGCGCGCCACCAGGCTGACGAACGCCTGCTCGTCACCCGAACGCAGCCGGAGCAGGAACTCCCCGTCGGAATCCATCACGGAAAGCATAGGACGAGCCGGCCGTCCCCAAGCCAGGGCCACGGCCGGCTCGTCGCTGGACTCGGGTCAGGTGACGACAATGCCTGCGGGGGCGGCGCCAGCGGGCAGCGAGACCGGGGAGCCGGTCAGTTCGGTCAGGTTGCCGCCCTTGACGGCGAACTCGCCGACGGCGCCGATCCTGCTCTCATCGACGTACAGGAAGCCGCCGTCGGGGCTGAGCCGGGCATCGACCGCGCCGACGCCGCCGGTGGCGCCGACTGTTGTGCTGCCCAGCAGTGTCAGCGCGCCGCTGGAAGCGATCGAGTAACGCGAGATCGTGCCCGACCCGGTGTTCACAGCAAACAGGAACTGTCCGTCGTGGCTGATCTCCACCCAGCACGGAGCCGTCTGCTTGTCTGCGAACGGGGAGCCTGTGATCGACGACAGCGTCCCGTCGGCGGCGTCGCTGAACGCCGAGACCGTGCCGGTGCCGGTGGTGCCTCCGTTGTGGGCGTTGGACACGAACAGCTGACTGGGATCGGTCGGGCGGAACTCGCTGCCGAACGGGCCAAGGCCCTGGGCCGGGAACGGCGATCCCGGCGCTGCGGATAGGCGCCCGTTGGGGCGGACCGTGAAGCTGTCGATGAGGGACGTCGCCACACGCGTCCCGACGAGCTTGGTGCCGGTGCCGTTGAACAGCACGTCACCTGGCTGGGAGCCGCTGGGCAGCGCGATGGTCGAGTGGGGGATCGGCCGCAGGTAACCCTCGGGGTTGAGCCTGAAGCCGGTGTAATTGCTGTCGCTGCTTCCGGCGTTGGCCACGTAGACCAGGTCATCATGCACCGCGACGCTGACGGGCAGGACCCCGCCGGAAGAGACGACGCCGTGGCGCACCAGGCTGAGGGAGCCGTCGGGCCGGATCTGTAGCACCGAGATCTGGTTGCTGCCGGCGTCGGCGGCGATCAGGAAGCGGCCGTCCGCCGAGATCTGGATCGCGCCCTGCGACGCGAGCCCCGCCCCGGTCCCGGCTCCGCCGGCGGTGAACGGGGATCCCGCTTCGGAGGTCAGCGTGCCGTCCGCGTGCCGGTCAAACGCCCCGATCGTGTTGGTCCCGGCCGTGTTGTCGTTGACATAGACGTGTCCCACCACCGGGGACGAATGTGTTGAGGCGGAGGCGGCCGCGGGCACAGCCACCACCGCAGCCGCCGCCGTCGCGGCGACCACTGCGGGCCTCAAGCGTTCCGGTACTCTCACGGAAAACTCCTCGCGCTTTTAGGGGATGGGTCATGCCCCCTTCAGTCCCGCGTGAGGCGCCCGCGTTACACGCTCGTCGTCCGGGTTACGGCTCCAGGCGCGCCGTCAGGAGCAGACCATCCCGCTGCGCGGCACGGACAGGCTGATCAAGTAGGCGTTCACGGTCGCGTCCACGCAGGCGCTGCCCTCGCCGTAGGCGGTGTGCCCGTCACCGTTCCAGCCGAGCAGCACGCCGGACGACAGGTCGCCGGCCAGCGCCTGGGCCCACCGGTACGGCGTCGCCGGGTCGCGCAGCGTGCCCACCACCAGGATCGGCGGCGCGCCCGCGGCCCGGATCCGGGGCAGCGGGGAGGACGGCACCGGCCAGTAGGCGCACGGCAGGCTGCCCCAGACGTTCGGCGCGCCGAACAACGGAGCCGCCCGCGCCGCCGCCGCGGCCGCCGCCTGCCACGTCGCCAGGGACCGCGGCCAGGTCCGGTCCACGCAGCTGATCGACGTGTCGGCGTCCGCCAGGTTGGCGTAGGTCCCGTCGGGGTTGCGCTCGTACAGGAAGTTGGCCAGCTGGACCAGCACCGTGCCGTCGCCGGCGAACGCGGCGGCCAGGCCGGCCTTCAGGTCGGGCCAGGTCGACTTGCTGTACAGCGCGGCGGCCACCCCGCTCAGCAGCATGGCCCCGTCGGCCACCTGTCCGTCACCGAGCTTGCTGGCCAGCGGCACGGAATAAGCCCGAACGATGAGGGCTTGGAGCCTTGCCACCGCCGCCTGGGCGGACCCGGCGGAGGCGCCAGCCGGGCCAGCAGTGGTCCGGCCATCGCCAGTGCCGCCTGCGCCGCCCGCGCCGCCCCGCAGCGGGCAGCCGGCCGTGGCCAGGCACCACGCCGCGAACGAGCGGAGCGCGACACCGAACCCCTCGGCCTGCGTGATGTCCTCCTGCAGGGACGGCTCGTCCGGGTCCACCGCGCCGTCCAGGACGAGCGCCCGCACCCGGCGCGGGAAAAGCTGCGCGTACCACGCACCCAGGTACGTTCCGTACGACTTGCCGAGGTAGGTGAGCCGCGGCTCGCCGAGCGCGGCGCGCAGCACGTCCATGTCGCGGGCCGCGTTCTGGGTGCCCACGTACGGCAGCAGGGCGGCCGAGTTCCGCGCGCACCGGGCGGCGTACAGCTTGGCCTGCGCGACGATGTTGGCCAGCTGCGCGGCGTTGGCGGGCATGTCGTCGATGGCCAGGTACTGGTCGAGCTGCGGCCCGGTCATGCAGGCCAGCGCCGGCTCGCTGCCGCCGACGCCGCGGGGGTCGAAGCCCACGACGTCGAACCGGGCCAGCACGGCGGCCGGGAACTCGCTGCGGGCACCGAGCGCGTACTCCACGCCGGAACCCCCGGGCCCGCCCGGGTTGACCACCAGCGCGCCGATCCGCTGAGCCGCCTCAGCCGCGGGCAGCTTGATCACCGGCAGCGAGAACCGCCGCCCGGCGGGCCTTGCGTAGTCGAACGGCACGAGCAGCCGGGCGCACTCGAAGCCGTTGCCGCACGGCTGCCAGTCCAGCCGCTGCGCGTAGTACCCGGCCAGTGTCGAAGGTTCCGCGGGCCTGGCCGGACCGGCCGCGCCGCCGGAGCACCCGGCCGTGAGCCCGGCCGTGAGCAGGGCCAGCGCCACGGCGGCCGCGACCCAGACCCGGCGGCGCGCGTTTGGCCCGCTCACCGGTCCTCCCGGGCCGCCTTCCCCGCTGACCTCGACTTGCCGTGCATAGACTCGTACGCCTGCCGGGACCCGCAGACGCTGGCCTTCGGGCACGCGCACGCCCGGCCGTCCGCAGCCAGCTTGACCACCACGGTGTCCGAGGGGACGTTGTGGCCGACCACCGTGCCCTGGCCGGCCGGGGTGTCGACCGCGGCGCCCAGCGGCGGGGCGTCCTTGCGGAACTCCTGGTACAGCGGGTGCTCGTACTTCAGGCAGCACATCAGCCGCCCGCACGCCCCCGCGATCCGCAGCGGGTTCACCGGCAGTTCCTGGTCCTTGGCCATCCGGACCGACACGGGCTCGAAGTCCTTGAGGAAGGTGGCGCAGCACAGGTCGCGGCCGCACGGCCCGATCCCGCCCTGCAGCCGCGCCTCGTCCCGGGGACCGATCTGCCGCAGCTCGACTCTTGCTTTTAGCCGTCCGCCCAGGTCGCGGACCAGGGCGCGGAAGTCCACCCGGTGCGGGGCGCTGAAGTACACCACGAACACGTTCTCCGAACTGATGAAGTCCACCGCGGTGACCTTCATCGGCAGCTCGTGCTCCCTGATCAGCCTGCGCGCGGCCAGCCGCCCCTCGGCCCGCCGCCGGCGGTTCTCCTCGTCCCGGGCCAGGTCGTCCTCGCTGGCCAGGCCCTCGCATACCGGCAGCCCGTCGATGTCCTCGGACACCCACTGCGGCGCCCACACGCATTCGGCCACCTCGGGGCCGGAATCGGTGGGCACCAGCACCTTGTCGCCGATGGCCGGCGAGCAGGCCCCGGGGTCCAGATAATAGAGCCGCCCGTACCGCTCGAAGCTCACCGCCATCATCATGCCCACAGGGCCAGACTACGTTGTCCACCGCCCGCGCCCCAGGACGAGGCTCAGCCCTCGGCCAGGGAGAGGGTCATCTCTTCTACGGCTAGCAGGGGGGCCACGTTCAGGGTCAGGCGCTCGCGGCAGCGCATGATGGCCTGGAGCCGCCGCAAGGTCCGTTCCGGAGAGGACGCGGCGGCGACCGCACGCAGGTCACCAGGATCACTGGCGAGCTCCACCTCGGCGCCGACCTGCAGCATCAGGATGTCCCGGTAGAACAGGGCCAGGTCGAGCAGCGCCTGGTCGAGCGTGTCCCGCTTCACCCGGGTGGCCCGGGACTTCTGCCGGTCCTCGAGGTCCTTCATGGCGCCGGCCATGCCGCGCAGCGCCTTGGCCACGCCCTTACCCGACGATCCTTCGCCGAACGCCCTTCGCAGCGACTCCCGCTCCGGCTCGTCCAGTTCCTCGGTGACCGCCTTGGCTTCTTCCTCGGCGGTGCGCACCAGGGCGGCGGCGGCGGAAAGCGCCGGGCCGAGCGACGTCACGGACAGCGGCACCCCGAGCACCTCGGCCCGGCGCTTGGCCGCGGCCGAATCGACGGCGAGACGCCGGGCGCGGCCCACGTGTCCCTGCGCCGCACGGGCCGCGGCCAGCGCTCTCGCGGGCTCGATGCCGTCCCGCTCGATCAGTACCTTAGCGACTGCGGACGACGCCGGCACGACAAGCGTGACAACCCGGCACCGCGATCTGATCGTGGGCACCAGATCCTCGGCCGACGGCGCGCACAGCAGCCAGACCGTCCGGGGGGCCGGCTCCTCGATCGCCTTCAGCAGCGCGTTGGCGGCCTGTTCGGTGCACCGGTCGGCGTCCTCGAACAGGACGACCTGCCAGCGCCCCCCGGTGGGCTTGCCCGCGGCGCGCAGCACCAGGTCCCTGGTCTGCTTCACCCCGTAGGACAGCCCCTCGGGCCGGACCAGCAGCAGGTCCGCGTGGGTGCCGGCCAGCACCTGATGGCACGAGGCGCACTGGCCGCAGCCGCCGGACGGGCACAGCAGCGCGGCGGCGAACGCCCGCGCCGCCACCGACCGGCCGGACCCGGGCGGCCCGGTGAACAGCCAGGCGTGCGTCATCGCCCCGGGTTCGGGCCGCTCCCCGGCCAGCACCGAAGCCGCCCCCGCGGCCGCCCGGCGCAGCTGCGCC
>Ga0335069_10007721_pt1 | contig 15496 bp, 9 predicted proteins | sample Lox_Sample_11_FD_206714 | JGI IMG/M metagenome (GOLD analysis project Ga0335069, IMG submission 206714) | Soil microbial communities from Loxahatchee National Wildlife Refuge, Florida, United States - Lox_Sample_1.1 | ecosystem: Environmental > Terrestrial > Soil > Wetlands | place: USA: Florida... | reverse complement strand
AGACCTTCCTGACCATTCTGAACCAGCGCGGCAGCGTGGCGCCCGTCCTGCGCGCCATGCACGAGGTGGACTTCCTGGGCAAATACCTGCCCGAGTTCGGCAAGCTGACGTGCCTCGTCCAGCACGAGTTCTACCACCAATACACCGCGGACGAGCATACCCTCATGTGCCTGGAGCAACTGGACCGCATCTGGGACGCCAAGAACCCGCCCTACAGCTCCTATACGCCGCTGTTCCAGAAGCTGGAGCGGCCCTACATCCTTTACCTGGCATTGCTGCTCCACGACATCGGCAAAGCCGACGGCCACGGGCACCACGCCGCCGTGAGCTGCGAGCTCGCCCAGCGCGCCGTCAAACGCCTGCGCCTCGATGCCGCCGCTTCCCAGACCCTGCTGCGGGTCATTCAGCACCACCTGCTCATGGCCAGCGTCTCCCAGCGCCGCGACCTGGACGACCCGGCCGTGATCCGGCATTTCGCCAAGCAGATCGTGGATCCGGAGACGCTGTCGCTGCTGACGCTGCACACCTTTGTTGACTCGCAGGCCACCAGCGATAAGCTGTGGAACGGCTTCAAGGACCTCCTCCTCGGCTCGCTGCACCACAAGACGATGCAGTTGCTGACCGGCGGCATCGAGTTCGCGCGCGCCGGCGAACAGCAGCGCGAACACCTGCGCCAGGAAGTGCGCCGGCTCGCGCCCGAACAGGTCGCCCCGGACGAACTCGAGGCTCACTTTGCGGGGCTGCCGGCACGCTACTTCCAAATCCACCCGGCCAAGGAAATCCTGGCCGACTTGCTTCTGGCGCACCGGTTCATGCGCCTCCAAATCTCCGACCAGGAAAACCCGCTGGCGCCGGTGGTCAACTGGCACAACGAGCCGGACTGCGCCTACAATGCGGTGAAGGTCTGCACCTGGGACCGCGCGGGGCTGTTCCGCAAGATTGCCGGCTCCCTCAGCGCCGCCGGCCTGAACATCCTCAGCGCCCAAATCTTCACCCGCAAGGATGACATCGTCCTCGACACCTTCTTCGTCGCCGATGCCATCACCGGCAACCTCGCCGGCGCCGACCAGCGCGACCGCTTCGAGCAGGTCCTGCATAAAGCGCTTACCGGGGAAGAGGTGGATTTCCACTCGTTAATCGCCCGGCAGAAGATCACCCGGCCGCTCTACCAGGCCTACAGCGGCGAGCGAATTCCCACCCGGATCTACTTCGACAACGAGGCGTCCGAAGACCGCACGCTCATTGAAATCGAGACCGAGGACCGCATGGGGCTGCTCTACGCGATTTCGCAGACGCTGGCCGAGCAGGCGGTGGACATCTCGGCCGCCAAGATCAGCACCGAGCGCGGCGCGGCCATTGACAGCTTTTACGTGCGCGAGCTGGCCGGCGGCAAGATCACCGCTCCCGAACGCCACCACGCCATCGAGCACCACCTCCGCCAGGCCATCCACAAGCTCGACGGGCATTGAGGCCGTGGGGACGCCCAAATCCGAAATCCGAAGCCCGAAATCCGAAACAAATCCTAAGGCGCCAAGCTCCAATGTTCAAAACCCACGCTGGCCAGAGGTTTAGGTCATTGCTCGTTTGAGCCTTTGGATTTGTTTCGGATTTCGGGCTTCGGATTTCGGGCTTCTGCTAGTTAAGCCCATCACTCCGCGCCCCCCTCCACCCGCCCGCCCAGCATCTCCAGCACCTGCGGTATGTCCCCCACCTTCAGCACATTGAGATAGTCCGGCCCTTCGGCGTGGCTGGCCGGCAGGTGCCCCAGCCTGAGCTTCGCGATGCGCGGCTCGAACAGGGCCGCGTAGGCCGCGTTCACTCCCATCGGCCCTTCCGCGCAAACCCAAAGCGGCCGGCCCGCGAACTCCGGCAGCGCCGCAATGGCATGGGCCGCACAAAGGATGTCCCACACCCTCATGCCGTCCAGCGTCTGCCCCAGCAGCATGTAACGCCGCCGGATCTGCCGCTCCTTCCCGTTCGGCTCGACTCCGCGCGGGGCGAAGAACGCGACTGCCGCCTTCTGCTCCGCCATCTCTCGCCTCAAGTCGGCGCAGCGCTCAGGCGTTGCCCCGCCCAGCCACGGCCAGCGCGCGGGCGAGTTGGTCCAGCTCGCCGCGTCGAGCACGCTCAGCAGGACCTTCTCGGGCCGGCGTGCCTTTCGGTCCTGCACCACCACCAGCCGGCAGCCAACGTCCGGCTGGCCCCGCAACGAGTACCAGCGCGCGCGCAATCCGCCCTCCTCCGTTTGCTGCACAAGCTGCAGCCTGGCCGCGCCCGCATTGGGCCAGCCCGCAAACACCTTCTCGCGCAGCGCCTCCAGGTACTCGGTCTGCGTCCGCTTCCCCTCCCCCGCGCTGGCCGGCGCGGGTTTCGGCACAAACAGTTCGTCTATCCGCGTATTGATCTCGTCCGCGGGCAGCTTGTCGAACACCCGAAGCTGCTCCGGCGCGAAGTACTTCCGTGCAGCCGTTTCGATCAGCACATCCTGCCCTTTGAGGAAACGGTTGAACCAGCGGAGCACCGGCACCTGCAGCTCCTGCGTATCCTGGTGCGGGCCCGGCGTGATCACCAGCCCGAGCTGGTTGGTCTTCCCGTGAAGCGCGTAGATGCGCCGCGCCTGGTTGTAGAGCCGCACCACGCCGTCCAGCGGGAACAGCGTGTCCCGGTCCGAGTTGCCGATGAGCAATGGCCGCGGCGCAATCAGCGCGGCCACTTGCGGGAAGTCCCACCGATACGTGTTCACGAAGAACATGCAGTCGCAGTGGCTGTCCACGCACCCGTCCACCACCTGGTTACGCAGGTCCGTCATGCCGGCGATCGGCGCCGCCACCTTCACCCGTTCATCCAGCGCCGCGACCGTCCACGTGTACGACCCGCCGCCGGACCGCCCCGTCATGCCGATGCGCTCCCTATCCACCTCCGGACGCGAGCACAAGTAATCCAGCGCCCGGATGCCGAACCACGCCTCGACCCCGGCGGGCGTGTAGCCGCGCGAGTTCCACCACCAGCGCCCTTCCCTGAACGTGCCGTGGTGGGTCCCCTGGATCTCCCCCAACTCCAACGTGTCAATGATCAGGCACACGTAGCCATTGCGGGCGAACCATGCGCCGTGATGCTGGTAGGCCGCCTTGCAGCCGCAGCTTACGCCATTGGTGACCACCTTGCTGTGGCCGCACACATACAGGATGGCCGGCGCCGGCTTCGCCAGGTTCCTGGGCAGGTAAAGGTTCGCCGTCACGTAAAGCCGCGGCAGCGCCTGGAACTGCAGCTTCTCGACCGTGAACTCCGCCTCCTCCAGCTTCCCCGTGATGACCGGCCTCAAGTCCGTCCGCTCCGGCGCGGGCCACAGCCCCAGCATCTCCTGCAACTCCCGCCGATACTCGCTGCGCCGGGCCTCCCAGTCCGCAAGCGAATGGATATCCGCCAGGCAACGCTGTGAGAGCACCGCCGTCTCGGACCGGAAGTAATCCGCCAGCCGCCCAGCCTCCGGCTCCGCCGCCGTGGCCGGGGTGCAGAGAAGGACCGCCAGAAGGGGCAAAAGGAGACCCAGCCTGCTGCAGGGTAAGGACACCTCGGCGAACCGTTCTGCGTGCTGCATGTTGCGGCTTCCGTGCCCACGCAACGCGCAACACGCCACACGGGCAAGTCTGGCGCCCCTGCCAGTGTGGAACATTCGGCCTCGCGCTCGGTTCATGCGCTCCAGACTGTTCCCCGCCGCCGCACTGAGCAAACAAAAGTTGGCGGCGTGAGTTCGGCGGGGGCGGGCGCTACGGCTCCCCGTCCTCCTCTTCCGAAAGCTTGCGATACAACGTGGCGACGCTGATCCCGACCAGCATAGCGGCTTTCGCCTTGTCGCCGTGGACCTGCTCCAGCACCCGCGTCAGATAAAGCCGCTCCTGTTGCCGCAGGTACGTCTTGAGCAGGATGATCGGCTCGGACACTGGCCCGCCGGCTGGGGGCGCGGCGTTCGCGTCGGGGTCGGCGCGCATCGAGTAGGGTGCCACGGCAGCCGCGCTAAACGAAATGGCCGGAGCATTGTCATCAAGCTGGACGAGCGCGGGGTCTGCCCGCTGCGTAGCGGCTACAATGCCCGGCGGAAGGTCCGCCGCCCGGATCAACTCGCCGTCACAGAGCGTGGCCGCCCGCTCCAGCGCGTTCTCCAGCTCCCGCACATTGCCGGGCCAGTCGTGGGCGCAAAGAATGCCCTTGGCACGTTTTGATACCAGGAACGGCTGGTTCGTGCGCGGATTCACCTTGCCCTTGAGAAAGTGCGCCACCAGCAGCGGGATGTCGTCGCGCCGCTCGCGCAGGCTCGGCAGTTGGATGGGGATCACGTTCAGCCGGTAATACAAGTCCTCGCGGAACGTGCCTTCCTTAATACGCTTCTCCAACGGCTCATTGGAAGCAGCCACCACGCGCACGTTGACGTAAATCGGCGTGTTCTCACCCACCCGCCGGACCTCGCGCTCCTGCAACACGCGCAGCAGGCGGCTTTGCAGCAGCGCGGACATCGAGCCCACCTCGTCCAAAAAGATCGTGCCCCCCTCCGCCTCCTGGAACAGGCCCTTCTTGTCGTTGATCGCGCCGGTGAATGCTCCCCGGCGATGGCCGAACAGCTCCGATTCGAGGAGCGTCTCCGGCAACGCGCTGCAGTTGACCGGCACGAACGGCGCGAATTGGCGGCGGCTGTTGAAATGCAGCGCCCGCGCCACCAGTTCCTTGCCGGTGCCGCTCTCGCCCAGGATCAGGATGGTGCTGTCCGTGTCCGTCACCCGCTCGATCATCTTGAAGACCTCGAGCATCGGGGCCGAGCTGCCGACGAGCTGGCTGAACTCGTATTTCTTCCGAAGCTGCTTGCGCAGGTAGTTGGTCTCACTGACGGCGGCATCGCGCTCGGCCAAGGCGGCGTTGTAGGCGAGGGCCCGCTGCACGCAGAGCTTCAGCTCGTCCACCTTGAAGGGCTTCTCCAGGTAATCGAACGCGCCGTTCTTCATGGCCTCGACGGCGGTTTCGATCGTGCCAAAACCGGTGATGACGATCACCACCGCTGGCGGGCTTAGCGCGCGCGCCTGGTGCACCACCTCGAGTCCCGCCGCCCGCGTCTTGTCGAAGTAGAGGTCCGTGATGACCAGGTCGGGCGATTGGGTGGACAATGCCCCGAGGGCCGCGCTGCCGCTGGAGAATGGGAACACTTCGTGCCCGTCCTGGCGAAGCAGCTCGCTGACCATCTGGACCATGGTCAGGTCGTCGTCAACTAGCAGGACTTTGGCCATGCCCGCACAGTTACCCTAAACCGTAAGGCCCGGGCAAGCAGGAAGCTTGGGCAATGCCGGCTTCCCGCCTTAGTTATTATAGATTGGCGCCGTCCGGAACGCTCCCCTAGCATCCCGGGCGCTGGTATGAACCCGCATGTGAACCGCGAACCCAAACCCCTGCCTTTCCCATGCCCGGCCTGATTGCCATCGTAGGCCGCCCCAACGTCGGCAAGTCCGCCCTCTTCAACCGCATCGTGGGCCGCCGCATTGCCATCGTGCACGACCAACCCGGCGTCACCCGCGACCGCATCAGCGCCGAGGCCGAATGGCGGGGACGGCCCTTCACGCTCGTGGACACTGGCGGCATCGGCCTGCTGCGCGGTGAGAAGGCAAACGATGCCATCGTGAAGGCCGCGCTTGCGCAGGTGGAACTCGCCATCGAAGCCGCCAGCGTGATCATCCTCGTCGTCAACGTGCAGGAGGGCGTGGTGCCCCTGGACCGCGAGACCGCCGTCCGCCTGCGGCGCAGCGGCAAGCCGGTGCTCGTCGCCGTGAACAAGGTGGATACCAGCCGCGCCGAGCCCGGCACAGTGGAGTTCGCCGAGCTGGGCTTCGAGAAAGTGCTCCCCGTCAGCGCGATCCACGGCGAGGGGATCGAGCCGCTGCTCGATGCCGCCACCGCCCTGCTGCCTTCCGCCGATGCTCCGGGGAGCCCCACCGACGCCGGCGCGCCCGCCCCCGCTGCCGTCAGCCTCAAGCTCGCCATCGTTGGACGGCCCAACGTCGGCAAGTCTTCCATCATCAACGCCCTCACCCAGTCCGAGCGCGTCGTGGTTAGCCCTGTGCCCGGCACCACCCGCGACTCTGTGGACGTGCCCTTCGAGGTCGAGACCGATGGCGTCCGGCAAACCTACGTGCTCATTGACACGGCCGGCCTGCGCAAGACCCGGCGCGTCAACGACTCCATAGAGTTCTTCAGCGTCAAGCGGGCCGAGGATTCCATCGCCCGCTGCGACATCGCCATCCTCGTGCTCGACGCCGAGGCCGGCATCACCGAGCAGGACAAGAAGGTTGCCGACCATATCGTCCAGGAACGCAAGGCGTGCATCGTGGTCGTAAACAAATGGGACCTCATGAACGAAGCGGTGCGGCAGGCGCGCAAGGAGGAGATCGAGCGCCGCGACCGCAAGGAAGGCCGGGACGCCCCGAACGTCATGACCACCCTGTCCGAGTTCGGCGAATGGGTGCAGCGGCACCTGTTCTTTCTGAGTTACGCGCCCGTCATATTCACCTCGGCCAAGTCCGGCTTCCATCTGGACCGCCTGCTCGAAGCGGTTCGCTACGTCGGCGCGCAGCTTCAGCAGAGCATCCCGACCGGCATCCTGAACCGCACGCTGCAGGACGCCGTCGAGCGCCGCCAGCCCGTCAGCGAGCGTGGCCACCGCTTGAAGTTCTTCTACGCCACCCAGGTGAAGCAGGCCCCGCCGACCTTCCTGCTCTTCGTGAACCGGGACGAGCTCCTGTCGGCGCCCTACAAGAAATACCTGGCCGACCAGATGCGCACGGCCTTTGGCTACGAAGGTTGCCCGCTGATCCTGGTGCCCAAGCCCCGCCCCAAAACCATCGAGCCGGTGCGCAAGTTCAGGCCAGCATCAGCTTCGCGCCGGCAATCAGCAGGACGACGGCCAGGAGCCGCTTAATCACCGTGTGCGGGAACCGCCGGCTGCCGTAGTAGGAGCCGAGAGCGCCCCCCATAACCACCGCCACGGCCAGCACGCCCGCCAGCTTCGGCACGTGCCGCGTCGTCGCCACGTTCCCGAGCAACCCCGCCGCCGAGTTGACCAAGATGAACAGGGCAGACACTGCTGCAGCCGCCTTCGTCCGCGCCCACCGCATCAGCAGCAGCAACGGGGTGAGAAAGATGCCCCCGCCGACCCCGGTCAACCCCGACAGCAGGCCCAGCCCCGCCCCGATCCCAAGCGATACGGGCCGCGCCGGCTCGCGCAGCACCTCGTCCGAGCTGGGGTTCACCAGGAAGCGGAGCGCCGAAAGCCACAGCACCACGCCGACCACCACCTCGAAGGCGCGCGCCGGCAGGTTCAAATAGCCTCCCAGAAAGGCCAGGGGAATTGAGGTCGCAGCGAATGGCCAAAACAGCCCCCAGGAGAAATGCCCCGCCCGCCAGAACTGCCAGGCGCCAATGCCCGCGACCAGCAGGTTCAGCAGCAGCGCCGTCGGCTTGATCACCCCCGGCGCCAGGCTGAATAGCGACATCACGGCAATGTACCCCGACGCCCCCGCGTGCCCGACTGACGAATAAAGAAACGCCACGACCAACACGCCAAGGGCAAGCAGTGGAAGTTGTTCGGGTGTCATAGACCAGGTTGGCCCTACACTGCCGTGAGCACGGCTGCCGTTCAAGCTCCGGGTATCCGTGAGCCGTGGGAACATCCAACATCCAACATCGAACTTCCAACACCCAATGGCCGCCGCGGCGCTCGTCATTGACCAGGTCCTCAGTCGCCTCGTAAGTCGTAAAACGTATATCATATATCCTTCCCATTCCGCCATTGACCGCGGATTCCGAAATCGGTTTCCTGCTGCATGGCATCGCCCGTGACTTCGCCCAAACCCATGCTGAATGAGCCGCGCCTGGCAGGTGCATTGGTGCAGCAGGCTCTTTCCCGGCCCGCGCAGGCCGCCGCCGACACCCGGCTGTGGCTGATCCGTCATGCCGAGGTCGAGGCGCGGTATCAGAGTGTGTTCGGCGGTCAGATTGACATGGATCTTTCGCCGCGCGGGCACCAGCAGGCGGCCGCGCTGGCCAGGTATCTGCACGACCGGACCTTCAGCGCTATTTACGCCAGCCCAATGAAGCGCGTGCGGCAGACGCTCCAGCCCTGGGTCGTCAACGGCGTGCCGCGGCCGACCATCGTGCCCGCCCTGCGGGAAGTGGACTTCGGCGCCTGGACGGGCCTGACGTTTGGGCAAGTGCAGGACCGATTCGGGGTGAGCGCCTGGCAGTGGCTCCACGAGATCGAATGCGGCGCGGTGCCGAACGGCGAGTGCGCAGCCAGCTTCCGGGAGCGGGTCGAGCCCTCCCTGCGACAGATCATTCGCAGCCACGCCGGGCAGGAGGTGGCGATCGTGTGCCACGGCGGCGTCATCCGTATGCTCCTGGCCATCCTGCTGGACCTGCCGCTCCCTCGCATGGGCGTATTCCAGATCGAATACGCGAGCATCACCCAGGTGCGGCTGCGGCCCGAACAGACCGAGCTTCAGTTGGTGAACTTCACGCCCTGGCGAGAGCTGGCGCCGTGAACCGCCGGGCAGGCCAGCGCGTCCCGCCTGCCCAGCGCCGCCCGCTTTGGACAGTCTCCATCACGACCTCGGTAGAGGCTGAGGACGCCGTCGCCGAGCTGCTATCCGCTGCCTTTGGACGCCCCGTCGCGTCGTACCACGACCTCGAGGCCGGCCAGACCACTGTCACCGCCTACCTGGAAAGCGGGCCGGGATCGGAGAGCGCAGGCAGAACCGATGCTTCGACGCGGGGGCGCTTTGGGAGAGTGAACCGCGCCTGGACGGGAACATCCAAGATCCAACAGGCCGGGCCGGCGCGGGCATTGGATGTTGGATGTTGGATGTTGGATGTTGGATGTTCCCAAGCCTCATTGAGGGAGGACCTTCGCCGGCGCTTGCGGGCAATCCAGAACTGCGGTCTGAATACCTCCCCTGCCCGCATCTCGCTCGCCCGCGTTCCGTGGGAGGATTGGGCCGAGTCCTGGAAGCGGCACTTCAAGCCCATCAGCATCGGCTCATCGCTGCTCGTCAAGCCGAGTTGGAGCCGCCGCCAGCCGCGCAAGGGCCAGGCGCTGGTGGTGCTCGACCCCGGCCTCAGCTTCGGCACCGGCCAGCATCCCACCACGGCGTTTTGCCTGCAGCAGATCGTGCGGCGGCGCCGGCCGGGCACGGCACAGTCGTTCCTGGATATCGGCACGGGCTCGGGCATTCTCGCCATCGCCGCGGCCCGGCTCGGCTACGCGCCTGTCCATGCCTTCGACCTGGACCCGGATTCCATCCGTGTCGCGCGCACCAACGCCCGGCACAACCGGCTGACGGGGCGCATTCGCTTCACGCGCCAGGACTTGTCCAATGTCCCGGTGTGCCGTCCGCGCAAGTACTTCCTGGTTTGCGCGAACCTTATCTCCACGCTCCTGCTCTCCGAGCGTCAGCGACTTTTGGCCTGCCTGGCGCCCTCGGGCGTGCTGGTCCTGGCCGGCATTCTCGCGGACGAATTCGCGGAAGTACAAGCCGCCTACGAAGCGGCCGGCCTGCGGCTCATCGCCAGTCGCAGGCAGCGGGAGTGGTGGTCGGGGGCGTTTGTAAAGGCTCGCTAGCAGGTAGGAACGCAGGGAGCTGAGCACACAATACCGAAATCCGAAGCCCGAAATCCGAAACAAATGCAAAGGCTCGAACGAGCAATAACCGAAACCTGCGGCGGGTTGGAGCAATGCGTGTCCGGTATGCGACAGGGCGCCGGGTAAGGTGTATCCCGGAGGGACTTATGACCATAGCCCAACGCTTCAGCGTTGGGAACAGCCGCACCGGATGCCGAGTCCCGGAGCGACGGCTGAGCCTGGGCGCCAGCACAGCCCGCTCAGCCGTCCCTTCGGGACTTGGACCGCAGGGCGCAGGTTCCCCAACGCTGAAGCGCTGGGCTATGCTCGTGTGTCCCTTCGGGACAGAGTCTCCCCGGCAACAGGTTGGATTTCCGAAAGGCATTTGGGCTTGGAGTATTGGGATTTGTTTCGGATTTCGGGCTTCGGATTTCGGGCTTCCGCCAGCCAGGCCGGTGGTGCGCTCCACCATGGCGGTGCCGGCTTGAAACACTTGACCCGCTCGCGCGCTCTGCTATAAACCCAACCCGCGCGCGTTTGGCCGTAAAAGGGGATGCTCCCTCGCCCGCACGGTGTTAAGTCCAACAGTGACTCTCGAACAATTCAAACAGAGCCCGATATATGTCTAAGCCCGTAACGGTATTTCTTCCCTACGCCGGCCAGGCGCATACCGGCCGGATGATTGACCGGCTGAAGGAGTGCCCGCTCGTCGAGCGCATCTGCCTGCTGAGCACCAGCGCCGCCGGGGAAACGCCGGCCGGCTGCGAGAAGCTGGAAGTCGGATCGCTCTACGCCAGCGGCACGATGCGGGCCCTCGCGGCCAAGGTCAGCACGCCTTACCTGCTGCTGGCGATCCAGGATGCCGGAATCGAGTTCGGCCAGTTCTGCGTCGAGCGGATGCTGTCGGTGGCCGAGTGCACGGGCTCGGGAATGGTCTATTCGGATTACCACGATGTCCTGGACGGCAAACGCGTGCCCCACCCGGTGATCGAGTACCAGGCCGGCAGCCTGCGCGACGATTTCAATTTCGGCCCGGTCCTTCTCTTCGACACCAGGGCCTTCAAAGCCGCCGCGGCTGCGGGCGGGAAGGAGAAGCTCCAATACGCCGGGCTCTACGCGCTGCGCCTGGAATTGTCCCGCGCCCACCCGATCACCCGGGTCGGCGAGTTCCTCTATAGCGTGTCCGCGCCGGAGGCTGGCAAAGCGGATGACGCGCATTTCGCCTACGTGGACCCGAAGAACCGCGAGGTGCAAGTGGAGATGGAGCGCGCCGTGACCGAGCACCTGAAACGCGTGGGTGCCTGGCTCAAGCCCAGGTTCAAGAAGGCAAACATCGAGGAAGGCGAGTTCGCCAACGAGGCCTCGGTGATTATCCCGGTGAAGAACCGCGTGAAGACGGTGAGCGACGCCGTGCGCTCGGTGCTGCAGCAGCGGGCGAGCTTCCCGTTCAACTGCATCGTGGTGGACAATCATTCGACGGATGGCACGACGGAGATGCTGCGCGCCTTCGCGACGGAAGACCGCCGGCTCGTGCATGTGATCCCGGAGCGGCAGGACCTGCTGATCGGCGGCTGCTGGAACGAGGGGGTGCACCACGCCGCGTGCGGGCGCTTTGCCGTGCAGCTCGACAGCGACGACATCTACCGCGACGAGCACACGCTGCAGGCGATCGTGGACGCTTTCCGGACGCAGAACTGCGCGATGGTCATCGGCTCCTACCGCATCACGAACTTCAAGCTGGAGGAGCTGCCGCCGGGCGTCATTGATCACAAGGAGTGGACGCCGGAGAACGGGCGCAACAATGCCCTGCGCATCAATGGGCTGGGGGCGCCGCGCGCCTTTTACACGCCGATCCTGCGGCGAATCAAGCTGCCGAACGCCAGCTACGGCGAGGATTACGCGGCGGTGCTGGCCGTGTCGCGCGAATACCAGATTGGCCGGATTTACGACCCGATCTATCTCTGCCGCCGGTGGGAGGGCAATTCCGATGCCGGGCTCGACGTGGCGAAGCAGAATGCGTTCAACTTCTACAAGGACAAGCTGCGCACGTTCGAATTGATCGCGCGCCAGCGGCTGAACGCCAGCGTCAGCACAGGGACTGGCGTGTCGAAGAAGGCCCGCTCGCCGCAGCCCAAGGCGCGCGCCGCCAAGGCCCGGCGATAAGCCCCCCCGGCTCAGCCATGCCCAGGCCCCTCGATCAGATAGCCATCTCCCAGGCGGAGCTGGCGCCGTTTGCTGCGGATCATGACGCGGCGAGCCGGGCAGCCGGGCTCTTGCAGCAGCAGCGCACGGTTTGGGAGCTATTGCGCAAGGGGTACGACTCCCTGCAAAGCGTGCAAACGCGCGTGTTCGAGTTCGACGGCACCCGGGTGAAGGTACAATTCAACCCGGGGCGCATGACCTCGACGGCCGCCAAGGTGGACCCGCACTCCATTCGCGAGCGGAAGTGCTTTCTTTGCCCGGACAACCTGCCGCCCGCGCAGCGGGGCATCCCTTGCGATGGCGATTACCTGGTGCTGTGCAATCCCTTCCCGATCTTCCCCGAGCATTTCACGATCGCTTCGCTGCACCACACCCCGCAGGTGATTGGCGATTCGTTCGGCGCGTTCCTGAGCCTGACGCGGGACCTGGGCAGCCGCTACACGGTATTCTACAACGGCCCGCGCTGCGGCGCCTCGGCGCCCGATCACCTGCACTTCCAGGCGGGCAACCGCGACTTTCTTCCCATTGACGCGGAATACGGCGCGGTGAAGGCGCGCTACGGGCGGCCGCTCGTCGAGTCGGGCTCACTGCGGGCATGGAGCGCGGAGAAGTTCCTGCGGCGGCTCATTGCGTTCGAGTCGGCGGACGTGGGGGTGCTGCGGCGCGCCTTTGGCGCACTCCTCGACGTGCTTCAGGCGACCACGGCGGATGGCCAGGAGCCGATGCTCAACGTGCTGGGCTTCTACGGCAAAGGCGAATGGCGAGTGCTGGTGTTCCCCCGCGCGAAGCACCGGCCGTCATTTTACTTTCTGGAAGGAGACGACAAGCTGCTGATCAGCCCGGCCGCGGTGGAGTTGGGAGGCATTTGCACCACGCCACGAGAGCAGGACTTTGAGAAGGTGACCAGGGAACATATCCTGCAGCTCTACAGCGAGGTGTGCATGGCGCCGGAGCAGTTTGCGGCGGTTGCGGGCAGGTTGGCATCCAGGTTGGACGACGTCCATTGATAGGAAGGCGGCCACGGCGGCGCGCGACGCACGCAGAACCGCGGGCGTGCCGGCCAGGTCGCCGGGCTTACCGGTATTCTCGCACGACCTCAAACATCGCCAGCAGGTTCTCGATGGGTGTGTTGGCCTGCACATTGTGAATTGTGCAGAAGACGAACCCGCCGCCCGGCGCGAACGTTTCGATGCGCGCCCGCACCTGGTCACGGACTTCCTGCGCCGTGCCGAAGGGCAGCGTCTTCTGCGTGTCCACGCCGCCGCCCCAGAACACCAGCCGGTCACCGTAACGCCGCTTGAGCGTTAGCGCGTCCATGCCCTTGGCCGAGCACTGCACGGGATTCAGGATGTCGAATCCTGACTCGATCACGATATCCAGGAGCGGGGCGATGCCGCCGCAGCAATGCATGAAGGTCTTCCAGGGTGTGTGGTCGTGGATCCAGCCGTTGACGCGCTGCTGGTAGGGCAGGAACAGCTCGCGGTATTTCGCCGCGCTAAGGAACGGGCCGTTCTGCGTGCCGAAATCCGTGCCATTGGTCTGGATGACGGCGGGCAAGCCGTCAATCGTGGCATGCAGGCGCTCCAGGTTCTGTATGGCCACGTCCGCCTGCCGGTCGAAGACGGCCTTGATGTACTCGGGCCGGGTGGCGAGGCTCACATACCATTCCTCGATGTCGCGAATGCCTTTGGGGCGGCCCATGAAGGTGGCCGGCACCAGGGCGATGTCCCCAAAGGTCAGGCCGCCATAGGTGCAGAATAGAGCCTTGTCGGTGGTGCGGGCGAGGCCTTCGGCGAGGCGGCGGTAATGGTCCAGCTCGCTTTGGGGCGTGAGCCCGAATTCCTCAGTGTTGTCGGCGGGGTTCATCCTGGCCTCATCCAGCGGGGCTTGCCGGATGATGGCGTCGAAGAAGTGTCCCCCTGCCGGCATGCGCCCGCTGGGCGGAACGGAGCGATCGTTGCCGGGCCATTGCAGCAGGTCGCCATTGGGCTCGTATTGGGTGTTGAAGTCCTCGGGCACCAGCACGGGCGTCCCATCGGTCAGCCGCCATTCCTTGAACGCCGTTTGCGGGAAGCCAAACATCGTCCCCGTGCCGTGGAGGCTTACGGTATCCACGCCCAGGGCCGTCTGTAGGTCCGGCGCAATTTCCCCCAGCATTTGGTAGATCTCGACCACCTTCACCGGTGTGCCCGGCCGGTCCAAGCCGAGTGCCTGGCGGAGCTTGTAAACCATGCTGACGTGGATGCCGGTTTGGAAACCGCCGCCGAAGTCCACGGGCAGCTTGTCCGGCTCGCGGTGCGAGCAGGCCGTGACAATGCGTTGGCGAGAGGTCATGTGTGTGATGGTTAGTCCACGAGCTCCTTCTCAATCTGTTCGAGGGTTTTGCCCTTGGTTTCGGGCAGCCGTGCCAGGACCATGGCGAACCCGACGCAGCAGATCCCGGCGTAGATCCAGAAGGTCACCGATGCGCCGAGGACAGCGTTGAAGATGGGGAAGGTGTAGGTGAGCAGGAAGCACGCGATCCACAGGAAACCCACCGCGATGGACATGGCGGTGCCGCGAATGCGGTTGGGGAAGATTTCCGCGATGATGACCCAGACCACCGGCGCCAGGGACATGGCATAGCAGCCAATCGCGGCGAGGACCAGCCCCAGGAAGAGCGTATTGGGCACGGCAGAGCCCGCGCCCTTGAGGTGATAGCAATAGCCGATGGCGGTGTAGATCAAGGTGAGGCCGGCAGCGCCAAAGAGCATCAGCGGTTTCCGGCCCAGCCGGTCCACGGTGAAGAGGGCTACAAAGGTGAACAGGAAGTTCACCAGGCCGGTCATGACGATATTGGTAAGCGTGTCGTTCAGGTTGTAGCCCGCCTGCTTAAAGATCTCGCCGGCGTAGTTGAAGATGACGTTGATGCCGCACCACTGCTGGAAAACGGCCAGGAAGATGCCCAGCCCCAGCACCACCAGGACCCGCCGTTCGAACAGTTCGCCCAGGCGCACGTGCCTGTCTTCGTGGACCAGCGTAGCGCGAATCTCCGCGAGCGCCCGGGCGGCGTAGTTCGGGCCGCCAATGCGCGCCAGCGTGCGCTCCGCTCGCTCGCCCGCGCCCGCCTTGGTGAGCCAGCGGGGGCTCTCCGCGACGAAGAGCGAGCCCAGCAGGAACAGGGCCGACGGCACGGCACAGGCCGCGAACATCCAGCGCCAGCCCTGCACCACGTTCCATGAGGCCGCAAAGTCGGCGGCGGACAGACCGCTCGGCACCGGCCGGGCGATGCACCAGTTCACGAATTGCGCCGCGACGACGCCGATGACGATCGTCAGTTGGTTGATGGCCACCAGCAGCCCGCGCCGGGAGGCGGGAGCAATTTCGGAGATGTACATCGGCGAGATGTTGGAAGCCAGGCCGATGCTCAGGCCGCCCAGAATCCGCCAGGTGACGAACGCCGGGAAGCTCTGTGCGAAGGCGATTCCGATGGAGGAGGTGATGAAGTTCGCCGCGGCGAGGATCAGGATGGGTTTCCGGCCAAACCGGTCGCTGAGGGTCCCCGAGGCCAGCGCCCCGGCCAGGCACCCCAGCAAGGCGCAGCTCTGCGCCCAGCCCGTGGGTGAAATGGCATTCGCCTTGATCTTGGCCCAGAAGCCCGCG
>Ga0335069_10007720_pt1 | contig 15498 bp, 15 predicted proteins | sample Lox_Sample_11_FD_206714 | JGI IMG/M metagenome (GOLD analysis project Ga0335069, IMG submission 206714) | Soil microbial communities from Loxahatchee National Wildlife Refuge, Florida, United States - Lox_Sample_1.1 | ecosystem: Environmental > Terrestrial > Soil > Wetlands | place: USA... | reverse complement strand
TGTGCATCGTGGCCGGGCTGGAGTACGGGACCGGATCGTCGCGCGACTGGGCCGCCAAGGGGCCCGCGCTCCTGGGGGTGCGGCTGGTGGTGGCCCGCTCCTTCGAGCGCATCCACCGCTCCAACCTGGTGGGCATGGGGATCCTGCCCTGCCAGCTGCCCGAGGGGGTGTCGGCGCAGTCGCTGGGGCTCGACGGCACCGAGACCTTCGACGTCTTGGGGGCGGGCCCGGGTCTCCGGCCTCGCCAGCAGGCGCGGCTGGTCATCCACCGCGCCGGGGGCGGAGCCGACGAGGTGCCGGTGACCGTCCGCATCGACACTCCCATCGAGGTCGAGTACTACCGGCACGGCGGCATCATGCCCTTCGTGCTGCGGCACATCGTGGGCGCAAGCTGAGGCCCGGCGAACCGCTCTTGCCGCCGCGCCGCGCGCGGCGTTAGAAGCGGCCATGCTCCTCCACAGCGCGCTCTCCTACTGCGGGCTCATCGCTGCGGCCGTCCTCCTCCTCGCGGGCCAGTCCCGCGGCATCGCCCTGATCGCGGTCCTGGCCGCGGCGCTCCAGGTGCTGCTGCTGCACGGGACCCTCCAGCTGCACGTGGCCCACATCCCGCTGGCCCTGGCCCTGGCCCTGGCCGTGCCCTCTCTGGTGGCCTGGTTCCGCGCCAGCTCCAAGACGGCGATCACCGCCGGCGCCCTGGCCGCATTCGTCGGGCTGGTCCAGCTTCTGGCGTACGCGGCGCCCAGGCTGTGATCACCCCCTCCCGGCCGCTCCTCGCGCCGGGGTCCGAAGCCGTGCCCCCGGGCCCGAGCCGGCGGCCGCCTGGCCCTCGGTCCTCCCTTCGCGCGGTTCGCAGCGGCCGCCGCCGGCTCCGGCGCCCGGCCGACCCCCAGCCCGCATCCCGGGCGGGCGGGCCCAAGCCCGCGGACCTGCTGGCCGATCGCGTCCGCGGGTGGCCTTGCCCCGGGCCCGGCTGTCAGGGCGGCGGGCTAGCTTCGAGGGACCGGCGGCCCGCGGGCCCGTCGCGCCAGGCGGGCGAGGCTCTGGTTCCCTCCACGGGGAGGTCTCGAGGATGGCCGTGAAGGTCATGGTGGCCCCAGCGATCGCGCGGGGCGGGCTAGCGGATGGACCTGCCGGCAGATCGCCGGCGAAGGCGTCCCGCGCCAGGCGGCGGCGCTCGTCGGTCTACGACGCCGACGGCAACGAGGTGTTCATCACCCTCATCTGCCTGAAGTGCCGGAAGATCCGGCCACTTTCCCAGTTCGGGTTGCGACGGATGTCCGACGGCTCGATCCGCAACCAGCCCTGGTGCCGGGCCTGCCGGTCGGCACCGTCGGCCTCCGCCGACGGCGGCCAGACCCGTCCGGAGGAGGCCTCTGCGACGGGGGAGTCCCCGGTTCCGGGGGAGCCCCCGGGCCAGGCAGCGGATCGGGGAGCCGCCCCCGAGCACCGCCGCCCGGGCTCGGTGGCCGCCGAGATCGCGGCGGCGCTGGCCGCCGGCCGGCGCTGAGGCGCCCGCCCGAGGCCCGCCGCGCCCGCGCCCTGCGGTTCCGTCGCTCCCGCCCCTCCCACGAGGAGGTGACCCGTTTCGCCGTGACCGGGCTCCAACCAGCCGGAAGGACTTGTTCGCGACCCGGGGCGATGTGGCATGCTGTCTCGTCCCGAACGACCAGGTGACGCGTTGCGCACCGCCCGTCCGCGTCCGGAGTGACCATGGCCGAATCCACCCTGAAGCAGACCCTCAAGAGCCGGATCGAGGCGTTCCGGCCCCGGATGCAGAAGCTCAGCAAGGACCTTGCCGAAGTGGTGATCGACAAGGTCACCATCGGCCAGGTGATCGGGGGCGCGCGCGACGTGCACTGCCTGGTGACCGACATCTCCTACCTCGACCCGCAGGAGGGCATCCGTTTCCGGGGCAAGACCATCCCCGAGACCTTCGCCGCCCTCCCCAAGGTGGCCGGCGGGGAGCAGCCCTTCGTCGGCGGCTTCTTCTACTTCCTGCTCACCGGCGACCTCCCCACCGTCGCCCAGGCCGAGGAGGTGGAGGCCGACTGGCGCGGCCGCGCCGCCCTGCCCCGTTACGTCGTCGAGGTGCTGCGGGCCCTGCCGCCCGACACCCACCCCATGACCATGCTCTCGGCCGGCGTGCTGGCCATGCAGCGCGAGTCGGTCTTTGCCCGGCGCCACGCCGAGGGGACGCTCAAGAAGAACGACATGTGGGATCCGATGTTCGAGGACGCCATGAACCTGCTGGCGCGCCTCCCACCGCTGGCCGCCACCATCTACCGGCTGAAGTACAAGGGCGGCAGCTTCATCGCCGCCGACCCGGCGCTCGACTGGGGCGGCAACTTCGCCCACATGATGGGCGTGCCCAGGCCCTACGACGACGTGATGCGGATGTACTTCATCCTCCACTCCGACCACGAGTCGGGGAACGTCTCCGCCCATGCCACCCACCTGGTGGCCTCGGCGCTCTCCGACGCCTACTACTCGCTCTCCGCCGGCCTGAACGGCCTGGCCGGACCGCTCCACGGCCTGGCCAACCAGGAGGTGCTGGCCTGGATCCGCGCGGCCATGAAGAAGCTGGGCGGCAGGCCGCCCACCGAGGAGCAGCTCAAGCAGTTCCTCTGGGAGACGCTCAACGCCGGCCAGGTGGTTCCCGGGTACGGCCACGCCGTGCTGCGCAAGACCGACCCGCGCTTCACCGCCCAGAACGAGTTCGCCCGCAAGCACCTGCCGGACGACCCGCTCTTCCAGCTGGTGAACATGCTGTACCAGGTGGCGCCCGGCGTCCTCACCGAGCACGGCAAGACCAAGAACCCCTGGCCCAACGTCGACGCCCACTCGGGCGTGATCCAGGTCCACTACGGGGTCACGGAGGAGGACTTCTACACCGTGCTCTTCGGCGTGGGCCGGGCGCTGGGCGTGCTGGCCAACATCGTCTGGGACCGCGGGCTGGGCTACGCCATCGAGCGGCCCAAGTCGGTGACCACCGACATGCTGGAGCGGTGGGCCGCCGAGGGCGGGCGCAAGGGCTGAACCGCCGCGCGCCGGCCGCCCCACACGCCGCCGGGGTCTCCTACGGCACCCCCGGGCCGCCGCCCTCTCCGCCGGCCCGGGGAGGGCTGCCGTAGGCGCGCGCCGCCTGCTGCGACCTGCGCGCAGCGGCGGCCTGCTCCATCCCGCCCGCCTGGGCGGCCACCGCCAGGTCCTGCGGCGACGGGTCGGAGGGGGCCAGCGCCGCCCGCCGGGCCCGGCGGGCGTTGGCGATGGTCTCCCCCGGCGTGCGTCCGGCCTGCAGGCGGACGGGGACCTCCCCGCCCACCGCGTAGCTCCGCCCGTCTGGGCCGGTCCGGTAGGGGAATGAGGCTGCGCCGGTGAGCGAGCCTCCGGCAGCCTGGTGTGCGGCCTCGTGCTGGCGGACGCGGGCGTCGACCTGCCTCGGCTGCACCACCTGGCGCTGCTGCTCCGCGGTGAGCTTGCTGGCACCCGCGGAGGCCTGGCGCGCCTCCGGCGAGACGGTCACACGGTCCCGCGGGGCCGCGCCGTCGGCCCGCGCCGCACCGGCAGCGCCACCGGTCGAGCGCGCCTGCTCGGCCACCGGCTGCGCGCCCCGGGCGGGGACGATGGCCAGCGTCGCCTGCACGCTCGTCAGGTTACGCCGTCCGCGCGGCCCGGTGCAGCGGGTGCGGGCCAGCGGGGCGAGCCGCACCCCGGTGGCGGACCCACCGTTCGCTGGGGCGCTGTGCAGGTGCCCGGATCGGCGGGCGCTGCGGCGCGCCCGTGGGTCAGCCGGGCGCGCTACTTCCCGTCCAGGGCGGCGTCGAGGCGAGCCCGTTCGGCCTCGAAGGCGGGCCGGGCCCCGGCGTCCAGCGCGACCCGCCGGACCGCCTGGACCTCGAAGGGATCGAGCACGCGGTGGTCACCGTCCTCGAGCTGGTAGTGGACGTGCGGCGCGAAGGAGTGGCCGCTGTTCCCGGAGCTGGCGATGGCCTCGCCCTTCCTCACCCGCCGGCCCGGCGCCATGTCCCGGGGGAGCACGTCGAGGTGCAGGAAGATGGCGTGCCGGCCGGTGGCCGTGTCGCGCACGTCCAGGCAGTTCCCGTTGCCGGCGAAGTTCCAGTTGCGCCGCTCCACCACCCCGTCGAAGGTGGCGCGGACCTCGGTGCCCACCGGGACCCGGAAGTCGACGCCCTTGTGGTGGCGCCCGTCGCGCAGCAGCGACGTGATCTGGTCGTACTCCTCGACCGGGGCGTCCACCAGCCGCTCCTCGAGCTCTGTCCCGTCGGGTCGGTAGTACCGCGCCCAGCGCGCGCCGGACGCCTGGAAGCGGTAGGCGGCCACGGTGGCGGCCAGCTTCTGGGACTGGTAGCGGAGGGCCAGGACCACCGGCTCGGCCGCGCCCGGGCCGCCGCCGCCGGCGGGGGGCAGGTAGACCACCTCCAGCCGGTCGCCCCGGCGACCGTCGCGGGCAACCTGGAGGCTCCAGACCAGCAGCCGGTTCACCACCTGTGTCAGCTCGCCCGCCAGCTCCGCGTCCTCGGCGGGCATGGCCTCGGCGATGGCGTCCTCCAACGGCCCGGAGAGCGTGAGGGAGATGCGCCGGGGCGCGCCCGGGGCCACGGGCGGGGTGGCCCCCGGCGGCGCGGGTTCCTCCCCGGACGACGGCTGCAGCGCCGGCTGAGCCGCGGCCGCCGGCTCGGCCGGTGCCGGCTCGGCCGCCGCCGGCGCCGGGACGGCCTGGGCGCGGCGGGCCGGGCCGGCGCCCGGCGCCAGGCGCCCGCCCGGCGCCGTCCACCGCCCGGCCAGGAAGGCCAGCGCCACGATCACCGCCAGCACCAGGGGCCGGACCGCCCGCCGAGCGCCCCCCGGGCCGCTCTTCCTTTCCGGCTGGGGCGGAGGATCGAGGGTGAGGCTGACCATGGTGGCTCCGGGCGATCGGACGCTGCTCCCTGCAACGCCCAGGTGGGCTGAGGTCTTCCTGATACCAGAGATGCGGCCGGATTTGCGGGCCGGGGTCCGGCCCCGCTAGAAGCTGAACCGCTCCGCGACCCCCTCGGTCCAGGCCAGGATGGTCGGCCAGCCCACCACCGCGTCCAGCGCCGCCCCGGCCGCCTCGGGCGGGACCCGCTCCTCCACCACGCTGGCGCTGCAGGCCAGCAGCCGGCAGGGGCCGGCGGCGCGGGCCTGGTGGAGGAGGCCGCCCGGCTCGTCGGCCGGGGCGCCGTGCGCGGCCACCACCGCGGGGACGGCTGGTCCAAAGAGGAACACGTCCACGCGCTCTCCCTGGGCCGCGGCGGCGAGCGCGCACGCGCCGGCGAGCCGGAGCGCGCCCTCGTCGCCGTGCGAGAGGAACACCACCACGCGCCGCCCGGACATGCGCCCCTTTTACGCGAGATGGCGCGCCTCTGCTATAAGACGCCGGCATGCCGGATGAGAAGAAGCCAGAGGCCCCGGGCCCGGTCGTCATCCATCGGGGCGCGCCGACCCCATCGGAGGTGGCGGCCGCGGCCGTCGCGCCGGATCCGCAACCGGGAGTGAAGGGCGAGGGCGCGGAGCCGGCCCGGTCGCCCGCGCCCCCGGCGTCGCCCCGCGGGGGACCGCCCCGCGAGGACCGGCGCCCGCTCTGGCAGCGCGTGGCCGAGGAGAGAGCCGCCGCGGCGCGGGGGCGTCCCGGCCCGCGCCCGGCGGGCCCCGCCCCCCGCCGACCGCCGCGCCGGGAGCGCGGGCCGGAGCGCCGGCCCTCGCCGGCGCCGGCCCAGGCGGCTCCGCCCCCCGTTGCCGAACCGCCGCCCGCGCTGGAGCAGGTCGCGCCCGACGAGGGCACCTTCGCGGCCATGCTGGCGGAGGCGGAGTCCGGACCGGCGCGCCGCCGGTTCCAGGTGGGCGAGAAGGTGGCCGGGAAGATCATCCAGGTCGGCCCGGACGTGACCTTCCTGGAGCTGGGCTCGGGCGTGGCCGAGGCCATGATCGAGACCGCCGAGCTGGCCGACGCCGGCGGCGAGGTGGCGGCGCGGGTGGGCGACATCGTGGACGCGGTGGTGGTGCAGGCCAGCGACCGCGGGGTGGTGGTCTCGCGCGGGCGGGGCCAGAAGGCCCGCGACCACGGCCGCGAGGCGCTGGTGGAGGCCGCCCAGACCGGGCTGGCGGTGGAGGGCGTGGTCAAGGCGGTGAACAAGGGCGGGCTGGAGGTGGAGGTGCACGGGGTGCGCGCCTTCTGCCCCGTCTCCCAGATCGACATCCGGTTCGTGGGCGACCCGGCGGCCTTCGTCGGCCAGAAGCTCCAGTTCAAGGTCCAGCGGGCCGACGCGCGCGACGCCGTGCTCTCGCGCCGCGCGCTGCTGGAGGAGGAGCGTGCCGCCCGCGCCCGGGCCACGCGCGAGCGGCTCGCCCCCGGGGCGGTGCTCGACGGCGTGGTCACGAGCGTGCAGGACTACGGCGCCTTCGTGGACATCGGCGGCATCGAGGGGCTGGTGCACGTCTCCGAGCTGGCCTGGGACCGGGTCTCCCGGCCCCAGGACCTGCTCAAGTCCGGCGACCCGCTGACCGTGCAGGTGCTGCGGATCGACGAGGACCCGAAGAAGGGCGAGCGAATCTCCCTGTCGGTGAAGGCGCTCGCGCCCCGGCCCGATGCGCCCCCCGACGCGCCGGCCCGGCCCGCCCCTCCCCCCCCGCCCAAGGTGGGCGACGTCCTGGAGGCGAGCGTGGACCGGGTGGAGCCCTTCGGCGTGTTCGTGCGCTTCGCGGGGGGCCGGGGGCTGGTCCCGGCCGCCGAGACCGGCACGCCGCGCGGCGCCGACCTGCGCAAGGCCTTCAAGCAGGGCGATCCGCTCAAGGTGATGGTCACCGCCATCGACGAGCGGGGGCGCTACCGGCTCTCCACCACCGAGGCCGAGCGCGCGGCCGAGCGCGCCGAGGCGGAGGACTACCTGTCCCGGGCCTCCCCGCGGCCCGCCGGAAAGGGCTTCGGGACCCTGGGCGACCTGCTCCGGGCCAAGCTGGAGAAGAAGTGATCGCCCCGCAACGGGGCCTCGGCGCCGCACGGGTCGGTGGGTCCCCTGGCGGCGGTGTGGGCCCATGCCTCGTCACCGGCAGTTGAGTGCACCGCGCCGGCGACTCGATATCGGCGCGGCCGGCCACCGCGCGCGCGGTCTGCCTTTGGGGGCTTGTCCGGATGCCCCCGCCCGCCTTTCATGGGCCGTCGGCCGACCAGGACACCGGAGCCCGGGAACTCGGGCGGGAGTGCGCATGCGAGTCTTGACCATTGGTGCTGTGGCCTTCCTGGCGCTCGCTGCCCCGGGCCTGTCCGCCGGCCAGACCCCCACGAAGCTGGCCATCGGGAGCCTGCGCGGCGACGCCAGCCGGGTCCGCCGCCAGCTCCTCCTGCAGCTCTGCGGCCCGCACGACTGCGTGGCCGCCTCCCGCCTCACCACCGGGGGGCACCCCGACCCGCAGAAGCTCCAGCGCCAGGGCGTGGCCGGGTTCCTGCGCGGCGCGGTGACCGGCGAGCCGGGCGAGCAGCACCTCACCCTCCAGCTCACCACCCCGGCCTCGACCGGCCGCGCCCCGGTGCACACCTGGAAGTTCAAGCTGACGCCGGACGGGCGTCTGCACCTGGGCACGCTGGAGCGCTTCGCGACGGAGCTGGACGCGGCCCTCCTGGGCGCAGCCCCGAGCGCGCCGGCCGCGCCGGTCGCCCCGCCGCCGCGCGCCCAGCCCGCCCCTCCCCCTCCGCCGCCCCCGGTGGCAGCCCCACCGCCCGCAGAGGAGGCGCCGAAGCCCCCCCCCGCCCCACCCCCGCAGCCGAAGCACGCCGCGCCCGCGCCGGAGAACCTGCGGGCCGCGGTCGAGGCCGGGCTCTGGCTCACCAGCCGCCACCTCTCCTACGGCGGCAGCTCCTCCGGGCTCAGGACCTTCGACGCCAGCGCCATCTTCGTCCCCCGCCTGCGCCTCGAGGTCTACCCGGCGGCCTGGGCCGGTGCGCCGCCCCTGGCGGCCGGCATCGGCCTCTACCTCGACTACGGGCACTCGATCGGACTCAAGGTGAACCCCCCCTCCGGCAACACCGAGGGCGCGCACGAGGCCAGCCTCAGCATGCTCGACCTGGGCCTGGCCTGGCGGGTGCGGCCCATCTCCGGCTCCCGCTTCACGCTGGTGCCGGCCGTCGGCTACCGAAGCCTCCAGCTCGTCACCTCCGCCAAGAACGGCGTGACCATCGACGGGCTCCCCGACGCCAAGCTCTCCGGGTACGAGCTCCGCCTCGACCTGGAGGCCCCGGTGGGCGGCCGGTTCGGCGTCCTGGGCGGGGCCGGCTACACGCTCTGGACGAGCGCCAAGGACCTGGTCAAGGGCAGCGGCTACTTCGGGACGGGCAGTGCGCGCGACCTCCAGGTGGACGCCGGGATCTCCTACGCCTTCTGGGGACCGCTCTCGGCCCGGCTGCTCCTCGACTACCAGTCGACCGGGTACTCCTCGCTGGGCAACCCGGGCACGGCCGGGATGAGCGCGAGCAGCGCCACCGACACCTACCTGGGCGGCCGCCTGCTGCTGCGCGCCGAGTTCTGAGCCTCCGGCGGCGCGCGGCTCCTGGCGTGCAAGAGGGGGGCCGCCTGCCCCCGGCTCGCCTGGTGAGGAGCCGCTCACCCCCTGCGCGACCGAGAGGTGGCGCCACACCCGGGGTGGGCCGGGCGGCTGTCGGCCGCAGGGCGAGGGAGGGGCCGCGACACGAGGTCGCTCGCCCGGCCGCTCGCGGCTCTCGACCTCCCCGAGCGGTGTGGGATAGCGTGGACCCTTTCGAAGCTGCCGCCAGCCACCGGCCTCGAGGCCCCAGCGGAGCCAGGAAGGGACTGCACATGACCGGCGAGCGCACCACCCAGAACCCGCACCTCCTCGCTTGGGTCGAGGAATCGGCCCGACTGCTCCAGCCCGACCGCGTGGTGTGGTGCGACGGCTCGCGGGCCGAGTTCGAGCGGCTCATGAAGGAGGCCGTCGCGGCCGGGACCTTCGTGCCGCTCGACCCCGCCCGGTGGCCGGGCTGCTACCACCACCAGTCGAACCCCAACGACGTTGCCCGGGTCGAGCACCTCACCTTCATCTGCACGCCCACCCGCGAGGAGGCCGGCCCGACCAACAACTGGATGGAGCCGGGCGAGGCGCGCCGGATGCTGTCCGGCCTCTTCCAGGGAGCCATGAAGGGCCGGACGCTCTACGTGGTCCCCTACGTCATGGGGCCGGTCGGCTCGCCCATCTCCAAGGTGGGGGTGGAGCTGACCGACTCCATCTACGTGGTCCTCAGCATGGGGATCATGACGCGGATGGGGAAGGTGGCGCTCGACCGGCTGGGGGATTCCGACGCCTTCAACCGCGGCCTGCACTCGGTCCGGGACTGCGACCCGGCCCGGAGGTTCATCTGCCACTTCCCCCAGGACAACGCCATCTGGTCGGTGGGCTCGGGCTACGGCGGGAACGCGCTCCTGGGCAAGAAGTGCCTGGCCCTGCGCATCGCCAGCTACCTGGCCCGGCAGGAGGGCTGGCTGGCCGAGCACATGCTCATCCTCGAGGCCGAGGCGCCGAGCGGCGAGAAGCGCTACGTGGCCGCCGCCTTCCCCTCCGCCTGCGGCAAGACCAACTTCGCCATGATGATCCCCCCCGCCGCCTTCCCGGGCTGGAAGATCCGCACGGTGGGCGACGACATCGCCTGGATGCGGGTGGGGGCCGACGGCCGGCTGTGGGCGGTGAACCCGGAGAACGGCTACTTCGGCGTGGCCCCCGGCACCAACCACAGGACCAACCCCAACGCCATGGCCACGGTCCGGCGGGACAGCTTCTTCACCAACGTCGGCCGCACCGCCTCGGGCGACATCTGGTGGGAGGGCATGGACAGCCAGGCGCCGGCCGAGTGCATCGACTGGAAGGGCGCCCCCTGGAAGAAGGGCTCCAGCGAGAAGGTGGCCCACCCCAACAGCCGCTTCACCTCCCCGGCCCGGAACAACCCGGCCCTCTCGGCGGCGGTGGAGGATCCCGATGGCGTGCCCATCTCCGCCATCCTCTTCGGCGGCCGGCGCTCCACCACCGTCCCGCTGGTGCTCGAGGCGTTCAACTGGACCCACGGCGTCTACCTCGGCGCCACCATGGGCTCGGAGACCACCGCCGCGGCCACCGGCCTCAAGGAGGGGGTGCGCCGCGATCCCATGGCCATGCTGCCCTTCTGCGGCTACGACGCCGGCACCTACCTGGGCCACTGGCTGGACATGCAGCAGCGGATTCCCGATCCCCCCCGGCTCTTCCTGGTGAACTGGTTCCGCAAGGGCGCGGACGGCAGGTTCCTCTGGCCCGGCTTCGGCGACAACATGCGGGTGCTGAAGTGGATCCTCGACCGCTGCGACGGTCGGGTGAAGGCGCAGGAGACCTTGCTGGGCCTGACGCCGCGCGAGGGCGACCTGGAGCTCGGCGGCCTGGACGGCGCCCGGGAGGCCATCGCCGCCGCCACCCGGATCGACCTGGCCGAGTGGGAGGAGGAGCTCGAGTCGCAGGGCGAGTGGTTCGAGAAGCTGGGCCCCACCCTGCCCCACCCGCTGGCGCTCCAGCGCGAGCTCCTGCTGGAGCGGGTCCGGGCCGCCCGCAAGGTGCGGTGAGGCGTGCCGCGGGCCTTCGCGCCGTAGGGTTGGGGGCATGTGTACCCTCGTCCTCGGGCTGGAGCTCGACCGTCGCTGGCCGGTGATCGTGGCCGCCAACCGGGACGAGCTCCTGGCGCGGCCGGCGGAGGGCTGGGCCGTGCGCGGCGCCGCGGGTGGCGGCCCGCCCAGCGCGACCCCCCTCGACCTCGAGGCGGGCGGCACCTGGATCGGCGTGTCGGCGCGCGGGGTCTTCGCCGGCCTCACCAACTTCCACCTTCGCCCCGGCGAGGTCCCCGACCGCTCGCGCCGCTCCCGCGGCGAGCTGGTTCCGCTGGCCCTCTCCCGCGCCGGCGCGGCCGAGGCCGCGGCGGTGGTCGGGGCCCTCGACGCCTCCCGGTGGAACCCGTTCCACCTGGTGGTCGCCGACGGGCGGGGGGGCTGGCTGTGGTGGTACGACGGGGAGGAGCAGGGGCTCGAGCGGCTCGAGCCGGGGCTGCACGTGGTCACCGAGCGCGACCGGGAGGGGCGCGGGCCCCGCGGCGACCGGGTGCGAGCCCGCTGGCCCGCCCATCCCACCCTCCCGCTCCTCCGCGGGCTCCTGGTGGACCACGGCGACGGCGACGCGCGCCGCGGCGGGCCGGGCCCCGAGGCCGCCACCTGCCTCCACGGCGACCCGCTGTACGGGACCCGCTCCTCCGCCATCCTCCGCCTTGCCTCCGACCTGGCCTCGAGCGACCTCTGGGTCGCCGAGGGGCGGCCCTGCACCACCCCCCACGAGGATCGCTCCGGGCTCCTGGTGTCCCTGAGCCGCGCTTGACGCGGCGACCCGTCCGCGACATACGACGGGCTCGCCATGGGACTCCTCGACCGCATCTCCATCCGCAGCGCCACCGCCCAGCCACCCGAGGCCCTCGACGTCCTGGAGGGCGGCGCCATCCGCGTCCTGTGGGGGCCGGGCCAGGAGGTCGTGGTCCCGGCGTCGCGCATGCGCGACGCCTGCCCCTGTGCCGCCTGCGTCGAGGAGGGGACGGGCCGCAAGATCCTCGACCCGGCCACCATCCCGGCCGACATCCGCCCGCTGGAGATCGCGCCGGTCGGGTCCTACGCGGTGCAGTTCCGCTGGTCGGACGGCCACTCCACCGGCCTCTACACCTGGGCGGTGCTGCGCCGGGCCTGCGGGCTGGAGTAGCCGCAGCCGCTCAGCTCCGGCTCCGGGGCCACGCCCCGAGCTGGCGGTGCCGGTTCTCCTCCGGGGCGTGGCCGTCGCGGGCGCTCCCGAAGCGGACCGACCGCGGATCGCCCGTCCCGCCGCGGAGGGCGTGCACCAGGAGGCGCACGGTGCTCGGGTCGGCGTGGCCGGCCGCCGCCTCCTGCACCAGCACGTCGACCCCGCCGCGGACGTCGTACGCCCCGGTGCGGTAGGGGCGCGGCTGGGTGAGCGCGCAGAAGGCGCTGGCCACGGCGATCACCTCCACGCTGCGCGAGGGTGCGGCCGCCAGCCTGGGGTAGCCCTGGCCGCAGCGCCAGTGGTGGCACTGGGCGGCCGTCACCCCCGGGTGGTGGCCGAGCACGCCGGCCAGGTGGTAGGCGCCCAGGAGCGGGTGGGCGGCGACCCGCTGCGCCTGCTCCGCCGAGAGCTCGTCGCCGTGGGAAAGCAGCCGCACCGGGACCTGGCGCATGCCCAGGTCGTGCAGCAGGGCCGCCGCGGCCAGGTCGGAGAGGGCCCGCGCCCGGCTGACGGCCGCCTGGAGCACCCGCACGCCCACCGCCGCGGTGAGGATGCCGTGGCGGTAGAGGAAGGGCTGGTCCCGGCGGGTGGCCAGCAGCTCGTCGAGGAGGACCTCGGGGAGCTCGACCGACCGGAGCGTGCCCTCCACCGCCTCCCGGGCGCCCGCGCGGCCGAAGAGGGGGCGGTAGGCGCTGATCTCGAAGATCGCCCCGACGTCGGCGGCCACGGCCGTCTCCCCGAGGCGCCGCCTGGGGGTGGGGCGGGCGCGCTCGGCGGCCTCGGCGATGGCCTGGGGCGAGATCACCTTCCCGCGGGGCGCCAGCACCACCCCACGGCAGTCGACCATGTCCTCGGCCAGCGTGATCCGGTCGAACACGGCCACCCGAAGCTAGCAGGGCGCCAGGCGGCGGGCGAGCCGCCCCATCGTGGCAGGAAACGCCTGAGCAGGCCGGGGCAGCGTGTGCGCGTTCACACGAGAGGGCGGGCCCAGGCTCGCGGAGCCGCTCCGGCGCCGGGCAGCTAGCGCCGCCGGGCGCGCGACAGGGCCCGGTCCATCTCGCGCCTCGACTCCCGCTCCTCGATGGCGTCGCGGCGGTCCCCGTGCGTGCGCCCCTTGGCCAGGGCGATCTCCACCTTGGCCCAGCCGTCCTTGAAGTAGACGCGCAGCGGGACCAGGGTGTAGCCGCGCTGCTCGACCTTGCCTCGGATCCGGTCGATCTCCGCCCTCCGCAGGAGCAGCTTCCGGTCGCGGAGCGGCGCGTGGCCGAAGTGCGCCGCCTGCTTGTACTCGCCGATGCGGCACTGGACCAGGAAGAGCTCGTCGCCCCGCGGCAGGGCGTAGGCGTCGGAGAGCCCCACGTTCCCCTCGCGCAGGGACTTCACCTCGCTGCCGGTGAGCTGGAGCCCGGCCTCCCAGCTGTCCTCCACCGCGAAGTCGAACCGCGCCCGGCGGTTCTGGGCCACCACCTTCACCCCCTCCTGGGCGCCGGCCTTGCCCCCCCGGCCGGTCAAGGCAGCCTCGCGTTGTCGATGAGCCGCGTCGAGCCCACGAACGCGGCCAGGAGCAGGACGCTGCCGGGCTCGGCCCGCCCCACCGGGGCCAGGGTCTCCGGGTGAACCACCTCGACGTAGTCGACCCGCACCCCCGCCGACTCCAGCCGGGCGCGGGCCCGGGCCCTCAGGACCGCGGCGTCGCGCTCGCCGCCCGAGGCCGCCCGGGCCGCCTCGGCCAGCGCCCGGGACAGGGAGAGGGCCTGCCCCCGCCCCTGTGCCGACAGGTAGGCGTTGCGCGAGGAGAGCGCCAGCCCGTCCGGCTCCCGGACGATGGGCATCCCGACCACCTCGACGCCGAAGGCCAGGTCGCGCTCCATGGCCCGGATCACCGCCAGCTGCTGGTAGTCCTTCTCGCCGAACAGCGCCACGTGGGGACGGGTGAGGTTGAACAGCTTGGCCACCACCGTGGCCACGCCGCGGAAGTGGCCGGGCCGGGAGGCCCCGCACAGCCCCTGGGAGACGCGCTCCACCGTCACCCAGGTCTGGTGGCCCTCGGCGAACATCCGGTCGGCGCGGTCGGGGGCCAGCACCCAGTCCACCCCGGCCGCCGCGCACCTCTCCAGGTCGCCGGGCAGGTCGCGGGGGTAGCGGGACAGGTCCTCGCCCGGGCCGAACTGGGTGGGGTTCACGAAGATGGTGGCCAGGGAGAGCCCCTCGCCGCCCGGCCCGTCGGCGCGCCGGCGCGCCTCGCGCATCAGGGAGAGGTGGCCTTCGTGGAGGAAGCCCATGGTGGGGACGAGCGCCAGGTGCGCGCCCCGCCGGCGCGCGGCCAGGCACCGGGCCTGCCACGCGGCCGGATCGGTGACGAGCTCGGGCATGGCGGCTAGACGGGAGCCCCCGTCGCGTCGGGGGCCTCGTCGGGCTCCTGCCCGCGGCCCTCGAGCGGCACGAGCCGCAGCGCGCTGGAGTGGAAGCTGTGCTCGTCGTCGGGGAAGGTCCCGGCCCGCACCTCGGCCGCGTAGGCGGAGACGGCGCCCCTCACCGCCTCACCCAGCTCGGCGAAGCGCTTCACGAACTTGGGCGTGAAGGAGGGGTCGAGCCCCAGGAGGTCGTTCAGGACCAGCACCTGGCCGTCGCAGCCGGGCCCGGCTCCGATGCCGATGGTGGGCACGAGGAGCCTCGAGGAGATGAGGCGCGCCAGCTCGGCCGGCACGCACTCCAGCACCAGCGCGTAGCAGCCGGCCGCCTCCAGGGCGCGGGCGTCGCGCACGAGCTGCTGCGCCCGCTCGGCGTCCTTCCCCTGCACCCGGTAGCCGCCCAGCTGGTGGACCGACTGCGGGGTGAGGCCGATGTGGCCCATGACCGGGACCCCGGCGCGGACCAGCCGCCGGACCACCTCGGCGTAGTCGGCTCCGCCCTCGAGCTTCACCGACTCGGCCCCGCCCTCGGCCACCAGGCGCGCCGCCGCCCGGACGGCGTCGTCGGCCGAGGCCTGGTAGGTGCCGAAGGGCAGGTCGCACACCAGGTGCGCGCGGGGCGTGGAGCCCAGCCCGCGCCGGACCGCGGCCGAGTGGTAGGCCATCTGCTCCAGGGTCACGGGGAGCGTCGAGCCGTGCCCCTGCACCACCATGCCCAGGGAGTCGCCCACCAGGATGGCGTCGACCCCGGCCGCCTCCACCAGGCGCGCGGCGGTGGCGTCGTAGGCGGTGACCATGGCGATGCGCTCGCCGGACTCCTTCATCCGGCGCAGCTCGTGAACGGTGACGTGTCGGGGAGCCGCGGGGGCTTGGGACGACATTCTGGACCTCCGGTGCAGGCCCCTCTCGGGGTCCCGCCCGCTGTCGGGATCTACAGTCTAACCCGGTCTCGTGCCGAGTGGCACGTAGTGGCTCGTTCCCTTCCTGTGCCTGGCGATCACGCCCAGCAGGGTCTCGAGGTCCTCGGGGTTGGCCTCGAAGTCGATGTCGCTGGTGTTGACCACGAGGAGCGGCGTGTCCTCGTAGTGGAAGAAGAAGTCGCGGTAGGCCTTGGCCAGCGCGTCGAGGTACGCGGTCTCGATGCCGCGCTCGTAGTCCCGCCCGCGCCGCCGGATGCGGGCATGGAGGACCTCGGTTCGCGCCTGCAGGTAGACGACGAGGTCGGGGCGCGCCACCCGCGGGCCCA
>Ga0335069_10007719_pt1 | contig 15500 bp, 12 predicted proteins | sample Lox_Sample_11_FD_206714 | JGI IMG/M metagenome (GOLD analysis project Ga0335069, IMG submission 206714) | Soil microbial communities from Loxahatchee National Wildlife Refuge, Florida, United States - Lox_Sample_1.1 | ecosystem: Environmental > Terrestrial > Soil > Wetlands | place: USA... | reverse complement strand
CACGGAATCGAGTGGGAGTGGCTGGCGATGGACGGCGCGCTCGGGAAGGCGCCCTTGGGCGGCGAGCTGACCGGCCCCAATCCCACGGACAGAGCTAAAAAAGGGCGAAGCGATCGCTCCTCACCGAGGGCAAGGGTGTCCCGCTCGGGATCGCGCCTGCGGGCGCGAACCTGAACGACTTCAAGCTCGCCCGCGACACGATCGAGTCGATCCCGATCGAGCGGCCCGCGCCGACAGCCGAGTCGCCGCAAGGGCTCTGCCTCGATCGCGGCTACGACTACGCCGAGGTGCACGACCTCTGCGACGAGTTCGCGTTCACCGCTCACATCCGCGGCCGCGGCGAGGAAGCGCAAGCGATCAAGCGCGAGGCCGGCTTTCGCGCCCGCCGCTGGGTCGTTGAGCGCACCCACTCCTGGCTCAACCGCTTCCGACGCATCCTCACCCGCTGGGAGAAACGCGCCGACACCTACCTCGCGATGCTCCACCTCGCCTGCGGCCTGATCACCTGGCGCGCGGCCAACTGGCAGCCCCTATCGGAATAGGGTCTAAGACGATCAGTGGAGTTGACCGGCATGGAGCGAGCAACCCTCTCGCCCGAGCCTTCACTCCGTCGCGACGGCCACGAGCTGACTTATTCGGAGTCATCCGCTTGGTTGAGCGGCGCCCGCTATCCCGGGAGTGACTGGGCGACCGGTAAGGCGTCTTTCTACCGGTCCTGAGTGACAGGACGCTGGCCCAGCCGAGAGCTTGCCTACGAGCCGCAGTAGTAGTCGGACGGCACGTGTCGGCAAGAGGCAAGCTGGTATCGCCGTGCGAGTTGGGATAGAAATCGAGGGCACACCATCGCCTCGACCGGAGCGTGGCAGGCGAGCGCGGGGCACGGTCGTCCCGGGCTCGAGCCGCTTGGGGGTTCGAAGGGAGCGACACATGAACGGTCGTATCGCAAGGGGCCTCGTGGCGGTCGTCGTGGTTTCCGTCGCCGCCGCGTCGCTCGTGCAGGCGGCTTTCGGCCACCCGGCCCGCGCCGACATCGGGCGATACAGTTGTCGGGTATTCGCGAAGCTTCAGGGCGCTCGGGGCGGCCCGGTCATCTACGCCCAGGTCTTCTTCCGCCCCAATCAGAGTCGGACGAGCGTCGTCGCCAGCCTGCTTGAGCGCCAGGCCGGCCAGAAGTTCCACCAGGTGACGGAGGTCACCGTCGGGCCGTGGTCGAGGGGCTCGTCGTTCACGCATGGCAGCTTCACGCGCTCTTCCACGGCCGACACCGACACCGCGAGCATCTCCTGGATGATCAACAAAACGATCGTTACCAAGCAGCTCGAAGCGACGCCGACCACTCTCACGCTAGTGTCGTAGGTGGTTCTTGATGCTTGTTCGAATCCAGGCGATTCCCACACTTGAAAGCCCCGCACATGTGGGGCTTTCATTTGTACGAGCCTCGCGACCTGTCGCGGCGCTCGGCTAGGGCTTGCAGCGTAGGAAAAGAGAGTGACGGCCCGGTCGATGACGGGACAGCCTGCGTTACGCCGACCCACGGGGAACGCCGGAGCCTGTCGAGGCCATAGCCGCAGGGAGGATCCTCGCTTACCGCGGGGCTCTTTCTTCGTAGCGCACGGCACTTCGGTCGTCTTTCCTGCGTTTCGATCTTGACTCCGGGGCTGACTGCGCATTGGAACCGGTTAACTGTCCAGGCCGAGGTCGCGCTCCACGAGATGGGCACGCCGTCGCTGCTGGTCGCGCTCGACTACCCCTCGAGCTACTGGCCGACGTGCGACCGGCGGAAGTCAGGGTGCGTTGTAGTTAGGGCCGACGTACTTCACCCGCACCAGCCAGGGGCCGACCGGGGTGCCGGTCGAGTTGGTGAAGATGACGTTGTAGGGGAGGGAATTTTGGTAGCCCCAGGCGCAGTGCCAGCGCAGCATTGTCGTGTCTTTGCGTAGCGGGCCGCAGTTGATTGTGGCGGCGCCTTGTTCGGCTTTGAGCGCCAGGGCGGCGGCGTGTTTCGCGCAGTGGGTTTGCTGATAGGTGCTGCCTTTGGGGTGGGCAGAGGAGATGTAGTCGCTGCACACCCGTGGGTCTCCTGGCCACGGCAGCAGTCCCGCCGATGCCGAGGTAGCTGACACGGCGACGAGGGCGGCCAGGATGGCGGCTAGATGTGTCTTGGTGTTCATCCGAACTCAGAGCAGCTTCCGCGCGAGGGCCTCGAGTTTGGGGAGGCTGGTCAGGACGGCGAGGATCTTGACTTGGTAGCTGCCGGTGAAGACGTAGATGGAACCGCCGCTCTTCGGCGCCCAGGCTGCTTGACCCAGGTGTGCGATCTTGGTGACGGGGAGCGCCGCGTTGGCCGCCTTCTCACCGGCGGCGAATGTCGAGGCTGTGTCCTGCTGGAACTCGACTTTCGGTGCGAGCGCGTTGCTGCCGTACTTGCAGCTGATGCCGTACGGGTTCTTGGTCAGCGTTGGCGTGCTCGCCTTCGTTCCCAGCGCGGCGCTCACGACCGACGCCGGCGGGCAGCTCTTCGGCGTGGCGGCGGCGATTGAGGTCGCCGGAACGGCGGCTGCCAGCGCCACGACGGCAACGCCGACCGCCGCCGGCCGAACGAGTCGAGCTCGACCGATCGTCTCGGTCATGGCTACCTCGGTTCTCTCGTTACCGCCTGCGCCGACACGGGACTCTAGCCTGCCGCCGTCAGGGCGAGCAAGCCCCTCCGGCCATGTCACCGAGGGACTACGAGCTCTCTGGGGTGGCCGCTCCTCAACCTGGGGCAGGCTCCGATGCTTCGTCCTGGTCGGCTAACGGATCGTCGGCCTCGATGCAACCTCTTGTCTCGGCCGGCGGGTGTGTCCGATCATGGATGGGTCTTCTCGTCCCGTAGGGTCAGATCAAGAGGAGGTCACCTGATGCAGCGCATATTGGTTGTGGCCGTGGTCGCGCTGAGCATCAACACCATTGTCGGCTTCGCCGGCATCGGACGTGCTAGCGGCAAGCAGCCCCTCGGTCGGGTCAAGGTGTTAAGCGCCATTCAGTTCCAGGATGTTGAGGCGCGACCTTTCAAGGTTCGCTCCGGCAGCGGAACCTACGGCTCGGTGCATTGTCCCGCACACACCATCGTTGTCTCCGGCGGCTACCTCTTGTGGGGCGGTGTCAGTGCCGCGAACCCGCCCTCGGTGATCGGATCGTCTCGGACAGGCAGCGATAGCTGGCGGATCAACGTCGACAACCCACCAACGGGCGGCGACGCTACAGTGTCCGCGTTCGCCACCTGCGCGACCATCACGTACACGAGCGTTCGAGGCTCGTAATGCGTTGGGTTTGCAATTCGAGCGGTAAGCACATCCTGCGCGGACCGAAGGCGACCACACGCGGTAGTGGAGGGGGAGATGACTACCGCCGCGCGAAGCGCAGGGCTTGGCGGCGAGTTGGGCACTCCTGCATGTCGACGATTCCGCCGTCTCGGCAGGTCAGCACGTAGTAGCACTCGTCAGCGAAGCCGTCGGGATCTATCCACTCCGCCAAGCCGATGAGCCTGTCGCTACGGACAGGGGTGAACTGCTTGTGAAGCCTGAACCATCGCAGCTCCTCGATCTGTGCCTTCAAGGCCTCACGGGCCTCGTCAGGGCCGTGTCAAGCTCGCGCGAACTTCCACCACAACAACCCGTATGACACGCCGCGCCACTCCGAGTCTTCGGCAAAGAGCGACGCGAAGGGCTGTGGGTCACCCAGGCTGATCGCCTCGGCTGCCGCTCGTAGCTGGTTGATCACGCCACCGAGTATCTGCACTGCCTGTCGACGCCACAACGACCCGATTGGGTCAGCCGGTGACATACGGCCTTGAGTTCAAAGCGTCGACTCGACGGATACCCTGGCGCGCCGTCCAGTAGGCGCGCTTAGGCTCGCCCGGGCGAGCCTGCGGTGTCTCCCCGCATGGCGAGGGCGTCCACGAGGACGCGTATGCAAAGAGCGGGTTTTTCGTCTCACGCGTTCCCCAGCCGGGGGATTTCCGGCCGATTCGTCTCTCGCCGATCCTTCAGGTGAAGGGGTCGCCGCCGCAACGCTCGGGAGAGGACGTCGCGATGGGCCGTCATCTGCGCTATCAGCTCTTGGTAGCTGCACACGCCTGCACTCAGGGGAAGGAGACGTGAGGGCCTCCCATCCCAAGATTGAACAGATCGGCACGTTCCTTCTCGTTCTCGCCGTGTCCGCCCAAGGGTTCCAGCTCGTCGCGGCGCAGGGCGACCTTCGGGCCCGTGCGCTCGGAACCGGAGCCGTCGCGCTGCTCGCTTTCCTGATTGGCCTACGCTCGGGCCGCCCGCTCTACCAACGAGAACGAATCGGGTCAGTCGGCTGGCTCCCCAAGAAGGGGAAGGTGAATCGTCCACAAGGACGCCAACGGCAACCGTCACGCACTCGTCACCCAAAACTCCGGCCAGATGATCTCGATCCCGACCCCACCCGAGATCCGTGATGAGGACGTTCACCTCCACGTACTCATTCATCTAAATGAAGAGCGATGGCGTCAGCGGAGGCGCGACTGACCCCTCGGCACACTATGAACGCCTTCTTGTGGAGCGCCTGCCAGTTCGCAGCGATCTGCTGCTGGACGCTGCGAAGAGCCATCGTCCCGTCGCAGACGAGGTCGTGCAGACAGTTTTCGAGCTTGTCCTTAACGTGTAGCCGGGGTGGTCGTTCGCCTTCTCTGGGTGGAGGTTGGCGATGGGCGTCACCTGCACCATCACCATTGACCCCGCCACCGGAAACCGAGTCAACAACTCGACGACGCTCTCACGTTGCGCCATGGGCTGAATCGAACACTCAGACCGCCATCGACGACGGACATACCCCGCACGGCCGACGCTAAGACCAGCGAGACACTCGCGTCGGCCGTGCCCTCCACACAAGCAACCGGCGCCGCCCGCGCCGTGTGGGTAGACCCAACTGTGTCCGCCCGTCGAACGCGGAACAAGGCCTGACACCCGAAGAGGACTGGAACACATAGCGGCTACGCGCTCTCGTTCGGGTTTGTGGCCGGCTCCTCTGCGGGCAGACTCTGTCGCGTGGACATGGGTTGGGGACAGGCGCGCTGCATCCACTACCTCGGAGTACTGACCGCCGACGACGAGGACTCGGCGATCCCGACCGTGGCTCTCCTGGGGAGCGGCTTCACTGTGGCTTGATCAGGCGCTCTCCGTCGCGGCCGCTCGACCGTCTGCGGCGGCGATGAGCCGCTCGACGTTCGACGGTGCGAAGAACTCGGGCACGGGGAGCGTGCCGATCATCATGCTCGCGAAGTCGTCCATTGCCTCCTGGTTGCCGTGCACGGCGGCGAGGAGTCGCTGCATCTCGGGCGCAGGCGGGTGCAGCATCGCGAGGTCGCAGGTGAGACCGTACAGCGGGAGTGCGCGCTCATCCCGCGAGTGCTGGTAGTCGGCCATCGCCTCGTCGTAGGGCCGCGCACCCGAGAGCCACTGCCCGATCGCGTGCGCGCAGCGCTCCGCGTCCAGGAAGGCATCCGAGATCCCGAGCGCGGTGACCGGATCCTTCGTGTAGCCGGCGTCGCCGACGAGCGCCCAGCCCAGCCCGTACGGCTTGCGGAAGAAGCTCGGCACCGACGTGCCCACGAACTTCGCCTCGCGCCTGGCCCCGCGCACGCGTTCGGCGAATGGCGGAGCGAGTTCGAGCGTCCGCATGTATGCGCCCTCGAGATCGCCACGGTTCGTCGTCAGCTCCGCGACCGGCCAGCCTGCGGCGACGAGCGTCAGGCCATCGTTCGTTCCGGCCGCCACCGAGCCGCGACCCGGACGGATGCGAATCTCGATGCCCTCCGTCGGCAGCCGGCTCCAGTAGGTGTAGTACCAGACCGCGAGCGGCTGCGTCTCGTTGTATGAGTCGGGACGAACGGCCTTGGCGACCACGGAGTTCTTGCCGTCCGCGCCGATCACGACACTCGCCGACTCGGTCACGCTCGCGTCCTTGCGACCGTGGCCCCTGATTCCCGTCACTGCTCCGTCCGTGTAGACGACCTCGTCCACCGCGAAACCCTCCCGCACCTCGACCCCCGCATCGGCCGCGGCGTCCACGAGCAGCTTGTCCAGGACGGTTCGACGCGGGCAGAACGCGGTTGAGACGCCGTCCGTCGGCCTCGGCGACCCCGAGATCGTGAACGGCCCGAAGTCGTACGAGTACTTCGGCAACGGTGGGCAGCCCGTCGCTTCGAGCCGCCCGAGCAGCCCCCAACCCTGCAGGGCCGCGACGCCGGGCGCGTGGACGACATGCGTTGACACCGTGTCGCTCGGGAACGTGGCTCGATCGACGAGGAGCACGCGGTAGCCCGCGCGGGCCAGCAGCATCGCCATCGGAGAGCCCGCGCAGCGCGCTCCCACCACGATCACGTCGTACGGCTTGCCCACGTCAACCAGATTTCCTTCAGCAGGTCGCGCCCGAGCAGTTGTTTGGCGTGTTCCTGCTGATCGTGGTGTCGGTGAGCGTGGTCGGATTGGTGGTGTTGGCGTAGAGGCCGCCGCCTTGCAGGAGGATGCTCGAGGTACTGCCGGAGAGGATGTTGCCGGTGACGGTCGTGTCCTTCGCGGTCAGCTGTCCGGAAAAGGGCGGTCCGGGGTACTGGCCCACCCAGATCCCGCCGCCCTGGGCGGCACCGGTGGGAGCGGTCGCCGTCTCCGTGTTCTTCTTCACGATGTCGTCGCGCAGCTCGACGATGCTGGCGACGACGATGCCGCCGCCGAGGATCGTCGCCGACACCGGACTCGTTGCCGTCACCGTGTTGCCGCTGATCGTGCTGTCGGTCATAAGCTCCGGGCCGCCGGCGCTGGGATCGTCGAACACGTTGACCGCGCCGCTCCCGTAGATCGGCCCGGAGAGGCCGGTGACGGTCGTCCGGTTGTTCTCGATCTGGCTGTCTGTGACCGTTGCCGGGCCGTCGAACTCGAACGCGCCGCCGGTCGAGAAGCCGGTGTCTGCAAACAGGTCGGCGTTCGAGGCCATCACTCCGGTGATCGTGTTGCCGGAAACGGTCGAGTCGTGCATCGACAGGGTGCCCTGGCCGCAGTCGCACATGCCGGCGTCGAACAGCTCGAGCTGGCCGTTCGGGTCTGAAGCGGTGATGGCGTTGTTGTCGATGTGGCTGTCGGAGATCACGGCCGTGTCGGCGTCGGAGAGGTGGAGGCCGGCGGCGTGGGAGCCGACTTCGAGGAAGTTGCCGCCGCCAAGGTCGAACGGGAAGCTCGAGTTGAGGTTGGCGGCATTGCCGCTGATGCTCGAGTCGGAGATCGTCACCGTCGCGTTCCCGGAGGCGAAGACGCCGGTGCCCTCGGAGAAGCGGCCGTTCGGGTCAGAAACCTGGGTGAGGTTGCCGCTCACGGTCGAGTTGCGCATCGTCAGCGTGCTGCCGCCGGCGACCCAGACGCCGGCGCCGATGGCGTCTGATGTGATCCCGCCCGACGAGGACGACAGGTTCCCGGAGACGGTGGTGCCGATGAGGGTGACGTTGCCCTGGTCTGCGATCCCGCCTCCGGACGCCTCGGCGAACTGGCAGGGCACGTTGCCGGGGCAGGGCGGCCCGAACGGCTCGCTCGAGGTCGGCGCCACCGTGTTGCCGCTGATCACGCTGTCGGTGACGGTCAGCGTCGCCCCCGGCGCCTTGCCCGCGGCGAAGGGGATGTAGATGCCGCCGCCGATCGCCCACGCATTCGGGTCGACGAAGAACGCCGGTGGTGACGAGTGGGTGAGCCCGCCGGTGACGGTCACCCCGGAGATCGACACGGTCGGCTCGGAGGCGGCGCCGTAGCTGCCCACGGTGATCACCGGGCCGCCGCCCGTGATCGTCGTCCTCTTCGCGCCGGCACCGACCAGGCTCAAGCTCTTCGTGATCTGAAAGCCGCCCTTGTAGCTGCCGGCGGCGACCGAGACGGTGTCGCCGGGGCCGGCGGCGGCGACCGCCGGGGCGATCTGGGTGAACGGACAGCCGCTTCGGCAGACGGTGAGCGTTGCTGCTGCCGCTTCGCCTACGCAGAGCGTGGCGAGCGCCAGCATGAGCAGACCGATGCCGGTGAGGTGGCAGAGGTGCCTCCGGATCATCCTTCCTCCTCTTGGTCTCTGGTGGCTTCGATTCAGTCGGCGCGCGTCCAGACGCCTTCCCAGATCGCGAGCCGGTTGGGGCAGCCCTCATGAATGGCGGTCAAAATCAGTTGGTTGCCTGTGATCGTCCAGCGGTAGGTGCCGAACGGTCCGGCGAAGGTGCAGTCGGTGCCGCCGATGTGGTGGTGGCCGTCCTTGGAGACGCCGCCGGTGCCGTTGGCGAACGGGGCCATCTCGATCGGTGCGTAGACGTGGATCACGCCGGGCTCGGCGTCGTATTCGTTGACGACGCCGGAACCAAGCGGGTCGAGATGCCAGGCGCCGATCCGGTCGAAGATCAGCGTCCACTTCCCGGCCGGCGGCGGTCCGGGGCCGGACTTCTTGAGGTCGGCGGCAGTGACCGTGCGCGTCCAGGCTCCGGCGAGCGCATGGGGCGGCGAGGGCACGGGGAGCACACGCGCGCGCACGGTGTCGATGGCCGTCCTGCCGTCCTTTGTCAGGACTCGCGCGGCGAAGGTGTGCTCGCCGGGGCTGAGCCAGGTGGTGATGAGGTAGCCCTTGTTTCGGCCGTTGTCGTCGCCGCCGTAGACATACGGCGCCCCGTGCTCGGTCCAGCGAAGCTTGCCGTCGATCAAAAAGTCGACCCAGGCGATCTTCGAGCCGGAGACGTTCGGGCTGGCGATCCAGCGCAGGCGAATCGGGAGTACCTTCTTGCCGTCCAGGGTGGAGGTGACGGTCAGCGGCGCGGCTCCCGGTGCGGCTGACGCCGCTGCCACCGCGACGACGAGAACGACCGCCCCGAGAACGCAGCGTCGTGCGGACATCGTTTCGCCCCTCCTTCGGGTTCATCCGATTGCGGGCGCGATCGTGCCCTGGAAGCCTCGGAAAAACCTCGAAAGCGTGTCGGGGCCGTGATTTCATCCGCGGATGGAGTTCGGCGTCCTCGGCCCGGTCGAGGCGCGCCTCGACGGCGAGCCGATCTCGCTCGGCGGGCCGAAGCCGCGGGCGCTGCTCGCGATGCTGCTGCTCTCTGCCGACGAGGCCGTCTCGCGCGACCGTCTGATCGAGGGCCTCTGGGGCGAGCGGCCGCCCGTGAGCGCCGAGCACAGCCTCGACGACTACGTCTCCCGGCTCCGCAGGGCGATCGGCGCAGATCGGCTGGAACGGAGCCCGCCCGGCTACCTCCTGCGCGTGCTCCCGGAGGAGCTCGATCTCGACCGCTTCGACCGCCTGGCCGGGAAGGGACGGGAAGCGCTCGCCGCGGGCGATCCCGTCGAGGCCGCCCGACTTCTGCGGGATGCGCTGGCATGCTGGCGCGGCGCGGCCCTTGCCGACGTCGTCTACGAGCCGTTTGCCTCGCCTGAAGCAGCCCGGCTCGAGGATCGTCGGTTGTCGGTGCTCGAGGACCGATACGAGGCCGAACTTGCAGCAGGGGCGGGCGCGGGGCTCGTCGAGCAACTCGAACGCCTCGTCGCCGAGCATCCGTACCGCGAGCGTCCGGTGGCGGCGCTGATGGTCGCGCTCTATCGGGCCGGTAGGCAGGTGAGCGCGCTCGAGCTCTACCGGGCAACACGGCAGCGGCTTGCAGACGAGCTCGGAATCGAGCCAGGCCCGCGGCTACAGGAACTGCAACGGCGAATCCTCAACAACGACCCGGCACTGCTCGCCGAGTCCGCCGCGTCACCGCGGGTGCGGGAAAGCGATGGCGGGCGCAGGTGGCGAGGCCTCGTCAACGCGGCGGCGGCGTTGGTTGCAGTGGCTGTCGCGGCCGGCCTGTGGTTCGCGCTCGAGCGGCAAAACGCTGCACCGGCGCTAAAGCTGGCAGGAACGGCGAACTCGGTTGTGGCGATTGATCTCGCCTCGCGCCGGGTCGTGCGGGTCGGTGTGCTGCCGAGCGCTCCGGCCGCGATCACGAGCGTGAGCGGGGCACCCTGGGTGGCGCAGCCGGATGCCGGTCTGGTCTCGCGGCTCGATCCAGCCGCGGCGGCGGTGTCGGATCCGGTTCACGTCGGCGCCGGGATCGGCGGCATCACTTCCGGGGACGGTTCGGTCTGGGCGTCGAGCGCGGTCGCCGGCACGATCAAGCGGATCGACGCGCAGACGGGCACAGTGACGGACACGATCCCGGTCGGGATCGCCCAGGCCGCCCTCGCGTTCGCACACGGACAGCTGTGGGTCGCCGATCCGCTCCAGGACTCCGTGATCCGCTACGACCCGTCGACAGGGCTTGCCCTCGAGACGGTCACGCTGCCGGGGCGCCCCTCGAGCATCGCGGTCGGCACGCACACGATCTGGGTCGTAAGCCACGACGACAACGCCGTCTACGAAGTCGACCCGCGCACGCAGCAGGTCGTCACGACCGTGCCGGTGGGGCAGGGGCCGGACGCGGTCACGCTCGGCGATCACGCGGTCTGGACCGCGAACAGCATCGACGCCACCGTGACCCGCATCAACCCCAAGACGGGACATTCCGTGGCCTTCGCGGTCGGAAGCGGCCCATCGGCGCTCGTCTACGCGAACGGCTACCTGTGGGTGGCGGATCGGTTCTCGCGCGACGTCTCGGTGGTCGACCCGGCCGACGACAGGGTCGTGAAACGGATTCCGGTCGGCGGCCGACCCGTCACGCTCGCGCGGATCGGGGCGCGTCTCTGGGTCGGGACGGTGCCCACCGGTGATGCGCATCGGGGCGGCACGCTGACGCTCCTCGGGTTCCGGCCGAAGTCAGTCGACCCGGCCTGGAGCTACGGGAACTACCCGTCGCCGCAGTTCGACGGACTCGCCTACGACACTCTGCTCGACTTCGACCGGGCCGGTGGATCGGCGGGTCTGCAGATCGTTCCCGACCTCGCGCTCGCGCTCCCGACGGTCTCCGACAACGGGACGACCCTTTCCTTCCGGCTTCGGCCGCGGATCCCTTACTCCGACGGGCGGTTCGTCCGTGCCTCGGACTTCCGCCGTGGGATCGAGCGTCTCTACCGACTCCGCTCGCCGGAAACGTCGTATCTCAATGCGATCGTCGGAGCAGACGCCTGCGCGCGCCGGCCCCGCGAGTGCGACCTGAGCAGCGGGATCGAAACCGACGACCGGGACGGCACCATCACCTTCCACCTCGTCACGCCCGACCCCGAACTCCCATGGGTGCTCGCCACCGGCTACTTCGTGCCGGTGCCGCCCGGAACCCCCGACCACGGATTCGCGCAGCATCCCTTCCCCGGCACCGGCCCCTACAAGATCGAGCAAGCCACGCCGACGGAGACGCGCTTCGTCCGCAACCCCCGCTTCCGGGAATGGTCGAACGCCGCCCAACCCGCCGGCTACCCGAATACGATCGTCTGGCGCTACAACCTGCCCATCGCCGAGCAGGTCAGCATGGTCGACAGCGGTAAGGCCGACTGGATGAACGAGCAGACCCCGCCGAAGCTGCTCACCCAGCTCAAGATCGAACGTCGCGGCCAGTACCACAACTACCCCGCCATCGGCGCCGAGCTCCTCCAGCTCGACACCAAGCTCGCGCCGTTCGACAAGCTCGCGGTAAGACAGGCCCTCGACTACGCGATCAACCGTCGAACGATCGTGCGGCTCTTCGGCGGCCCCGCCCAGGCAACCCCGACCTGCCAGGTGCTCCCACCCGACATCGCCGGCTACCAACCCTACTGCCCCTACACACTCCACCCGTCGAGCTCCGGCCGCTGGATTGCCCCCAACCTCGCCCTCGCCCAGAAGCTCGTTGCCGCATCGCACACCCGCGGAGACACCATCACCCTCTGGGCGGCGACCACAGACCCACCCGACCGCCGGACCGTCCTCAGATACGTTGGCGGCGTCCTGCGCCGGCTCGGCTACCACGCGAGCGTCCGGATCGTCCCCTCGTCCAAGATCGACCGCGCCATCGAGCAAGGACGAGTCCAAGTGCTCGCAAACGAATGGTACGGAGGAGACATCGGCCCCGGCGACTTCCTCCAGGGGTTCCTCGCCTGCAACGGCGCGTACGGCAATAACTGGTACTGCAACCCCAGCCTCGACCAGCTGATGAACCACGCCGCCGCGCTCACCGGCACACGCGCAAGCGCCGGCTGGACCGAAGCCGACCGGCGCGCTGTCGACGCCGCCGCCCTCATCCCACTCGTCACACCACACGAAATCGAGTTCGTCTCACCCCGACTCCGCAACTACCAGTACAACCCGATCCTCGGCTTCCTCGCCGACCAAGCCTGGCTCCACTGACGCGGTTCGGTTTGAGAGCCTGACCTACCGCCGGCCACGCGTGTCGAGAACCTGCAAACGACGCACTTCCTCGATCCGGAACGCCGTCGCAGGAAGTCGTTCATAACGCGCTCGCGCTTTGAACCGACGACCCCGTCCGGGCATGGCCGGTGCTAACGCGTGCTAACAGCAACGGGTGATCAGGCGGCGCAACGCGCGTGAACGCTCGGGCGGCGATAGGCGGAAGAGTCCGGCATACGAGCTAACACTCGCGAACCTGCGCGAAAGGTGAGTACCCGCCTTGCGGGCTCGACAAGCTGGGGTCACTGGTTCGAGCCCCAGTGCCGCCCACGGATCAGCGCCTCGCGACAGCGACGAGCTGACTTATTCGGAGTCATCCGCTTGGTTGAGCGGCGTTCGCTATCCGAGGGGTGACGAGGCGACGGTAGGTGAGGCGTCTTTCTGTCTATCCAAGGACAGGGACGCTGGCGCCGGCAAACGCCTGGTCAGCTACTGGAGCGCAAAACCGTTGTAGTCTAAGGCACAAACACTACGGCGCTGGCGGTTGCGCGCAGGCATGCTCTCCACGGCGCGCGTCATGAGGGTTTCGGCGGTGTCGTCTGTGCGTTCGGGTGCCTCTCGTGTCGATAGGAAGCTCTTGATCAGGCGTCCGTGTATGCGGCGTCGGCGTCTGCGCGAAGATGCGTGCAGGCGGCAGGGCCTTTCTCCGCGGGAGTGGTTACGCGGGTCTGCGCGCGGCGGCTCTCAGGCGAGCAGCGGCTCGGCGCAGGCAACGAGCGCGAGATCTCGATCGCAGCGTCAGCAGAAGACGGCGAGCGTGAACGCGTCCAGGTCGTCCGTCGACCCGTCCGAGTCGAAGGTCTGCACGGTGACGCCCCCTCCGCCGGTCGTCTTCGCGGTCGCCTCGCCCGAGGTCAGCGTGTTCCCGCCGGGGCTGACGACGAGCGCGCACTTGCTCACATCCTGGTTGAAGGTGAGCTGGTAGATGCCGGAGCCACCGCCTTGCCGGACGAGCGTCTGCACGCCGCTCGACGGTCCCAGCTCGACGCCGCCGCCTGCTGCCTTCTGGCGCACGGTCGCGAACAGCTTTGTCGCCGGATCGCCTTTCGGCCCGGCAGCGCCAGCAGGACCCGCGGGTCCGGCCAGCCCCTGGGCGCCCTGGGGACCGGTCGCCCCCGCCGGGATCTGTCCCTGCTTGAAGTTCGCAGCGACAAGCGAGTGGGCCTTCACCTTCGCTGCCACGACCGCGCCGTTCTGCAGCTGCTTGGTGCCGACGCTTCCCGCTGGAAGGACGACAGCGGCGTAGCCTGTACCGCCGAGCGCGACGACGAGCGCGAGCGAAGCGACAAAAATAGCGGGGGAGGGGCGGCGGAGACGCATCGTGACTCCTTGTGATCGGTTGCCGGCCGCCGCAGTGAAGCTATCTGGCGGCAATGCTACGCTCGCCGCCGGGTGGAAGGGAACGCGGGAAAGCCCGCAACCGAGACGCCGAGGGCTGGGCGCTCCTCCTGGCAGAGCGAGCTTCGCTCCTGGCTTTCCAACCCGCTGCTGGTCGCGGTCGTCGCCGCCCTGCTCGGTAGCCTGCTCATCCCTTCGATCACCCGCAAGTGGCAGAACCACCAGAAGGCACTCGAGATCCAAACCGGCCTGGTCAGCGAGATGAGCCAGTCGGTCTCGAGCGCCGTCGCATCGAGCCGCTTCATCGCCGCCGGCCTCGTCGCCCGCTCAGCACAGGCGCCCGGCGCCGAGCAGCAGGCCTGGAACGACCTCTACCGCGAGTGGACGACCTCGGGCGCGACGCTCGGCGCCAAGCTGCGCGCCTACTTCGGCCCCACGGTCGCATCCGACTGGCAGGCTTTCAACTACGCGCTGACCGACTTCGTCGCGCTGAGCGCACAAGCACGGCCGGGAAGCGGACGGCAGGCGCAGGTTGCGGAGATCTACGACTACCGCAAGCAGTTGCCGGGCGTCCGGCTCAGCACCACACAGTGGCGCCAGCTGGCACAGCCTCCCACCAGCGCCGGCTTTCAGAACGCCTACGCCGAGCTCGCCCGCGGCTTCCTCGCCCGTCAGGACGAGCTCGTCCAGCAGGTTCTCAGCTCACACGTCGCCGGCTTCTGATCTCTCGACGGCGGGAAGCGGTGCGGCGGCGTTCTCTGCCTCCTTCGGTTCTCCCTAGTTCGGCTCCGACCTAATGGAGGCAAGACCCGAGTACCTCCTCGAAGCCGATCGGGCAGGACGATCGTTCGTCACATCGCCGACGGCGAGCTCTTCGGCGTGATGCGATTGATGAAGCCGGTCGCGGCGCTGATGGCAAGAAGCGAGCGGACGCGAACCGTCAAGTCGTTGAGGCGTTCGCTGGAGTCGGGGTAGACCCGCACCAGCCGGGCTTCTCTGGCGCGTCCCCCGCGGCGGAAGAGTTCGCGCTCGCCTGCGCGAGAGAGGTCGGGTCAAGGAGCTGATCCCGACTGATCACCACGATGAACTCCTGGGCGTTCGACGTGCGGTGAGGGGTGGCGCGCTTTCAGGCGCGGGGTTCGGGCGACCGGGGCGGGCTTCCGAACCAGGTCGTGAGTGCGGCGGCGAGTCCTTGAGTGCTGCCGTCTCCGGTCCAGGCGACGTGGCCGTCGGGTCGGATCAGCACGGCCGCGGGTGCTGCGACCGTTCCGAGTGCTGGGAGCTCCAAGGGGCTGTTGTAGGTCGCCTCGACCCGCTGAACCCGGTCCGCCCACGGCGTGAGGTCGAAGCCGCCGCGCTCGCCCAGCTGGAGGAGGACCGGACGGGCGTCGTGCAGCAGGGTGAACACGCGCAGCGGGCCGTTGGCGGTGACCAGATCGAGATCGGGCATGCGGCGGCCGAGCAGCGGATGTCCCTCGCCGAGGTCGTAGTGGACGTCCAGGCCACAGATCATCGCGGCGAAGCGTTTGCGCGGCTCGTCCATGCTCAGCAGCTCGGACAGCGTGGTGCGCAAGGCGTCGATCCGCGGGTCGGAGCGGGTGAGCGCTGTCTGTGCCATCGTGTTCTGCAGCACGCGGGCAGCGACAGGGTGCCGCTCGGCGTGGTAGCTGTCGAGCAGGCTTTCGGGCGATGTGCCGTGGACGACCTGGGCGAGCTTCCATCCGAGGTTGATCGCGTCCTGCACGCCGAGGTTGAGGCCCTGGCCGCCGACCGGGTAGTGCACGTGC
>Ga0335069_10007718_pt1 | contig 15501 bp, 10 predicted proteins | sample Lox_Sample_11_FD_206714 | JGI IMG/M metagenome (GOLD analysis project Ga0335069, IMG submission 206714) | Soil microbial communities from Loxahatchee National Wildlife Refuge, Florida, United States - Lox_Sample_1.1 | ecosystem: Environmental > Terrestrial > Soil > Wetlands | place: USA... | reverse complement strand
GTCGGCCCGCGCATAGACGCCCAGCTCCCGGCGTCGAGTCCTCGCGGCGCGCAGCCGGGCCAGCCTGCGCCTCTTCGCATACTCTGTAGCTCGCCGCTCGCGCAGGAAGTGAACGTCCACCGAGTCAACGATCACTGGAAGATCCGGCCTTCTCAGACGCACCCGCCCCAACGCCTGCTCTGCGGTCCAAAACAACTCAAACAGTACACACAGGCCCACACGCTCGACTTCGTCCGCCACGTCCACTTCGGAGCTCGGACGCACCTCGATCCCAACAGCCTCGAGGGCCCGAGCATAACGCCGGGGCGTCTCGCCCCCGGCGTCGACACGGCCGAGGAATGCCACGCGGTACTTGCGCGCCAGGATCCGGAGCATCTGGTAGAACCGCAGTGAGCCGGAGGCCCGGTCAAAGTCGGGAACCCGATCCGCCACCACCAAGATGTCAGGTCGTGCGGTGCCCTTCATTTCCATGGTGGCCCTCTTCCTCTCTTCTGAAGAGCTGCGTCGTCTCGCTACGGGGATTCGCGTCGCCCTCGACGCCGCAGTTCGCATCCGATCTGGAAAGAGGTAACGAGCACACCGAGCCCATCGGGCCGATGCACGGCACTTAGTGTCCTGTCTCTAACGCTTGTTGACATTGCTTGATCTTGCGCAAGATGGCCGCTGCCGTCGCCGTCCAGATGAATGGGCGCGGGGACTTGTTGTGTTCGCGCACATACGCGTGAATCGCAGTGATGAGAGCCGGGACGCTGCGGAAGGTGCCGCGCCGGATCCGTTTGCGTGTGATCTCGACGAAAACGCGCTCGACGAGGTTCAGCCACGAGGCCCCCGTGGGGGGAAATGGAAGTGAAACCGCGGGTGCGCAACCATCCAGACCTTCACCGTCGGATGTTTGTGCGTGCCGTAGTTGTCCAGGATGAGATGGATGTCCCGCCGGCGGGACGTCTGTCGGTCGATCTTGTTCAAGAAGGCGAGGAATTCGGCGTGCGTGTGGCGTGGCTGGCACGTCTCGATCACATGCCCCTCGAGGACATTGAGCGCCGCGAACAACGTCGTCGTGCCGTGGCGCGTGTAATCGTGAGTCTGCCGCGCCGGCAGCCCGGGCCGCAGCGGCAAGATCGGCTGCGTCCGATCCAGCTCCTGGATCTGACTCTTCTCGTCCACGCTCAGCACCAGCGCCTTCGCCGGGGGATTCATGTACAGGCCGACCACGTCCCGCAGCTTGCGGACGAAGTGCGGATCCCGACTCAGCTTGAAGGTCTTCGCGCGGTGTGGCTGCAGGTTGGCGGCCTGCCAGATCCGATGCACAGTCGCCGGACTGACCCGCTGCGCCTGGGCCATCGACCGCACGCTCCAGTGGGTCGCGTCCCGCGGCGTCGTGTGCGGCGTCGCATTCACGATGGCTTCCACCTTCTCCGGCCGAATCCGCTTGTGGCGCCCCGGACGCGGCGCCTCTTTCAAGAGGCCGCCCATCCCTGCCTTCACATACCGCTGGCGCCATCGCAGCAAGGTGGGGCGGCTGATTCCCAGGGCCTTGGCCAACCCGTTGTTCGACTGCCCCGCGGCCGCGCCCAGCACGATCCGCGCCCTCAGGACGATCCGCTGCGGTGTCTGACCGCTCTGGACCAACGTCTCCAGCCACCCGCGATCGTCCGAACTGACTCGCAACGCTCGCGCTGGTTTCCACATCGTGGGGTTAGAGACAGGACACCAGTATAGCCTTGCGTCCCATGAATTTCCTGGCAGCATTAGTCGGCGGGCAGGCACCGCTACCGCAGTTGGCCGCATGGAGTCGCGATTCTGCTGGGGAGTCGTGATTTTGCTACGATAGAAACGCCATGACAATTACCCGAGACTCTAGGGCGCGGCCCAAAAGGTGAGCGCGCCAGCCGTCAGCATCTGCGTCCCTACCTTCGACGGGGCATCCGTCCTCCAGGAATGTCTCGAGAGCGCCCTCAATCAGACGTTCACAGACTTCGAGCTGCTCATCGTGGATGATGCATCCAAGGATGAGACTGTCGCCATCGCCTCGCGCTACGCTCGACTTGATTCACGGGTTCGCGTCGTCACGCACACACACAATCTCGGGCTCTCTGGCAATTGGAATCGCTGTATCGACCTCTCTCGTGGCCAATGGCTCAAGTATCTGTTCCAGGATGATCGCCTCGAGCCCAAATGCCTCTCTGACATGTTGCAGGCTTGCGTGCCCGGCACTTTCCTGGTCGCATGCCGACGAACGCTCCTAGCCGACCCCTCAGCCTCCCCGAAACTCATACGGGTCTATGAGAGCTATGTAGCCGAGCACAACCTACCCCGGCGCTTTCCTGGCATGTCGCTCATCCCGGCGAAAGCATTCGCCAGTCACATGGTCGACTACCCTGTCGCCAATTGCATCGGCGAGCCGACGGCCATTTTGCTTCATCGCGAAGCATTCAATCTCTACGGAAGATACCATCCGGATCTCGTCCAGCTCATCGACTGGGAGTACGCGGCTCGAATCGCGGTCCACCGCGGTCTATGCTACGTGGATACACCGCTGATCACCTTCAGGATTCACGAAAGGTCGAGCACCTCGCTGAACCAAACTGGAGTGAGGTCCTATCGCAGCAACGTGATCGACCCTCTCTTGATCCTGCATGAGCTCGCTTACTCGCCCGTCTATGAGCCAGTCCGACAAGTTTCGTCACAACGACAACCGCCCGTTGATCTTCAACAACGCTTGATCGACGCGGTGGACGCAGCCGCACGATCTGCACGGGATGATCCAGCTCGACAGGTGTGGACTGAGACCTTGCAGCGTTACCCTCGACTCGCGAGCGCGCCCCCTCTTCGACGATTGAAGCGGTGGGCGACATCGCATATACGGAGCCTTCGGCACGGTGGACGCGAGGCGCCCTGCTCAAGCGGCGACTTCCGAGGCTAGATCCGCCATGCCCGAACTGGAGAGAGTGATGCCAGCCAGTCTCCGACGGCTTTGGCAAGGAGCGTGTCGTCGATAGCGTGGAAAGCGTGTATTCGGGGTTTGGTGGCAGGAGGAACGGCACACAGCAAGAAGGACGGCCCAGACTCGAGGAGTGAGACATCGGGCGAGCCAAGCCCTAGAAAGAGCCTTCACCTCTTCCTTACAACCAGCAGGTCCTGATAGCTCAGGTAGTCAGCTCGACCAGACCATGAGCCCCACCGAATGGGCTCGACGATCTCGAGCCCGCACGATCCAAGGGAGGCGCGCAACCATTCCTCATCGTAGGCGATAGCAGCCTCCGGCTTCTCGACATTCGTCGACATTGCGGCGGCGCCAATGCCATGAACGAACGCCTGACTACTTGTTCCCGACCGTATGCCATCCCTTGACTGCTCATCGAGCAGAAAGACAGTCAGGACACCACGGCCCCCGACCCGTAAAACACGAGTGAGCTCTTGCAGGTAGTGCGTAGCGGTCGACGGCATCAGGTGCGTAAAGACCGACGTGGCAAATCCAAAATCGAAACCCTCATCCGAATATGGGAAGCGGAACGTCCCTGGGTCGAGTGTTCCCCGCGGATTGTAAAAAGAGTTGTAGAGGTCGACATGCGTGAACTTGAAACGCGGATTTCTCCTCGCGATGTTCCGATTGCACCAGTCGATTCCGATGGCCCCGATGTCGAATCCCTCGTACGTACCGGGAGCCGCAAGGAACCCCGCCAGAGGAATCGCCATGCGCCCGATCCCACAGCCTATGTCGAGGACGCGGTCGGTAGGTCGCAAGCCTCCCAGATCGACAAAGTAGCGCACGAAATCACGTCCGATGCGCTCAAAGTCTCCGTCGCCGACGAATTCACGTGTCGCCGCGGGAGGCAATCCACGCATCTGATCGCGCACGGCGCGGACACGGCCACGAAGGGCCTTGAGGTTGGCAGCCATAAAGTTCCGGACTGGACGAAGGGATGAGTGAACGATCATGATTGGATTGTCGCCTTGTCGCGTCGAAGTAAATGCAATCTACGAGACAGCTCTGCCGTCACCTTCGTTAACTGCTTTCTAATCAGTTCCCCACACCCGAGTCGGAGACAGTGATGCAAGCCAGCATTTGATGGCTTTGGCACTTGGACAACAGACAAACGCCAGTCGTGACCACGCGCGCGCCTCGATATGGTCACGTTCCGGCCGACGAAGAGCTGCGCGCGCTTCCTTCATGCATCTGATTGAGAGCTGTCTTAGCTGGCGAGCAGAGTCGAACGTCGGATCGGCAAAGTCGATCAGCGTGTTCGCACGTTCGGAGGGCACCGCCCGGAAAACGAACTGATAGGAGGTCGCCTCCGAGTCCTTCATGATGTTTCGGAACGCGAAGGCGCTCACCCTGAGCGGCGAGACATGGATCTCCGTGTCGAATGGCCCTTGGCGAGCGCGATAGAGATCCTTGATCTCAAAGCCGCACTTATTGAAGAGCTCTACTATCGACGCCAAGGTGAAGAATCTCAGGTGGGTGGCATCGAGAAGCCCCTCGCGCACGTACTTGAACTCACCGGCAAGCAGGTCGAGGCGGACGCTAGCATGAGCGACATTCGGCAGGGAGACGACCAGATAGCCATCGGGGACCAGTCGGCGACGGAGTTTGCAGAGGACGGCGCCTGGATTTCTCAGGTGCTCGAGCACATCACCACACAGAATGACATCGAAGGTATCCGGCACATGTGCGTCGAGATCGAGGGCCTCGACGTCTCCGATGATCATCCGCTCACAGAGCGGAGCGGCAAGTGCGCCCAGACTTTCATCCATCTCGATCCCGGTAACTGCGGCGCCCTTCTGATTCAAGAGCTGGGTCACGTGGCCGGCGGCCGTACCCACTTCAAGGACTCGACTACCGTCGCGGATCAAGCCGAGCTGGGCGCGAATCGCCTCACCCTGCTCGAGCGTCGTCCAGTACTTCGGTCGGTCCGAGGGGCCGGCTGACACGTAAGCGTCCTTGCCCACGGTTTGGCGCTAGGACAGCCGCTGCCAGAAGACTCCCGTCCAGTCGATCTCGCGCATCTCCTCCTTGATGCCCTGCGCTGCGCGGAAGTCGTGGACAGCCTTCTTGCATGCCGGTATGGCGCCGTAGTCGTCCACGATTAGATAGCCGCCCACGGAGAGTTTCGGGTAGAGGTGCGTGAGCGCGTCCATGGTGGACTCGTACATGTCCCCGTCAAGGCGAAGCACGGCCAACTCCTTGATCGGCGCACCGGGCAGCGAATCGCGGAACCATCCTTTGAGGAAGCGCACCTTGTCATCCAGCAGTCCGTATTTCGTGAAGTTCGCCTTGACTTGTTCGAGGGATACGGCCAACTCCCGGTAGGAGTGGTGCACATCACCCCTGTCCTGCGGATACTGCGCTTCGTTCGGTCGGGGGAGCCCTTCAAACGAGTCTGCGACCCAGACGGTCCGGTTCACCACACCATGGGCCTTCAGGATCGCCCGCATGAAGATGGTCGCCCCCCCTCGCCACACTCCGGTCTCGATGAGATCGCCGGGAATCTCGTGAGCCAGCACATCCTCGACGCAAAATTGCAGATTGTCGAGCCGCTTGAGACCGATCATGCTGTCCGCGCTCGGAGGCCAGTCCTTGCCTTCTGCTCGCATCGTGGGATCGAAGGGACTGGCCCGCACCATCCGGATGCCACGCGCCGCCATAAAGTTGACGATGTTCTGCTTGAAACGCCGGCGCGACTGAACGAGCTCTTCCTCTGCTTCTCCATGGATGAAGTTGGTCAGACACCGCTTGAGGAGGTCCAGATAGAGGTCGGTAGCGTAGGACATGAGTTCCCCTTGACCTGCTCGCCCAGAAGTCCTTGAAAGACACAGATACGTTCTAAGCATACCCGATTCGCCTGAATTGGCGGGAACGTCCGGGGCGACGCGTGCTTACTCGGAGGGCAGCTGGACCCCAGAAGCGAAAGGGACCCCGGCGGCAACCGGGGTCCCCTATTCACCCTGAGAGGGAGAGCTTTGACTATCGGTTCTTAGGCTCTGCGACTCCTACCCAATCCGAATCCAGCCAACCCAATGATTCCTACCCCGAGAAGGAGGAGGGTGGCAGGTTCCGGGACCCGTGGAACCTCTAGGGCCACGATCCGAATCACGCCGGAGTCAAAGCAGTCAGCTGCCCCCGGAGGATTCGACGTGCAATGGTTCGGTGAGGTCTCGTTGAAGCCATCCGGCGCCACGGCCCCGCCTGCGAGGAAGACGGTCGCAGAGAACGGATCCGGGAGGCAATTGCCGTTGGCGTCCGCACAGGCGTTGAGGTGAACATTGTCAGCATAGCCCGTGGACACCGAGAAGGTACTCGTCGAGCCATATGCTGAGAAGTCCGCAGCCTCGTTGTGGAAGTTCCCGGCAACGTCCTGGTTGTTGTTGGCCAAGATGTCGTTACCCGGGCCGATGAGGGTTCCGTTGATCGTGATGCTCGTGGCGCATGAGGTTCCGGGCGCCAGGCAACCCGGCAGATTGCCCTCGCTCGTGTCGAAGTTATAGCCGGCAGCTCCACCGGTCTGCGCCAGGATCAGGCTCTGGCCAGGGTTGAGGTTAACCCCACCACCGAGGTTCCAGACCTTGTTGGCGCATACACCCGTCGTGTCGCACCAGGTGGTACCGCCAACTGTGACTGTGATGCTGCTGATGGTGACCGCCTCGCTCGCCGACGGGGCAGCCAAGGACGCAGCCCCAAGGATCAAGGCTACGACCACTGCAATGAGCCCAAATCTCCTGCCCATGTTTCTATCTCCTCTCCTGGGTGAGCTTCTTACTGTCTTGGTGCTGTTGGTGGAAGGAAAGCATGCGGGGTGCCAATACTATGTAACGCAAGAAAATCAGTTACTTGCAATGACTGATGAAATAAGCTGCACACCTAGATGTAAAGAGAAGCTACGGCCAAAACTGGCTCGAAGAATATCCCCTTTGAGTCTCTGAACGACAACATAGCGAATGTAATGACGAATTCCCTGAAAAATGCTAGGCATGGGTTCGACGGAAGGGGGAAATGAACTCTTGTTCAAAGCAAGTATAAATCGCGACAAAGTTGACGGAGAAGCTTACAGTCTGAAGGGAAGCAGTTAAAGCGAGCGGTCTACACTAACTAATTGAATTGAATAGCGACAGTTCCTTCGAACGGAACTCCCAGGTCTAGCCCCCCAGCTGCTTAATTGTTTCTTCTATCTTCTCGGTTTGAGCTAGCTTGGGGTCAAGTTGGGCGGCCCGTCGAAGGGCCGACACTGCTTCGGCTTTTCGGCCGAGACGTGCGTAGGTCATCCCGAGATGGTACTGGATGGTCCCGTTTCCGGCGGACTTCTCCGCTGCCCGGATCAACGACTTCTCGGCATCACCATAGGCGCCCTGCCGGTACTGGATCCACCCAAGCGTGTCCAAAATCTCCGGACTGCCTGGAGCCAGTTCCGCAGCCTTCATCGCCAAGGGCAGCCCTTCATCCGGCTTCTTGCGCAACTCGGCCAGAATCCAGGCGAGGTTGTTGAGGGATGTCACGTCCTTCTCATTCATGCTGAGGACGCGACGGTAAGCATCCACCGCCTTATCCAGCTGCCCCGATTCCTGATAGGCCTGGGCAAGACCGCGCTGGGCATCGACCAGGTCCGGCTTCATCTTGAGGGCCGCGCTGAAGGACTCGATGGCGCCTTGAGGGTTCTTCTGGGCGAGCAGCACAATTCCCTTCAGCAGGGGGGGCGTCGGACTTGTTGGCACGCTCTGCTCGAGCTCGCGAGCCAGGCGAAGCGCATCGGGGAAGCGCCCGGTCCTGGCGTAGAGGAGCCCTGCCTGAAGCTTTACCTCCAGCTGATTGGGATTCACGCGAAGCGCCGCCTCGTACTCCGCGAGCGCCTGCTCTGGTTGCCCCTTCTGATCGAGGTACTTCCCGAGAAGAACGTGCGCGCCCAGATGAGACGGGTTGGCCCTCAGCGTGGCGCGGAGATGTCGAGCGGCTTCGTCAGGGTTGCCCTGCTGAAAGAGAATCTGCGCCATAAGATAGTTGGCGTCGGCATGCGCAGGCGCCAGCTCCAGCAGCTTCGTCAGCTCGGCCTGGGCCGCCTTGACGTCACCCTTGCGAAGCAGGGCTTGAGCAAGCGAGTCGCGAGCGGCGACGTTTTTGGGATCTGCCTGCAGCGCTGCGCGCAATTGCTCGATCTGTTTCGTCTCGTCTGGCTTTTGCCCGGAAAGGGCCGCCAGGTCGTTCTTGGCGGGGTCGAACTGCGGATTGATCTTGAGCGCCTCTTGGAATTCGGCCTTGGCTTCCGCCGCCCGGCCCACGGCCGCATAGGTGCGGCCGAGGAAGTAGTGTGCAGGCGCTGACTTGGGATTCGCTTTGACGACGGCGAGGAGCTCCTTGAGTGCCGCGTCGCCGCGCCCTTGGTTCAGGTACGCCTGACCCCGAACCAGCCGGGCCTCCGCCAAGTCCGGATTCCGCGACAGCAGATCGGACGTGAGCGCGATGGCGTCGTCATAGCGCCCCTTCTTCAAATACACCTCACCAAGCTGGACGCCAAAGGCTGGGTGGCGAGGGGAAGCCTTGAGCGCGGCCTCAAGCACTGGAATCGCCTGATCGTACTGCCCGGTTCTCTCGTAGAGAGCCGTGAGAAGCAGCACGGCTGTCGGCTGGTCCGCTCTGTCCTTGAGCACGGCCTGGAGCTGATTGACGGCCTCCTCTTCTCGCTTTTGATTGATCGCGATGCGCGCCAGACCGAGACGTGCCCCAATGAACTTCGCGTCAAGCTCGAGAGCCCGACGGAACGAGCCCGATGCCGTGTCATTCTGATTGTCCGCCAAATACAGGCCACCAAGAAGGGTATGGAAAGCGGCATTCTGCTCGTTCGCCTTGACCGCAGCCTCTGCGACCTGGATTGCCTCCTTGAGGCGCTTCTCCCTGAGCAAGGCAGCGACCTTCGCCTGTACTGCCTCTATCGACTTCGGATTCGCCTGAATCGCGGTGTCGAACTCCTTGATTGCAGCGTCGGGGTCGTTCGCCGCGAGATCTAGCCCGCCCAACGCCAGGCGCGCGGGAACGTATGTGGCGTCGACTTCCGCGGCCTTTGCGAACATCTCGCGGGCGGCCCTCGTATTGCTTCGCCGGTTCTGGATCTGCCCCATGAGGAGATAGGGCTGCGGCAACTGGGAGGCCAATCGCTGGGCTGCGGTGGCGGCAAGGAGCGCCTCGTCAAACTGTCCGGCGAGGAAGAGCGCCTGCCCGCGCTCGAGCTGGTATTCCGGGCTCTTTTCGAGCGTCTTGGCGAGCGGGTCCAGCTGAGTCAGAGCGTCACGCGCGCGCCCAGCCCGCGAGTATGCGACGGCAAGGCGGAAGCGCGCTTGCACGTTGTCCGGGGCCTGCCGCTGAAACTCCTCGAGCTGGTTGACAGCCGCAGTGGGATCGTTGATAGCCAGGTAGGCCAAGGCGAGCTGATATCGTGCCCCGAGGAAGCGCGGAGCCCGCTCAACCACAGGCGTCAAGAGGCGGATAGCGTCAGTGGGACGATTGGCCCGCAGATAGAACGTGCCTAGGGCCAGGACGACGTCGGCAGACCACGAGCGAGGATCGATCTCTTCCAGCGCCTTGATCGCCTCGGGCAAATGACCGAGCCGCGCCTGCGCAATCGCGATGCCCTGTCGCACACGTGGATCGTTCGGCGCGATGGCCTTGGCCTGCTCGTAGAGCTTGAGAGCCTCGCCTGGTTGATTCCGGCTCAGCTGGATGGCGCCGAGACCCGCCAAGCTTTGCGCATCTTGTGGATTCTTGGCAAGGATGTTTCTGAAAGCCTGCTCCGATTCCTCCACCTTGCCGAGCCTGAAGAGCGCGGCGGCGGTCGTTCGGCCAAGGTCGGGCAGCACCTCGCCCGCAGGAACGGACTCGATAACCGCGAGTGCCTCCTGGACCTTGCCCTGTGTCAAGAGGGCCGTCGCCCGGATGTAGAGCCCGTCGCGATTCTGCGGCTCTTTGGAGAGAATGAAGGCGGCTTGGGTTTCTGCATCTTTGGCGGCACCCGCCTGAATCTGGGCCCTGCCGAGGTCCACTGCGACCGGGAGCGAATCCGGAGCGAGCTTCTGGGCCCGCTGCAACTCTCGGATAGCGTCGCCGTACCAAGATTTTGCCGCGTAGGCACGCCCGAGACCGTGAGCAGCTGGCCCAAAGTTCTGGTCGACCTGCAATGCCGTCCGGAACTCAATGATGGCTTCGTTGAGCTTGCCTTGCTTGAGGTACTGATCCCCACGCTCCAAGGCCTTTTGCTTCTTAGCGTCGGTACTCTGCGTACAACCAATACCCACCAGGAGGGTTAGACAGCCGACGATGAGCAGCGTCAGTGTCCGGCGGGGCTGGTTCGTCGCGTTCACGATGACACCTCTTGGCTGGCGGACAGCCGCGGATACAGGGAGATTCCGACCGGAAGCGTGTTCCACTCTACCACGGCGCTAGGGCTTGGCCGTCTGCCGCTCAGCCCGGATGCTCCTGGCGCGAGCCTCGAGCAGTAGGGCGTCGGCCTCCCGGTTCATCTGTCGAAGCAAACCAGCATAGCTCTCCAGGCCGGCAGCAATCTCGGGAGCTGTGGGACCGAGCGCCTTCTCGCGAATGGCCAGAGAACGGCCCAGAAGCGGCTCGGCTTCGGCGTATCGGCCATGCGACTTGTAGAAGACGGCGAGGTTGTCGAGACTGTTCACCACTTCCACATACGTCGAGTCGAGCGAGTCGTCGCGAATACTGAGAGCGCGCCTCAGCAAGCTCTCAGCCTCTTCTGTGTGACCTGCTGCGCTCTCGAGTAGCCCGAGGTTGCTAACGGTACTCGCCACATTCAGGTCCCCCGGTCCGTACGCTTTCTCAAGGATGGCCAGGGCGCGACGATAGAGCAACCCAGCCTTGACATAGTCCCTCCTGGCGTTGGCCACCGTGCCGAGATTGTTCAGGGTATTTGCTACCGCTGGATGGTCTGGCCCGAGTGCTCGCTCCCAGATGGCCAGAGCCCGCTCCAGGAGAGATTCGGCTTCGTCAAGCCGTCCTTGGGCCTGGTACAGCACTCCCAGGTGCCCGGAGACCATAGCGACCTGTGGGTGGTCCCGGCCTCGGATCCTCTCCTGTACGGCGAGCGCCTGCGTCAGAAGGGGTTCAGCCTCGACAAGCCTCCCCTGAGAGCGGTAGAACTCACCAAGATTGTCGAGACTTGCGGCGACATCGACATGGTCAGGCCCGTGAGCGTTGCGACGGATCGCCAGTGCACGCTTGAGGAGCCGCTCAGCGTCTGAGGATTTACCCTGATAGCCATAGATCACGCCAAGATTGTTGAGCGTGTCGGCCACGCTGATGTCGAGCGGCCCGTAGATCTTTTCCTGAATAGCGACGGCCCGACGATAGGCCTCCTCGGCCCTCTTGTAGCGACGCTGGGAATCGAAGAGGGTCCCGAGGTTGTTGAGGCTGATCGCCACGTCCGGGTGCTCCGGCCCGAGCACTTTCTCGCGAATGGCTAGGGCCCGCACCAGCAGAGGTTCCGCTTCGTCCCTTTTACCTTCCATCTGGTAGACCTGAGCGAGGCCGTTGAGGCTGTGGGCCACGCGCAGGTGCTCGGGACCCAGCGTCTTCTCCATGATGGCTAGGGCCCGCTTGTACGCGCCCTCGGCCTCGGCGTACTTGGCCTGTCCGAAGAGTAGCGTGCCCAAGTTGTTCAGGCTCTGGACGAGACGCCGATCCTCCGGCCCGAACTTCTCTGCTTCATTGACGGCCTTGCGCAACCAGTCCTCGGCCTCGCCGAAGCGAGACTCCTGAACGGCTCGCGAGGCCGCATTCATAGCGTCCGTCCACTCCGGACCAGTTGCGGCCAGTGTCGGTTCGGGAGAGACGGCCGTGAAGAGCAGGAGTCCCAGGAAGATTGGACGAACGGGAATTGAACCGATGGCCCGTGGCAGCGTCATCGGCTGGACACTCTCCCCATTGTCCCGTCTCCTTTTTCGCATAGTCGCCATCTCAGGAGGGCAGAGGCGCAGTGGACCTTGACGAGTATCAAGCAAGATCTGAGCCATTATAATCTTCCAGAATAACAACCACATACGCGATAGGCGGCATGCCGAGAGCCACCATCGGCGGAGTAGCCAACCGGCCGCGTCGCCATCAGATCCCGGGAGTGTGACGCGATCTCTAGGGTGTCCCGACCACGCAGCCCTGGGCTGCGAACACGTAGTGTCCAAGGGGCGGGTTCGCCGCTGAACCTGGAGGTCCGATACTCTCGACCACCGCTAAGATAGAGACGCGTGTCAATCGGCGAGTTCCTCCGTGGCGCGCATTCCAATCACGGCAGAAATAGTTGAGCAGCGCTGGATACGTGGCACGGAAGGCCGACTCGTCGATACCCCTTCGTATCGCGTTGCCCAGATACAGGGTCCAGCGAAACCCTCCCTGAGCACGCTGAACATTCGCAGGCTTGCTCCAGTCGAGCACAAGGGAACGGCGAAGCAACTCGACCTCCGAGCCGTCCGCCAGCGTACCCGGAGCGAGATACCAGCTCTGGTTCGGGGACACCGACGCAAACATCGCCCAACCTTCCTGCAGGTGCAGAAGCGAAGCGATCCGCTCCACGACAGCGGGCGGAGGATTGTGTGGCGTGCCACGGACGACGAGGCCGGCACCTGCCCACGTCATCACGATCACCAGATAGGCGAGTGGCACTGCGGTGAGGCATGCCGTCCAGCGGGAGGACTTGATCCGCCGCGGGCCGGCCGGCTGATGTCCGCCGTCGCGAGCGAGCGGCGCCACTCGGTCCCAGAGGGCCGAGGGGAGGAACACAAACCATGCGGCAATCCCGACGAGCTGGAACACGCCGATGGCCTGGAAGGTATGCAAGCCGAGGTGCAAGCTCCAGAAGGTGACCACTGCCACGATGCGTCCCGTCGAGTTCCACACCGGCGAAAAGGCCAGGAGCGGCCCGAAAATCTCGAAGCGCCTGATGAGCGGGGACAATACCCGGATGAGGGTCGTCTGGGAGCGGAGCCAGCGCCCGGCGGCTGTTACGTACTGATCCTGATTCAGCGCGTACCAGAGGGCGGACCCGTCGAACCAGGCCGGACCCGTCTTCTTCAGACCCGTGAGCACATAGACCATCGCAATCTGAAGGAGCAAGCCAGCTCCCGCCCACGATCGAAGGCGCGTGACGCCGGCCGGAGCCGGGCGGAACGAGAACCGAGCGCCCGTCGGCAGCAGCGCGCACCACATCAGCAAGAGGAGGAGATAGCGATCGCCCGACATGTAGAGGGCGGGATTGCGGTCCTGGATCGCCGCCAGCAGCACCCAGGCGGACGCGGCCGACAGGCGCGGGAGCACTCCGAGCGCCAGACAGATGGCCGCGAGAGTGAGGAGACCAACCGCGGCCCATAGCAACGAGGGCCACGGAGCGATCCACGTGAAGAGCGACAGCGTGACACGCCAGTCCCAGAGTGCACGCGCCAGTTCCGGCGGCAGGACGCCATTCGCCCCATACAAGGCATCGAGGTCGCGGACACGGGAGAGCAGATCGATAAGCACGGTGGCCGCGACGCCGATCCGCATCAGGGCGAGCGAGCGGAGGTCGATCTCCAGCAGCATCCCCGCGTCAAAGCGGGACCGACTGGTGGACTCCGGCGAAAGATGCCGCCTCACGCCCGACGGGGCAGCCGTCTCGTCAGACTCCGGCCACCTGACAGAGAAGCCACGCTCATCGCGCCCGCCGCAGCCAGATGCTGCCGCCCTCGTTCCGAAGACAGAGCGGCAGGGCCTCCTCGAAGAGACGCCGGTGGAAGCGCTCGAGGAACGCGTTGAACAGCACGATCTCCAAAGCTTCGTTGAAAGCGAGGAATGCTCTGAGCGCGTAGGCCTCGCTCCAGACCCGACCCTCGGCGATCCAGGCAGCCGGATATCGAACGGGTGGAAGATGTCGTATCGAAATTCTGGCCGTTTCTCGACGGAGGACGGCAGATAGAGGCAGTAGCCTTTGATCTCGTGCAGAAGCGCGAGCTGCAACCTGGCGAAGCCCCTGGCCCAGCCATCGCGTGCTCATGGTGCCAGCGCTACCTCCATCGGAGCTGCACCTGAAGTGACGTGACGCCTCAATCTAGCACGCCGGTCGGCCACGGCCTCTCCGACCCTGGAGGCGCCACTCATCAGCAAGGGCAGAGATCCCTGGTCTCCTGGAGTCGGTCAGACGGCTTGGGGTGAGTGCTGACCCATGCCGACCAGGGCCTTGCCGCACGGGCGTGCACCAGGCGATCGAGAAGCGCGATCTGGGCCTGGCAGGCGCGCTCGCGTCCGATCACGAGCTGGAGCAGGTCAAGGCCGAACCGGTCCGCCGCCATCTCTTCCTCACGGTCGTAGGCGCGATACTCGGCGTCCATGCTCGCTTCAGCCGCAATCTGGGATCCCGCGACCCCGATGGCGAGAATGGGCCCCACGATGGGGATGGCCGTCACCGTGGCACCCGCGGTGTCGGTCTTGTCGCTGACCTCGGCGCGCGCCTTCTTCTCCGCGACGCGGCGCTGCTTGCGGGCGGCAAAGTGGCCGAGCTGCACGTGCCCGATCTCGTGGGCCAGCCCCGCGCGAAGCTCGTCGTCCGACAAGGTAGCGAGGGCACCCTCGGTGATGAGGAGCGAGAACTTGCACCGGGTGTTGGGACCCACGGAGAGGTTGATCGCCGGAGCGGAGAGAATGCCCAGCGCGGCCGCACAGCCATCGGCGCGGCCGGCCCAGATCTCGGCCGTGATCAGCATGGGAACGACGAGGCGACCGATCCTCTCTCGCTCCTCGGGTGTCGCCTCGCGAACCGCCGGCTTCGGGGCTGGAGGGGGAGCCGTCGAAGCACAGCCACCACACGACCAGGCCAGCAGACCCAGCAGGAAAAGCGCTGTACGGCGCACAATTACAAACATACCACCTGAAAAATGGGTCACGCACCTCCCTTCGACCCCCGGCCCCGAAAGTTGACCAAGCCCCCTGGGCGCGTCAATATCGGAGGCGCTCTGCACCGAAGGGTATCAAGGAGGCTCAGCGGTCAATTGGCGACTGGCCCGGATATGCCTGATGTCGTCGCGGCGGTGAAGCGCGAGAAGAGTGCGGCGCCCCAATAATGCCCGATCGGTCGAGCTCTCGGCTCTCTTTCGCCCTCCTGGGCGCGCTCCTCATCGTGCTCGGAGTGCCCTTCCTTGTCCTGCAAGCGTCGGTGAACTCGGCGAGCAGCGTCGTCGCCGTCGAGGTGCGCGAGCAGGTTCTCAAGGAAGGGCGCGTTCGTGTCATAGCCGAGTTGCGGCTCCCGAGCGGCCCGCATGTACCCGAGGGCCTGCTGTCCGGCGCGGCCGCGAGCCTCCAGCGCACCGACATCGTGAACGTGCGCGGCCAGATCCTGGCCAAGCTGGCCGGCCGGACCCATCGCATTCTGCGCCAGTACAGCTCCGTGCCGCTCGTGGCACTCGAGGTCGGCCCGGACGCCCTCACCGAGCTCGACGCGTCGAGCCTCTGGGTCCGGCGCGTCGTCATCGACACGCTCA
>Ga0335069_10007717_pt1 | contig 15501 bp, 13 predicted proteins | sample Lox_Sample_11_FD_206714 | JGI IMG/M metagenome (GOLD analysis project Ga0335069, IMG submission 206714) | Soil microbial communities from Loxahatchee National Wildlife Refuge, Florida, United States - Lox_Sample_1.1 | ecosystem: Environmental > Terrestrial > Soil > Wetlands | place: USA... | reverse complement strand
AGCCGCCAGTGGCGGGTCGCGCCGCTGCCCTCGAGCGAGACGTAGGCGATCCGCGTCGCGAACGCGCCCGGCACGCCGAGGATCTTCTCGTAGATCATGTCGGCGGCGCGGTGCGCGACGAGGCGCAGCGCCGCCGACTGGGCCGGCAGGCTGTAGCCGAGCAGCCGCTCGCCGGTGACGGCGTTGTAGAGCTCGAACTCGACCGCGAGGTGGTCCGCCTCCGGCACGACCCGGCCGATGACGACGAAGTCGGTCTTGAGCAGGCGCCACTGGGCGAGGTCGAGCTCGCCGGCGCGGGTGGGCTTCTGCAGCATCGAGGCGCGCGGCAGCGCCTGGAAGCGCCCGCTGCGCTCGAGGTCGGCGCCGACCACCTGCGCGACGTCGACCGGCAGGGGTCCCGCGCCGCCGAAGGGCACCACCGCCACCGGGATCGGCGTCGTGACGCCGCGCGTGATCTGCACCGTGAGCTGCGCGCGCGCGGGCGCGGCGGCCGCGACCGCGGCCAGCAGGGCGAGCACGGTGAGCAGGCGACGAAGGTCAGTCATGGGGGGTGAACTCGAGCTGGAGGTTGCGTTCGAAGAGGCTGGGATCCGGCGGCGCCGGCAGCGGCGAGGCGCGCAGCACCGCGCTGCGGATCGACTCCTGCACGGCGGCATCGCCGTTGCAGCTGCCGAGCTTGACGCTCGTGACCGTGCCGCCCGGCAGCTGGGTCACGTTGACGGTGCAGCGCAGGCCGGGCTTGGCGGTCGGCGGCCGGTTCCAGTTGCGCTCGATGCTGGCGCGGATCGCGGCGGCGTAGCGCGCCTGCAGGCCGGCGCTCACCGCCCCCTCGCGCTGCTCCTCGGCGGCCAGCTGGCGCGCGAGGTCGGACTCGCGCGCGGCGCGCTGCTGCGCCTCGGCGTCCGCCTTGCGCTTCTCGGCGAGGGCCGCGGCGCGCTTCGCCTCCTCGGCCTGGGCGCGCCGGCGCGCGGCGTCGGCTTCGCTGCGCCGGCGCGCCTCGGCGGCGGCGTCGGCCTTGCGGCGGGCATCGGCCTCGCGGGCCTTGTCGCGGGCGGCGACCAGGGCGCTGAGCTCCGCCTCGCGCTCGCGCTTCAGCGCCTCGTCGCGCTGCGTCGCGAGCGCCGCCTCGTCGCGCGCCCGCGCCGCGGCCTGCTCCGCCTCCGCGGCCTCGGCCGGGTCCGGGCGCGGCGGCTCGGGCACGGTCTGCTCGGGTGGCGGCGGCGCCGGCGCGGCTTGCGGCCGTGCCGCGGGCGGCGCCGCGATGTAGGCCTCGATCGCGGCCGGTACGGTGATCTTCGGCGTGATGGCGAACCAGGCCGCGGTCAGCGCCGCGACCGCGACCAGCGCGTGCAGCAGCGTCGAGCCGACCAGCGGGACCGCGTGCTCGCGCAGGAAGGCGTTCATCGCCGGCTCAGCGGCCCGCGCCGCGCGGCGCGGGCGCGAGCGGATCGGTGACGAAGCCGACGCGCTGGGCGCCCGCCTGCTGCAGCAGCACCATCGCGCGGATCACCCGGCCGTAGGCGAGGCCCTCGTCGGCCTTGAGGAGCACCGGCGTCTCGCGGTCGCGGCCGAGCACGGTGCGCACGCGCGCCGCGAGCGTCGCCTCGTCCACCGGCCGGCTCTTGTCGTCGCCGAGGTTGACGTACAGGCGGCCGGCGCGGTCGAGGCTGACGACGATCGGCTCGCGCTTCGGGTCCGGCAGCGGCGTCGCGCCGGCCTTCGGCAGGTTGACCTGCACGCCCTGGGTCAGGAGCGGCGCCGTGACCATGAAGATGATCAGCAGCACCAGCATCACGTCGATGTACGGGACGACGTTGATCTCGCCCATCAGCCGCCGCCCGCGCTTGCCCGGAGCCGGCATCGCTCAGCCGGCCCGCGGCGCGGTCGCGTGGCGCTGCAGGATGGTCGAGAACTCCTCCATGAACGTGTCGAACCGCAGCTCGAGGCGGTTCACCTGGTCGGAGAAGCGGTTGTAGGCGACCACCGCCGGAATCGCGGCGAACAGGCCGATCGCGGTCGCGACCAGCGCCTCGGAGATGCCCGGCGCGACCATCTGCAGCGTCGCCTGCTGCACGTTCGCGAGCCCGCGGAAGGCGTGCATGATGCCCCACACCGTGCCGAACAGGCCGACGTACGGGCTGATCGAGCCGATCGTCGCCAGCATCTCGAGGTTGCTCTCGAGGCGGTCGATCTCGCGCAGCTGCGCCACCTTCATCGCGCGCCGCGCACCCTCCATCAGCTGCGCGGCGTCGATGCCGGCCTGCTTCCTGAGCCGCGTGAACTCGCGGAAGCCGAACTCGAAGATGCTCTCCATGCCGGAGGCCTTGTCCTTCTTGTTCTCGATCGCGCGGTACAGCGCGCCGAGGTCGCCGCCGGACCAGAACGAGGTCTCGAAGGACTCGGCCGCGGCCCGCGTCGCGCCGAGCGCGCGCCGCTTCTTGAGGATGATCGCCCAGGAGACGACCGAGGCGCACAGCAGCATCGCCATCACGAGCTGCACGACCGGGCTCGCCTCGAGCACCAGCTTCAGGAACGACTGATCGATCGGCAGCGAGTTCAGCGGGTTCATGTGAAGAGCGTCGTCACGTGCTGCGGCAGTCGCCGGGGTCTGAGCGTATCGGCATCGAGCGCCGCCGCGCGCACCGTGGCGCCGACGATCAGCTCGGCGCCGCGCACGATGCGCTGCACGAAGCTGAACGAGGCGCCGCGCGACTCGCCGAGCGCCGTGACGACCACCAGCTGGTCGTCGAAGCGCGCGGCGCGCTTCCACTCGATCTGCATGTCGACCACGGCGAACTGCAGTCGTTCCCGCTCGCGCAGCGCCGCCTGGTCGACGCCGCGGGCCCGCAGCCACTCGCTGCGGCCGCGCTCGAGGAAGCGCAGGTACGAGGCGTGGTAGACGATGCCGCCCGCGTCGGTGTCCTCCCAGTACACGCGCACGGGCCAGTCGAAGTCTACGGGCACTCTATGAATCCTCCCTGAACAGCCCGAGCGTGCCGGGTGTGGCGGCCGCCGCCGGCGGCGTCAGGCCGAAGTGCGCGTAGGCGGTGGCGGTCGCCATGCGGCCGCGCGCGGTGCGCATCAGGTAGCCCTGCTGGATCAGGAACGGCTCCAGCACGTCCTCGATCGTGCCGCGCTCCTCGCCGATCGCCGCCGCCAGGCTGTCGACGCCGACCGGGCCGCCGCCGAACTTGTCGATGATGGTCATCAGCAGCCGCCGGTCCATGACGTCGAAGCCGAGGCGGTCGACGTCGAGCAGGTCGAGCGCGCCCTGCGCGACCGCCTCGGTGATGCGCCCGTCCGCGCGCACCTCGGCGTAGTCGCGCACCCGCCGCAGCAGCCGGTTCGCGATCCGCGGCGTGCCGCGCGAGCGCTCGGCGATGCGGCGCGCCCCGGCCGGCTCGGCGGCGAGCCCGAGGATCTGCGCCGAACGCGTCACGATCCGCGTCAGGTCCTCCACCGAGTAGAACTCGAGCCGCTGCACGATGCCGAAGCGGTCGCGCAGCGGCGAGGTCAGCAGCCCCGCGCGGGTGGTCGCGCCGACCAGCGTGAACGGCGGCAGGTCGATCTTGATCGAGCGCGCCGCGGGGCCCTCGCCGATCATGATGTCGAGCTGGAAGTCCTCCATCGCGGGATAGAGGATTTCCTCGACGATCGGCGACAGCCGGTGGATCTCGTCGACGAACAGCACGTCGCGCGGCTGCAGGTTCGTCAGCAGCGCAGCGAGGTCCCCCGGTCGCTCCAGCACCGGGCCCGAGGTCTGCTTGAGGCCGACACCGAGCTCGTTGGCGACGATGTGCGCGAGCGTGGTCTTGCCGAGCCCTGGCGGGCCGAAGATCAGCAGGTGGTCGAGCGCCTCGGCGCGGCGCCGCGCGGCCTCGATGAACACCGCCATCTGGTCCTTGACCGCCGCCTGGCCGACGTAGTCCGCGAGCAGCTTCGGGCGCACGGCGCGGTCGAGCGACTCCTCCTCGCGCTGGCCGTGGGTCGAGACGATGCGGTCGGGCTCGATCATGCGCTTCCCCTCGCCCGCCTCAGCCGGCCGCGGCGCGCAGCGCCCGGCGGATCAGCTCCTCGACGCTGTCGGCCTCGTCGCCGACGCTCTTCAGCAGGCGCGCGACCTCGGCCGGCCGGTAGCCGAGCGCCACCAGCGCGCTGTAGGCCTCGGACTGCGCACTGCCGCTGCGGCCGGCGGGCGGCGACGGCTGGGCGGCGGCCGCGGCGGCCAGCTCCTTGACGCGGTCGCGCAGGTCGATCAGCACGCGCTCGGCGGTCTTGCGGCCGACGCCCGGCACCCGCACCAGCGGCTCCGGGTCCTGCGCCTCGACCGCCAGCATGAAGTCGTCGATCGTGATGCCGGAGAGGATGCCGAGCGCGATCTTGGGGCCGACGCCGGACACCCTGAGCAGGCTGCGGAACAGCCGCCGCTCCTCCTCGGTGCCGAAGGCAAACAGGATGTGGGCGTCCTCGCGCACCACGAGGTGGGTGCGCAGCAGCACCTCGGCGCCGGTCTCCGGCAGGCCGTAGAACGTCGACATCGGCGCCTCGCACTCGTAGCCGACGCCGTTGACGTCGACCACCAGCGCCGGCGGGTGCTTGGCGGCGAGCCGGCCGCGCAGCCAGCCGATCACGCCGCGCCGCCGGCGGCCGCGAGCGCGAGCCGGGTGGCGCGGCCGTGCGCGTGGCAGAGCGCGATCGCGAGCGCGTCGGCCGCGTCCGCGCCGAGCCGCCCCTCGAGGCCGAGGATCACGCCGACCATCCGCTGCACCTGGACCTTCTCGGCGGCGCCGGTGCCGACCACGCCCAGCTTGACGGCGCGCGGCGTGTACTCGTGGATCGGCGCCGCGCAGGCGAAGGTCGCCGACAGCGCCGCGCCGCGCGCCTGGCCGAGCTTGAGGGCGCTGTCGGGATTGCGGTCGACGAACACGCGCTCGATCGCGATCTCGCCGGGCGCGTACTCGGCGATGAGCGCCGCGACGCCGGCGTAGATCTCCTGCAGCCGCTTCGGGAAATCGGCGCCGGAGGCCCTGATCGTCCCGCTCGCGACGTAGCGCGGCCCGCCGCGGCCGACGTCGACGACGCCGAAGCCGGTCGCGCGCGAACCGGGGTCGAGGCCGAGGATGCGCACCGGCGGCGACGGCGCCGCGCGCGTCGCGGCCACCGCGAGCGCGAGCGCGGCGCGCGGCCGGCCGGGCTTATAGGCGCGCCAGCCGGAGGAGCGGCGCATCGGGCGGAGCCGGGGGGCGGTTCATGGGACGCGTATGATACCGGGATCGCCGTCCCCCGACACGCTCGCAGCGGGCGTTTCCGCCGTGGAAACAACCACTTTCGACAACGACTCCGGCGCGCTCGCGGCGGCCCGGGGCGCCGCCGCCGAGCTGGCCGAGCTGCTCGAGTCGGTGCCGGCGCCGGCGCTCGAGCGCGCCACCGAGACGGCGCGCATCGTCGCCCACTTCGACCCCGACCCGGTCGCGGTCGCGGGCACGCTCCTGCAGTCGCTGCTCGGCGCCGGCGCGGTCGCAGCCGAGGCCGCCGAGCGCGCCGTCCCCGCGGCGACCGTCAGCTTCGCGCGCGCGCTCGGCCGGCTCGGCCGCCTGGATCTCGCCGCGCCGCTCAAGGCCGCGGCCGGCGCCGCGGCGCTGCCGGCGGCGCAGGCCGAGGCGCTCAGGCGCATGCTGCTCGCGGTCGTGTCGGACCCGCGCCTCGTGCTCGCGCGGCTCGCCGAGCAGCTGTGGCTGCTGCGCGCCGCGCGCCAGGCCGACGCCGCCGAGCGCCGCCGGCTCGCGCTGCAGACGCGCGAGGTCTACGCGCCGCTCGCCAACCGCCTCGGCCTCGCGATCCTGAAGTGGGAGCTCGAGGACTACGCCTTTCGCTACCTGGAGCCCGACGAGTACCGGCGCATCGCCGGTTCGCTGGCCGAGCGGCGCAGCGACCGCGAGCGCTACATCGAGGAGCTGAAGGCGCTGCTCGAGCGCGAGCTGGCGCGCGCCGGGGTGCGCGCCGAGGTGCAGGGCCGCCCGAAGCACATATACAGCATCTGGCGCAAGATGCAGCGGAAGGGCCTCGCCTTCGAGCAGGTGTTCGACGTGCGCGCCGTGCGCGTGCTGGTCGAGACGGTGGCCGAGTGCTACGCCGCGCTCGGTGTCGTCCACGGCCTGTGGCACTACCTGCCCGGGGAGTTCGACGACTACATCGCGACCCCCAAGGCCAACGGCTACCGCTCGATCCACACCGCGGTGATCGGCCCGGCCGGGCGGGCGGTGGAGGTGCAGATCCGCACCCGCGAGATGCACGACAAGGCCGAGCTCGGCGTCGCGGCCCACTGGCTCTACAAGGAGGGCGGCGCGCGCGACGCGGGTCTCGAGCGCAAGGTCGAGCAGCTGCGCGCGCTGCTCGCGCCGGCGCCGGCGGCCGGGGCGGCGGCCGATGACGATCCGCTCGACCGCGTCGGCGCGACGCTGTTCCGCGAACACGTCTACGTCTTCAGCCCGAAGGGCGACGTGGTGGAGCTGCCCGAGGGCGCGACGCCGCTCGACTTCGCGTACCACGTGCACACCAGCCTCGGCCACCGCTGCCGCGGCGCGCGCGTCGACGGGCGCATGGTGCCGCTCGACCACCGGCTCGGGAACGGCGTGCGGGTCGAGATCATCACCGCCAAGGAGCCGCAGCCGAGCCGCGACTGGCTGGTCGAGAGCCTCGGTTTCCTCGCCAGCAAGTCGGCGCGCGCCAAGGTGCGCGCCTGGTTCCGGCAGGTCGACCACGACGACCACCTGCGCGCCGGGCGCGCGATCCTCGAGCGCGAGCTCGCGCGGCGCAGCGCCGGCGCGCCGCCGGCGATCGCCGAGCTCGCGGCCGAGCTCGGCCACGCCGGTCCCGACGCGCTCTACCTCGCGCTCGGCGCGGGCGACCTGTCCGCGGCCCAGCTCGGTGCCGCGCTCGCGCGCCGCGAGCGCAGCGCGGCGCCGGTCGCGGCGCCGCAGTCGGCGCCGGCGGCGCGCCGCGAGTCGGCCGAGGGCATCCGCGTCATGGGCGTCGGCGACCTGCTGTCGCAGTACGCGCGCTGCTGCCGGCCGGTGCCGCCGGAGCCGATCGAGGGCTACGTGACGCTGGGGCGCGGCATGACGATCCACCGCGCCGGCTGCGGCAACCTCGCCCGGATGCGGGCGCGCCAGCCGGACCGCGTGCTGCCGGTCGCCTGGGGGACGGACCGCGGGCAGCTCTACCCGGTGCAGTTCCAGGTGCTGGCCTTCGACCGGCGCGGGCTGGTGCGCGACGTCAGCGGCGTGCTCGCCGACGCCCGCCTCAGCATCGAGCGCATGACGACCGCGACCGACGCCGCCGACCGCACCGCCGACATGACGATCGCCGTGCGGGTCCACGAGCTCGGCGAGCTCGAGGCCGTGCTGGCGCGGATCGCGGGGCTGCCCGAGGTGATCCGGGTGCAGCGCCGCTAGGCGCTCAGCGGTTCGGGAAGTCGATGGCGCGCTTGTCGGCGGCAAGCGCCGCCTCGTGCAGCGCCTCCGACAGCGTCGGGTGGGCGTGGATCGTGCGCTGCAGATCCTCGGTGCTGGCCGAGTACTCCATCGCCAGCACCGCCTCGGCGATCAGCTCGCCGGCCAGCGGGCCGATGATGTGGACGCCGAGGATCTCGTCGTCGTCCGCGCCGGCGACGATCTTGGCGAAGCCGGCGGTGGCCTCCATCGCGCGCGCGCGGCCGCTGGCGAGGAACGGAAACACGCCGGTCTTGTAGGGCCGGCCGGAGGCCTTGACCTGCTCCTCGGTCTCCCCGACCCAGGCGATCTCGGGCGCGGTGTAGATCACCGACGGCACGGTCCGGTAGTTGACCTCGCCATAGCGACCGGCGATCAGGTCGGCGACCATCACGCCCTCCTCCTTGCCCTTGTGCGCCAGCATCGGTCCGCGCACGCAGTCGCCGATCGCGTACACGCCCTCGACGCCGGTGCGGCACTCGCCGTCGACGCGGATGAAGCCGCGCTCGTCGAGCTCGACGCCGCTGCCCGCGGCCAGCAGCCCGTCGCTGTACGGCCGCCGCCCGATCGCGACCACGACCCGGTCCACCTCGAGCGTGTGGCCGCCGGCGGCGTCGCTGTAGGCCAGGCCGACCGCGTTGCCGGCGACGGTCGCGCCGGTGACCTTGGCGCCGAGCCGGATGTCGAGGCCCTGCTTCTTGAAGTGCCTGAGCGCCTCCTTCGCCACCTGGCCGTCGGCCATCGGCAGGAACGTGTCGAGCGCCTCGAGCACCACGACCTCGCTGCCGAGCCGCCGCCAGACGCTGCCGAGCTCGAGGCCGATGACGCCGGCGCCGATCACGCCGAGGCGCTTCGGCACGCTCGCGAGGTCGAGCGCGCCCCAGCTGTCGAGCACCGTGGTGCCGTCGAAGGGCACCGACTTGAGCGCCATCGGCGCCGAGCCCGAGGCGAGCACGACGTGCCTGGCGTCGAGCACGGTGACGCTGCCGTCTGCCGCCGTGTACTCGACCTTGCGGCCCGGCAGCAGCCGCCCATGGCCGGTGAGGCCCGTGACCTTGGCGGCCTTGAAGAGCGCGACGATGCCCTGCGTCGAGGCCTTGACGATGCCGGCCTTGCGCTTCTGCATCTGCGCGACGTCGATGCTCGCCTCGCCGGTCCGGATGCCGTGCGCGGCGAACTCCTCGCGCGCCCGGTGCAGGAGCTCCGAGGACTCGAGCAGCGCCTTCGAGGGGATGCACCCGGCGTTCAGGCAGGTGCCGCCGAAGGCATGGCTGCCGTCGCGGTTCTGCCACTCGTCGATGCAGGCCACCTTGAGGCCGTTCTGTCCGGCGCGGATCGCGGCCGGGTAGCCGGCGGGGCCGCCGCCAATGACGATGACGTCGTAGCTGTCGCTCATGTTGGGTCTTCCGGGCCTCGTTCAGACCTGCAGCAGCAGCCGCGTCGGGTCCTCGAGGCAGTCCTTGATCGTGACCAGGAACTGCACGGCCTCGCGGCCGTCGATGATGCGGTGATCGTAGGTCAGCGCGAGGTACATCATCGGCCGGACGACGACCTGCCCGTCGACGACCACCGGCCGCTCCTGCACCTTGTGCATGCCGAGGATCGCGCTCTGCGGCGAGTTGACGATCGGCGTCGACATCAGCGAGCCGAAGACGCCGCCGTTGGTGATCGAGAAGGTGCCGCCCGTGAGCTCCTCGAGCGTGATCGTGCCGTCGCGCGCCTTCTGCGCGTAGGCGCCGATCGCCCGCTCGATGTCGGCGGCGCTCATCAGGTCGGCGTCGCGCAGCACCGGCACGACCAGGCCGCGGTCGGTCGAGACCGCGACGCCGATGTCGTAGAAGTCGTGGTAGACGATGTCGCTGCCGTCGACGTAGGCGTTGACGCTCGGGAAGCGGCGCAGCGCCTCGACCGCCGCCTTGACGAAGAACGACATGAAGCCGAGGCGCACGCCGTGCGACTTCTCGAAGCGCTCCTTGTAGCGGGCGCGCGCCTCGTTGAGCGCCTTCATGTCCACCTCGTTGAAGGTGGTCAGCAGCGCCTGGGTCGCCTGTGCCTCGACGAGGCGCGCGGCGATCCGGGCCCGCAGCCGCGTCATCGCGACGCGCTGCTCGGTGCGGCCGGTGCGCGGCGCCGCCGGGGTCGCGGGTGGCGTGCCGCGCGGCGGCGGCGCGGCCGGCGCCGCGCCGGCCGGCTTGCCGTCCAGCGCCCGCACCACGTCCTGCTTGGTCACCCGGCCCTCGCGCCCGGAGCCGGCGATCGTCGCCGGGTCGAGCTGCTTCTCCTCGACGATGCGCCGCGCCGCGGGGCCGAGCTTGGCGGCCTCGCCCTTCGCCGCGGTCGCGGTCGGCGGCGGCGCCTCGGTGGCCTTGGCGGTCGCCGCGGCGCCCGCCTCGATCACCGCCAGCAGCGTCCCGGAGGTGACGGTCGCGCCGGCCGCGACCTTGAGCTCGCGCAGCACGCCCGCGACCGGCGCCGGCACCTCGAGCACCACCTTGTCGGTCTCGAGGTCGGCGAGGTTCTCGTCGCGCGCGACCGCCTCGCCCGGCTGCTTGTGCCAGGCGACCAGCGTCGCGTCCGCCACCGACTCGGGCAGCTGCGGCACTCGCACTTCGATCGTCATGAGGTCTTCCTGATCGTCTTGAGTCGTTCGGGCGGCGCCACGCGCGGCGGGATCAGCCGGGTCGTCTCGCGGCCGGTGTCCTCGGTGGCGCTGGCGTGCAGCGCCGCCTTCACCAGCGTCTCCTGCTGCTTCTCGTGCAGGCTGTGGATGCCGGCCGCCGGCGCCGCGGCGCCGGCGCGCCCGGCGTACAGCAGCACGTCGACCGTCGACAGCGGCTCCTGCAGCCGGTGGCGGATCTGGTACCAGGCGCCCTGGTTCTGCGGCTCCTCCTGGCACCAGACGATCTCGTGCGCGTTCGGATAGCGCGCCAGCGTCGCCTCGTACTCGTAGCCGGGGAACGGGTAGAGCTGCTCGAGGCGCACGATCGCGACGTCCTTGACGCCGTCGCGGCGGCGCCGGTCGAGCAGCTCGTAGTAGACCTTGCCGCTGCAGAACACGACGCGCCGCACGCCGGCCTGGTCGAGCGGGTCGACCTCGTCGATCAGCGTACGGAAGCCGCCGTGGGCGAGCTCGGCGAGCTCGGAGACCGCGAGCTTGTGCCGCAGCAGGCTCTTCGGCGTCATGACGATCAGCGGCTTTCTGAGCGGCCGCACCATCTGCCGGCGCAGCATGTGGAACATCTGCGCCGGCGTCGACGGCACGCACACCTGCATGTTCCACTCGGCGCACAGCTGCAGGAAGCGCTCGAGGCGCGCCGACGAGTGCTCCGGTCCCTGGCCCTCGTAGCCGTGCGGCAGCAGCAGCGTGATGCCGCACAGCCGGCCCCACTTGGCTTCGCCCGAGCTGATGAACTGGTCGATGACCACCTGGGCGCCGTTGACGAAGTCGCCGAACTGCCCTTCCCAGATCACCAGCACCTCGGGCGAGGTGGTCGCGAAGCCGTACTCGAAGCCGAGCACCGCCTCCTCCGACAGCACCGAGTCCGTGACCCGAAAGCGCGTGCCGCGCGCGAGGTGCTCGAGCGGCGTGTAGGTGCGCTCGCTCGCCTGGTCGTGCAGCACCGCGTGGCGATGGAAGAAGGTGCCGCGGCCGCTGTCCTGGCCGGTCATGCGCACGCCGTAGCCCTGGTCCACCAGCGTCGCGTAGGCGAGCGTCTCGGCGGCGCCCCAGTCGAGCGGCGCCTCGCCGGCCAGCATCCGGGCGCGGTCCTCGTAGATGCGCGCCACCCGCGGCTGCAGCGTGAAGTCCGCCGGGAACTGCACGAGCCGCGCACCGAGCTCGACGAGGCGCCCGAGCTCGACGCCGGTGACCGTCTCCTCGGCCGGGTCGGCCGCCAGGTGCGAGGACCAGTCGACGGTGTAGGTGTTGCCGATCAGGCCGAGCGCGGCGCGCGCCTGCGGCTTGCCCTGGTCGAGGCCGGTGCGGTAGGCCTCGACCATGCGCTCGGCGTCGCCGGCGGCGAGCACGCCCTCGCCGGCGAGGCGCTCGGCGTAGACCTGGCGCGTCGTCGGGTGCCGGCGGATCGCCTGGTACATCACCGGCTGGGTGGCCGCCGGCTCGTCGGCCTCGTTGTGGCCGTGACGCCGGTAGCAGACCAGGTCGATGACCACGTCCTTGTGGAACTTCATCCGGTAGTCGAGCGCGAGGCGCGTGACGAACACGCACGCCTCGGGGTCGTCGCCGTTGACGTGGAAGATCGGCGCCTCGACCATCTTCGCGACGTCGGAGCAGTACAGCGTCGAGCGCGCGTCGGCCGGGTCCGAGGTCGTGAAGCCGACCTGGTTGTTGATCACCAGGTGGACGGTGCCGCCGGTGTAGAAGCCGCGCGCCTGCGACAGCTGCAGGGTCTCCATGACGACGCCCTGGCCGGCGAAGGCGGCGTCGCCGTGGATCAGCACCGCCAGCACGCGATCGCCGCGCTCGTCGCCGCGGCGCTCCTGGCGGGCGCGCACCGAGCCCTCGACCACCGGGTTCACGATCTCGAGGTGCGAGGGATTGAAGGCGAGCGCGACGTGCACGTTGCCGTTCGGCGTGCGCAGGTCGGCGGAGAAGCCCTTGTGGTACTTGACGTCGCCGGAGCCCTTCAGGCCCTGCAGGTCGTAGTGGCCCTCGAACTCGGAGAACAGGTCGGACGGCGACTTGCCGAGCAGGTTGACGAGCACGTTGAGGCGCCCGCGGTGCGCCATGCCGATCACGCACTCCTCGACGCCGTGGCCGCCGCCGTGCTGGATCAGGTCGTCGAGCATCGGCACCAGCGAGTCGCCGCCCTCCAGCGAGAAACGCTTCTGGCCGACGTACTTGGTGTGCAGGTAGCGCTCGAGGCCCTCGGCGGCGGTCAGCTGCCAGAGGATGTTGCGCCGCTCCTCGGCGGTGAAGCGGTGCCGCAGGCGGCTCACCTGGAACTGCTCCTGCAGCCACAGCCGCTCGTCGCTCGAGGACACGTGCGCGAACTCGGCGCCGATCGTGTCGCAGTAGATGAACTTCAGCTGCGCGATCATGTCGCGCAGCTTCATGCGCGAGGGGATCGCGTCGGAGCGCGAGCCGGTGAAGAACTCCTCGTCGAGGTCCGCCTGCGACAGGCCGAAGTAGCCGAGCTCGAGCACGCTCGGGGTCTCGCGCTTCATCAGCCCGAGCGGGTCGATGCGCGCCAGCAGGTGGCCGCGGTTGGCGTACACCTGCACCATGCGCGACACGACGCCCTGCTTGGCGGCGGTCTCGCTGCCGGCCGGCGCGGGGCCGGCCCCGAGCCGCGGCGCGCGGGCGCGCGCGAGCAGTGCCGCGCGCACCGGGCCGTGCGGCACCTCGTGCGCGGCGGCGCCGGCGGCCAGCGGGCGGAAGTAGGCGCGCCATTCCGGCGGCACCGCCTCGGGGTCGGCGAGGAAGCGCTCGTACAGCTCCTCGACGAACGCCGCGTTCGCGCCCGACAACGGTGTCGACGCGAACCAGTCGCTAAGGGTGGAACTCATGCCGGGATCTGCTTGGGGCGGGGGCGATCGACACTGAATATGTCGAAAGTCTAGCGGATGCGGCCGCCACAAACAAAAGAGCGATCAGACGCTTACGCGAACTGTGACGAACGTCGCGCGCCCCTTCACGCGCTCCTGGCGACGAGCGCGAGCTCGTAGGAGACGAGCACGAGGTAGGCGATCAGGATCGTGTGCACGAGCGCGCCGACCCGGATCCTCCGGAAGACGCGGAAATTCGCGAGCGCCACCAGCGTCAGGACTCCGCCGCCCGTGAGCGCGAGCTTGGCGATCGCGAAGCGCTGGCCGTCGCCGGCGACCAGCGGCGCCATCAGCGGATTGGCCTCGATCGCGCCGTCGGTCATCAGCCACAGCGTCAGGAAGGCGTCGACGACGCACAGCACCAGCACCAGCACCGAGCTCGCGAGCAGCCCCGGCCCGTGCCAGTCGATGATCGGGCGGTGCCGGTCGGAGGCGCGCCGGCCAATCCGGCGCCGCGGGCGCAGGCCGCCGTAGACCAGCGAGAACACGAGCTTGCGGCGCCGGTCGCCGCCCGCGACGCGGCGCTCCGCCGGCGCGGCGGCGAGGCTCCCGAGCGTCGTTTCGATCGTCTGCGACATCCCCACCTCGCGTGCCGGCGACGGCCCCGGGCCTGCAACGGACACCTGCAAGAACCGCTCCACGCCCGTAGAGCGCTGATCTGGCTGGTGTTCGCCGCCGTCGGCGCGGCCCGCCGTAAAGGGCGCCGACACCTGCGCCGCCCCTGAGGGAACCGCCAGCGCCCGGTTGCGCGCCCCGAGCCCGGCACCGCTCGCCGCGTCCGGCGGGCGGGCCCGGGTGCTCAGTCCGGGGGCAGGCGGCGCAGCTCGTCGAGCAGCGCCAGGAACTCGTCGGCGTTGATCGGCTTGCTCGCGATCCGCGTATGGGTGTCCGAGGCGAGCTCGCGCACCGCGCTCGAGGTGTCGCCCGTGACCAGCACCGCGCGCAAGGTCGGCCCGCGCGCGGCGCGCGCGGCCGCGATCGCCTGCAGGCCGGTCTCCGAGGCGCCGAGGTGGAAGTCGCTGATCAGCAGGTCGACGTCCGGGTGCTCGCGGGCGCGCGCCTCGGCCTCCGCCACCGACGCCGCCACGGTCACGCGGTAGCCCGCGACCCGCAGCAGCAGCCGGGTCGCGCCGCGCACGGCCTCGTCGTCCTCGACCAGCAGCACGTGCGCGACCGCCGCCGCCGCGGCGCGGACGCCCGCGATGCCCGGGGCAGGCGCGTCGGCACCGCTCGCCGCCCGCTCGAGACCGACCGGGACCGTGAGGGCGAAGATCGAGCCGCGGCCGACCTCCGACTCGACGTCGAGCTTGAGGTCGAGCAGCCGCGTGATCCGCTGCACGATGCTGAGGCCGAGGCCGTAGCCGTCGCGGGTCGTGTTGGAGGCGACGCCCACCTGGAAGAACTCGTCGCAGATGTACGGCAGCTGCGCGGCCGGGATGCCGATGCCGGTGTCGAGCACCTCGAGGCGCACGAACGCCTGCTCGTGCAGGCAGCGCAGCCGGATGCAGCCCTCGCGGGTGTACTTGATCGCGTTCGAGACGAGGTTGCGCAGCACCTGGCCGATGAGCGCGGGGTCGCTGTGGATGGCGTCGGCGCAGGGCTCGACCGCGAGCTGCAGGCCCTTGTTCTCCGCCAGCGACGCGAACTCGGTGCGCAGCTCCTCGAACAGCGCCTGCACCCTGAAATCGCTGATCTCGGGCCGGATCGCGCCGGACTCGAGCTTGCTGATGTCGAGCAGCGCGTTCAAGAGCCGCGTCATCGCCTGGATCGCCTGGTCCTGCTGCGCCAGCACCGGCTTCACGTCCGCGTCGGACACCAGCCGCCTGAGGCTGCCGTTCAGCAGCGACAGCGTCTGCAGCGGCTGGCGCAGGTCGTGGCTCGCGGTGGCGAGGAAGCGGCTCTTGGCGAGGTTGGCGCGGTCGGCGGACTCGCGCGCCGCCTGCAGCTCCACCTGCACGCGCCGCCGGTCGGTGACGTCGCGGATCGCGGCGGCCACCAGCGGGTCGTCGCCCTCGGTGATCGGGCTCAGGCTCACCTCGACCGGCACCTCGGTGCCGTCCTTGCGGCGTGCGAACAGGTCGAGGCCGCTGCCCATCGGGCGGCGCTGGCCGCTGCGCGCGTACGTCTGGCGGTGTCCCGCGTGCCGCGGGCGGAAGCGGTCCGGCACCAGCGCGTCGACGGCCAGCCCGAGCAGTTCGTCACGCGTGTAGCCAAAGAGCGCGGTCACCTGCTGGTTGGCGAACACGATCCGCCCGCCAGCGTCGATCACGAGCATCGCGTCGGGTGCGGCATCGAGCACCGTCGGCACCAGGGTCGCCGAAAACGTCGTTGCGTCCGTCATGCGCGTCCCCTCGAGTCGCTGGCGTCCGGCCGTCGCGCGCGCCCGGGGTTCCCGGGTGCGCGGCGACCGGCGTCGTCTGGGACTCGAACGTTCCTCCCTGTTCAG
>Ga0335069_10007715_pt1 | contig 15502 bp, 16 predicted proteins | sample Lox_Sample_11_FD_206714 | JGI IMG/M metagenome (GOLD analysis project Ga0335069, IMG submission 206714) | Soil microbial communities from Loxahatchee National Wildlife Refuge, Florida, United States - Lox_Sample_1.1 | ecosystem: Environmental > Terrestrial > Soil > Wetlands | place: USA... | reverse complement strand
CGATCAAATTCGCCGACGGCTCCAAGAAGACGCTCGGCCTCATCTATGCCGGCGAATACCACTTCGGCACCGACGCGCCCGAGAAGATGGAGATCGTGGCCGGTACCTGCAGGGTGAAGCTCGACAGCACGGGCGCCGTGCAGGACTACGCCGCCGGCACCTTCTTCCGCGTCCCTGGCAAGAGCGGCTTCACCATCACCGCGACCAGCGATATCCTCGAGTACGTTTGCTCGTACGAGTAGCGTAGCTGGAGCAGCCGGCCGGCCCCAGCTTCCACGCGCCCTATTCCTTCGAATCGAGCTGGATGGCAGCGCGACCGTGGTCGGGGCCCCGTGTGTCCATCTTTGGACCGGAGAAGACGCGCAGTCCAGAGTCGCTAAACTGCTGCGTTGTCTGGCCATTCCACGGGCCTCCTCCTCCCAGTCCGTTTCCGTTGACAAGTTAGCTTGTCGCGCGTCAAGCCAAAGCGACGTCGACGGCAGTTGGATTTGCCGCTAGAGTGACACGCGGCGATTTGATATCCTTCGCTATCTCGCGGAAGGAGCCGTCGATGCAAACCAAGAGACGTGACTTTCTCAAGCTTGCGACCGCCGCGACCGCCGGTGCCACGGGCCTGAGGTTGTTTCGTCCCCAAAGGGCGTTGGCAGCCTGGCCCAGCTCCGGAAAGTTGGCGATCAACCCTAACATCGACAACACGAAGGTGGTCGCATGCGTCGACACCGCGATGATGTCCACCCCGACCGCCATGGACTTTGCCACGGTCAATGCCGCCGTGAAGGCTGACCGGGTTCACGCCAACATGGACGCCATGGCCATGCAGCTCACCGGGGCTGCCACGGCGGACGCGGCTTGGAGGGCCATTTTCCGATCGAGCAGGCCGTGGGCGACCACCCAGGTCGCCATCAAGATCAACACCCTGGATACGTCCAACATGGCCCGCCTGGCGGTTGTTCAGAAGTTCTGCAACATCTTTAGCTGCTTTGGCGTACCGGCGGCCAACATTATTGTCTACGACGTGAACTCCAGCTTCGACGCGGGAGTCAAGCAGTACGCTTCCTCCTTCAGCACGACTGACACGACCAAGATTCCCGGGGTGGTCAGGAGCCACACCGACTCGTGGGGCAGCAAGACCAGTGCCACGCTGCCCGACGGAAGCAAGGCCAATTGTGTCGCGGCAATCGCCAACGGGACGATCGACATTCTCGTCAACATCGCGAACAACAAGGGCCACTCCCTGTTTGGCGGTTCGACCCTGAGCATGAAGAACCACTTCGGGACCTTTGACCCCAACCACAACAGCATCACCGACTATGTGTTCAACCTCAACAAGAGTGACGCGATCCTGGGAGGGACGCCGGTTCGCCAGCAGCTCTGTTTCATCGACTCCCTGATGGCCAACAAAGCCAGCAACGATGGAACTCCCGAGGTGATGCCCTGCTACCTCATCATGGGCACCTTTGCCCCGGTGGTCGACTACCTGACCGTGAAGAAGGTGCGCGAGGCGGTCATGGGCTGCACCCACACCGCGTCGATCGTCGACTCCTTTCTTTCCAGCTTCGGCTACAGCGCCAGCGACCCGGTATGGGCCGTGGTCCCCCCTGCGACGACCACCGCTGGCACCGACACCTGCAACGCCGGCACCGGCGGGACCGGTGGCTCGGGAGGCAGCGGCGGCGGTGGGGCCGGCGGGTCAGGTGGCGCGAGCGGCAGTGGCGGGAGCAGCGGCTCCGGGGGAGCGGGCGGCGGAGGGACGACGGCGTCGGCCAGAGGCGGAACGACCGGCTCCGGGGGCGCTGGCGGCCGTGCCTCGGGTGGTGCGGGTGGCGGTGCCTCTGGTGGGACGAGTGGCGCGGGCGGCGCTGCAGGGGCCAGAGGTGGCGCTTCCGGCAGCTCAGGGACAACCGCGTCGAGCAGCGTGGGCACGGGCGGTGCGGTTTCGGGAGGCACCAGCAACACTGGCGGCGCCTCGGCAGGTGCGGCGGGAGGCAGCCCGGGATCGAGCAGCGCGAGCAGCGGCGCCGGCGGTGCCAGTGCGACTTCGACCGGCGGCAACGCCGGGGCTGGCGGCACCAGTGCGGCGGGCGGCTCTCCTTCCAGTGCGTCTTCCTCGACCGCTCCCGCAGGTGGCGCCGGAGGATCCTCGGCGGCGACCCATTCGGGCTCGGGGTCGGGCTGCGATTTCGCGGCGGGCAGCCGGGCCACCGGTCGGTTCGGAGCTCTTCTCGCGCTCGGTGCGATTATCGCCGGACAGCTTGGGCGCTTGTTCGCGCGGCGGGATCATCTCGCCCATGGCGCCCAGCCGACCGACCGGTCCAGCGGCGCCTCTGAAGCTGAAGGCAACAAGGAGTCCCGATGGCCACCAAATCGTTCCGAATCCGATGGTGTTTGACAGCTCTAATCCTACCGGCGCTGGCCTCGCTGTCGTGTTCAAAATCGTCGTCGAATGGCAGCACGACCCTCACCCCCGACCAATTCGGCCAGAGATACAAGTTCGCCGACAATGAAATCTCCGGGTGGCAGCAGGCTGCGGGCACGGATCGCTTTCTCGTCTGTACCAGCGCCGAGTTGGAAGATCCGAGCAACCCGAACCCAATCGACGGCGCCGCTCCCGCCTATACCGACAACGGCATGACGATGGTCATGTTCCAGTATCTGGCCGGTCCTGGTTCGAACGCCTGCCAAGTGCGTGCCATGGACTTCGGCACGGATGCCAGCGCCACCGCGATGTTCGCCCAGGAGCAAAAGAGCACCGCGTCTGACATTGCGATCGCTGCGTTCGACACGTCGACCGCGATTGCCTATTCCGTGATTTCCGGCATCACCGTCTATGCTCACTTCAAGGCATCGTACTTCGAGCTATACCTGACCGGATTTGGAACTGACCAGAACGCCGCCTCTCAAGCCGCCACGCAGTTCCTGCAAGTACTGCAGGCCAAAACAAAGTAGCGGTTTGCTGGTCCGCCGAGGCCTGCGCCATTTCGGGACGCCGTCCTGCTCGATACCGGCGAGCTGCCCGGTGAGTCCCCGACGAAATCAGGCAACCCTGGTCTATGCTGGGCGACCATGGGCGAAAACATGACAGCCAACGCGGTAGGCGCTCGGCTCGCTTGCGGGCCTCCGCATCGGTGCGCAAGCGGCCTTCGCTATGCCTTCCTGCTGATTGCCGTGGGCGGTGCTTCGATCGTTTCTTGCGCGGGACGGCCCCAACAACCGGCTGTGGCTTCCCATCGACAGGCCGTGTGTGGACCGGGCCTGACATCCTTGCGCGAGGCCGGCGCAGCAGCGCACCGACGGATCGGAGCGGCCATCATGAGCCGCCACCTCGCCGATCCATCCCTGCGCTCGCTGATCGCGACGCAATTCGATTCGCTCACCGCGGAAAACGAGATGAAGTGGCAGGCTACCGAGCCGCGGCCGGGCGAGTTTTCGTTCGCCGCCGGCGACGAGCTGGTGGCATTTGCTGCCGAGCACAACCTGCGAATACGCGGGCACACGCTGGTTTGGCACTTCCAGCTCGCGCCTTGGGTGAAAGACTTGTCGGCCGGCGCCTTGCGAGAGGCCATGCAGCGCCACGTTCGGACCCTCGTGGGGCATTGGCGCGGCCGGATCGCCCAGTGGGACGTGGTCAACGAGGCACTGGTGGACGGCGGTGGCGACCAGCTGCGCGATTCGCCATTCCTCAAGCTGGGCGCGAGCTATATCGACGAAGCCTTTCGAGCAGCGCACGAAGCGGATCCGGAAGCCCTGCTCTTCTACAACGATTACGAGATCGAGGGAGGCAGTGCCAAGTCGGACGCCGCCTTTCGCCTGTGCGCTCGCCTCAAAGCGGCCGGCGTGCCAATCCACGGCATCGGCATGCAGATGCACGTCGATCCCCGCCACTGGCCGGCGCCCGATGAGATCCAACGAAACGCCGAGCGCTTCGCGCGGCTGGGCCTTTATGTCGAGCTCACGGAGCTGGATGTGCCGGTCGGACAAATCCGGGGCACCTGGGATGAGAAGCTGCAAAGGCAGCGCACGATCGCACACGACATCGTGGCGGCATGCCTCAAGGTCGACAGGTGCACGGGCATCACATTGTGGGGGCCAAGCGATGCCAACTCGTGGCTCAATGCCCCTCGTTGGGCCGCGCTTCGCGGTCGCGGACCTCACTACCCGCTCGCGTTCGACGAGAGCCTGCAGCCCAAACCCATGGCGTGCGGGATTCTGGACGCCCTCGCCGGAGGGTAACAGCAATCCGCCGAATGCCCGGAAGCGAATCCTCCACCACGCACACTAACGAGCCGGGACAGCGGCCTGGCCAGACGCCGTCGAAGGTGTCGTTTCGCGGTCAACCTTGTCGAGCAGGGCCGTGAGCTCATCGGGCCGCGTGAACTGCAACATGTGGCCCGCGCCTTCCAGGAACGTGACGTGAGCGCCGGGGAGCTCGCGCGCCAGTCGCTCGGCCCCGCGCACGACCTCCGGCTTGTCGCCGCGGCCGGCCACGAGATACACCGGACGCTTGATACCCGGGTATCGGGTTGCGAGGGCCGACAGTTGTTGCGCGTGCACGTCCATCTCCTGCGCGACCGTCAAGGTCACCTTGGGCTGCAGCCAGATCGCCTTTCGGCTCTCGATGTAGCCCGCGGGAATCAGTCGCTCGTCAGGGTGAAAAGCCCGCTCCACGCCGTACTGGACCATGCCGCCACCTAGTGCGCCCAGCAGCACCGCGATGCCACGGCCCGCTACCGGGAGCCGGAGCAACTTGCCCAGGGTCGCGTTCCACTCTGCGCTCGGATAGATGGTGCTGGCGACAACCAAGAACGCCGTGGCCGGCGAGTCGTCGTCCGCCGCCAGCTTGAGCGCGACCGCTCCTCCGTACGAGTGGCCGACGACGATCGTGTCGTGCAAGTGCAGCTCGGCCATCAGCCGCTTCGCCACTTGGGCGTGGAAATCCACGCCGGAAACAAAGGCCGGCCGACTGCTGTATCCCTGCCCGGCGCGGTCGAAAGCCGTCACGCGAAAGTGCGTCGCCCAACGCTCGAATACGGGTTGCCATTCTTCCAGGGAGGACGGCGTTCCGTGGATGAGCAACACGTCGCGACCCTGCCCCTTCTGCACGTAGCGGATCTTCATGCCGTCGAGGTCGAGGTAGCTGCCCGCAGCACCGGCCGGCATCCCGATCCGGTCATGCTGAAGCAGCCCAAGCAGGACAATTCCCAGCACCAGGCTGCCGGCGATGCCCAAGACGATTTTCATCATCCGTTTCATGGGATCCGCATGCTGCCACAGCATGCGGGCCAAAGCACGATGCCCCTCGACCTCGGGCGCCACGATACACGCCCATGGTCAAGCTGGGCGCGGGCAAGCCAAGCTCCCCTATTGGCTAGCTGCTCGCAACCAGGGCCAGCTTGCCCAGGTCCGACAACCTCTTTCTGCAGAATCCTCTCTATGCCTGTCGCCGGGATTGCTTCCGCCGCGCCCGAGCGCCAAAAACCAGCAGCACCAGCGCGAGACCGAGGGCTCGCGGCCTGCCGCCCGAGTGGTAGCTGCAGCCCGACGACGACCGGGGCCCTCCGGCTCCTCCGGTGTCGCTCGCGGGGGCTCCCTGCCCTCCCACGCCGCCAGCGGCCGGCGCGCTGACCGAGCCGAAAGTCCCGGCGCCGCCCGACGGTTCGCTGGTCATGGCTCCGGTGGTGGTACCGCCTGCGCCGATTGTCCCGGTCTCCCCACCGTTGCTCGACGACGCAGCGGAGGTGGTGGCTCCGCCGGCGGCACCACCGGTTGCGGCGGTTCCGCCGCCACTCCCACCAGCCCCCGTGCCAACCGCCGGTTGCGTGGTTCCTCCGATCGCAATGACGCCCCCCCCGCCTCCGCGGGCCGAGCTGCTGCCTCCCGCCCCGGATGTCCCTCCTGTCCCGCCCGTTCCGCCGCCAACCGTCGAACAAACGCCGGGCGTGAACGGAGGACCGGCAAACCGGTTGTCTCCCACGAGCTCCCAGTTGGGCGGCCTGCACGCCATCCGGTCAGTGAGAGCCGGGCAACCGTTGGAGGGACAAGAACGCATCGTCGGGACGCACTTGGTGGCCTCGGCGGTGTCAGGCTCGCAGGTCCACCCGGCGGGGCAGTCCGTATCAACGGTGCACGGGGAGGGCAAGGTCGGCGCGCGACACTCGGTGGTCGTCTGGCATGACGAGCCTGCGCACAGTGTGCCTCCCCCTGGGACACATTCGAACCCACCCAGGCCGCAGTCCGCGGAGCTGGAACAGGGTATCTGCCAGCCTGCCGTGCATTGTCCGACCAGGGAACATGTCTGCGAACCTGCGCCCGAGCATTGGGTTACAGCGCCTGGCAAGCAACGCAATCCCGAAGGACAGTCTGCGTCGCAATTGCACGTTGATGCCCTGAGATCGCAGAAACCACCGTCGCAGGAAATTCCTCGCGGGCAGTCGGCCTGGCTGCTACAGCAGCGGGCTCGGGCCTCTGCCCCGTGGAGCATTACCGCCGAAAGCGCCATCGCGACCAGTACCAAGCGCTGCATGGAAAGTACCTCCGCTCGTCTGAGTATAGGGGTTCCCGCACATAAATGCGAGGCAAGGTGGGCGAACCTCCGCTGGATTGTTCACCCCCGGTATGCCGGCGCCACGAAGATGGGCGCATAGGCTCGCTCGCGCCGCTCGGAACGTGGCAAAGGTGATCACGGTCACTCCCAGCGAGACCGCAAGACCCCGCGCCCTTCCTCTTGGACGGCCAAAGATTCGATGAGTGCAAGCTGCAGGGCCTGCCGATGATCTATGTCACTTCGCTGCCTACAAAAAGCACCGATGCGGGTGATCTCGCGGGCTGGCGGTTGGCAGCGATCATCGAAGGGGATAATGTGGTGTGGTTGGGTGGAGGCAGTCTCAATGAAAACGCTCGCCGTCCTACCATTCATTGCCTACGCCGCCTTCGCTCTTGGCTGTGGCAGCAGGGGCATGCGACTGCAGGATGGTGGCAGCAACAGCCTGCCGTCCGCCGGTGGGGGTTCTGTTAGTGCCGGTGGGGCCGGAGGTATCGCGACAAGCACATCCACCGCGGGCGGCGGATCCGGCGCGGCGACTGACACCACGGCTGGGGCCATCTCCACCTCAATGCCGGCAACCACGACAGGTGGTGCGGGTTCTCGTGCGATCGGCGGCTCGGGCGGAGCTGGCGGCGTCGCGACGGGCACATTCCTTGCCGGCGGTGGCTCCGGCGGGATGGGTGGCAGCCCAGCCCAGTCTTGCATCGGAACCCGCACGCATAACTCCTGCTTTTCCGCTGAAAACTGCAGCAGCATACCTGGCTGCTACTGGGAAAAGGGATCCGTGCCCTCGTGTTCCGGGACGCCTAACGCGTGCGACACTTTCTCAACCGCGGCCTCCTGCGCTGCCCAGCCCGGCTGCACCTGGCCCGTTGACGCAGGCAGCGCGTGCAACGGAGAACCCGACCCATGTTCGAATCAGTCCACCACTGCGGCATGTGCCGCGCAGCCCGGGTGCTCTTGGTTCGCCAATGAGCGCGGCTGCATTGGAAGCGCCATTGCCTGCAACTCCTACCAGGATGAAACCTCATGTGCGGCCCAGCCCGGCTGCGCTCCGACCAAGGGAGCAGCATCGTGCACTGGAACCGCGTCAGCCGTATTGTGCTCGGGCGAGTATTCAAGCTGCGCTTCCACTCCCGGTTGCGAATGGGTGACATCCTCACCGGGGCAATGCGCCGCCGCCGCGCCATACGATTGTAGTGTCTTGGTCCTCGAGGCGGATTGTGCGAGTGAGCCGGGCTGCATTTATTCCGTGGATTCCAAGCAACCCTGCACCGGAACCCCTACCCGGTGCAGCGCGAACACCACGAGCCAAACCTGCGCGACCGCCGCCCACTGCTGGTGGGATCCGGGCCCCGGGAAATGCCTGCCATCCCCCCAGGGCTGTGCCGGCCTCACCAGCGGAAATTCGTGCTCTGCGGTGTATGGATGTTCCTGGTCCACTTCTGCCATTTGCGCGGGTGTTCGCAGCGCGTGTAGCGCCAACGCCACCCGCGCCACCTGCCTGTCGAACGATGGTTGCGCCTGGTCGCCAGGCGGCCCCGCGACCTGTTCCGGCACTGCCCCAAGCTGTGGCTTGCAGATGAACAGGTCCGCCTGCCTCGCGGTCACCGGATGCACGTGGACGATCTCGTGCACGGGGGCGGCCTCCCTCTGTACCAATGCCTACACGAAGGAAAGTTGCCCTAATGGCTGCATCTTCTCGGTAACTGAAAGCGGCACCTGCGCTGGCTACCCCACTGATTGCAGCAGGCTTTCACCCCAAGAATGTGCCGCGCAGCCTGGTTGCACCCTGTCGAAAAACTAGTCATGCCGGCGAATGAGCCCTGTCTGTGCCCCGTCGCCGGGCGCTACGGAGCCGAGCACAAGAAGGTCAGCCCGTCTGCGCCGGCGATGCACAGGCAGTGCCCACCGACCAACTCGTTCGTGCAATCGCCGGCTCGCCCCGCTCCGCAGAAACAATCACAGCTACGACTGGCGACACAAAACGCCGGAAAAGGTTCACAGGAATAGGTGGTCTGGTTTCCTACGGCACCTCCGCTGTGCGAAAGACAAAACTGATCCTGGTTGCAGAAAAAAGGCTCGGCTAGCCCCACGAAGCTGCATTGGAAAGCGCCCAAGGCATCCGGAGCGCCGTCGGATGGTTCCTCGGCATCCTGGACGTCCCCTCCACTGCCGAGAGAGCTGTCGAAGCCACTGGGCGCATCGAAGGCCGCGTCGGGTGCCGTGCTATCTGCGTTTGCCCTGTCGAATGGGCTGTCGGCGCGACCACGATCTCCGTCCGGCACGTCCTGGGCAGACGAAGCATCGGGGCCCGGTGCTGCTTCTGCTGCATCCTTGGCTACACGCGCGGAGATGCCCTTTGAATGGCAGCTTGATGCCAGCAGCGCGAACAGCGAAGACAAAAGCACGGCCAGCCTGAATGAGCTTGGCGTTCCGATCTTCTTCATCAACCACATCAAAGCCATACCAGCTCACCATTCGCGATTTGGAGCGAGTCGGTGGGGAGCACCCACGCCACATTCTACCTGACCCGGCTCGTGCCGCGTGGTGACCACGATCACCCGGTGGCAAGTCGGGTGTAACATCCGAGTCGCGATGCTCAGCCGCTTGATGGGGCTCGGGATCCTTCTCGCGCTGGCCAGTCCGGCCCGCGCGGCCGTGCTGCGCGTGAACGCCGAACCCCCACTGTCCACCGAGCGGCTGGGGGATGCGTTGCGCAGCTACGTCGATGGCGTGGAGGTGAGGCTGGCACCGCGCGGCCCGGCCACGGGGAGCACGGCCGAAGCCCCGCTGGCACCCGGGGAGATTGGCATCAACTTGCTCGCCAGCCCGGGAGCAGGAAGAGAAGCGGAGTTGCAGATGATCGACGGCGAGGAAACCATCCTCGCTCGCCTGCCAGGCGCGCTACGCCCCGAGGATCTCTACCGTGCCGCAGCTTTGAAGGTGGAAGCGCTCATGCAGCGACGCGCGCCGACCGGCTCGAACGTCCGGCCGGCCGTAAGCTTGAACGAGCCGCTCGCGTCGCCACCGCCGTCCACCGATCGCGATCGGCTTTGCCTGGAGGCTGGCCTCGCACTGATGCTGCCTTCGCAGGGGCTGGCCCGTGAAGGACTGCGCCTGGGCACCGGGGTGAAGCTCCGACGACGCTGGCGCGTCGGCCTGGCTGGCTACATCGAGCCGCCACAGTCCACCAATTCGCAGGGCATCAAGGTCTCGGCGTGGGAGTTTCCGTTGTCGATCAATATCGGTTTCGCATGGCACCAGGGCCGCTGGCAGGGCTGGCTGGATGCCTTGGCCCATGCCGCAGTACGCAGAGTGTCGGCGGAAGCCCCTGGAACCAGTTCCGGCTCCGACACGGCGCTGTCACCGCGAGCCGGCGGTGCCCTGGGATTTGACCTCGCGCTCGGGGCGAGGTTGCTCCTCGACGCCCGGGTTTCGCTCCTGGCCGCGCTCGCGGATACGCGCTACCGCATCAATGGTCAGGTAGTATGGCCCGCGGCGCGGACCCTGCTGCTTTTCGAGCTTGGGCTAGCCTACGGGGTGCCCTGATGTGGACAATTCGCGATTCCTTTGTCTTCGACCTAACCTTTGCGCCACGCCAGGCCACACTCCTTTGTGTGCACCCTGAGCTCGAAAGCCTCGGCGGGGGTTCCGAGGAGAGCCAGACCGCCGAATACGTTCGCCGCGCCCAGAACGGGGACGCGGAAGGCTATCGCCAACTCTTTCGCCTGTATGTCCGACGTGTGCACCGACTGGTCCATAGGCTCACGGGTCCCGGGTGCGACGTGGAGGACGTGGTGCAGACCATCTTCGTCGACGCGTTTCGCGCGTTGCCTGGCTTTCGCGGGGAGTCTGCCTTTTTCACCTGGCTTGCTCGTATCGCCGTGCGAACCACCCTGCGCCAGGCTCGTACCGCCCGTGCCCACACCGTGCCTTTGGTGGACTCGATGGACCTGATCGAGGCCAGGGACAGTGCGACGGCAAATTCACCGGAGAACGCGTCCGACACCCGCCGCGCGCTCGCACGCCTCAGGGACATCCTGGCGTCGCTGTCAGACAAGCGGCGTGCGGCGTTCGTCCTGCATGTCCTCGAAGGCCACAGCCTGCAGGAGGTTGCGCAAATGCTCGACGCAAGGGTCAGCGCCATCAAGGTGCGGATTCATGACGCCCGCGGAGAGATCGAGCGGCAGGCGCGCCGCGATCCCTTTTTGGCCCACTACCTACAATGGGAGCCGACACCATGAATGCCTGCAAACAGACGCAAGCACTCTTGTTCGACAACTCCGACGGTCGGATCGAATCCGACCAGCGCGCCGCGATCGACGCGCACCTGGCGGCTTGCCCCCACTGCAAGCAGGTCTTTGCCACGTGGGCCTCGGCTCTGCCACGATTGCGCGGCCTCTCCCCGGAAGATCCCTCCGCCGTCAGCCTGCGGCGCATGGAAAACGAGGTGCTCGGCCGACTGCGCGCCCAAGCTCAGCCGCACCTGTTTCGGTTCCGGTGGTTTGCCTTGGCCAGCGGCTTGGCGCTGGCCGTGCTTGTGGTCCTGTTTTCCCTACGGGCGACCGCCCCGCAGCCCTTTGCGCACATTCAAACCCTGTGGGGGCGGGTGACCTTCGCGGGTCTGGCCATGAGCAACGGCGCGACCATCGCCCCGGGTGGTGTGCTCGAGATCGCGGGCGAGGGCGAGGCCAGCTTCCTGGTCGGCCGGGCCGCGGAGGTGCGGCTCTCAGGTCCGGCGCGGGTTGCTTTCGACGGCACCAGCCAGAAACCGCGTCTTCGTCTCGACAGCGGTCGACTGGCCGTCGAGATCGCTCATCGCCGCGCCGACGAGGGGTTTGCCGTGCTGACCGCGCAGGGCCGTATCGAGGTGCGCGGCACGCGTTTCGTCGTGGCCTACGCCGAGCAAAACTCCTACGTGCACGTCGAGCAAGGCGAGGTGGCGGCCTACCGCGCCGGCGACGTCAGCCCCTCCGCGGTCAAGGCTGGCGACACCTTCTGGTTTGCCCGGGTGGGCGAGACCGCGCCGCCTGCCGCCGCCGACGAGATCCCGCCGCCCGCGGCGGAACCGCGCCCCTGCCCCCCGTTGCGTTGTAGCGAAGCTGGGACAAGGGCACGCAAGGCCATGCGCGCTGGCAATCCGGCCCGCGCCGTCGAGCTGGTAGAGCAAGCCTTGGGCGAGGTCGCGAATTGTGCGCCCGCACAGCTCCCTTCCTCGCGTGGGGAAGATCTGCCCGGCTTTCCCCATCAGCGCTGCTTGGACGAGCTCGGCTATCTGCGCGCCGAGGCTCTGCGCCAGTCCGGCCGCTTGGAAGCCGCGATCACCGCCTTCCGGTCGCTCAACCGCCCCACGGGCCATGAGCCAGAACGCGCTCTACGCGGCCGCCCAGTTGGAACGACAACTCGGACGCAGAGCAGAAGCGCGGCAGAGCTTCGAGCGCGCGTATGCCGTCTATCCCAACGGAGCGCTTGCCGAGGAGGCCCTGGCCGCGCTGCTCGACGTGGTCGAGCCGAGCAGCAGCGAAGCGCGCGCCACGGCCGAGCGCTATCTGGCCCGCTACCCGCAAGGCGCGGCGGCGGCGCGCGCGCGGCGTATGCTGGTACACGTGCCCGGTGAGCACTGATTGATGACCGACTCGTTTCGCGTGGAGCTCCTCCTCGGCTTGGCGCTCCTCGCTCCAGGTTGCATTCGCGACGTCGAGCTGGCCAGCTCGCCCGCGCTCACCTTTTGCGTGGGTGACGGCAGCGCCTGCGCCAGCCAAGGCGACTGTTGCTCCGGGACGTGCGCGGCAGGCCGATGCAGTCACGAGCTGTGCGCGGCCGAAGGCTCGGCCTGTGAGCGCCCCGAGGACTGCTGTTCCTATCTGTGCCAGCAGGACGGCAGTGGACAGCTCACCTGCGCGGCGACTGGCGGCTGCACCAGCGCCGGACTGGTCTGTGGCCGCGCCGGCGCCTGCTGTGGCCTCGCTTGCAATGGCGGGCTTTGCGGGGGCGTCCTGTGCGCCCAAGCCGGCGGTCCCTGTAGCGTAGGCAGCGACTGTTGCTCGGGCGCATGCGCGGCGGGCAAGTGCTCGCCACCGGCACCCGGCTGCCGCGCGGCGGGCGAGCTGTGCGCGGCCGAGGGCGACTGCTGCGGCGGCCAATGCGGCGCCATTTCCGAGGGTGTCACGGGTTGCTTGTTGATTGCCGGCTGCCGCGTGGCCGGCGAGACCTGCAGCAGCGCCACCGACTGTTGTTCGGGACTCTGCCCGGTTGCGCCGAACGGCGCGGCGACCTGCAAGGCGCTGCCCGGTTGCAAGGTCGTCTCCGAGCGCTGCAATGACGACAAGAGCTGCTGCTCGGGCACTTGCGCCGGGGGGCGCTGCCAGGGCGCGGGCGGCTGTTTCCACAAAGACGATCGTTGTCAGTCGAACGACGACTGCTGTTCGGGCACCTGCCGAAGCGTTCCCGAGGGCGTCCTTCGCTGCGCGGACACGCCCGGGTGCAAGGCGATCGGCGAGCCCTGCAAGCAGCCCAGCGAGTGCTGCGATGCCGCGGCCACTTGTGATGAAGGCGGGCACTGCTCGAGCCTCGGCGTGTGCCAAGCCGCCGGGCGCGCCTGCGGGTTGGCAGGCGATTGCTGCTCCGGCGTTTGCACACCCGGCACCAGCGGCCAGTTGGCGTGCCGAGACGGATGTGCCCCGGCGGGCGCCCCGTGTACCGCGACCCAGGACTGTTGCGCGGGAGCTTGTGGCGGCTTCCCCGCGCGCTGTCTGCCAGAGGTCGAGCCCCCAGCCCCTACGGAATGAGTGTCTGGCTGATGCAGCAGCCGCTCACGCAAGACTGACCTTCCGAAGGACAGGCAGTAATCTCGCCCTTCGCGCCAATCTGGCCACAAGGCGCGGAACCGCTCGGACATGTGAGGGTGGTGCAGCACCCGTTCACGCAGCTTTCGCCCTCCGGACAGCCCAAGAACCCGCCATTTTCGTCCAAGCCCTCGCCGCACGATAGGGTTCCGCTCGGACAGCCGGAACCTGGGGGCTGCGCCGTGTTGCCCGGGCAAAAGACGATGCAGGCCTCGCCGCAATCACCGCCGACCTGGTTCTGGTCGCCGTCGTGCACGATGACCTGCAGGCGGTATGTGTGCCCGGATTGGAATATCACGCCCCATCTGACCTCGGCGCTCCAGCCCTCGTTCTTGATGCCACTCGGTACCGGGTCGTTGAGGATGAAGTCCCAGTTGTTCTTGGCGGGGTCGGCGTCGGGCGTGATCGAGACCTTCGGCGGGGAGGCGGTCTTGTCGACGGTGCGGACCGCGGGTTTCCAGGTGCCGTACACGGCGTTGGGGTTGATGGGCCGTCCGCCCATCTGCCAGTCGCCCGCGCGATTCGACGGATCGTTGGTGGTGTCGGTGATGTAGAGAACGGGCCACAAGGGTCGCAACGATGGATCCAGGCCGCTCTCGTCGCCGGTCAGGATATTGGTTCCGGTCTGCGGGTCGAGGACGCTGTCGGGATTCTTGCTCATGGCAGAGACCGGATAGGCGGTGGTGCCGGCGCCCGTGCCGCCGGTCACGACCACCTGGCGGACGCCCAGGGTCATGGCGTGCTCGTCATTGTAGAGCAGGCTGACCACGCCGCCGCTCGTGCTGATCGAAGGCCTGACGGCGCGCAGCACTTCGCTCTCATTGAACTCCACGCTGGTGAGCGGGTTGCTGCTGGCATAGGGATAGCCGCAGTCGGTTACGACGACCCCGGTCACGCCAGGGGCACAGGTGACGGGCGTGCCGGCTGTGCTTCCGCCGCCACTCGCCCCGCCTGTCCCCGCGGGCCCTCTCGGGCCTCCACTGGCGCCGGCCGCTCCGGGGGGCCCCTTCGGGCCAGATGTATCGGGGATGGCCGTCCATGTCCCACCTGGATTGTCCGCGGTCAGTCCGGGAACCGTGTCGCTGGGCTGCGCGCTACCGACACTGCCAGGCGCTCCGCTGGCGCCACCGGTTGGGGTGCCGAAGCCTGGCGTGCCTCCGCCACTGCTTGGCGTACCGAGGATCGGCGCGCCGCCCCCTGCTGGTCCTGGTCCGCCCACGTCACTGCATCCGAGAATCAAGCCGGTCGCGACGCAAAAGAAGAATCTTTGGTGTGTTGTCATGAGGTTCCCTCGTCCTCTGTAGTGGGCAGGAACCCCAAAAAGGTTAGGTACGCCCTGCACTGCCAACTTCACGTCTCTTCGCAGGACGCGACGATCTCTTGGCGACGAGCGTTCGAGATCTTCACCACAGAGCACACAAGGCGGGCTTCGCCCGCAACCCAAGGCCTGAACACCGGCGTAGGCACGGACGGTCGTGGTCGTGGTCGTGGCCGTGGCCGGGACACTATTCGACTTGCCGACTTGCGACCACGGCCACGACCACGGCCACGCCAATACCCCCGGAGTTTCTATGGAGAAGATCTTCGCGGCTCGCGAAGAAACGCGATGTTAGTAGTACAGAGGAAATGAGGGTCGCACAGGAAAGAAAGAGGTTGGCTCAAGGTCTGCAACCTCTTTCCTTCCGGCTCTGTGGCCTTTTCCATCCTCCGTGATCTCTGTGGTTGGTCCGATCCGGACATGAATTTTGCGGTCAGCAGGCTGCGTTGTGCCTACTCAACCGTCCACACGCGCACGTTTTCGATAGTCCGCCGCGCCCGGTAGCCGTTCTCCGGGAGCCACTTGGCCCACGGGTAGGCTGCCCAATTCCCCTCGACGAAGAGGCGGGGCTGGCGCCGCCGGATCATGTCGCCCACTTCCGAGAGCGAGACCACGTGGAAGCGATGACGATCCTCAGGCGACAGCACACTCGCAGCGCGGAAGCCGAAATCGTTGGCAAGCTCGACCGCCAACGAGGTTCGCGTGCTGACGAAATACCCCGGCCACCACGACGCCCCTACCGGAATCCGTTGCGCGTCGATGGCTCGCGTCGCGGCCTCCACGGTTTCTATCCGC
>Ga0335069_10007714_pt1 | contig 15503 bp, 14 predicted proteins | sample Lox_Sample_11_FD_206714 | JGI IMG/M metagenome (GOLD analysis project Ga0335069, IMG submission 206714) | Soil microbial communities from Loxahatchee National Wildlife Refuge, Florida, United States - Lox_Sample_1.1 | ecosystem: Environmental > Terrestrial > Soil > Wetlands | place: USA... | reverse complement strand
TTGTCTCACCGGGCCGTGATTGGGAAAGCGTGGACGAGACCATTCGCGCAAGCGTTCCATGCATTCTGAGGTCGGCGCGGGCCGGAGAAGCCCGACGGTCACTTTGGCGCGACTGAGCGGCGCGCTGCCGCCCAAGGCTCATCTTCTGGGATATTGCCCGGCCCGATCCATTGTGCATCCAGCCGTTGGGATAAACTTTGGTTCAGAGGCCGCGGCGAACAAAGGACCTCCACCTATTGGAGGCCTTGTTTCATCGCTTCGCGATTCGTGTCGGGCGGAGACCCTGATCATCGACCCGAAGGCGGGGACGAGAAGCGAGGATCAGGACTATGACCACAGACGCACCGCGTGTTCGCGGCTCTCGCCTGCAATGGGACGCGCCGAGGGGACCTTCGGGCCATTCGAACCGCGAGCCGATACGTCTCGATGTAGATGACCGTATGACCCGGCTACGGAAAACATTATCCCATGTCCTTCAAAAAAATCTTCGCCGTGGCGCTCATGAAGCTTGTTGATCAGGCTTTCGCATCGCTGAAAGTACGGAATTGTTTCAGCGAGAGCCGCATCGAGTTGCCGGCCATAACTTCCGCCTTTGAAAGAGCGACGCAATACCGGCGAGGCCTTCCTCCACGCACGTGACCCAGCCGACGACACCGCGCTCTCACACGCGATCGAATCCTGTCCATTCAAACAGTCAACCCGATCGTGTGAGTTTCAACTTTCACGGATATCCATGGAATATCTCCGAGACCTCGGATCTTTGAGCGTCGATGCATTTTCGAGGGTGAGTGCAACCACGGGCGCGAATCTACACAAGCGACCTTCGGAAGCGGAGAATCCGACCGCCGGCGCGCCGGCCGTTGACCCGACCTCAACCGCACGTCGGCCTGGCGCCCTCGAAGCCACCCTCGCGCACCGCGGCCGGCGGTCCACGTCGACCGCTATGATCGTCGCCGGCGCCCGGGTGACGCTCGAACTTTCGGACGCGGCCGACCTCACCTTCCTCGGCTGGACCGATCATTCCGAAGGCAGCGCCTTCTCCGGAGTCGATCACGAAGTCCTGATCCCGGAAGAGTGCGCGACCATCCTCAAGGTCGATCGCTTGATCGATCCCGCTTCCCTCACCTGCGACATCGGCATCGCCGGGCTGGGGTCGACGCAGAAGAGGGCAACCTGCGGGTGCGGGTTGCAAGGGTCGCCAGACTCGAGTTTGGACTCGGATTGTAAGTCCTTGATTTGACTTGTGCAGTCTTGGACCGACTATTCCAAACTCAACATAGATTTATCTATGTATAACAGTTGCTTAGGTAATTTTCTGGCCTGACTACGGATCAGAACCTGACGAGCCTGGATCTCACTGCTCAAATTCAGGCGACAGCAACGGACTTTGTGCCTGTTCGCGACATTTGCGGTTTCAAGCTCTTAGGGCTTGCTTAGACTTCCGTTTGTAATGTTGGTGCATCTTCGAGTCTGAAAGTCCTAAGAACCCCAGGTTTTTCAACTCACTACGGATCAGAAGGTTAGGAGTTCGAATCTCTTCGGGCGCGCCATCTCTTCCAACGTTGAGCCCTAAGAATATACGCGACGATTGCTGATCCCCATTTGGCGGATTTGGCGGGAAGCGGCATCTCGGGTTAGATGTGGCCCATGGGGTACGGGGTCTTTGTCCATCGTTCAGACTCGATCTACGACGACAGTCCTGCCGAACGATATCAGTTTCCTCGGCAGTATCTCGGCCGCGTCCAATCCTGCACCGGCGACTGGATCGTTTACTATGAGCCCCGGAAAGTTCCCCAGACGCGCGGCTACTTCGCCGTAGCAAAAGTCGAACGCGTCATCTCGGATCCTAAGGCAGACGGGATGTATCTCGCCGTCATTGAACCGGGAAGCTACCTCGATTTCGTCAAACCTGTTCCGTTCAACAGCATCGACGGCGTTGTGGAACAAGGTGTGTTGAACGAGCAGGGAAGGATTTCCGGCCGCGCGCAGTCGGCCGTTCGGCCGATTTCATCTGCCGATTTTAGTCGCATCGTCAACCTTGGCCTCGTAGAAGATGGAGCCTTGCTGCCGCGTGTCGGCGATCCGCCGCAGGGTCTTGGCGAAGGGCAAGTGCCATTCACTTTCGAACAAACTCGAGACCGAAAGAACTTCACGATTTCAAGGATAGTGCGAGACCGCGTGTTCCGAGCAGTCGTGCTGCGGGCCTATTCGGAGACTTGCGCCATCAGCGGGCTGAAACTGATCAATGGAAGAGGTCGCGCGGAAGTTGCTGCGGCTCACATCAGGCCTGTTGAAGAGAATGGCCCCGATATCATCAACAACGGAATCGCCCTTTCAGGCACCGTGCATTGGATGTTCGATCGAGGCATGCTCAGCTTGGCCGACGATCTGCGAGTATTAATCTCTCGGAAGGTAAATGACGCCGAGGGAGTTCGAGCCCTAGTTAATAAGAGCGGATATGCCGTGTCTCCTCGGAACCCGGTGGAACGCCCGCACCCGGCATTCTTGAAGTGGCATCGCGACTATCACCACTTCAGCGAGGCATGATACGACTGATCTGTGGCTGGACTGAACAGTAAGAACAAGAGCGCGTAGCTGGACCTGTGGATCGAAAGCGGAGTCAGATTCCGCTGCACATTTCGGCCCCCAGTTTCCGATGAGGCGCTCGCCCTCTCACCCGCTCACGGATTCTTCTGGTAATCGATCAGCTGCTGCAGCAGCGAATCCCCCGTTGCCGACGTCATGTCGAGCAGCTTCCAGCATTGCCCGTCGCCGCCGCGCGCGAATTCCAGGATCGCGCTCTCGGGCTCGGGCTTCTCGCCTTCGAGGGCGAAGGTGAAGGCGAAGCGGACCTTGACGTCCGTGATTCCGTCCGCGGAGGCATCCTTCGCGAGGGTGATGGTGATCGGTTCCGCGACGGCGCCGTCCTGGGCGCCGGTCCAGGTGTCGGTTTCGATCGCGCAGACGCCGTCCTTCTCGCAGGCGAAATTCTTCGCCAGCCGGTCGCCCAGGCGCGGATCGAGGAGCCCCTCGCTCTTCGCGGGATCGCCGACCGCAAATTCATAATGGTGGAGATAGAGATCCTTGGCCGCCTGCAGCGCGTCCGAGCCGAGGCAGTGCTCGGATGGCGGCAAGGGCTTGTCGCTCGTGATGGTGACTTGCGTCTGCTGCGCTTCCGCAGCCGAAGAGAGGGCGGCCATGGCGGCCGCGGCCATCAACGCTCCCCTGCTGATGCGTTTAGCCCGAACGTTCCAACGATTGAATCTGCCCATGGTCCAAGCCTGCGGTTGATGGTTCCCGACAATACCAGGGCAGTCGGCCTGATCGAGGTTGAGGTTCGTGCGCGAAGTCACATCCTCGCGAAAATTCCCGACCTTCTCCCGCGCCACCAGCCTCAGGGCTGCTCCACCAGCATCGCCAGATACCCGCCATAGGCGCTCTTCCCCAAATTCTCGGCCAACCGCTTGAGCTGCCGGCGGTCGATGAATCCCAGGCGGAAGGCAACCTCCTCGGGGCAGGCGATCTTCATGCCTTGCCGCGTCTCCAGGGTGCGCACGAAGTTGCCGGCGTCGATCAGGCTGTCGGGCGTGCCGGTGTCGAGCCAGGCATAGCCACGGCCGAGCAGTTCGACGTTCAACTGGCCGCGCTCGAGATAGGCGCGGTTGACGTCGGTGATCTCCAGCTCGCCGCGCGCCGACGGCTTCAGCTTGGCGGCGATCTCGACGACCGCAGGATCGTAGAAGTAGAGGCCGGTCACCGCCCATTGCGACTTCGGCTGCTTCGGCTTCTCCTCGATCGAGACCGCGCGCATCTCTTTGTCGAACTCGACCACGCCGTAGCGTTCCGGATCGGTGACGTGATAGCCGAACACCGTGGCGCCCTGCTTGCGGGCGGCGGCGTTGGCCAGCAGCTCGGGCAAGCCGTGGCCGTAGAAGATGTTGTCGCCGAGCACCAGGCAGGATTGGTCGCCGCCGACGAAGTCGGCGCCGATGATGAAGGCCTGCGCCAGTCCCTCCGGCCGCGGCTGCGGCGCGTATTTGAGCGCGATGCCCCATTGCGACCCGTCGCCGAGCAGGCGCTGGAACAGCGGCAAATCGTGCGGCGTCGAGATCACCAGGATGTCGCGGATCCCCGCCAGCATCAATGTGGTCAGGGGGTAATAGATCATCGGCTTGTCGTAGACCGGCAGCATCTGCTTCGACGCGACCAGCGTGATCGGGTGCAGGCGCGTGCCGCTGCCCCCCGCCAGGATGATCCCCTTCATCGACGCTCCCCCATGGACGACTTCCCCCTAAGTCCTTTCGGCCGCTCTGGTTTTACGGCAGGCCGGGCGTCCTGGGAATAGGCCCATCCCGTCGCACCCGCCGGAACCTCCCGCATGGCAGGCCATGACTTTGATCACACTCGACCCTGGTAAATCGCGCCGAACGGGCGCTTCATCTTGCCAAGGCAGGCGGTTCGGGTCCAAACCCGTCTTCTGTCTTGGGGCTACCGCCATGGATCGGGGATCGACGCTCAGGAACCTGCTCGCGCTCGCTTGCGCCGCCGCGGTCGCCTGCCCCCTGGTTTGCGTGAGGCCTGCCGGTGCCGATAACGGCACGGATGCCGGGACGCCGGGTCCGCGCGTTGCGCTGGTCATCGGCAATTCCAATTACGGCGGCGATCTCGGCGTGCTGCCCAATCCGGTCAACGATGCCCGGCTGCTGGCGAAGAGCCTGAAGGCGATCGGCTTCACGGTGATCGAGGTCGAGGACGCCGACCAGAACGCGATGAAGCGGGCGATCGCCGATTTCGGCGACAAGGTCGCCGATGCCGGCACCGATGCGACCGGCCTCTTCTTCTATGCCGGCCACGGGCTGCAGGTCGCCGGCCAGAATTATCTCATTCCTATCCACGCCCAGATCAGCCGCGAGCGCGACGTCGACATCGAGGCGGTCTCGATGGACACGGTGCTGCGGCAGATGGCCTTCGCCGACAGCAAGGTCAACATCGTCATTCTCGACGCCTGCCGCAACAATCCGCTCTCCCGCGGCTTCCGTTCGGCGACCCAGGGTCTGGCCGAGATCACGGTGAAGCCGCAGGGGAGCTTCATCAGCTACTCGACCGCGCCGGGCGACGTGGCGGTGGACGGCAACGGCAAGAACAGCCCGTACTCGGCGGCCCTGGCGACGGCGATCGCGAAGCCGGGCCTCGACATCAACGACGTGTTTCGCGCGGTCCGCGCCGATGTGATGTCCGCGACTCACGGCAAGCAGGTGCCTTGGGATTCCTCGTCGCTGACGGCGCCCTATTACTTCGTCAGCGCGGAGCCGGTGGCGGCGCCAGCGGCGACCGCGGCGGCGACCACGGCAGCGGTCGATCCGAAGACCATCGAGCTCACGTTCTGGGCGGCGATCAAGGACAGCCAGTCCCCGGACGACTTCCAGGCCTATCTCGACAAGTACCCCGACGGCGATTTCGCCGGCCTTGCCAAGTTGCGGGTCAAGCAGTTCGGCGCCAAACCGTCTGCGCCGGCACCGGTAGCCGCGCAACCTCCGGCCGCCCCGGGCGCGGTGTCGCCCGACCTCGCCGACGATATCGAGCTGACCTATTGGAACTCGGTGAAGGACAGCACTGCGAAGGAGGACTTCGCCGCCTACCTGAAGAAATACCCGAAGGGGCACTTCGCCGATCTCGCCCAGGCGCGCCTCGCGAGCCTGGAGACGCCGCCGGCACCGGTCGAAGCGGCCGCTGCTGCGCCGACGCAGCCCACGCCGCCGGTGGTCCCCCTGTCCGTCCCCCTGTCCGTCCCCCTGTCCGTCCAGGCGATGGACCAGACCTTCGTGGCGCGGCAACTCGCCAATCTGCGTGCGGCGCCCAGCACCGATGCGAAGATCATCGCCCGCTTCAAGGAGGATGATGCCGTCGCCGTCACCGGCAAGGTCGAGGGCAAGGACTGGTACCGGGTGAAGGCTGAAGCGGGGGAGGGCTATGTCAGCGCAAGCCTGATCCAGCCCTCAAGCCCGGAGGAGATCGCCGATTGGCAGACGGCGAAGAAGGCCGGCACCGTGGCAGCCCTCCAGGATTTCATGAGCAAGCATCCGCAAGGCGCCTTCGGCGCCAAGGCGAAGACCTTGCTGGCGAGCCTACAAACGCCGAAGCCCAAGCCCACGCCCACGCCGGCGCCCAATCCACCGCAACCGACGACGCAGGTTGCGACCGACACGCCGCCGCAGGCCGCGCAGACTGCGGCCGTGGCGCCCTCGGGCTCGGCAATGCGCGTCGGCGACACCTACGACGTCCAGGGCCAGGGCGTGGTCGGAATCCACGGCGGCTGGTGGGGCAACACGCGCGTGACCTTGGTGATCGAGAGCGCCGATGGCGACGGCCGTTTCACCGGCAAGCTCACCGGCAACGGCGAGATGAATTTCTGGGAAGAGTGCGACATCGAGATCGACGGCGACGATCTGACGCTGCGCGGGACGTCGAGCAGCGTCGACAACAAGCCCGACGTTCTCAGGCTGCACCGGGTCGGACCCGACCACTATGAGGGACGCGCGCAGTCCGGCGCCATGAGCGGCACCGCCAGCATCACCCTGACCAGCCGGGGCTAGAGCCTCGGACTGTCAAATAGGAGCGCGCTGCGACGGCGATTTTCCGCGAGGACTAGGAAGGGGCCGCAGGCCGTAGCGGGGCTACGGACAAGGCACCTGACGACGGCCCTCGCGGAAAAGCGCCGTCGCCCGAAGGGTTCGCCATCAGCGGCCCGCCGCGGCGTCAGCGGGCTCGCCCGTAGTGCCGCTACGCGCTTCGCCCGCTTCCTGGCGGACGGACTCGCTGCTGGCGAACAGCGCGCTTCTATTTGACAGTCCGAGGCTCTAGCGCGCGAGCAGCCGTTCGACGCAGGTCCTGACGCTGTCTTCCCAGGGCGGCAGTGTAACGCCGTGGGCGCAGCGGAGCTTCTCTCCCGAGAGCAGCGAATTCGCCGGCCGTCGTGCCGGCGTCGGATAGTCGGCCGTCGCGATCCGCTCGACGGCGACGCGCGGGCGGCCGAGCCGGGCGCTGGTTTCGAAGATGCGTTCGGCGAAATCCGCCCAGGTCGCGGCACCGCCCGCCGGCAGATGAAAGAGGCCGCGCAGCGCCGGGGATTCGTCGCCGATCAAGTTGCGGCCGACGGCGAGAATCGCGTCTGCGAGATCGAGCGCCGAGGTCGGACTGCCGTGCTGGTCCGCGACCACCCGCATCCGGTCCTTTCCCTCCGAGCGCTGCAGCATGGTCTTCAGGAAGTTGGCGCCGAACGGGCTGTAGATCCAGGCGACGCGGAGGATGGCGCAATCCTCCGTCGCGGCCGCGACCATGCGCTCGCCGAGCAGCTTCGACGCGCCATAGACGCCGAGCGGTGCCGTCGCGTCGCTCTCCTCGTAAGGACCGGTCTTGCGCCCGTCGAAGACATAGTCGGTGGAGAGATGGATCAGCGGCGCGCCGAGCGCTCGCGCCGCCGCCGCCACCGCGCCGGCGCCGACGCCATTGATGGCGGAGGCGAGGTCGGGCTCCGACTCGGCCTTGTCGACCGCCGTGTAGGCGGCGGCGGAGACGACGAGATCGGGTGCCGCGTTGCGCAAGGCCGCAAACACGGTCGGCGGTGCCGCGAGGTCGAGCTCGGGACGTCCGAGAGCGATGATCTCATGACCGAGAGCCGGCGCACGCTCCGCGAGGGCCGACGCGACCTGTCCATGGCGCCCGGTCACGGCGACGCGCATCGCCGGTCAGGCCTCTTGCTTCGAGGTTTGCTGCGGCAGGACGCCGAGGCGGGCGCCCTGATAGACCTTGTCGCGCAGCGGCCGCCACCACGCCTCGTTGGCGAGATACCAGCGCACGGTCTTCTCCGATCCGGTCTCGAAGGATTCCTGCGCGCGCCAGCCGAGCTCGGTCTCGATCTTTCCGGCGTCGATGGCGTAGCGATGATCGTGCCCCGGCCGGTCGGTGACGAACTGGATCAGCTCGCGGTGGGACTTCCTGGCCGGCGCGAGGCGGTCCATCAGGTCGCAGAGCCGTTGCACCACCTGCAGGTTGGTGCGCTCGTTGCGGCCGCCGATATTGTACTTCTCGCCGATCCGCCCCTTCTGCAGGACCATGAGCAGCGCCCGCGCGTGGTCGTCCACGTAAAGCCAGTCGCGGATGTTGGAGCCGTCGCCGTAGATCGGCAGCGGCTTGCCTTCGCGGGCGTTCAGGATCACGAGCGGGATCAGCTTCTCCGGAAACTGGCAGGGCCCGTAATTGTTCGAGCAGTTGCTGATGACGCAGGGCAGGCCGTAGGTCCGGGTCCAGGCGCGGACCAGGTGATCGGACGCGGCCTTGCTGGCAGAGTAGGGCGAGGAGGGATCATAGGGCGTCTCCTCCTGGAACAGTCCGTCGGGCCCGAGCGAGCCATAGACCTCGTCGGTCGAGACGTGCAGCAGGCGGAACGCATCCCGCTTCGCCGCCGGCAGGCCGTCGAGATGCGCGCGCACCGCTTCGAGCAGCGACGCCGTCCCCATGATGTTGGTGTCGAGGAACACGCTGGACCCGGTGATCGAACGGTCCACGTGGCTTTCCGCCGCCAGGTGCACGACCGCGTCGGGCCGGTGCTTCGCGAGGATCGCGGCCATGGCGGCGCCGTCGCGGATGTCGGCCTTCTCGAAGGCGTAGAGCGGCGAATTATGGATCGCGGCGAGCGAGGCCGGGTTCGCGGCATAGGTCAGCGCATCGACGTTGACGACCGCATGGCCCATCTCGGAGACGAGGTAGCGGCAGAGCGCCGAGCCGATGAACCCCGCACCGCCGGTCACCAGGATCTTGGCTTTTTCGGTCTCGGACATCGGGGTCTTCACGGGAAGAGATCGGTTGCGGTCCGGAGCGTCGGCAGCACGCGGTCCTTGTCGGAGAGCTGCACCTCGGATGCGACGCGCGGCCAGGCAATGCCGAGCTCCGGATCGTTCCACAGGATGCCGCGATCGGCGTTGGGCGCATAGCGGCTGGTGACTTTGTAGAACACGACAGTGTCGGGCACGAGGGTCATGAAGCCGTGGGCGAAGCCGACCGGCACGAAGAGCTGCTGCCCGGTCCCGGCCCGGAGTTCAACCGCCATGTAGCGCCCGAAGGTCGGTGAGGCGCGGCGGATGTCGACGGTCACGTCGAAGACGGCGCCGGTGAGAACCGTCACCAGTTTCCCCTGGCCGAAGGGCGGCATCTGGAAGTGGAGGCCCCGCACGGTGCCGGGATGGACCGAGAGCGACGCGTTATCCTGGACGAAGTCGATGCCGGCGAGGAGCGCCCCTGGGGCGGCGAGGTCGTCGGCGTAGATTTCGTTGAACCAGCCCCTGGCATCGGCAAATCGCTTGGACTGGATCAGCTTCACTTCGGGAAAGGCGAGGCCGCTCCCGGAACGGGGGCCGGTTTCTGGATTGTCGGAACGCAAAGCGGGGCTCTCTCCCTGGGATCGGCTCGGACGTCAGTATTGTCGCCGACATCGGTAAGCGGGTCGACCCCTGGTGACAAGCACTAATGTTGCGCCGACTCGCCGCCTCAGCCGGCGGGCAGCGACTTGATCGCCTCCGCGATCTGCTTGCTCAAGTCCGCCAGGGCCTCGCTCATGGCGGCGACGGTCGCGTCATAGGGCGTGCCGTTCTTGCCGCCGGTCCCGGCCACCACCGGCTTCACGATGGTGGAGCGCCGCTGCATCGCGGTCTTGCCGCTCTGCATGTCGCCGATGCTCCAGAACGCGGTCAGCGTCACGTTGCCGTCGGCGCCCCGCTCGAACTGGAGGACATCGACCGTGATCTGGTCGGTGATCGCGCTGCCGTCGGACCAGGGATAGATCGAGACCCGCTCGGTCGCCAGCAGGCCGGCGAGATTGTCGGCCATCACCCGGACGATGTTGTCGCCGATCCGGCCGCCCCACTGGTCGAACTCGCCGAGCTCCAGCCGGTTGCCCTGGCTGCGGGTCACGATCTCCGGCCGGTCGAGGTATTGCGGGATGATCACCGGGCCGACGCCGATCGCGGGGCCGTCCGGCGCCGGCTGCGACGCGCTCGCCGTCAGCGCCGAGAGCACGTAGAAGCGCGCCGGCTTGCTGGTGGCGCAGCCCGTCGCGAGCAGTGTCGCCAGGAGGAAGACGGCGGCGATCGGTTTGGATATTCGGCTCATGATGCGGTACTCCCCGTATTTTTCGGTGTCACTGCTTCCCGGTCAGGAGCGCGTTCGGATTGCGCTGCAGATAGTCGGCGAGCGAACGGATGGCGCCGAGCATCGCCCGCGCGTCGCGCAAGGTGTCGCTGATCTGGGTCAGCAGCGCGGGATTCTTCCCGTATTCCCGCTCCATCCGGCCGGTGATGGCGTCGAGCTGGGTCATCACGTCGTTGGCGTTCTGCAGCGTCGTCCGCAGGTCCTTGGCGACCGGCGCCGCCTCGCCGCGCAGATCCTGCGCCAGCGCACTGTAGTGCAGCATCGTGTCGTTGAAGGTCTGCAGCGGCTCGCCTGGCTGCAGTTGCAGGCGGGCGTTCGCCGATGCGACCAGGACATCGAGCTTCTCGCTGGCGGCACGCACCTCGTCCAGGATCGGACCGGCGGCGCCGTTCACCCGTGTCGCCAGCTGGCCCATGGACGTCAGCGTGCCGCGCAGATCGTTGATCGCGCCATTGGCGTTCTCGACGATCTGGTCGAGCGGCATGGCGCTCAGCTTGTTCAGCACCGTCGCCACGTCCGCCTGCAGCGATTCCATGGTGGATGGAATCGTCGGCAGCTCGGGCAGCTTGCTGCCGCCGACCAGGCGGATCGGCGTTTCGGGGTGGAAGTCGAACTCGATGCTGGCCTGGCCGGTGACCAGCGACTGGACCACGAGCTGGGCCCGGAGGCCGCGCTCGACCAGGAGCTGGAGATTGTGCACGCTGCGCTGGCCGTTGGTGATCTCGATCTTGTCGGGCTCGATCTCGATCTCGACCGGGATCTCCATGTGCTGCTTGACGGTGTCGTATTGGATGGTGATCGCCGTCACCGTGCCGATCTGGACGCCGCGGAAATTGACCGGCGCGCCGACCGCGAGGCCGCCCAGCGAGCCTTCGAAATAGAGCACGCCCTTCGTCGTCGTCACGAAGAACTTGCCGCCGGCGAAGGCCAGGAGGCCGACCATTGCGAGGATGATGCCGCCCATCACGAAGGCGCCGATCAGCTTGGGATTGGTCCGCTTCGCCATCTTGGCTTTTCCTTTGGTTCTGGCGTCACGCCGCCGCGTGGGCGAGCTCGCCGCGCATCAGGAAGTTCCGCACTTTTTCCTCGGGACAATGGTCGCGCAGATACTTCGGATCGCCCTGGGCGATCATGGTCTTGGTATCGACGTCGAGGAACACCGAGTTGTTGCCGATGGTAAAGATGCTCGCCAGCTCGTGGGTCACGACGACGATCGTCGCGCCGAGGCTGTCGCGCAGCTCCAGGATGAGATCGTCCAGCATCCGCGAGCTCAGGGGATCGAGGCCGGCCGAGGGCTCGTCGAAGAACAGGATCTCCGGGTCGAGCGCCATGGCGCGGGCGAGGCCGGCGCGCTTGCGCATGCCGCCGCTGATCTCGGAAGGGTAGAAGTCCTCGAAGCCGGCGAGCCCGACCAGGGCCAGCTTCAGCGAGCAGACCCGTCGGATCTCGTCGGGCTTGAGATCCGAATACTCGCCGAGCGGCAGGGCGACGTTCTCGGCCAGCGTCATCGAGCTCCAGAGCGCGCCGCTCTGATAGAGGATGCCGAACTTGCGCATGATGCGCTGCTGCTCCTGCGGGTCCGATGCCCAGAGGTCGGTGCCGTCGAACAGGACCTGGCCGCGGGCCGGCGATTTCAGGCCGACCAGGTGCTTCAAGAGGGTGCTCTTGCCGCAGCCGCTGCCGCCCATGATGATGAAGATGTCGCCGCGGTTGATGTCGAAGGTGAGGTCGCGCTGGATCACGAACTCGCCATAGGCCATGTCCAGGTCGCGGACCGTGATGTGGGGCTCGGGCGCTCGGGTCTCGCCGGACATCGGTTCAGATCCCCAGTGCGTTGGTGAGGACGGCGAAGATGCCGTCGGTCACGATGATGAAGACGATGCCCGTCACCACGGCGGAGGTCGCGGCCTGGCCGACCGCGGAGGCGCTGCGGCCGCATTGCATGCCGCGCAGGCACCCAGAGACCGCGATCAGCACGCCGAACACCACGCTCTTGCCGATGCCGATCCCGAAATCCATGAGGCTGACGCCGTGCAGCGTCTCGTTCACGTATTGCACCACCGAGATGTGCAGCAGGCCGACGCCGATGAGGCCGCCGCCGAGCAGGCCGAGCAGGTCGGCGAAGACGCAGAGCAGCGGCATCATCAGGATGAGCGCGATCATCCGGGGCAGCACCAGGAACTCCATCGGCGAGAGGCCGAAGGTGGAGAGCGCGTCGATCTCCTCGTTGACCTGCATGGTGCCGAGCTGGGCGGCGAAGGCCGCGCCGGTTCGGCCCGACATGATGATGGCGGTCATCAGCGCGCCCATCTCGCGGGCGGTGGCGATGCCGACCAGGTCGGCGACGTAGATCTGGGCGCCGAACTGCAGCAGCTGAACCGCGCCGACGAAGGCGAGGATGAGGCCGACCAGGAAGGAGATCAGTGCCGTGATCGGCAGGGCGGCGGCGCCGCACTCGAACAGGATGTCCACGAGGTCGGAGCGGCGGTAGCGCGCCCGACCGATCAGCAACAGGCCCAGCGATTGCAGCGACTGGCCGAGGAAGTCCAGCATGTCGCCGGAGGAGCGCCAGAGATGCTGCGTTTCCTTGCCGACCAGGGAGAGGAAGTCGGGCCGGCTCTCGCCGCGCCGCGCGCCGGGGCGCTCGGGCACCGCGGCGGCGAGGCGCAACAGGCGCACCGCGCCGGCCGGAAGGTTGCCTTCGTCGAAGGCCATGCCGCCGGACTTGCAGAGCTCAGGAATGCCTTGCAGGAAGACCAGGAGGCCGCTGTCCCACTGGCCGAGCGCCGCGCCATCGATCGTGAGTACCCGGGCACTGCCCGCGGCGGCGAGCCGCTGGCGGAACTCGGTCACGGTCGGCGTGCCCTGGACCAGCACCCAGTCGCCGCTGAGTGTGAGAGTCAGCGTCTCGGGATTGGTCCGCGCCAGGGCGAAGGCGGCGGCGCGGCCGCCCTGCTCGATCGTGCGCATCCCGATCTGACCGGTTGCCGGCCCTGCCATGTTCCCGTCCCCTCTCACGCTGCGTGTCGCAGCGGATGCGTCAATCGTTCTTCTCAGTCCGGCCCTTCCTCAATCAGCGAGGGGGAGTTGGCTCCCCACGTTCTCCTTCACGACGATGCCCAGCGCGTTCGCCTCCTGCTTGAAGCGCGGCGAGGCCGTGCCGGTGATCCAGAGCTCGGCACCGCCGCTGCCGGGCTTCAGCCGCAGCGCCTTGGCGAGCTGCTGCGCGGCCCCGGCCGCCCGCTGGTCCCAGATGGCATAGTCGATCGGCAGCAGGGCGACGGCCTTGCCCGATTTTTCGCGCGCCAGCACCACGCGGTTGAAGCGTTCCAGCCGCACGATCGGCGCCACCTTCTCGTCATAGGCGTTCAGCAGCTCCGCCATCTGCTGGTAGCTGACAGCGGAGACCTCGTCCGGTGCGTTCATCGCCGCCTGCAGCATGTTCTCGCGGCCCTTGGTGTTCTGCATCGCCGCCAGGGCGAAGATCAGGATGGTCTTGGCGCGCGGCGAATACTGCTTCTGCCCCATGAAATTGTCGGCGGTGGCCTGGGGGGTGCCCATCTTCTTCAAGGCGTCCTTGTCGCGCAGCGACAGTTCGGCCGGCGGCTCGGCGGCGACGATGTCGATCGCCTGGGAGATGTTGCGGGCGTAGGAGAGGACCTGCACCACCGTCGAGCCGCTCAGCATGGTGGCGCCGCTGACGGTCAGGCTGCCCGCCGCGGCCGCCCAGGAGACGCTGTTCAGCTGATCCTGCAGCACGGTGTTGCTGGAATAGGGATCGACTCCGAGCTGCTTGCAGTATTCCCGCTTGTAGGACGACATCTGCAAGAGCTGCGCCGCCGAGGAATCCTCATAGGCGGTCTTTTCGTCGTTGGCGCTGGTCGAGATCGCCGCGCCGGCGCGGTCGAACAGGCTGAAGATCGCGCCCGGCACCGCCTTCACCGTCGCCACCGGCGAGGTCACCAGGTTGACCGCGCCGCGCACCGGGCTCAGCGCCGCCTGGCCCAGCGCCTTGGCATAGGCCTCGGTCAACGTGATCCCGTGCAGGGCATCGATCGCGGCGATCTCGCGGATCAGGCGGCGAAGCATGGTGTTGCTGGGCGCCTGGAAGGTGCCGTACTCGGACTGCACCACGAAATTGTTCATATAGCCGAAGGTCTGGACCGCGGAGACCACTTGGAAGTGCGGTCCCGACAGCATGTTCGCCGGCAGGATCGCGGCCGCCTGGCGCGGTGCGAAGGTTTCGAGCGGGCTCGAGTCGGCGGTCGCCGGTCCGGCCCCGGCAAGCAGCAGCAGCGCCGCTGCCATCCATGGCGTGATACGGCGCGATGCACGCAATGAACCCTTCGGCAAACGCGCCATGGTCCCCTCCAACCCGCTGTCCGGCCGCCATCCTCATCTGATATCAGTCCTTTAGGCTTTGATCCATCTCAAGGTAAATAGGGCAAGTTTACGAACGTTTTCCAGCGCCGGGGGCTTTAGGGCGTCAGCGTGCCGAGATAAGCGACGATGTCGTCGATTTCCTCGCGCGAGAGGGTGAGGTTCGGCATCGGCGGATGCGGCGCCGCGAGCCAGGCCTTCAGCCAGGAAGCGTCCCCGGCATGGCGCGTCGCGATCGCCTGGAAGGTCGGCGCCGCGTCGTTGCCGTTGCCGGTATCGCCGACCACGTGGCAGGACGTGCACCAGTGCTCGGCCAGGAACTCGCCGGCCTTCGGGTCGGCGGCGTTGGCGGCGCCGCTTCCGGCCATCATCATCAGCAGCAGAGCGGGAGCGACGATGCGTCGTCGTCGAGGCTGGCGAATCTTCCTGGAGCTCTTCAGGCCCATGACGCTGTCTCCCATGCGCGCCGATCATCAACGCGATGAGACGTCCATGCGCCGTCGGCAGCATTGACATCGATCAAAGTCAGGTCAGGCAATGCGGCCGGGGCGTTGCTTATTCGTAGCAGCCCTGCGCCGACGTCCGCAGGGTGGCGAACTGGCGAGGGTCGTGGCCGAACCAGACCGCCGCGCCGGCGCTGATGGCGCGGATGCGCGCGATTGTCCCGAGGTATCCGCTGCGATCTTCCATCCAGCCCGGCAGCACCGGATCGGTCGCGAAATTCTCGGCGCAGTAGAGCGCATCGGAGACGAGGATGATCCGCCCGCTCTCGGGCAGGTCGAGGCGCAAGCCCAGCATGCCGAAGGCATGTCCAGGGCCGAAATTCAGCAGGCGGATGCCGCCGTGTATGTCGCGGTCGCCCTCAGCGGCTCCGACTGCCTGCCAATGAAGGTCGACCTTCGTCCACGAGTCGATATCGC
>Ga0335069_10007713_pt1 | contig 15504 bp, 14 predicted proteins | sample Lox_Sample_11_FD_206714 | JGI IMG/M metagenome (GOLD analysis project Ga0335069, IMG submission 206714) | Soil microbial communities from Loxahatchee National Wildlife Refuge, Florida, United States - Lox_Sample_1.1 | ecosystem: Environmental > Terrestrial > Soil > Wetlands | place: USA... | reverse complement strand
CCCCGCGGGGGCGACCAACTCAGGCGGCTTCCGGTGCCGGCCGGTGATCGGCCGGCCGCTCTCCCCGCTTGCGATCACCTTCTTGGACCGCTCTTTCGCCAACGCCAATATTGCCCGCTGGGCAGATTCCCAGGAAAATCTGCTTATGCGATCCAGGAGATCCCTACCGAACCCGTTACCCCTTTGCTTCCCAAGCACAGCGTTGCGCAGGAAAGACAAGTGACCGTTATTATTGGTCACATTGGCAACATTCTCGGCCAGCCCAAGCGCCCCGATCATATGGGCACTTAGTGCTAGGCTCGACGGAATCAGGACGGTGGCGCCTGTCGCGATATCTCTCGTGACACCACTCCCGTTACCGCGGATTATCCCCGCCAGTACATAAGGATTCCTGTCTGACAGCGTAAGGTCGAGTTCGCGAAGCGCCGCCTTGGCCGAGGGCAGGCTGGGTACGTCTTTCATCCTTTGTTCCCAGGTGCCCAGATCTTGCTGCCAGCGCGCGATGTACTGTTCGCACGTCGTCGACTCGATTCGCCGCGAACACGCCATCGCAGTCTCTACTGAATTTACTATCCTTTTCCGCAGGTACCGGTCGGCGACGTTTTCGGTGCGGGCGAGCACCCCTTCCAGAAAGCCCATTCTGGAGTGCAGGAATAGCTTCCAGTAATCGCTGGTAGCGCGTTCCGCGCCGATTCCGTAATGCAGTAGACTGTACAAGCCCTCGGCCATGACGTCACCGAACTCCTGCACTGCGGCGCGCTGCGGATCGGCGAATGGGTCATACCAGAGCTGGGTTGCGTCCCGGCCGGACCAGCCAAGCCGCCGCGCCGCCGCGTCGTGATAGAAGAAAAACCAGTCCTCGTTGTAAATTTCCGGGAAGAACGCCACAGGCTCGGCAGAATGTACCGCTAGAACCGAACCGCTGATGAAGACATCCTGATATGCTCCGGTTTCCCGGTGGCCGTGGCAGACGACGGAGTTATCCGGGAAATCGACGGCACGCATGCCAACTGTTCGGTAAGGACCGAGCATCGAGGCGGTTTCGCGCAGGTCGGACGAGTCCAGGTCCCTTATGTCATCGTCCATGAAGAATATCCGCTCCCAGCCCAGCATCCGGGCCAGCAGCAAGCCAAGATTTCGTTTGATACTCAAGTCACCGTTAGGATTGGCGCATACGTCGGGAAGATCCAGGACGGTCAGCTTGGAGGTGATGAAATCGAGCTTCGGGTGAGTGTAACCACCAGGCAGGTCGATGGTTACACCCTGGTGGAAGTTCCGCGAGGCAAGTAGTTCGTTTACCTCGACGGCTCGTGCATCACGGCTGCACAGTACCACCAGTTGGCAGCGCAGGGCCCGGGCCAGCGTCACAGCGTGATCGAGGTTAGGCGCAGGCCGGGATGCCGGGACGATGATGGCGTCGAGTGAGCCTATGGCAGTAGCGCCGAGCTTGGCGCGGGCACGCGCTAGCAGCTGGCGGTGCGTGTGAAATTGCCGCGCATCTCGGGAGGGACGCACCATGCGTAGCCCTCGGCTCGGGTTAGGGATCACCATGGCTGCATCCCGCCTATACCCCGGACCACTGATAGAGCACGCAATCGGGGTTGCGGAAATCTGGCGTCATGGTCTTTCCAGCCATAACCGACACCCGCATGAGGATAGCGAAATTTGACTGATCGGCGAAATTACTTACTATGTACTTTTCATTCCAGTCGCGCAGTCGCGCGTCGGTGAGGCTGCGCACAGCTCCCAGCACGCCCCGGCTATGTATGCCATTACAGATCGTGAGGCTCCGGCTCGAGTTAAAAGGATTCGGCCGCCGGACGATCAGGCCGACATCCTCGATCAGGGTACCGTTTTTGTCATCCCAGCGCGGCAGGAACCTATCCTTCTTGCCATCCCGCTCCAGTACGAAGATCTCGCCGGTCTCAACCTCCGGGTCTTCGATCTGCTGGACGGGCAGGCGGGTCATCTGGAACAGCCGCTGAGTAATTTCATTCCAGCCGATTCCGCCGAGCAGTACAAGATGACCGGACAGGTCATCCGGGACCACGCTGGACGACAGCTTGAAGAATACGTCCATGGCAGTGTTCTCCGCGCGAATATGGCCGTGTAGTTCTACCAGGGAATCCAGGTCGGCGTAAGAAAGGAGCTCGGTATAGTTGGGATCGGCGGGATTGGCGAGAGAGACGGCCTCCCGCTTCGGCAACTGGGCGCAGATCAGTGTCACCGGGCCGGTGTCGGAGAAGTGCCACGACCTCGTTACCGCGGCTTCGTCTTTGGCAGATGGCTTTCTGGCCGCGTCGCGCAGCGCGAGCAACTCGGCTTCCAGGGCTTCGCAAGCGTCTCGTTCGTCGCCGGTCAACTCGTCGGACGCCAGCAGCCTGGGCGGATCCGTCTCGACCGACCTGTGGGTAGCGAAGAAGCGCGCATAGGCGGTCAGGCGACTGCGCGGCGGAAGCTTGGGCGTACTGAGATTTTCCCATGACGACACCGTGGCGGAAGACACGTGTTCTTCGAGGCTGAGGGCCGTGGCCAGTGCCGCCTGCGTCAGTTCCGCCTCAGGCCAGGTCCGCTCGCGCAGGTCCCGCAGGCGCTGGGCAAGTCGCAGGACGCCAGGATGCGCGAGCGGCGGCATAGATCCCTCCCATGAGACCCGTGTCGCCCTTGAGGCTGATGCGGCCGTGCGGGAGGACCGCGCATTCCGCAGGGGAGACATTTTTATTTCTTGGGTTCTCTACCGTACCTGATCGATGTACCATCTAACTACAGAATAATACCGAAGAATACCTAATTCTACCATAGTTAAGTAGGGTGCGGTAGTTCTCAGTAAAGACGGCTTTGCTTGGCCCGAGCATAGTCCAGAGGTGTTGCCCATGGCCACACAGGGGCCCTATCGATGGCACCGCGGCGGACTCACGCGTGGACTACTGGGCGATGTCGGCGGAAGTCGAGACTCGAGGGCTCTTTACCGGCGCCGGGATGACGGCACTCATCCGCCAGGGAGACAGACGGCCGGACGGGGCGGCTGCGGCAGCGCCCGGGGGCCGCCGGTGTCCCTTAGCGCTGGGCCGATGTGTTGGGCATCGGCCCAGCTATCACCGATCGCATCAGCTGCAATGACCGTGATGTTCCCTGATGCTACATCGTTGTAGCTCGCGCGTCAGCCGGCCTGCCACGGGGGTTCCCGACCACTGGTGACAGCCGACGATAGCGAGGGATCCAGAGCATCACTCATCGCGCTCCGGTCCGACGGGCGCCCGGTCACCGGGCGCCGCGTCGGGGTCCCGCTCACCGTGAGGACGAGGTGACGCATGCTCGCACTTCACAGCGGTGCTACCGGAACAGGGCACATCGAGGCCGTCATCGTCGTGATCGCGATCCTTATCGCGATCTTCTGGCGCGAGGTGGTCAAGATCCTGCTCCTGGCCGGCCTGCTCCTGTTCGTCATCTTGATGGCCACCGGAGCGGTCGCCATCATCGATGTTCTATTGCACGTAATCAAGTAAATTCAAACTGCTGACCGGATCACGCCATGCCGTTGGCGCATGACTACGGGGCGCGTCGCCCGGTGCGGCGCGCCCCGGCGGACTGGGGTCGGGTGCGCCGGGGCAAGCACCGTCTTCGTTAGGTCCGAAGTCTTTGTCGGTGGTCCGGCATGGGCACCGACGGGCGGGATTTGCCGGGGGCGGGCGGAATCCGGGCATACTGTGATATCCCTCACCGTTTTCTGGGTATGAATCCGCGTGCGCGGTGACGGGGACCGCGGTTGGCGAGGCAGGCGATGACGCCGACAGAACTTCAGGCTGTGAGCAGGCTGGGCGGCCAGGCGTTCGCGGGACTGGTGTCCCGGATCGAGCGTGTCCATCAGACCATCGGCGGCCGGGCCTTCGGCGTGATCGGGCCGGTCGGTGCACCGGTCCGGCTGATCCACGATTCCGTCGCGCGGGGCGTTTACCGGGCGGTCGGCAGCGCCGGCGCGGCGGCGGGCGCGCTGGGCGGCGAAGCGGCCTCGCTGGCCGGCACCCTCGGCCTCCGGGGCGCCCCTGGGCAGCCGCCGGCCGAGGGGCCAGCGCTCATGGGGTCAGCGCTGAGCGGCACGGCGCTCGCGGTGCTGAACGCGGTCACCGGGGACCGGCTCGGGCCCGATCTGGCCATCCGGATGGCGGTGCGGGCCGGCGGCCGCGATGTCGAGCTGACCCCCGGGCGGGTGCGGGCCGTGTTCGCGGACGCCACGCCGAGGCTGGCCGTCTTCCTCCACGGTCTGGCCGAGACGGAGAACGCCTGGAACCGTTCGGCCAGCCGGTCCGAGCCCTACGGGCGCCGGCTGAGGGCGGAGCTCGGCTACACGCCGGTGTACGTCCGCTACAACACCGGCCGGCACGTGTCCGACAACGGCCATGACCTGGCCCGGCTGCTCGACGACCTGACGGCGGCATGGCCGGTCCGGGTGCGGGAGGTCCTGCTGGTGGGCCACTCCATGGGTGGCCTGGTCATCCGCAGCGCCTGCCACTACGGCGACGAGGCCGGCGCGCCGTGGGTGAAGCGTGTCCGGCATGTCTTCTACCTCGGATCGCCGCATCTCGGCGCCCCGCTGGCGCGGGTCGCCGGGCTGGCCGGCTGGGCGCTCGGCCAGGTGCCGGAAACGCGGCCGTTCGCTGACCTGGTGACCGGCTCCAGCGGCATCAAGGACCTGCGCCACGGCTATGTGCTGGACGACTGGGCCGCCTGCGACCCGGACGGCTGTTCGCACAATCACCGGCGCGACGTGCCGCTGCTGCCCGGCGCCAGCCACTACGCGATCAGCGCCGCGATCAGCGCGAACCCGGGAAGCCCGCTGGGAGCCCTGGTGGGCGACCTGCTCGTCCGGCCGGGCAGCGCGCACGGGCGGCGCGGCACCAGCCAGCACGTACCGTTCCCCGTCGGTCATGCCCATGAGTTCGGCGGGATGCACCACTTCGATCTGCTCAATCACCCTGATGTCTGGGAGGCCATGCGCGGCCTGCTGCTCCGGCCGCCTCAGCCCTGACCCAGGCTGAGCGGGGACAGCGAGAGGGTCATGCCGATCTCGCCGAGGGCGGGGTCGGAGGGCAGCGGCTGGCGCTCGGCGGTCACCGTGAACCCGCGGCGTTCGTAGAGCCCGAGGGCAGCCTTGTTGGTCTCGGTCACCCACAGGTGGACCGAGGCGGCGTCCCGCGCCCGGGCCCAGCCGACCACCGCGTCGATCAGCCCCTCGCCGACGCCGCGGCCGCGAGCCTGCGGCCGGACGAACATGGACACGAGCTCGACCACGCCGGGTTCCTCCTGGAAGCCGCCGGCCAGGCCGGCCGGGGTGACTTCGGGGAGGAAGGCGAGGAAGGATCCGTCGCGGGTGGCGCGCTTGCGCCATTCGGCCTCGTCGAAGGCGGCTTCGCGGGCGTAGGTGGAACCGAAGGCGTACGGCGCGTCGCGCAGCCCCTGCAGGCGGATATCGCGCAGCGCGGGCCAGTCAGCGAGCATCGTCTGACGCACCAGGACCATGCCCCATGGTCCCGTCGTCCGCGGACGGCGGGCAACTCGTTTTCCGGTCGCTAACGGCGGGACGGCATGCGGCGGGCCTCGGCGACCAGCGATGGCCGCGGGTCGCCTTCCGGGCGGCCGAGGCGGTCGAACATCGTCCGGAGCCGCCCGCCCGCGGCGGCGCCGCCGGGCACGAAGCCGTAGGTATGCATGTGCCGCCAGGCGTCCACGGCCGCGAGCATGGCCACGTCGGCGAGGCTGTCCCGGTCCAGGGCGTCGTGGTCGGCCAGCAGCTCGTCGGGGAGCGCGAGGGTCAGCACGGACCAGGACGCGGTCTCCACCAGGTGGTCCAGGGTGGCCCGGAGCCGGACCATCTCCGCCAGCGGGACGCACGCCCAGGTACTCGGCCGCGGCGTTGACGCTGAGGCTCTTGCGGGCCAGGGCGTCGCGCACGGCGGCCGCCCACCGGGGCCACCCCCCGGCGTCCGCGTCTGCCGGGCCCGTGCTTGCCGGGCTTGTGCTTGCCGGGCCAGGGTTCACGGCCGGCCTCCTCGCGACCTGACCATCACCGGACTGCCGAAAACTGGCATCGCATTGCCAGCAGCGCGGCGCCGGATCTTGAGCGCCGGGTGCCTTTACAGCTTACTTCCGCTTTTGGCACAGTCAACTACAGCGCCCGCGTAAGGCGGCGGAAATGATAATTCTGGCTTCTTTTGCATAGAGCGCGGCGGCCGCGCACAAAATACCGTTCACGGGAAAAGGAATGCTTATCATGCTATCACTCATCTACGGCTTCGCGCTGGTGGCCTCGTCGTTTGCCGTGGGCCTGTCAGCAAGGCAGCCGAGCGGATCATCGGGGTCAGCGCGATGCTGCTGACCGTGGCGGCCGGATCCTGGCTGACCTGGGCATCCGTTCAGCACAGCTTCGAGCTGAGGTGGTGGTCCGTGCTCGGCCCGCTGGTGGCATCCGCCGCCTTGATCGGGTTCGCCTGGCGTATCTTCACGGCACAGGTGATCGGAGCCAACATCGGCGCCGGGTGCGTCATCCTCGCCGGCGGCCCGCTGCTGGTCGCCCTGCTGGTGTGGGCGGTCGAAAGCGCCATCTCCTTGATGCAGACAGCCACTCAGCAGGGCCGATCAGGCGGGCCGCGCGGCCTCTTCTGCGCAGCGAGCATTCAGCCGAAACCGAAACGTCGGGCGCTCGGGTAAACCTGGCCCCCGTCCACGGCGATATTCGCGCCGGTGATCCACGAGGCCCGCGCGGACAGCAGGAACGTGACCACGTCGGCGACCTCGGGCAGGGTGCCGAGCCGCCCGAACGGGAACTGGGTGCCCAGGAAGGCGGCGAACTCCGCCGGGTTCTCCTGCCGGAAGGTGTCCCAGCCGCCTCCGGGGAACATGATCGACCCGGGGCTGACGGCGTTCACCCGGATGCCGTCCGGCGCCAGTTCCTGGGCGGCCGTCGCGGCGAGATGGATCTCCCCCGCCTTGGCGGCGGCATAGGCGGTCCGCGGCGCCGGGCGCATCCCGGTGATCGAGGAGATGATCACCACCGCGCCACCGCCCGCCGCCCGCAGGTGCGGCAGCCCGGCCCGGATGAGCTCCGCGGCGTGACCTGCGTTGAGCGCGAACGTCGCGGTGAACTCGTCGTCGCCGGCGCTGGCGAGGTTGCCGCCGCCGACCGTGCCGCCCGCGTTGGCCACCAGGTGATCCAGGCCGCCGAGCGCGGCCGCGATGTCGTCCACGGCTTTCCGCAGCCGGGGCGTGTCGGTGACGTCGGCCGCCGCGATGGCGACCGGGACGTCCCGGGACCCCAGGCGCCCGGCCGCGTCGACCAGGCCACCGGTGTCCCGGGCGACCAGGCCGACGGCCGCGCCCTCGGCGGCGAGCGCCTCGGCCACGGCGAAGCCGATGCCCCGGCTGCCCCCGGTGATCAGCGCGCGGCGGCCGCGCAGGCCAAGGTCCATGGATGGCTCCTATCGTCGGTCTCGCCGGGGTACCAGCTGCCCCGTCAGGCCTACCACAGCAGCGGGCGGCATACGCTGGCGGCATGCCAGGGGCCGGGCCGCCGGACGGCGAATTCGCCATCGGGAACGACGAGCAGTACCGGCCGGCGGAGGCGGTGGGCGACCAGCGGATCCAGGTCAGCGGCCCGGAGGGGACGGGCCTGCTGGCCTGTCACGCGTCGCGGCCGCTCGAGAACCCGTACCGGGGACCGGTGGTGGTCGTGGTGCACGGCGCGCTGCGGGATTCGGACCGGTACCTGGCCAGCGCGCAGCACGCGGCGCGGCTGGCCGGGTCGGACGCCCTCATCGTCGCCCCGCAGTTCCTGGCCGACGTGGACCGTGTCGATGCGGACAGGGTCGACGTGGACCGGGCCGACGTGGCTCGGGCGGACGGTGTCTTGTACTGGGGAGTGGAGGGCTGGAAGGGCGGCTATCCGGCGCCCGGGCCGGTGCCGCTCAGCTCGTTCACCGCGATGGACAGCCTGCTCGATCAGCTGGCCGCGCGGGCGGAACCCGGGCCTGACCCGGCCGGGGCCGGGCGTGATCCGGGCGTGGTGGTGTTCGGCAACTCGGCGGGCGGCCAATTCGTGAACCGCTACGCCGCCGTGGGCCGCGGGCCGGACCTGCTCGCCGCCCGCGGCCTGCGGGTGCGGTTCGTCATCTCCAACCCCTCGACGTACCTGTACTTCGACCGGGAGCGGCCGGTCGCGGTGCCGGACGACGCGCACGTCAACGACTGGCGTTACGGGTTCGACGGCGTGCCCGGCTACGTGGACGCCGACCCCGGAGACCCGGGTCGGCCCGGAGGCCCGGGAAGCGCGCGGCGGAGCCTGGAGCGCTATCTCGGCCGGGACGTCACTATCGCGCTCGGCGCACTGGACAACGACGGCGCCTCCCGGCTGCTCGAGGTGAGCCCGGCGGCCATGGCGCAGGGCGCGAACCGGTTCGACCGCGGCCTGCGCTACGACCAGCACGTCCGCAGGCTGGCCCGGGCGGCCGGGCAGCCCGCCAGGCACCGGCTGATCCAGCTGGCGGGCGTCGGGCACACGGCCGCAGACGTGCTGGCCGACCCGCAGATACGGGAGATCGTCTTCGGCTGACCGGTACCCGCCCGGGGTGACAGCGCGGCGGCGGAAGGTCAGGACGGCGCGCGGTACGGGGATTGTCATGGATGTGGCAGCTGCACAGAAGAGGGGTCTTTGATAAGTCCCACAACCGTCTGGCCAGGTCGGGCCGCCGCCTTGTGATCGAGGCCACGTATCCGCTCTGAAGGCTCACAGCGTGGGGATCACATCCACCTTGGCGGGAGCATCCGTCCACAGTGCCCGGCAGGCACCAGAGGACCCGCTGCTGTCGAGACCCGGGCGCGGCAGGTTTGTGAGGATCGGGTGGCTCCGGGCCGTGCGGCGCCGGAGGAGGTGAGGGGCTTGCTGGTCAGGCCGTCGGCTCGGCCTTGCTGCTTCCTGCCGCCGCGGTAACGGCCTTGGCCTGGTTGCGGGCGGCTCGGAAGCGTTGCTGGGCACCTTGCTTGGTGAGTCCGTAGCACGCGCCGATCTCGTTCCACGTGGCTCCGGCCTTGCGGGCGGCGTCGACCTGGGCGGCCTCCAGTTCCTCTGCCGCTTCTCGCAGGCGGCGGGCGGCGTCGAGCCGGCTGATCGGCCCATCGGCGGCGTCGAGAGCGCTGAGCGCGGCGAACATCCGCTTGACAGGGCTCTTGGAGGCCATCATCACAGCGTAGTCGACAGCTGATGCCGGTCAATGATACGTTGACGCCTGGTCAACATTTCGTTGACCTGCCGGGTCGGGAAGCGGGGTGAGACGCGTGGCCAAGAAGAGCAAGAAGAGCAAGAAGAAAGGGAAGAAGTAGCGGTTCTCCAGCCTGGACGGCAGCGGTCCGGCGACGTGCCGCTGCCGTCCGCACGCCGGCCCCCGGGCCGGGCATGCGGCCTCAGGTTACGGGCGGCCCCGGCGTTGCTGTGCCTGACCCCGGCCGCCCGCCCGCCCTCAGCACCCTGACACCGGGCCAACTGGAACGCACCCGCCGCGAGCTGGCCGCCGCCCTGGCCCTGGCCAGGCCCGGCTCACCCGCCCATGTACCCATCCGCGCCCACCTCGCCGCCCATCTGCGCCGAACTGGCCGACAGAACCAGCCAGCAGCCCCCGCCAGCACCGCGGCCACGCTGGCCGCGATGCTAGCCCGGCATGGCCTGACCCGCATCTACGTCGCCGCCTGCTCCGTCATCGCAGTCATCTCCATCAGCGCAGCCCTGACCGCCTGGACCAACGGCCCGATAACGTGGATCACCCGGGACGGCCAGCGGGAAACCTGGCCCGCCGCCGACACCCAGGCCGCCGCCGCCCGCCTCGCCGCGCTCGCCCGCCACGACATGCCCTGACTCCGGCACCCCGCACCATCGCCACCGCGCCAGCGGTGGCGATGGTGCGGACGGTGCGCGGCCGGGCCCTCAGGTGCGGGCGTAGCTGCTGGCGCCGAACCAGTCCACCACGACGACCGGCTCGTCGCCGACCACCCAGGCGTCATGGCCCTGGGGCAGCGCGGTGACGTCCCCGGGCCTGGCGTCGAACTCGGCGCCGTCGGCCATCACGATGTGCAGGGTTCCGCTGACGTGGTACTGGAAATGCGGCGCCTGGCACAGATCCGTGCCCGCCAGCGGCTTGACGTGATCCGACCAGCGCCACCCCGGCTGCAGGGTGAGCCGGCCGATCTCGGCGCCGCCGATCTGGAGCATGTCCAGCGCGCCGTTCTCGAAGGTGCGGGTCTCGTCGGGCGCCTCGAAGCTCTTCTGTTCTGCCTTGCCGGTCATGAGGGTCTCCTTCCGTATGGCTGAGGTTCCCGATCAGCGTGGCCGACGGAGATTGCAGTCACCTTGCACCCGGCCGCCTCGCGCTGGCCTGGCCGCGGGCCGGCCGCCAGGATTTAATTACCTCCATGAAGTCGCTGGCTGTGCGGGTGCTCAGCGACTTCGGCGTGGACGGAGTCGAGCCGCAGGCGTTCGGCAGCCGCAAGGCGCGGCTCGCGCTGCAGTTGCTCGCGATAGCCGGCGGGCAGGCCGTGCCGGCCGACGTGCTGATCGACGCGCTGTGGGACACCGCCCCGCCCGCCCGGCCCGAGGATCAGCTGGCGGTGCTGATGAGCCGGCTGCGTTCGGTCCTGGGACGCGACCGGATCGAGCATCGTGATCAGGGTTACCTGCTGCGCTGCGACTGGCTGGACGCGACCGAGCTGGCGGTGCTCACCCGTGAGGTGGAAGCGCGGCAGGAGGCCGGCCACGTGATGGGCGCGGTCGCGGCCGCCCGGGTCGCACTCTCGCTGATCCGCGGCGACGGCCCGCAGCCGCTGCCCGGCGAGTGGGCTCAGCTCAGGCAGGCCGAGCTCGAGCGGCTGATCAGCCGGGCCCGCCTGGTGGCGGCGACGGCGCTGCTCGGGGCGGGCGACTGGATGGCGGCGCTGGATGCCGCGTCGGCGGCCGCTGAACGCGATCCGTACGACGAGGCGGCGCTGCGCGTACTGCTCCGTGCCTACGTGATGGGCGGCCGGGTGGCCGGCGCGCTGGCCGTCTACGCCAGCGCCCGGGAGCGGATGGCCGACGAGCTGGGCATCGACCCCTCGCCGGAGACGACCGCCCTCTACACCGCGATCCTGCGCGGTGAGCTGACGATGCCCGAGCGGCCGTCCCCGGCCGCGCCCGGGCTGGTCGGCCGGGCCGATGAGCTGGCGTGCCTGGAGGCGGTCGCGGCGCGGGCGGCCGGCGGCGGCGTCGAGGTCGCCGTCGTCGACGGCGAGGCCGGCATCGGGAAGACCACGCTGCTGCGGGCCTGGGCCGACCGGCGCGGGGCGGCCGGAGACACGGTGCTGATGGCGTCGTGCGGCCCGCTCGACCGCTCGCTGCCGCTGGACGCGCTGCTGACCGCGCTCGCCGCCCGGCTGCGCGGGCTGGGGCCCGAGGGGAGCGCCGACATCCTCGGCGCCGACGCGGCGCTGCTGGCGCCGCTGCTCAACATGGCGCCGGGCCCGCGGCTCAAAGGGGCGCCGATGCTGGCCGACAGCATGCTCGGCCCGGCGGTGCTGTACTCGGCCCTGGTCCGGGCGATCGGCCGGCTGGCGGAGCGGGCGCCGCTGGTGGTCGTCATCGACGACGCGCACCTGGCCGGCCCCGCGCTGCCGGACTGGCTGCGTTTCGTCAGGCGCGAGGACGTGGCGCTGGCCATCGTCGCCGCGGTCCGGTCCGGCGAGGGAGAGCCGCTGCCCGCGACGGCGTTCATCCACCTCGGCGCGCTCGGCCGCGACGCGGCCGCCGAACTGGTCGGGCCGGGCCGGGTCGATGAGCTGTACGCCCGGTCGAAGGGACATCCGCTGTTCCTGACCGAACTGGCCCAGCAGGCCGCGGGCGCGGAACTGCCCGCGTCGCTAGTGGAATCGGTGTCCGCGCGGTGCGACGAGCTCGGCCCGGCCGGGCTGCTGCTGCGGACCGCGGCCGTGATCGGCCCGGAGCTGGACGCCGACCTGCTCGCGGCGGTGCTCGGCCGTCCCGTCATCGCGCTGCTCGACGAGGCCGAGCAGGCCGTGGCCAAGCAGTTCCTGGTGGAAGACGACGGGATCTTCAGGTTCCGCCACGAACTGGTCAGGGAGGCCCTGGCGGCGAGCGCGACCGCGGGGCGGGCGGCGCTGCTGCACCGGCAGGCCGGCCGCGTGCTCGACCGGCGGCCGGATGCCGACCCGCTGACCGTGGCCAGCCATGCGCGGCTGGGCGGCGACCTGGCCCTGGCGTCCCGGGCGCTGCGTGAGGCGTCGGCGCGGACCGCGGAACGCTTCGACTACACGGCGGCCGAGGCGCTGCTCGACGACGCGATGCGGCTGCACCCCGACCCGGACCTCTGGCTGGCCCGGGCCCGGGTCCGCACCCTGCGCGGGCGTTACGCCGGGGCGCTGGAGGACGTCGAGCGCGCCGGGGCCGCCGGGGCGGCCGCCCTGGAGGTCGGCGCGTGGGCGTCCTATTTCGGCCGCGACTTCGCCCAGGCCGCCCAGTTCGCCGAGGACGGCGCGCTGGCCGCGGAAGACGCGGCGACCCGGGCCCGGTGCCTGGCCATCGGCGGCCGCACCCACCACGCGGCCGGCGATCTGGCCCGGGCCGAGCTGCTGCTCGGCGAGGCGTTCTCGCTCGCCGAGGGCGCGGACCGGGTTGCCGCGGCCGGGTGGCTCGGGGTGCTCCGGTCGCACCAGAGCCGGGTGGAGGAGGCGCTGGCGCTGCTGCGCCCCGCGGCCCGAGGGCAGATCGGCGTGGAGCACACGCGCGCCACGCTGCACTCGCTCCTGTTCACCGGGCATGCGCACGCGCTGGCGGGCCGCCCGGCGCAGGCGCTGGACGCGTTCACCAGGTACACCGCCGAGGTGGAACGGCGCCAGGTGCCGCGCTTCGCCGGGCGCGCGGTGAACTTCGCCGGCTGGGTGCTGCGCAACCTGGGCGCCTGGCAGGAGGCGCTGGACCACCACCACGAGGCTCTGGAGGCCGGGCGGGGCCAGGGCACCGCGGACGTCACCATCGCCGCGCTGGAGGACCTGGCCGAGCAGCGCCTGGAGACCGGGGACCCGGACGGCGCTCAGTCCCGCCTGGCCGAGGCCTCGACGCTGCTGCGGGGCGACCTGGTCTTCGGCTGGCGGCTGCGGCTCAAGCACGGGCTTCTCACCGCGCGGCTGGCCCTGCTGCGCGGCGACGCGGAAGGCGCGCTCGCCGGGGCCGCTTCCCTGGAAGCCCGCGCGGCGTCGCTGGGCGTGCCCCGGTACACCAGCGTCGCCCGGCTGCTCGGGCACCGGGCGAACCACGCGCTGGGCCGGCCGGCCGATCCCGAGGTGGTGACCGCGGACCTTGACCTGCTCGACCGCTGCGTAGCCATCGAGGCGTGGCGGTGGACCTGCGAGGTGGCCGCCGACTACGCCCAGCCCGCCTGGCTGGACCGGGCCGCGGACCGCACCGCCCGGCTGGCGCGGGGCGCGGGCGGCTACGCGGACGGGCTGCTGCGGGAGGCGGACCGGCGGCTGGCCCGCGCCGACGGCCGCCGGCCGGCTGATCCCCGTCGGCTGGGCGACCGAGGGCTCCGCTCATGATCATGGCCAGAAAGGGACAATAGTTGCCCGAAACTGGCCACGATCATGAAACGGCCCGCCGCGGGGTGTCAGGTGGCCGTGAGGACTACCATCGAGACGATCAGCGGGCCGGTATCTGCCACGGCTTGTTCGGCGGCGCGGCGGACCGCGGCCCGGGCCGGTGGGTCCAGCGAGCGCACGAACGGGGCGACGTGGGCCATGCCCAGCCGCCACGACGCCAGCGCGGCGGGGGTCGCGAGCCCGGCCGGGACGTCCGTGACGTACGCCCGCACCCGGCGGAACCCCGCCGCGGCCGCCTGTCCGGCGAGCACCTGCGGGTCGCTGGCCCGTGACCCGGGCGCGAGGGCGGTGTGCCAGGCCGGCGGCTGGTAGCCGAAGGAGCGGACGGCGTCATCGACCGCGTCCTTGGCCGGATGGGTCCAGCCCGGCGCGAACATGCTGGCGGCCAGGGCCGCGCCGACCCGCCGGATCTCGGCCAGGCCGGCCGCGAGGCTGTCCAGGTGGTTCAGGCAGAACGCGGCCACCACCAGGTCGAAGCTGTGGTCGCGGAACGGCAGCGCGACCGCGTCGGCCACCACCGGCGTGCCGCCGCGGCCGCGGCGCAGCATGCCCTCGGACAGGTCGGCCGCCACCACCCGGCGCGCCCCGGCCGCCAGCGCGGCCCGGCCGGCCACGCCGGTGCCCGCGCCCAGGTCGAGCACCAGCCGGCCGGCCAGCGGCACCGGCGCCGCCGCCACCAGCGACCGGGCCAGCGCGGCGTACATGGGCCCGGGGCCGCCGGCCCAGTCGCCCGCCGCGGCGTCGTAGTCCGCGCGCAGTTCCCTGGTCAGCTCAGGAGTGCCGCCGCCCGTACGGATTCCGTCTCCCACCACGCGAGCTCCTCGTCGTAGCCGCCGAGCGCCTTCTCCCAGCCGAACAGGACCATGGCGCCGAGCAGGCATAGCGCCAGCTGGCGATCCCACCAGGGCCCGGTGTCGATGCCGCGGGCCTCCAGCGCCTCCCGGTAGGCCGCGATCGAGGCCTCCTTGGATTGCGGCAGGCGGCGGCAGTTGATCGCGAGGTACCAGGCCAGGTCGGACAGCGGGGCCCCGCGTCCCGGCTGCTCCCAGTCGAGCACCACGGTGCGCCCCGCGTCGTCGGTGCCCAGGTTGTCGAGCTTCCAGTTGCTGTGCACGAACGTCTGCGGCGTTCCGGCCAGTGCGTCGAGCAGCGGGCCCGGGTCATGCGCCAGCGGGGTGACGACCGCGGCCGCGGCCGGGGCGACCTCCCCCAGCAGTGGCCAGCCCTTGGCGACCAGCCGCGGCACCAGGTGCGGCGAGCCCGCGGCGGCCTCCGCCGCCGCCATCCACGGCGAGAGCTCCAGGTACCGGTGCATGGCCGGGACCACCTCGAACTCGTCCCCGCAGGCCCAGAACGCCGCGTGCAGGGCGGCCATGTGCTCGAGGAACCTGGCGTGCTGGGCCGCCGGGATCGGCGCGTCGGTGGCGGGCACCAGCCACCGGGCGACGTCACGCATCAGCAGGGCGCAGCCGCGCGGCTCCGGGGCGGCGCTCACGATCGGCTGGTTGAGGCAGTCCGGCAGCCCGGCCAGGATGCCGCGCTCCCATAGCACCAGCGGCGCACCGCGCAGGCAGCCCGAGGCCCGCATGGTCCAGTCCTGCGCCAGGTCCAGGTGCTTGAGCACGTAGGCCTGCCCGTCGATCACCACCCGCTCCAGGGTGGCTCCGGACTTGCCGGGGACCTCGTCCAGCCCGGTCCGTTCGGTCGCATCCGCCAGCAGGTCGGCCAGCGGGGCTGCGGCCAGCTCACCCGGCACCGGCCGCCTCCATCTCGGCGAGCAGCGCGGCCGGCCAGCGGCCGCCGCAGAAGACCATGTCG
>Ga0335069_10007712_pt1 | contig 15504 bp, 12 predicted proteins | sample Lox_Sample_11_FD_206714 | JGI IMG/M metagenome (GOLD analysis project Ga0335069, IMG submission 206714) | Soil microbial communities from Loxahatchee National Wildlife Refuge, Florida, United States - Lox_Sample_1.1 | ecosystem: Environmental > Terrestrial > Soil > Wetlands | place: USA... | reverse complement strand
TGGAGCAGCCCGCCCACCTTCAGCCAGTCCTCGCGCACCCGGGGGAGGAGCGCGCCGTCGGGCGCCCGGGCCTGCTCGGGCGGCTTCTGGGCCCCGAACAGCTCGGCCTCGGTCTGGCCGTGCTCACCCGCTGCGGCGGCCGGAGGGGAAGCCGGCCTCGGCTCCGCGGCTGCCGCCGGCGGGGGGCCGAAGAGCTCGTCCTCGGAGGGGCGCTCCTGGGCCTGCCCCCCGGCCGCCAGGACCGCGCACAGCGCCGCCGCCAGGGGCCTCGCGTGCATGGCCGCCGTCCCCCTCACCGGCTCTTCGACTCCAGCCAGGCCTTGGTGAAGATGTTGGGGTCGAGGGGGCGCAGGTCGATCTCCTGGATGAGGATGAGGGTGGAATTGCCCTTCTCGATCTCGTCGAAGAAGCGCATCTCCTCCGGGTACCAGACCTCGCCCTTCTTCGACTCGGAGTAGATCTTCTTCCACTTCGGGTAGTAGCTGGTGCGCATCAGCCGCCCGGAGAGGGCCAGGTCCTGCCGCTTGAGGATGTTGAGCGAGGCCTTGTCCACCCAGAGGTGGCGGACCGGGTAGGAGACGTCGACGTCCGGCTTCACGGTGAGCACGATGTGGTGGACGTCGTAGACCCCCAGCTTCTCGTCCCCCTCCCACTTCGCCTCGTAGTCCACGGCCAGCCGGGGCTCGGAGAGATCGTCGCGCCGGGTGTCGGTGCCGCCGATGCGCTCGCGCTCGGTGCGCCGCTCCCACCGGCCGGTGGAGGGATCGTAGCTCCACAGGTTCTTCTCCATGCGCAGGTAGCCCTTCCCCGCCTCCGACTTGGGCTGGGTGAAGAGGAAGAGCTGCTTGTCGTCCTGGTCGCGCCGGTAGACCAGCAGCTCGTAGACCACGTCGGTCTTCCCCTTCTCCTTCGACTCCATGTAGCAGAGCGCCCTCCAGTCGCCCGAGTTCCGCTGCCGGTCGTCGAGGGTCTCGACCACCTTGCGCAGCTCGTCGGGCGAGAGGGCGCGGGCAACGGGGGAGGCGGCCAGGAGGACCAGGAGCACCGGCACGGCTCGACGGAGCATGGCGTTCACCCGATGTGGTGCATGGCGGTGATGGGCTTGAGGCGCGCGGCCCGCCGGGCGGGGAGCAGCGAGGCCAGGGCGACCACCAGGGTGAGGGTCGCCACGTAGCGCACCACCCGGCCCGGCTCGACCACGAAGGCCAGCCGCTCCTGGACCAGGAACATCTGCATGGCGTCGGGGACGTGGATCCCGGCCGCGGTGAGCAGGGCGCCGACCAGGACCCCGACCAGGGCCCCGGACGCGGTCCCGACCAGCGCCAGGAGCGTCATCTCCAGCACGAAGAGCCACAGCACCTTGCGGCGCTGCATCCCGATGGCACGCAGCGTCCCGATCTCGCGGGTGCGCTCGCGGATGGCGATGGCCATGGTGTTGATGATGCCGATGATCACCACCACCATCAGCACCACGATGAGGATGGCCGTCACCAGGTTGACGACGGTGAGGTAAGACTGGAACTGGCCCAGCTCGTCCTTCCAGGTGGTGACGTCCAGCTTCTGCCCGGTCCAGTCCTCGCTGGGCACCGTGTACATGAGCTTCATCCAGTAGGGCTGGGGCTCGGGGTCCATCACCCTCCAGCCGGCCTGGGCCAGCCCGGCGCGGAGGCGTGCGGCCACCACCGGCGCCGCCTGCTGGTCCTTGAGGAAGAGGTGGATGGCGCCGGTGGCCTGGGGCGAGAGCCCGTAGAGCTGCCACAGGGTTCGCTGCTCGATGAAGGCGCTGAAGGCGGAGAGGAGCCCGATGTTGCGGGCGATGACCGCCACCCGCACGTCGCTGGTGTTGTTCACGCCGTTGGCGGTGGGGGCGGACAGGGTGACGGTGTCGCCCACCTTCACCTTGAGCCGCTCGGCCTGGCCCTGGAAGAGCAGCATGGTCCCGGGCTGCGCCAGGTCCGCGATCCTGCCGGCCAGCGGCACCACCACCTTGGCGAACATGGGCTCCGAGGCCACCTCGACGCCGGAGAGGACGATGTCCATCGAGGCCGCGTCGGAGACCACCTTGGCGAACCCGCGGCCGCGGGCCACCGCGTAGTCGAGCTCGGGGACCTCCCTGCGCACCTCCTCCAGCACCCGGGGGTACCCCGAGACCAGCGGCGCGGCGCTCCCGGCGGTGATCTTGAAGAACCCGCCCACGTTGACGTGGCCGGTCATGAGGGTGGTGGCCGACTCCATCATGGCCCGCTCGATGCCGGTGGTGAGGCTGGTGAGCAGGACCAGCAGCGCGGTGATGGCCGCCAGCGCACCCGCCAGGATGACGCTGCGGCGGGTGTGCCGGAACAGGTTCCGCCCGGCCATGATCAGGTCGTTGGCGATCACGCTCAGTCCTCCGTGGCCATGGCCTCGACCGGCGTGACCCGCATCGCCAGCACCGCGGGGTAGAAGCCCGAGAGCACGCTCACCACCACCACCACCACCACCGACCAGAACCCGCCGGCCAGCGTCAGGCGCGGGAGGAGGGCGGGCCCGGCGAAGAGGAAGTAGCTCATGTCCCCCGACGCCGGCACGCCCCCGGCGCCGCGCAGGCCGGCCAGCGCCGAGACCCCCAGGCCCGCGCCGACCAGGCCGAAGACCGCCCCCAGGGTCATGGCCTCGACCAGCAGCATCACCAGCACGAACCGGCGCTGGGCACCGACGGCGCGCATGGTCCCGATCTCCTTGACGCGCTGGAGCACGGCCATGCCGATGGCGTTGTTCACGATCACCAGCGCCACGGCGAAGATGACGGTCATGGCCACGGCGATGACGATCCGGAGGGTGTTGACCAGGTCGCCCACCAACCCGGAGGCCTTCTCCCAGTCGAGGACTCCCAGCCCCAGCTGGGCGTCGTCGGCGGCCTTCTTCACCGCGGCCAGCGTCTGGCGCAGGCGGCCGGGATCGTCGAGCACCAGGGCGGCGTTGAGCACCACCCCGTGGTCGATCTCCTCCTGCGAGTAGGTGCGGGCCTGCAGCTCCTCCGGCCGGACCGCCTGCCTGGTGTCGGCCAGGAGAGCCCGCTCGTCGATGCGCGTCTGCCGGGTCTCCTCCGCCCCCTGCCCCGCCCCGCCGGGCGCGCCGCCGCCGAAGAGGGCCGCCTCGGCGTCCTCGCGGGCCAGGTCCTTCACCTGGACCGAGGCCTTGAGCTTGGCGATCTCGGCCGCCTTCTCCTTGGTCATGAACCCGTAGAGATCGCGGAAGGACATGAGGTCCAGCACCGACATCATGCCGGCGATGCCCGAGCGCTCGATCTCCTTGAACTTGATGAAGCCCCAGACCTTGACGTTGACCGAGCTGAAGTAGCCGCTCTTGGAGGGGGCCTTGATGGTGATGGTGTCGCCCACGTTGATGGAGTACAGGCGGATGCGCGGCGCGATCACCTGGTAGAAGAGGCGGTACTTCAGGTCGAAGTCGTCGTCGCTGGTCTGGAAGAGCCGCTTCAGGAGCGCCGCCAGGTCCTCGCCGTCCGGCGCCGAGAGGCCGCGGCGGAGCAGACCGGTCACCTCCTCGGCCTTGAGGGGGTCGAGCTGGAGCAGGATCTCGCGGGTGCCGATCCCGTTGGCCTTGACCCAGCGGGCCAGCTCCTCGTCCTTGGCGATGCGTCGGTGCCAGCGGTCGCGCGCCTCCTTGATCTGGTCGAGGCGGCGGGCGTTCTTCACCTTGAGGTACTCCTCGGCGTACTGCCGCCCCACCAGGATTCCGCGCCGCCCGCTGGGGATCATCTGGCCCTCGGCCACCCCGGCCAGGGGGAAGGCACGGAAGAACTCGTCCGGGTCGGTGCCCACGTAGCGCAGGAAGGTGAAGGCGTTGTCGAAGGAGAGCTTGGCGATCCGGTTCTCCAGGAACTCGAGGTGTCCGTAGCGGTCCCGGTCGAAGCCCGTCCAGAACTCCTCCGCATCGGCGCGGCTCAGGTCCTCCCAGTCCCGCCGCCGGTCGGCACCGTCGCGACCGGACAGGTCGGCGATGGCCCGGGCCTGCGCCAGATCCTGCTTGAGGAGCGTGACCATCCGGCGCACGTGGGCCAGGTGAGCGAGGTAGCTGCGGCGGAGCGCCTCGTCGTCGGCCCCACCCTCCAGCCGACGCACGTCGGCGCGCAGCCGCTCCAGCGCCAGGTCGACCACGTTGCCGGTGGCGACCAGGGCCTGATCGATCCCCATGGGCACCACGTGCGCGACGTTGGGCACCTTGGACAGCACCGCCTTCACCGCGGCGAAGTCGGGGATGGGCTCGAGGCGGGACTCGCCGCGCATGCCGCCGTACAGCTCCAGCTTGTCCTCCGAGCTGGCGTTGTAGACCTGGAGCTGGCCCCCCAGGCTCTTCTGGATGGAGTCGGACATCCCCCGCTGGATGGTGCCGATCACCGCCACGCACACCACCAGGAGGAACGCGCCCAGCAAGACGATCCCGCCCACCATGGCCGAGCGGATCCGGCTGGCCCACAGGTTCCGGAAGGCGATCTGGAGGAGGATCCGGATCTCGCCCGAGCGGGAGCCCACGTCCTACCTCCCCCCGGCCGGCAGGCCGTTCAGCTCCTCGCGCCCCGCCAGACGGCCATCGGCGATGCGGATCACCGCGCTGGCGTGCGACATCACCTTGGGGTCGTGGGTGGAGAAGATGAAGGTGGTGCCATCCCGGCGGTTCATCTCCTTCATCAGGTCGACGATGGTGGCGCCGGTCTGCGAGTCGAGGTTGGCGGTGGGCTCGTCGGCCAGCACCAGCGCCGGCTGGGTCACCAGCGCCCGGGCCACGGCCACGCGCTGCCGCTGTCCGCCCGAGAGCTCGCTGGGCCGGTGCCGGCGGTAGCCGCCGATCCCCACCGCCTCGAGGAGCCCCATGACCCGCGCCTCGCGCTCCTTGCCGCTGAGCTTGCCCTGCAGGAGCAGCGGGAACTCCACGTTCTGGAAGACCGAGAGCACCTGCACCAGGTTGAAGCTCTGGAAGATGAAGCCGATGGTGTGCAGGCGCAGGTCGGTCAGCTGGCGCTCGCCCAGGCTCCGGGTGTCCCGGCCGCCCACCATCACCGATCCGCTGGTGGCGGTGTCTACGCAGCCCATGAGGTTGAGGAGCGTGGTCTTCCCGCTCCCCGAGGGGCCGGCGATGGAGAGGAACTCGCCCCGCTCGATGTCCAGGCTCACCCCGCGCAGGGCGGGGACCACCGTCTTGCCCAGCATGTAGTCCTTGGAGACGTCCTGCACCGAGACGATGGCCATTGCTCCGCTCCCCGGCCGCGGCCCTGCGCGGCCCCGAACGCTCAGGTGGCGTGGCGCGCCGGCTCCCGGCCCCGCGCCGGGCGCGCCCTCGCCCTCCGCTCCCCCGACGGCTCCTCGAGCTCCAACCGCTCCAGGATCTCCGGCAGGGCCCGCAAGAAGAAGCGGTACTGCCGGTCGAGCTCCTCCAGCCGCGTCCGCTGGGCCGGCGGCCTGCCCGAGAGCAGCTCCAGGCCGCGCTCGGTCAGGGCGGTGGCCTGCTGGATGAGCGCGATCCGCGAGCGCCACAGGGTCTGCCACTGGCTGGGCTGGATCCGGAAGGCGTCGCGGCGGGCACCGGGCAGGCGCACCCGATCGACCAGGCCGGACTGGGCCAGGAGCCGGGTCATGGTGCTCATGGAAGCCTTGGACCCCTGCACCGCGGAGGCCAGGTCCTCCAGGCTCTGCTCGGGCGGATCGCACACCAGGAGCCAGCCGAAGATGCGACCGGCCATGCGCGGCACGCCGTCCTGCTCCAGCAGCATGGAGACCTGCTCCACCCACTCGCGCAGACCTGCCTCCACCGGCTTCCGCATGGGCCCGCTTGTAGGGCGTTCCGTGGGTTCAGTCAAGACTGAACATACGAAACAAGTTGATGGCGTCCCGGGGGTGCGCCCGGTCCCCTCTCCCCCTATAGTGGCGCGGTGTCCGCGCGCCAGAGGCCCTTCAACGACGCCTTCGGAAAGCTCCGGGAGCTGAAGGCCGCCCGGGAGCGGGAGGCGGCGGCGCTGCGGCGGCCGGCCCCGCCCCCCGCGCCGTCGGCCCCGGCGGCCGCCCCCCCGGCCCGCAGCGACGGCGAGCTGTGGGACGAGGCGGTCCGCGGCGTCCGCCCCATCGCTCCCGGCGGCGGCATCGCCCCGCCGCCCCCGCCGCCGGCGGCCGCCGGGGCGGTCTGGCACCCCGATCTCGAGGCCATCGACGCCCTGCGGGCGCTGGTCTCCGGCGACGCTCCCTTCGACATCTCCGACTCGGACGAGTTCGTGGAGGGGCGGGTGTCCGGCCTCGACCCGGCCATCGTGGCCAAGCTCCGGCGCGGCGAGTTCGCGGTGCAGGGGCACCTCGACCTCCACGGCATGACGCGCGAGGAGGCCAAGGCAGCGGTGGACGACTTCCTGCGCCGGTCGCGCCAGGGCGGGAAGCGCTGCGTGCTGCTGGTGCACGGGCGCGGCACCCACTCCAAGGACCAGCTCCCGGTGCTCAAGGAGGCGCTGCGGGGCTGGCTCTCCTCCCACCGCCTCGGCCGGCAGGTGCTGGCCTTCGCCACCGCCCGCCCCGGCGACGGGGGCGCCGGGGCGCTCTACGTGCTCCTGCGGCGCGCCGGGCGCTGACCGGGGCCCCGGCGGCGTCGGCTGCGGATGGGGCGCCGGGCCGGCTGAGGGAGGCTACCGGAGCTCCTCGGCGATCCGTCGCGCTGCGGCCGCCGGGTCGCCCCCCTCGCGAAGCGGCCGTCCCACCACGATGACGTCCGCGCCGTCGGCCACCGCCGCGGCGGGGGTCGCCACCCGGGACTGGTCGTCCCGGGAAGCGCCGGAGGGGCGGATCCCCGGGACCACCAGGAGCGGCCCGGGCCCCACCGCGGACCTCACCGCCCGCACCTCCAGCGGCGAGCAGACCAGCCCCCCCGCCCCGGCGCCGACGGCCAGCCGGGCCAGGCGCACCACCGCCTGGAGCGGCGGCCCGGCCAGGCCCACCGCCTCGAGGGCAGGGGCGTCCAGGCTGGTGAGCACCGTCACCGCCAAGACCCGCACCCCCGGACCGGCGCCCCGGACCGCGGCCGCCACCATCTCCGACCCGCCGGCGGCGTGGACGGTGAGGAGCCGCGCGCCGCAGGACGCCGCGCCGCGCGCCGCCCCTTCGACGGTGTGGGGGATGTCGTGGAGCTTCAGGTCGAGGAACACCGGCCGGCCCAGCCCCGCCAGGGTCCGGACCGCCGCAGGCCCCTCGGCGGAGAAGAGCTCCAGCCCCACCTTGAGCATGCCCACCTGCGGCGCCACCTGTCGGGCGAAGCGCTCCGCCTCGGCCAGCGTCGGGAAGTCGAGCGCCGCGCAGATCCGCTCCGCCCTGGTCATGCGCGCCCCATCTGCATCCGGCCCACCTCGCGCAGCACCGCGTCGGCCTGGGCCCGCTCCAGGCAGTTCTTCACCTCGAAGAGGGCGAAGGCCAGGAGGTCCTCCAGCGCCTCCAGGGCGCGGGCCCGCGCCGCCGCCCCCTTGTACTCGCCGGCGCGAATGACGTTGTCCAGCGCTCGCGCCACCTCGATCTCGCCGCCGGCGCCGAAGCGCACGCCCTCGAAGACCGCCCGGTTCCGAGCCGGGAGCCGGTTGAAGTAGCTGTTGAGCCGCTCCGGTCCGCCCTCGTGGCTGGCCAGGGCCTCGTGGACCCGGGCGAAGATGCGTCGGTAGGTGTCGAAGGGCCCGCCCGTCCGCTGGGTGGGCGCCCCCTCGGGCTCGGCCTCGGGCTTCTGGGAGGGGCGCGCGGCCGATGCGGGGACGAGCAGCCCGTCGCGCACCAGGGCCGCGGCCGCCTCCAGGGCGCGGTGCAGGCCCAGGCCGGCATCCAGGGCCAGGGCGCCCAGGTTGCGCTGGCCGTCCGCCGCCTGGAGCAGCGCCTGCTCCTCGGGGGTGAGCGGGCGCGCCGGCGCGGCGCCGCGGGCCAGCACCACCTCCCGCCCACCCAGCTCGCGCGCCAGCGCCTCCGCCTCGTCCACCCGGTGCATGCCCTCGAGGAGCAGGTCCCTTGTGCGCTGCGGGAGCTTGACCGCGTTGCGCTCGTCGGCCACGCCCTCCAGGAAGGAGAAGGTGCCCTCGGTCTCCACGAAGGCGTTGAGCAGGATCTCCTTCACCTGCAGCGAGACGCCTTCGTAGAGCTGCCCCGAGGAGAGCACCCCCTCGTCCACCAGCACCTGCCCCAGCGGCCGCCCGCCGCGGACCAGGCGGCCGCAGCGCTCCAGGTCCGACTGCGAGACCAGGCCGGCCCTGCGCAGCACCGGCCCGAGCCGGTCGGCCCGATCCGACGAGGAGGCGAAGACGATCTGCCCGTCCTTGAAGTAGATGCTCTTGCGCCGCAGCTGGTCGGGTGCCGGCGCGGCCCGCCCCCGCTCCTCGCCCGAGGCGACCAGCAGCACGCCGGTCTTGAGCGAGGTGAACAGGAACTGCACCACCTCGGGGACGGTCAGGGCCGCCAGCGAGCCGGCGAACCAGGCCGCAGGCTCGTCGCCGCGGGCCGGCAGGACCAGCGCGAAGGCGCCGTGCGCGGTGATGAGCTCGCCCCGGCCCCCGCCGGCCAGCCCCAGCGCGTCGGCATCGCTCGCCGGCAGGACGACCTGGCCCTCGCTCCCCGTCCCGATCTCGATGCGCACGGCTCGCCTCCTCGCTACGACCCCGCACCCGCCTCCGCCCGCACCAGCGCCGCCGCCCGCCGCGGCACCTCGCCGAGCGGCACCAGCTCCACCGCCCCGCCGGCGCGCAGCTTCCACTCCGCGTTGCCGCCGGCCAGCCCTTTCCTGCCGATGGAGAGCCGGAGCGGGATGCCCACCAGGTCGGCGTCCTTGAACTTCACGCCCGCCCGCTCGTCGCGGTCGTCGTAGAGCACCTCCACCCCGGCCGCCTCCAGCGCCGCCACCAGCTCGTCGGCGGCCTTCTTGATCTCCGGCTCCGGGCCCAGGGTCAGCACCGTCGCCTGGAAGGGGGCGATGGACATGGGCCAGCGGATCCCGTTCTCGTCGTGGTGCAGCTCGATGGCCGCGGCCAGGATGCGCTCCACCCCGATGCCGTAGCTCCCCATGACGATGGGCACCTGCTTGCCCTCGGCGTCGAGCACCGTGGCCTGCATCGAGGCCGAGTACTTGGTCCCCAGCTTGAAGATGTGGCCCACCTCCAGCGCCTTGTACACCTCCAGCGTCCCCTGGCAGCGGGGGCACCCCTCCCCCGACCTCACCGTCCGGAGATCGGCCAGCTCCGCCCCGTGGGCCAGGACGTCCCTCCTGACGTCGACGCCGCGCAGGTGGAAGCCGTCCTCGTTGGCGCCGGTGACCATGTCCCTGCGGTCGGCCAGCGACTGGTCGACCAGCACCCGGGCCCTCTTCCCGTCGAAGCGGACCGCGCCCAGGGAGCCGGCGTGGGCGCCCATGAGCGAAGGGATCTCCTCGACGTGCGCCGGCCGCACCAGGGCGGCGGCGGCGGCGGTGGAGAGCTTGGCCTCGTTGAGCTCCTGGTCGCCGCGCACCACCGCCACCACCGGCTTGCCGTCGGCCAGGTAGATGAGGGTCTTGAGCTGGCGGCGGGCCGGGACGCCGTGGGGGGGCGCCTCCAGGGCCTCGATGGTGACCACGCCGGGGGTGGGGAACTTCTCCGGGGTGGAGAGGCCCGGCCCGTCGGGCTCGGGGGCGATCCGCGAGGCGGCCGTCTCGGTGTTGGCGGCGTAGCGGCACTGGGGGCAGGCGGCCACCAGGTCCTCGCCAGCGTCGGTCCGGACCATGAACTCGGAGGACTCGCTCCCACCCATGGAGCCGGAGTGCGCCTGCACCGCCACGAACTGGAGGCCGCAGCGGGAGAAGATGCGCTCGTAGGCCCGGCGCTGGTCCTGGTAGGAGCGGTCCAGGCCCGCCCGGTCCACGTCCAGGGTGTAGGCATCCTTCATGGTGAACTGGCGGACGCGGAGCAGGCCGGACTTGGGCCGGGGCTCGTCGCGGAACTTGGTCTGGATCTGGTACCAGACCTGGGGGAGCTGCCGGTAGCTGCGCAGCTCGGCCCGGGCGATGGCGGTGAAGATCTCCTCGTGGGTCATGCCCAGGCAGTAGTCCCCGCCCTTGCGATCCTTGAGCCGGAACATGTTCTCGCCCATCACCTCCCACCGGCCCGACTCCTTCCAGATCTCGGCCGGGTGGAGGGCGGGCAGGTGGAACTCCTGGCCGCCGATGGCGTCCATCTCCTCCCGGATGATGGCCTCGATCTTCTTGAGCGAGCGCTGGGCAAGCGGCAGGTAGTCGTAGATACCGGCGCCGAGCTGGCGGATGAAGCCGGCCCGGACGAGCAGCTTGTGGCTCGCCACCTGGGCGTCGGCGGGCGCCTCCTTGAGGGTGGGAATGAAGGCCTGGCTGGCGCGGACGGTTCGCATGGTGGGGGGTTATACCACCGGAGCGCCCCGGGACGCCCCACCTGCCGCCGGGGCGCCGAGCCGGGGCGAGCCGGCGGGTGCTCCGGCCCCCCTGCGCTCGGCCGATTGCGCCGCGACCCGGCGTCCCGGAACTTCACCCTTCGCGAATGCGACCTAGAGTTTACCCGGAGGTGCTCGCCGACCCGGAGCGGCCGCCGCCGGGGTCCGGGGAGCCGGCCACCGATAGCACTCGCTGTGGCCGCCCGACGTACATCACCCTCCGTCAATTCACCAAGGGAAAGATCACGCCCCGGCGCTGCGGCGGTGCTAGGCTGCTGCACGTTCGACGGCGGTCTCGCTCATCGGGAGCAAACCACACCAGCCACGAGGAACTATGCGCAGCGCCACCTTCGTCGCCATCGCCACCATCGCCCTGCTCGCCACCGCGTGCGGCGGGTCCTCCAAGCCCGGGCCCTTCGACGGGAAGCCCACGGACCTCACCCAGGTCGTCTCCTTCCAGCAGAACATCCCCATCACCGACACCGAGTCCGCCTACTCGGGCTACCTCGGGGGCAACATCTGGGATCTCTCCCCCGACTTCTCCCTGAACGACGGCGGCGACGATCAGTTCGACAGCGCCCTGGAGCTGTACGTCGGCACGCTCACCACCAGCCCGCCCACCTGGACCAGCCTCGCCAACGAATTCGACAGCCTGGACTACTTCACCTCCGTCTCGTTCAGCGACCTGCAGTTCTACTCGCCCAACCTGGGCACCTCCGACGGCCTGGTGGCCGCCACGGTCACCACCGATCCGGACTGGGTGTTCAGCGGCACGACCTCCGCCCTGATCCCGCCCGGCGTCGACGCCCGCCTGAAGCAGACCATCGACCTGACCGCCGCCTCCGGCACCGTGCAGCTCTCGCTGAATCGCTACTACCATCTCGACGACAACTTCGACAGCGGGTTGAGCTCCTTCAAGGTCCAGGTGCTCTCCCCCACCACCGGGGACGCCCTGGTGACGGCCGAGAGCGTGACCAGCAACGAGGACAGCGGCACGCTGACCTACGACATCAGCGCCGCCGCCGGCGGGCCGGTGGTGCTGGCCATCGACTGCCAGTCCACCTTCTACGTGTGCGAGATCGACGACGTCTCGGTCAAGGACCAGGCCGGGGCCGGGACCGAGCTCGTCACCAACGGCGACTTCGAGACCGGCGACCTGACCGGGTGGACCGCCGAGCTCCTCGCCGCGCAGCCGAGCGGCGTGGCCAACGTCACCCCGCAGACCCTCGGCGACCTCGAGGTCACCCGCGCCTTCTACACCACCCCGACCTCCTACTGGGGCCGCTGGGTCGACTCCTTCCACAACCCCGGCGCCTCCGCGGTCACCCGCGACGTGGTCTACTACACGAACCTCGGCTCGGACAGCTACGGGATCATCTACGACACGCCCGGCGTGACCGGCGCCGTCACCGAGTGGGACGGCGACACCGGCGATCGCGACGTCGCCCTCGTCTCCGGCAGCGGGGACAAGGCCGGCGCCTTCTTCTACGAGTCGGCGAGCGCGCTGTCCACCGACGACGGCAGCGACCTCGTCTTCATCCACCACAGCATCACGGTGCCGGCCGGCGAGACCGTGAACCTGGTGCACTTCATCGTCATGACCGGGGAGAACACCGGCATCCTCGACACCACCACCGACACCACCGCCCGGGCCACCGTGGCCGACCAGCAGGCCGCCGCCATCGTGAACGGCTTCAACAGCAAGAACGAGTACCGCGACGGCACGACCAGCGCCCAGCGGAAGGGCATCCTCAACTTCTAGCCGAGCGTCGGCAGGGGGATCGCGGGGCGGGGGTCAGGCCCTCGCCCCGCGATTCACTTCTGGCGCTGGGTGGCGATCCGGATCGCCTCGGCGACCACCGCCTCCTCCAGCTCCTCGACCTTCATCCGCTTCACGATCTTGCCGCCCTGGAAGAGCAGGCCCACCCCTCCGTGGCCGTAGGCCACCCCCACGTCGGCGGCCGAGGCCTCCCCGGGGCCGTTCACCTCGCAGCCCATCACCGCCACCGAGACCTCGCCCTTGAGCGTGGAGAGCCGCTTCTCCACCCGCTCGGCGATGGGGATCATCTCCACCGAGCAACGGCCGCAGGTGGGGCAGGAGGTGAGGGTGGCCCCGCCGAACTTGAGCCCCAGCGACTTGAGCAACAGCCGCGCCACCCGGACCTCCTCCACCGGGTCGGCGGTGAGCGAGATGCGGATGGTGTCGCCGATCCCCTCGGCCAAGAGGATGCCCAGGCCGGCCGCGCTCTTCACCGTGCCGGCCAGGAGCGTCCCGGCCTCGGTGACGCCCAGGTGCAGGGGGTAGTCGAAGCGCTGGGCGAAGAGGCGGTTCGCCTGGACGGTCATGGCCACGTCGTGCGCCTTGAGCGAGACCTTGATCTCCCGGTAGCCCTCGTCCTCCAGGAAGCGGATGTGCCGCTCGGCGCTCTCCACCATGCCGGCGGCGGTGGGCCAGCCGTGCCGCTCGACGATGTCCTCCTCCAGCGAGCCGGCGTTGACGCCGATGCGGATGGGGACGCTCCGCTCCCGCGCCGCCTTGACCACCTCCCGAACCCGCTCCCGCGCGCCGATGTTGCCGGGGTTGAGGCGGATGGCCTGGATGCCGGCGGAGAGGGCGGCCAGGGCCAGGCGGTAGTCGAAGTGGATGTCGGCCACCAGCGGCACCGGCGTGGCCCTGACGAGGGCCGGCAGCGCGGCGGCGGCCTCCTTGTCGGGGACCGCCAGGCGGACCAGGTCGGCGCCGGCCTCGGCCAGCGCGCGGATCTGGGCCAGCGTCCCCGGGACGTCCGCGGTCTGGGTGGTGGTCATCGACTGGACGGCGATGGGGGCGCCCCCGCCGATGGGGACCGCTCCCACCCGCACCTGCCGGGTGGCGCGGCGCGCTCCCAGCGTCGAACCCTCGCCCTGTCCGTAGCCGCCCATGTGCGACCCTTTCGGCACGCCGAAACGGGAACGGCGGCCGGCCCTGATCTAGAGCCCGACCGCCGTCCGTGCCACCCGCGCCCTGCGCCGGGGCGCGTCACCCTTCCGTCACTTCTTGGCCAGCTCCGCGTCGACCAGCTTCTTGAACTCGTCGAGCGGCTGGGCACCGGAGATGAGCCGCCCGTTCACGAAGAACGCGGGCGTCCCGGTGACGCCGACGTCCTCGCCGGCCTTGTGGTGCTCGGCCACGACCTTGGCCTTGTCGCCGGAGTCGAGGCACTTGTCGAACTTGTCGCCGTCGAGCCCGACCTCCCGGGCGTACTTCTTCAGGTTGTCGACCTCGAGCTTGCCGTCCACGGCGAAGAGCTTGTCGTGCATCTCCCAGTACTTGCCCTGGTCCTGGGCGCACTGCGAGGCCTCGGCGGCCTTCGGGGCGAGCGGGTGAATGGGCAGCGGGAAGTCCCGGTAGACGAGCCGGATCTTGCCGGGGTAGGCGGCGAGCAGGTCGACGACCGTCTTCTCGGCGCGGATGCAGTACGGGCACTGGAAGTCGGAGAACTCCACCAGGATGATGGGCGCGTCCTTGGGCCCCTTGGCCGGCCCCTGGGTGTCGACCGCCACCTTGGGCGGCAGGTAGGCGGGCATGAGCACCTCGACCTTCATGTCCGTCTTCAGCTTCTCGTAGTAGGCCATCAGCTCGCCCTGCATCTTCTGCTGCTTGATGAAGCGGATGATGTCCGCCTTCACCTGCTCCATGGGCGGGAGCTGCTGGCCGGCCGCCACCGCCCGATCGTAGACCGACTTGATCTCGTCCTCGCTCGGGTCGCTGATCTTGGAGGCGATCTCCTTCTGGATGAGCTCCTCCGGCGAGGCGACCCCGGCCTCCTTGGCCTTGGCCTCGAAGACCTTCTTCTGGATGAGGCCCTCGAGGGCCTGGCGCTTGGTGTCGTAGACCTGCTTCTGGTACTGGCTCTCGAGTTGCTTCAGCTCCGCGCCGACCGTCTTGTCGAGCTCGTCCGCGGTGATGGCCTCGCTACCGATGCGGGCGAGGGGCTCGTTGGGCCGCGCCTTGGGCTGGCAGGCCACCACCAGGGCGAGGGAGGCGAGAAGGGCTTTGGACAGGTTCATGGTGCTCCAGGGGTGTGTGCGGCAAGAGGGCGGATCCTACTTGTAACCGCGCCGGCGGCAAGGGATTCCGCTGGGCGGCGCCGCCGGGGGTCGGGGGGGAGGCCGTGGGGCGCATCCCGGTCCAGCGCCCTGGCCGCGGGGGGTCGCCAGCTCCCCGGTGACACGGCGGCCTCCCGGGGCTAGAGAAGGACGTCTCAGGAGGCGAGCCACATGGCGCAGCGCGAGCGGCTGATCATCATCGGGAGCGGCCCGGCGGGCTATACCGCGGCCCTCTACGCGGCGCGGGCCAACCTGCGCCCGCTGCTGTTCGAGGGAAGCCAGCCGGGCGGGCAGCTCACCATCACCAGCGAAGTGGAGAACTACCCCGGCTTCCCGGAGGCCATCCTCGGGCCGGAGCTGATGGAGCGGATGAAGCAGCAGGCCGAGCGCTTCGGCACCCGCTTCGAGGTGGGCGAGGTGACGCGGGTGGACCTCTCCCGCCGCCCGTTCCAGGTCTGGCAGGAGGACCGGCTCTTCTCGGCCGAGGCGGTGATCGTGGCCACCGGCGCCTCGGCCAAGTGGCTGGGCCTGCCCTCGGAGAAGGCCTACCAGGGCCGGGGCGTCTCGGCCTGCGCCACCTGCGACGGGTTCTTCTTCCGCGGGGCGGAGGTGGCGGTGATCGGCGGCGGCGACACCGCCATGGAGGAGGCCACCTTCCTCACCAAGTTCGCCACCAGGGTCTACATCGTCCACCGCCGCGACGAGCTGCGCGCCTCGCGCATCATGCAGGAGCGGGCCCGCAAGAACCCCAAGATCGAGTTGCTGCTCTCCCAGGTGGTGGAGGAGATCGTCGGAGACGCCAAGGGCGTCACCGGCATCCGCCTGAAGGGCACCCGGGACGGCGCCATCCGCCTCCTGCCGCTCAAGGGAGTGTTCATGGGGATCGGCCATGAGCCCAATACGGCGCTGTTCCGCGGGCAGCTGGCCATGAACGACGTCGGCTACCTCCGGATCAACGCCCCCAGCTCGGCCACCAGCG
>Ga0335069_10007711_pt1 | contig 15505 bp, 14 predicted proteins | sample Lox_Sample_11_FD_206714 | JGI IMG/M metagenome (GOLD analysis project Ga0335069, IMG submission 206714) | Soil microbial communities from Loxahatchee National Wildlife Refuge, Florida, United States - Lox_Sample_1.1 | ecosystem: Environmental > Terrestrial > Soil > Wetlands | place: USA... | reverse complement strand
GCCGCTCAACCGGTGGGCCATCACCTACAAAGCCGGGCCTCCTGCTGGCGGTCGCGTCGCCTGCCGGGTGTGACTTTCGATGTCGAGAAACACTCGCAGGAATTCGATCTTGATCATGACAATTGCATAGGCAAAGGCGGCGATGACGAGCGCCATCAAAAATGACATCAGCCCCAGGAAGCCACCGCGGTGGCATGAGTGAACTGTGCCGCCGAGCAACACAACGAGCGCAACCGCACCAGCGATCACCTGGGCGGCATCAATGACGAACCGTATGAACGGATAGCGTTCTTCCATATGTTACCCACTTTCCGTTGGCGGCGTCGCAGCGCTACCAGCCGTTTTCGGACCCTATCCAATTTGCGTTGGTCAAACAAGCCAATACGCCACGGCGAAACGTGTCGGCGTGAAGCGCACGTGACGTGATTGACCGTGGGTGCAGCAGAACATGATCGCTCCCCCACGCCGACCACAACCACACGGCTCGCTTGACCCACCGACACGCCGGAGCTATTTCGATTTTGATCGAAATGAAGATCACCACCCAGCATCACGCACTATCACGGGCGCTGCATGCGCTCGCCAATCCGAATCGTTTGGCGATCTTCGAACGCATCCACGGCAATGGCTTGTGCTGCCGCACGGACGCCAAGGGCAACACAGTGTGCGCCATTGCCGAAGATTTTGCGCTGGCCTTGTCGACCGTGTCGCATCACCTCAAGCAGTTGCGTCGCGCCGGATTGATCACCTGTGAGCGCCGCGGACACGAGATCGTCTGCGCGATCAACTACGACACTTTCGACCGCATGGTAGCACTACTCGGCGGTCGCGTGGGGCACGCCAAAGACGGACGCACCGTCGCACGTGCGCGCAAGCGCTGAACCTGGATCGCATGCACTGGCTGTTCATCATCGATCCGATCGACACGCTGAACCTCAGCACGGAGACGTCCTTACTGCTTATCGAGGAGGGCGCGCGCCGCGGCCATCGCGCCGCGGTGGCAACATTGCCGGACTTGTATTTGACGGACCGCTGCGCCGGCGTGCGGGCGCGCGCCATCCAACTCGACCTCACACGCCGTCCATTCTATGAGCTCGGCGCTCCCATCGAGCATCGATTCACCGACTTCGACGTGGTGCTCATGCGCAAAGACCCGCCGGTGGACGCGGACTACCTCGCAGCAACGTTCATGCTCGAGCGAGCGGCCTGCGACGTGCCGGTGATCAACGATCCGGTGAGCTTGCGGACCGAGAATGAGAAGCTCCTTCCGCTTGCCCTGCCAGAGTTCGCGCCGCCGACGTTGGTCAGCAACGACGTCGAACGGCTTGCGGCGTTCGCGGCGGTGCACGGACGTATCGTCCTCAAGCCGTTGGAGGATTGCAGCGGCCGTGGTGTGCAGCTCGTCGATCGCGCGGCGGCGGCGCGCACGGTCGCCAGCTATCTGCAAGAGCGCGGTGGCCACCCCGTGATCGCCCAGCGTTTCCTTCCCGGCGTAGCCGCCGGCGACAAACGCATCTTGCTCCTCGCCGGAGAGCCCCTTGGCGCGGTCAATCGCATCCCGCGGGGGCCCGATGCGCTCGCCAACATTCATCAGGGCGCGACCATCGCTGCCACCACGCTCACCGATCGCGAGCACGCCATCGTGAGCGCGCTGAAGCCCCTGCTCTTGGCGCGCCGCTTGTGGCTGGCAGGTATCGACGTGATCGACGGGCATTTGACCGAGATCAACGTGACCAGCCCCTCCGCCGCGCGGCAGATCAATGCCGTGAGCGGCATGCGTGTCGAGGTGCCGATTGTCGATTTCCTGGAACGGATGAGCCGCTCAGGCACCGCAAACCGGCGCGCCTGACACCGAAACGTTGCAGCGGAGTTTCCACTGTTGTCGACCCCTCTCGCTGGATACGGTTGTTCGGTGGTATCCGAAGCGGACGTCCGATGAAAATCGCAGAGTCGCCCACAGCCAGTATTGCGCGCCGACAGATCGACCAGCGAGTCCCTCTCGAGACGCTCGCGTACGCCGGGTTGATGTTGACCAGCTGCGTGTGGGCCTCGGCGTTCATCGCCGGCAAGGTGGCGCTTGCGGAGCTCAACCCGCTCAATGCGGCAGCGGCCCGCTACGTGATTGCAGCGGGGGTCCTCCTGCCGTTCGCTGTGCGGGGACGGCCGACGGCTGCGAACCTGCGCCGCGTCGCTACGCCGCTGATCGTCATGATCGTGTGCGGCGGAATTCTCTATCCGTGGCTGTTTCTCCTGGCGTTGGGCCGCACAAGCGCCACGAATACCTCGTTGCTCATCGCTCTCAACCCGGCACTCACGATGCTTCTGTCGCCGTTCGCTGGCGACGCCATCGAGCGACGGCGCCTGGGCGGATTGCTGCTGGCGCTGGCCGGAGCAGTTGTGGTGATCACTCAGGGCAAATGGGAGCATGTGCGCGAGCTGGCATCGTTGTCGCTGCGCGGCGGCGACCTGCTGGCAGTGGCGGCAGCGTTTTGCTGGGCCTGCTTCAACGTGGGGGCGCGCCGCGTCGTCGTGCATCTGACGCCGTCGTTCATCAATGCCGTCACGTATGGCACCGGCGGCATGCTGCTGAGCATGGCGGCCTGGACCTCCGGCGGCTGGCAGCAACTGGCTGCGGCATCGCCGACCGCATGGGCGAGCGTCCTGGTAATGGCCGTGGGGTCGTCCGTCCTTGCCGGGCAACTGTTTCTCTTCGGCGTACGGACAGTCGGCGTCAATCGGAGCGTCGTGTTCGTCTATCTCACGCCGGTGTTCACGGCGCTATGTTCGTTGGCGCTGCTCGGTGAACCGCTGCTGGTCGTTCAAGGCATCGGTGGCGCCGCCGTGCTGGCAGGTGTGTACTCGGCGACCCGCCGCTGATCGTTACGCGGGGCGTCGACTCGACGTTGGCCCGAGTTGCCACAACGAGCGCAGCGTGGGGTACGTCAACGCAAACCACAAGGCGAGCGGGGCGACAGCGAAAGCGACCAGACCGGTAAACACGCCGAGGGTATCCTTGACCGCATTGGGTTCGTGCATGATCAGCGGATAGGCAAGCACGACTATCACGTCGAGAACAAAATACAGCAAGATGCCCAACCCGAGGGCGAGGACGGCGCGCTTCAGGCCCAGCCCTGGTGTCGCCACGATCAACGAAAGCAACGGCACCAGTCCCATGGACAAGGCGGGGAGTTGGATGAGCATGGGCAGCTGTGTCCCGCCCCAGCGGAAAACCACGGGCTCCTTCATTCCGGGGAGGTCATAGTCCAACACCCAGCCGCTGACCGCCGGGCTCACCTGTTGGACGGTTGCAAGCGTCGCACGACGATAGAAAGTTGGAAGGTCAGCGACGCCCCACAGCATCAGGAACACCGCGAAGCTCAGCAGGAACTTCAGTGCGAATCGCCACTTCATCGCTGTACCCACTCCACCCAGGTGACCGCATACAGTGTCACCAACATCAAGAACGCCCCCTGCCAAACGTACTCGTGGAAATACACGAACAACGCCGGACGGAATTCCACGACCCGCACCAGCGTGGCGACCCGCAAGATATTGACCAGCGACAGCAGCGTTACGCCGATCACCGCCCCCGTGGCTTTCGCACGCAGCGTCGCCGGATACGCGCCGATAAAACTGATCAGCACGAACAGTACGAACACGCCGGTGCATTCGTGATTGATGTCGAGCGTCAATCCACTCACCGCGATGAGGTTGCCCGTGGCCACCGCCGCACTGCCGACGCGCTGCGCCATCCAGGTCGCCGATTGTGCCAATCCGATTTCCGCTAGGTGCAGGTGATTTTGCAGGTTGGTGGCCACGCTGAGGACGCTGAATCCGATGAGGAACAAGAAGAAGAGCGACGCGAACCGCAGGATCGGCGAGTTCATGGGGACGACGATAGAGCAGCCGCCGACAAGAATAAAGGCCGAGAGGTGCAGCAGCCGCCCCCCGACGATCATCTGTCCAGCATGCTGTCGCTCGCATTTGCAACCGGATATATAGGTCTCTTGCTATCGCCACACGGTGGGGGAGAAGCCATGAAAGCTATCGTTCTTGTGCGGTATGGTACGCCAGAAGAGGCGTTCGAGCTTCGCGAGTTGCCGACCCCGGAGCCGGGACCGGGGCAGGTGCGGGTCGCGGTGGAGACGTTCGGTCTGAACTACGCCGACGTCTCGGCACGGCAAGGGACGTACCAAGACGCGCCGCCGATTCCTTGCGTCATTGGCTACGAAGTGGTCGGGCGGGTAGATGCGTTGGGACGCGACATCACGGCACCCGCGCTGGGCACCCGTGTCACGGCGCTGACGCGTTTCGGCGGCTATGCCACCCATGCGGTAACCGATGCGCGTGCGGTGGCGCCGATTCCGGACAGTATGGATGGCGGCGTAGCCGCCGCGCTACCAACGCAGTACGGCACCGCCTATCACTGCGCCGAGGAGATGGTGCGTCTCCACGCCGGCGACCATGTTCTCGTGCAGGCCGCCGCCGGCGGCGTGGGCACGGCGCTGGTGCAGCTCTGCAAACGGCGCGGGTGTATCGTGTACGGCACTGCCGGTTCGGATGAGAAGCTGGCGTATTTGCGCACGCTCGGGGTCGATCACCCGATCAACTATCAGAGGGACGACTTTGCCGAGGCCGTGCGTGGCATTCGCGGCACCGATGGCCTCGATGTGGTCTTTGACTCGCTCGGCGGCGCGGCGGTGCGCAAAGGACTGGGCCTGCTGGCCGCCGGTGGCCGGATGGTGTGTTTCGGCGCCGCGTCACGTGAGAGCGGTTCATTGCAACTCCTCCGCGATGTCCGGTTTGCGTTGTCATTCGGCTTCCCACACCCGATACCGCTGCTGATCAACTCGAAATCGATCATCGGCGTCAACATGCTCCGACTCTCGGACCAGCGCCCCCTCGCCCTGAAACGCTGCCTCGACGCGGTCGTGGACTTGGCAATCAAAGGCGACCTCCAGCCAACCGTCGGTGGTCGTTTCAGCGCCGACCAGATCGCGCAAGCGCACACGTTTCTCGGGGGCCGGGGCTCCATGGGCAAGGTCGTCGTGGCATGGTAGGCGGGTAGTGTCTAGTTCGAACTCCACTTCGGTGAGGAACGCGACATCGCACTCAAGGGATTCACCAGCACCCGACGTGTCTTTCCGGTGTTGTGGCAAGCATCGGCGTGGACGCTGAGTAAATCAGCCGCGCTCAAGAAGCGGCGGCAATGCGTTCGGTGGCACGGAATTGCTCTTCGTAGAGTAACCGATACACCCCGCTGCGTGTCAGCAGTTCGGCATGGCGCCCCGTCTCGCTGATCATTCCACGCTCGATGACGACGATACGATCGGCATTCATCACCGTCGACAGCCGATGGGCGATGATGAACGTCGTGCGTCCGTGCATGAGCCGTCGCAGCGCGTCGTGGATCAAGTTTTCGGATTCCGAATCGAGCGCCGCCGTCGCTTCATCCAGAATCAAGACGGGCGGGTCCTTGAGAAACGTGCGGGCGATCGCCACACGCTGGCGTTGTCCGCCGGAGAGCCGCAACCCCCGTTCTCCGACGAGGGTCTCGTAGCCCTCGGGAAGCTGTACAATGAACTCGTGGGCGTTCGCGGCGCCGGCCGCCACCAATACCTCGGCCGGTGTCGCGTCGGGTTTGCCGTACAGCAGATTTTCTTGCACTGAGCCGCTGAACAGAATCGGATCCTGCGGCACGATTCCGATATGGGCGCGCAGCGAACTGAGCGTCAGACCGCGCACATCCTGACCGTCTATGCACAGGGCACCGGCCGTCACGTCGTAAAAGCGCGGAATCAGGGACACCAACGTGGACTTGCCGGCACCGCTGCGGCCGACAATGGCGACTGTCTCACCCGGCCGGACATCGAGGTCGATGTCGTGCAGGACCGGATGCCCGTTGCGGTGTCCCGCGTAGGCGAAGCTCACCCGGCGGAAACTGACGCGTCCGGACATGTGTGCCAGCGGTCTCGCGTCGGCAGCCTCGCTCACCTCAGCGCGGATGTCGAAGAACTCAAAGATCCGGTCCATCGCCGCGAGCGAGTTGCTGATCACCACGCTCAGCTCGCTGAAGCGCTGCAGCGGCAGGTACAGACTGCCGAGGTAGGCGTAGAACGCGATCATGGTGCCCACGGTCAGGGTGCCACCCAGAATCATCGCGCTCGCCACCCACACCACGAGCAGCGGCGCAATGCTGGTCAAGAGCGTCGTCCCCGCCTGACTCGCCGACGACAAGGAAACGTTGCGCAGCGTCAAATCCAATAAAGTACGGCTGCTATCATAAAAGCGTCGCGCTTCGTGCTGTTCGCGGCCGAAGGCTTTGACCACCGCGGCGCCCGCGATGCGCTCTTGCAACTCGCCGGAAAAGTCTTCGAGCATCTCCTGCACGGACTGACTGGCGGCTTTGATCCTGGGGCTGAAGTAGCGGATGAGGGCGACATAAAATGGAATGATCGACAGGGCCACCAGCGCCAAACGGCGCTCGAGGACAAACAGGATCCACACCACAAATCCCAAGGACGCGCTGTCCATCCATACGTTGGTCAACGCCGAGCCCACGAAGTTCTGCGCCAACTGGATGTCGTTGACGAACCGCGCCACGATCGCACCCGAGCGCCGCGCGTCGAAAAATGAGTGCGACATCCCCTGGATGTGCTGATAGAGCGCGTAACGCAGGTCGAAGATCAAGCGATGACCGGCCTGCCCAGCCCAGTAACTACGATAGAAGCTGGCGACCGCCAGGACGATGTACAGTGCCAGTATGGAGCCGCAGACGACCATCAGCCGCCCGCGGTTGCCGTCGCCCAGCCATGGTGCGGCACGCAGCGCCAGGCTGCACCAGTGCTCCAATACACGATTCGTGGACTCGTTGACCGCAGCCGGGTCGCGCGCCAACACGACGTCGGTGAGATATTTGAGCGCCAGCGGGAAGGCGAGCGGAATGCCGAACTTCAGAATGCCGGTGATTGCCGCGCCGGCGATGTACCACTTGTGCGGCGCGACATACGCCAGAAAGCGAAGCAGCGAAGATCGTTGAGACGCGCGGGTCGGCTGGCCGGCAGAATCAGACTCGCCTTGGTTCATGCACGCTGATTCGATAGCAGGGATGGGTATGGCTCGCCACGTCGCAGCGCGCGCCACACCAGCAGGCCTGCAGCGAGCACCACGCTCCAACCGAACACGTCGCCATAGTGGGTGTAGAATGTCTCGATGTGCAGCCGCGGCACCGCACCGCTCACCACCTCGGGACGAAAAAGCCCACCTTCCGCGACCACCCGGCCCGCGGCGTCAATGATACTCGTCACGCCGGAGTTGGACCCACGCAGCAAATAGCGTCGGTTCTCGATCGCCCGCCACAGCGCCAATGCCTGATGCTGATAGGGAGCGGCCGTGTCCCCGTACCATGCATCGTTGAGAATATTCAGCAGCACTTCGGCCCCGGCAGCGGTCGCTTGCCGCGACATGCCCGCCAGTAGATCCTCGTAACAAATGAGCGGACCAATGGTCGCCCCGTCGGGAATGCGGAACAACGATACCCCCGTACCCGCAGTGAAGTGTCCGCTCTCCGGACTCAGCGAATAAATCCATGGCACCCACGATCCCAACGGAATGTACTCGCCGAACGGCATGAGAATATGCTTGTCGTAGCGGCCGAGGACCGCACCCTCGGGGGCGACGAGAAAAGCGCTGTTAAACTCCTCCGCGTCACGCGGGTCCGATCCGCGCAGGCGAAACGCCAGCCCGCCGAATATCAGATGTGTCTGCAGATCATCAAAGGGATTGTCCTTCGGCTGCAGTCGCACCGTATCCGCCTCCACCCACCGCTGGGCGACGGTTTCCGGCCACACGATCACCTCCGCCATATGCTGCACGTCTTCCGAGAGCTGTTGATACTTCTCGATGTTGACGTCGAAATATTTGATGTCGCCCTTTTCCTTGATGCTGACATTGCCCTGCACCAGGGCAACACGCACCGCTGGTGCCGCGCGTTGTGCCGCATCCACCGCCGACAATCGCACTGCACCATAGGCAATAACGCCGAGCAGCACGGCCACAGCGACCAGCAGCGGGCGCAGTGAACCGCGGCTGATCAGTGTTGCCGTCGCCGCCGCAACCCACACCATGATGAAGCTCAAGCCAAACGGTCCGGTGAGATCGCCGATCTGCATCAACACGGGCACGTGCCACTGGCAGTTGGCCATGCGCCAGGGAAACAGATTTGGAAACAAGAACTCCAACGCCACCCATAACACCGGCGGCGCGAGCGCCAACGGGCCGAACCCGGTACGCCGCAGTGCCAGTGCGAACAGGACGAACTGCTGCGCCGCATACACTGACAACCCGAGGTAAAAGACGGCCGCGAGCGCGTAGCCGAAACCTCCGAACACGTGGATCGTGTAGACGAGCCAGTAGAACGCGGGAACGTTGGTCACCAGTCCGGCCACGAGGCCGATGCGCGCGGCGTCGCGCCCCGTCTGTACTTGCCCGATGGCCCAGATCACCGGGGCGAACGCAATCCATGCCAGGGGGAAAAGCCCGAAGCGCAGGAAACACGCCGCAATCAGCACACCGCTGAGTCCGGCTGCGACGTACGCGCGCCGCAGCGTCCCTGCCTCGGCGCGAAACAGCGTGTGAGCCTGGGAACGGAGAGCGGGAGCGTGTGCGCGGAGTGAACTGTCAGAGCCCGGAGCGCTGGCGTTGCGATTGCCGGCACTGACCGTCTTCACACTCCCATGCTCCCATGCGGTCTCGCTCTGGCGCGGCACACAGAGCTAGCGCGGTTTCAAATTGGCGGCTTGCGGTCCCTTGTCACCTTTGGTGACTTGAAACTCCACCTCGTCGCCTTCGCGCAGGTCCTCAAAGACGACTTTGGGAGCAAGTCGGGAGCGATGAAAAAACACGTCATCACTGCCGTCGTCAGGAACAACGAAGCCGAAGCCTTTGTCTCTGACGACCTTTTTGATGGTACCGAACATGGGAAGTTCCTCCTTATGCACGTCGTTTGGTTGGCGTCGGGCACTGACGACGTGCTTCACGCCCGCGCACCGGCGGACACGCGGCGGCGCCCGCGGCCGCCACCTGCCTTCGCCGCCGGCGGATGATGACGCCCACCGCGCCCATGACGGTCGTGGCGTGGTGGCACCGGCTGCACGAACAGTCCATCTGCCGCATGCTCCACGGGGATTTTAAAACCGGTGAGCTGCTCGATGCTGTCGAGCGCCTCGACGAACTCTTCGCACGCCAGACTGATCGCTTTTCCCGAGGCACCAGCGCGCGCCGTGCGCCCGACGCGATGCACGTAGTTCTCCGGGTCCTGAGGTAGATCGTAGTTGATCACGTGACTCACGTCGTCGACGTGGAGACCGCGCGACGCAACATCCGTCGCCACCAAGACTGGCAACTCGCCCGCTTTGAAGCTGCGCACCAGACGCAGCCGCACGCGCTGCTCCAGATCGCCAGTAATGGCTTCTGCCGGTACGCCGTTCTCGGTGAGACGTTGGGCCAGCCATTCCCCGGCGCGTTTGGTGTTGACAAAGATCATCGTACGGGTCGGCTGCTCACGCCGAAACAAGCCGATGAGCAAGGGCAATTTGTCATGGCGGCCGACGTGATAGAGCACATGCTCGACATTCGCCGCGGTCACCTGCTCGGGATTGATCGTGACCTTCACCGGATCGTTCATGTGCTCGTAGGCCAATTCCATGACAGCGTATGAAAGCGTCGCCGAGAACAGCATCGACTGCCGTTTGTGATACGGCGGCAAACGACGCAACAAAAAACGCAGGTCGGCGATGAACCCCATGTCGAACAGCCGATCGGCTTCGTCGATGACCAACGCCTCGACGCGGCGAAGGTTGTAGACATGCTGTTTGAAGTAGTCGATCAGGCGACCCGGCGTGCCGATCAGGATGTCACATCCCTGCCGCAGCGCCTCACGCTGTTTGTGATAGTCGATTCCGCCATACACCGCATGCATCGTCAGGCCCGTAAACTCGCCGAGCGCCTGCGCGTCATGAAGGATTTGCACCGTCAGCTCGCGGGTCGGTGCAACCACCAGCGCCCGCGGCGCGGGCTCAGGTGCCGTCGAGGCCCGATGCCGCAGCAAGCGGGCGAACACAGTGATCAGAAACGCCGCCGTTTTGCCCGTGCCTGTCTGCGCTTGGCCGGCCACGTCCTTGCCGGCAACCGACAAGGGCAAGACACGCTGCTGAATAGGCGTGCATGTGGTGAAACCCACGGCGTCGATACCCTGCTGAACCGACTCGGGCAGGTCGAGCGATCGGAAGTCCACGGCGGTATCGGTGGCAGGTGGGGTAGCAGGCGGCGGCGAGTGACTCACGTGGCAAAAGTCTAGCGCGGTCGACTTTCAGGAACAAGCGGACCGACACTTCAGCGTACGGCGCGCATCGCCGTAACCATCTCATCGCCGCCCACGTACCCCACCAAACGCTGGACCTCGGTACCGGAGCTGTCGAGGAAAATGACGGTCGGTACGCCTTGCACACCATACGCGTCCACGAGCGCACTCGTCTCGTCCGAGTCGCGCGTGATGTCCGCCTTGAACATAGCGAAGCGCTCGGCTTCCCCTCTTACCGCCGCGTCGGTAAACGTGGTGCTTTCCATCTCGTGGCAGGGAATACACCAGGCGGCGACAAAGTCGATGATTGCCGGCCGGCCGGCAGTGCGAGCCGACAGCAGCGCTCCGTTCTCGAAGGGTTGCCAACGAATAGCACTGTCGGCGCGTAGCGGCACAGCGAGCCAGACCGCGAGCAGTACCCCGGCGATTCCAGTAACACGCTGCATCACGGGGAAGTAGCGCACATTGCGGCCCGAACGGTCGATGAACCCGAGGTAGAGGCCGCCCACCGCGAGCAGCGCCGGCAGCAGCAGGCGCCCGGGGACCTTGGGCAGGAGCGGGGTCACGAAGTAGGCAGCAAGGGCCAAGAGCATGATGCCGAAGAGGTGCTCGATCCACATAAGCCATTCACCGGAACGTGGCAGCGCCCTGATGGAACCTGCGGCCATGCCCAGTGCGAGGTACGGAAGCCCCATGCCGAGTCCCAACGCAAAGAACAGCTCCAAGCCGAGACTCACGCGTTGCTGGCTGCCGACGAACACGAGCAGGCCGAGTACTACCGGTCCGACACACGGGGCAGCCACGATACCTATGGTTACGCCCATGATGAAAGCTCCCACTGCGCCCGGGGTCGAGCCACCGACGCGACGCAACAGCCACGGCGGCGGTTGCAGCTGATAGAGGCCGAACGAGCTCAGTGCCAGGAGCACCAGCACGCCGGCGATACCAATCAGTACCAGCGGCTCTTGCAACGCCGCGCCGAACAGGCTCCCGGACAACGCCGCAGCGACGCCAAGGACGGCGAAGCTGGTGGTGATACCCAGAACATAAAGGACCGCCATGCCGAACACGCTCGCACTCCGCTGGCGCGTCTGGCTGCCGAAGTAGGCGACCGTTACAGAGATCAGCGGATAGACACACGGTGTCAGATTGAGCCCCAAACCGAGCAAGGCGACCAAACCCAGCGTGACGGCGAGGCCGCGTTGCGCCATCCACAAACCGACGTCAAAATGGGTGGCACCCGGCGCCGTTGTACCCGGTGCCGAGGCACCCGACGCGGCCGGCGTTGGGGCAGGGGGTGAGATCGTGTCTGAGATCGGTAGCACGAGCTCGCGCTCCGCCGTCGTCGGCGGCAGACAATTGGTATCATTACACGCCTGGTACCGCAGTTCGGCATGGATGCGCAGCTGCTGCCCCTGATAGTCCGCCGGTACGCTCAGCGCCGTGGTGATGCCGACCTTGCCTTCGTAGACAAGCAGCTGCTTCCCAGGGGCAAACGCAAACGTCTTTTTGTCCGGTGGCGGAAACGTCAGTGGGTCGGCGGCCACACCCGGCGGCAGCGTCAGCACGATGTTCGTCGGAATCAGGAACGGCTCATTGGGTCGGTGCGCGTTGATATGCCACCCGCGTGCAATTTCTAGAATGATGTCGAGTCCCGTCTGACCGCCGCGTGCAGCCTGAGGGACATCCGGCTCGAGGGTGATCGTGGCTGTGTCCACCGCCGCACGCGCGCCGGCAGCAATGCCGACGACGAACACAACCATCAAACAACGCCACGCTACGCGCACAACGGGGAATGCAAGCACAGGGCATCGGCTCTTGCAATTCGTCGCGCCGACAGATAACCGGGCCCGAGCCTTGGGGAGCGTGAGCCTGCCTATGAGACGCGTGGGGATGTGGAGTGCAGGGATCACCACAGTGGCGTTGGCGGCAACTGTTCCGCTCGCCACGGCCGGCATGGCGCGTGCCTTTTCGCTGCTCCCTTTGGTCACCGAACAAGCGCAGACATTGCCGAGCGGTACCGCCGAGGCCATCCTCGGTATCGCCTACTTCAACAACATGCGCTTTCCGGCGTTCACACCGCCGGGCGCGCTGCAGCACCAGACGCTGATCGGAGTTCCGCAGTTCGGGTTCCGCATCGGCGCCGGAGAGTGGGCAGAGATTCAGGCGAGCTACGAAACCCTCTATCTCGACGAGAAGACTACGAGCGGCCAGACGAATTGGCAGTTTGGCTCGGGCGATCTCCGCATGTACACCAAGGTCTACCTCAAGCGCGAAACGGAAATGCTGCCCGCGTTCGGACTGCGCTTCGGTACCAAGCTGCCGGACGCGAACCGCAAGGACCAACTCGGAACCGATGACACCGATTTCGGCGCCGATGCCTTGGCGTCCAAGGATTTCGGACCGCTGAGCGCGCACGTCAACATGGGCATCCTGCTACTCGGCAATTCTGGACCGACAATCGGAAACAGCTTCCCGGCCGGCGGGCAGGACGATCTGTTCGACTATCAAATAGGCGTGGTCTCGGCGCCACTCGGCGCGGAGGTTCCCGGCGCCGTACAGCTGCGGATCCTCGGCGAGCTGACCGGCACTGCAGGGTCGCACTATGACAACAACCGCACGGCAATGCGTGTCGGGCTGCAGATGCAGCGCGGCAAAGGGAGCGTCTACCTCGGTCTCAGCGCCGGGCTGGTCACGGCGAGCGAGAACGTCGGCGCCAGCGCCGGATTCATCTATACTTTCGAGCCGGCGCGGATTTTTGCCGGAGACCAGTAGCCTGTCGGACGCCCGGTGCTCACCATCGGGGAGCAGATCACCGAAGTGACGCTGGCTGCAGACCTGCGTCATTGGTGGTAAAACTGCAGCGGAATGTACTAGGATTGCGGCTGTTGTCGTTCGTCAATATCAGGGGAAAAAAGGAGAACGTGATGCGACGCGAGTCCTTTGCCTTCCTGCTCCTTACGCTGGTACTATCCTCAGCCGTCGCTCAGGCAGCGGGCTCGACCACAGCAAGTTGCCGAAAGTACATTGCGCTCAGGGCGCAAAGGCTGTCGGCGCAGACAATTTATCACCAAGTCAAGTGTCACCGCATGCGCATGCTCGGTGACGTGAGCGCCGCCGTCAACTGCAACGATCTCGCGGACGCGGGCTTCCCATCCAGCTCGTTGAATACCCTCAATAAATCAGCGACGACGTTTCTCGCAAACGTCGCGGCGAAATGCGCAGGCCTGACGCCGGCCGCGATCGGCTATGCCGCCTGCCCCAACCCCTGCACGACCCAAGTGCCGGCAATTGCCAGCAGTCAAGATGTCGCACAGTGCGCCGTGTGTCTGGCAGAGGCGCTGTCATCGGTCGCCGTTGCAACGGCCTACGGCACCACTCCACCGATCACGGCGACCAAGAACACGGCTTGGAGCTGCCAGAACCGCGACGTCGGCTCGGGAACGTACGCGTATACCTGGACACGCATGAAGCAGCAGCGCGTGTGCCAATACAAAGAAGATACAGCCACGATTGGCGCCATGGACTGCAAGACGGCTGACCTCACCGGCGCGATTGCCAAGGCGGTGACGGCGCTCGATCGCAAGATCGGGAAATGTCTGACTGCCGACCTCGCAACGTTGTCATCGTGCGGCACCTCAGTCGCTGCCGAGCAAGGGTGCATTCTGTCGGCTGCCAATGCGGCGGCGGATGCGCTGTTCGATTTCGTGTATCCTACTGTTCCGCCAACGGCGACACCGACGGCAACAAGCACACCCACCGTCACCCCAACGCGCACGTCGACAGGCACCCCCACGGCCACGACCTCGGGCGGCAGCTGCCCGAGCGCGAACTTCCTCAACGTGACCGGCGCTGCAGGTGCCGGCGCCGGCTATCCCACTCCATCGCTATCCGTCTCATGCAGCGGTTCTACCGCCACCGTGCACAGCAACGGAATCCCAACGTACCAGTACGTCGCCATCACCCCGAACGGCCTGCAGGCGAAAAACTATACCTTTACGTTTCCCAGCAATCCTGTCGCGGCTGCTTCGACCACGAATGTTCCATTGCTCGGCAACATGGGCGTTTCGGTCAACGGCGTTCCGATCTACGCCGTCAACGAAGGCCCGCAACCGGCCTCCGATGCTTACGGCGATCCCATTGCGGCCGCCATACTCGATGAGTGCGGAAGTCATTCGGCACAGCAGGGAACGTTCCACTACCACAAGCTGCCGGTGAAGTGCCTGATTCAGAGCGCGGTGGCATCATCGCAGCCGTGGAACGACGCCGATCCGTCTCCCACTGACCCGTCGCCGATCGTCGGCTACGCGTTTGACGGCTTCCCGATTTACGGCCCCTACGAGTGTACAGATGTCGGCTGTGCGTCGGTCCAAGAGATGCTCAGCAGTTGGGACGCCACCGGCTACCAGGCTGGCACCATAGGGTGTATGTCCAGCTCGGCGTGTTCGAATGGATACTGCAACGACGTAATGATCAACGGCATGCAGGCCACCGCCTGCGTTCCGAAGACGTGCGTGTGGTCGAACAACGCCTACACTGCCAAAGCTGGTTCGCAGTATCTAGATAAGTGCAATGGACACGTCGGACCTAACGGTGACTATCACTACCACACGACCTCCACCTTCCCATACATTCTCGGCTGCTATCGCGGCACGCCGACCAACAACGGGGGAAATGGTACACCGCCCGGCGGAACCTGCCCGTGAATCGCCGCGCCGGCAGCAATGAACGGGGGCAGTCCGTGCGCTCAGGGTGATCAGCACCGACGGCGGCAACCACTTGATTGATCGGTACCGCCGCGTGCAGACTACAGCGAGCGTCGATGAACTGGACTCCAAGACTGCAATGCGGCTTCGGAGTCGGTGCCGCTGTCATTACACTGGTCGTCGGTTGTACTCCGGCGACGGACGAACTCCCTCGCACGCCGCACGAAGTGCGCTACCTGCTCACGTGGAGCACCCCACAGTCTGGCGAACACACCGTACTGACGAACGATCGCGGGTATACGATTCGGCTCACGCGCGGGTATCTGGTTACTCGGAGTATGGAACTCGTCGAATGCCCCAAAGCGGCCAGCCGTGGGGGGATTGGTGCGCTGCGAGCAGCGCTCGCGGCGGTGGTTCGCCCACGTGCCGCCCATGCCGG
>Ga0335069_10007710_pt1 | contig 15505 bp, 13 predicted proteins | sample Lox_Sample_11_FD_206714 | JGI IMG/M metagenome (GOLD analysis project Ga0335069, IMG submission 206714) | Soil microbial communities from Loxahatchee National Wildlife Refuge, Florida, United States - Lox_Sample_1.1 | ecosystem: Environmental > Terrestrial > Soil > Wetlands | place: USA... | reverse complement strand
CGCCGAGCCGGGCGGGCCGCCCTCACCCTTCGACAAGTCGGGTGAGGGTTTTGGTCAGGGTTCCTCATCCCGAGCTTGTCGAAGGATGAGGACGCGATCGGACAGTTCAACTAGCGAAGGCGGCGCACCGATGAGATCTGGTCGTCCATTCCGAGGCGGCTGAGCCGCGAAATGTCATGATCGATCGTGATGCAGCGGCCGCGATAGTGATCGTTGGTGCACAGCTCCCAGACGCCGCGGCGCACGGCGATGCTCGAGACGCGGTCATCGAAGTGGATCCAGCCGAGGTCGGGCTGGTCATCGGCCAGCGCGCGCGAGTCGCCGCCGAAGTTGTCCTCCTGATAGAGGATGATGCCGATGCGCGCGGCGTTCGCGGCCGGCGCGGCTAAGACCAGCAGCGCACCGGCCAGACCGGCGCACAAGCCCAATTTCGAAATGTGCATTGAACAGCCCCCATAACCCAGTGGCGGCAGTCTAGCCTGTGCCGGCGGGCGTGTCGAAGGCCCTTGCCACGAGGAGGAACGAGGCGCTCGTTCGGCTCATCATCGGCAAATCATCAGGTCGTCGTCCTATTGGGCCGGCGCGAGACGGGGTTCTTTCGCCCTGCCCGGCGCGATCCCGCGCTGCGCCAAGCCCCGAGAGGACTCGCCATGTTCTTCAAGCCTTTTCTAACCGCCCTCGCAGCCGCCGCGATCCTGGGATCGGCCGCGCACGCCGCCGACGCGCCGCCCCGTTCCGATGTCGTTTCCAAGACGGTGTTCATCGGCGACCTGAATCTTGCAAACCCGACCGGTGCGCGCGTCGCCCTTCAACGCATCGAGGCTGCGGCCACGGCCATTTGCGGCGAGGCGCCCGACCTGAGGCTCCTCGACCGCACCGCCCGCTACCGCGCCTGCATGCACGACGTGGTCGGCCGGGCGGTGGCGTCCGTCGACAGCCCGATCATGACGGCCATGCGCGCGCCGCAAGGCATGGGTGAACTGGCGTCCGATCGCTAGCTGCGAGGAGAAGACGCAGCGTCACGCTGCGAATTCTGCCGGCCGCGGACCGACAAGAGCCCGCGTCCGCCGCTCCGCTTCGGCTGCCCCGTCGCGACGCGAGCCGCGCGGTGGCGCCGAAGACGGGCGCCTGATAAACGCTTGCGTGCAACGGAAGGCGGCGGGGGGCGCCTTCGATTTCCGATATCGAGAAGCATGTCGAATCCCACCGTCAAAAGCGCCCCGGCTCCCGAGCGGATCGATCTGTGGCGCGCGGACTCCGCAAGGCTCGGCCAACTCACCATCGATCCGGCGTCGCGCCGCGTGGCGCATGACGACGGCCGCGAGGAATTCCTCGAGCCCCGGGTCATGCAGGTGCTCGTCGCGCTGATGCGCGCCGAGGGACGGATCGTGTCCCGCGAGGAACTCCTCAACACCTGCTGGCCCAACGTCCTGGTCGGCGAGGACGCCCTCAACCGCGTGATCGGGCGCCTGCGGCGTCTCGCGGGCGACGTCGGAGCCGGAGCCTTCAAGATCGAGACCATCACGAAGGTCGGCTACCGGCTGACGGCACTCGGCGCCGAGCAGGCGCCGCCGGCCGCGCGCGATGTGGCGCGGGCGCCGTCGATCTGCGTTCTTCCCTTCACCAACATGAGCGACGACCCGCAGCAGGAGTATTTCAGCGACGGGGTCACCGAGGACATCATCACCGACCTCAGCAAGGTCTCCTCGCTGTTCGTCGTCGCGCGCACGACCGCCTTTGCCTATCGCGGCAAGACCTTCGATGTCGCAAAGGTGGCTGGAGATCTCGGCGTCACGCACGTCCTGGAAGGCAGCGTCCGCAACGCCGACGGCCGGGTGCGGATCACCGCCCAGCTGATCGACGGCGCGACCGGCGGCCACGTATGGGCCGAGCGCTACGACCGCGAGCTGAGGGACATCTTTGCGCTACAGGCCGAGATCTCCGAAGCCATCGCCGATGCGCTCGCGCTCAGGCTCCTCCCCGAGGAGAGGCTCGCGATCGAGCAGCGCGACACGAGCGACGTCGAGGCTTACAGCCTCTTCCTCATGGCGCGGCGATACTACGACAACGGCCGCAATGGCGACCGCCGCGCTCTCGAGGCGATCGAGCGGCTGTGCCTTCAGGCAGTGGAGACCGACCCGGGTTATGCAAGGGCGTGGACGCTTCTTGGCGCCGCCCAGACCTGGCTTCAGTTCCACTTTGGCAGTCCCAAGGACGGAGGCGTGGCCGCCATCGACCGGGCGCTGGCGCTCGACGAGGGCTCGGCCGATGCGCATGCCTTCAAGGCAAGGCACCTTTCGAACCAGCACCGGTACGATGCGGCGTTTGCCCACATCGAGATTGCGCTCGCCTTGAACCCGCAGTCCTGGGCCGCCAATTCCGAAGCCGCCCTGCTGTACTACAAGCTGCACCGGTTCGAGCAGGCGGCGCGTTACTGGAGCAAGGCCGCGACGCTGCCGGACAGCTCGAGCGGCGATCCGGGAATGTTGCTCTCGACCTACTCCGCGCTCGGCGACCAGGACGGGATACGCCGCGCCGCGGAGATGGCGGTGGCGCGCGCAGAGCAAGCGCTCACGAACAGCTATGTCAACGGCGCGGCGATGGGCTGTGCGGTGGGCGGCTATGCCGCCCTGGGACAGGCCGACAAGGCCCGAAACATGATCCGCCGCGCCCTGCTGATCGACCCCGACAATCTCAGGATGCGCTTCAACTTCGCCTGCGGCACGATCGCGTTCCTGAAGGATGCAGAGACCGCGCTCGATCTGCTCGAACCGGTGTTCGCGCGAATGACGGCGAGCTGGCTCGAGCACGTCCGGGTGGACCCCGATTTGAATCCGGTGCGGGATGCCCCTCGCTTCAAGGCGATGCTTGCGGATGCCGAGTTTCGGCTGGAAGGGCAGCCACGGCGTTGTACCGGCAAGCGCCCTGGCTGACGGCGACGAGCGCTAGTCGAGCGACGCGGCCTGCGCCCCTGGACCGCCGGCGGTCCGGCCGTGCGACGCAATGCGGTACTGGGCCATCACGACATTCTCCCACACGCCGTGGCTCCGGCGTCCGACGGTGACGACCGAACGGACGCCGGGCGGGTATTCGCCGGGCGCCGCCTCGCGCACCGATACGTCCGGCGAGGTGCCGACATCGATCCAGAGCGGCGTGCCGTCCGGTTGCGTGAACCTGACGAGCTTCGGCGGGCGCGGCACATCGGTCGTGCCGTCGAGGCGGCCGGTGATGCGCGCGAGATAGTTTCGCGTCTCGCGCGGCAGCAGGCTGGCGTCGAACAGGCGCGCCTCGAGGTTGCGCGGCCCGTCGTTGTAGGCGGCGAACATGTTGGGATAGCCGTACCTGCTCTTGAGCCAGCTCAGATAGGCCGCGGCGGCGAAGATGTTGTCGCGCGGGTCGTAGGGATCGTTGCCGAGACCCAGCTGCGCCCGCATGGTCCGCCAGGTCTCGGGCATGAGCTGCATCAGGCCCATCGCGCCCATGCTCGAGACGATCGGCCGGTTCTCCGCGAGCATCGTGCGGCCGCCGCTTTCGAGCTGCATGACGGCGCGGAGCCAGCTTGCCGGAATCCCGAACCGCTTCGAGGCGGTGGCAATGAGCGGGTTCCAGCGGTTCATCCGCTGGGCAAAGCTCATGCGCTGCTCGGTCGCAAAGACAGACGGCCTGACCGGCCGCGGCGCGGCGGGCGGCGGTTTTTGGGGCGGACCGGCGACGGCCGCAATAGGGGCGAGCACAAGGCACAGGGCGAGCGCGAGCCGCTTGGAACGCATCGTTTCCAACCTTCCGGCAGCACCCGAAATGCTCAACGCCGGTGCGGCGGCTGCGGTTCCCGCCGGCATGGTGGACCAAGGCCCAATAGAAACCCCTGCACCGGCGGGTGCACACTGCCGTCATCCAGTCAGGCAAGCGAGCGTGGGCAGCAAGCGCAGACGAAAGATAGCCATCCTGGCCGGACCCAGAAGCGCAGCAAAACACGGGAAAGCGCGCCCGCGGGGCCGACCCGACGCGCTGGTCGTCCCCGGCCCCCTCTTCGGCGGCCTCGCCCACTTCGCGTCCGCGCAGGAGCGCAGGGACGCCGGGAAAGCCCTGCGCGACAAGGTTCCGCGCGATGTGCACGCCACCTGGAAACGTTCCAACGGCGTCGACCCGCTGGCGATCCTGCGCGCCTCGGACACCGGCCGCGAGCCGGTCCTGGTACCGATCCGCTACGGCCGCATGCTCGCGTCCCCGTTCACCTTCTATCGCGGGGCCGCCGCCGTGATGGCGGCCGATCTCGCAAAGACGCCGGCAAACGGGGAGCGCGTGCAGGCCTGCGGCGATTGTCACCTGATGAACTTCGGCGGCTTCGCGACGCCGGAACGCAACATCATCTTCGACATCAACGACTTCGACGAGACGCTGCCCGGCCCATGGGAGTGGGACGTCAAGCGCCTCGCCGCGTCGTTCGTGCTCGCGGCGCGGGGCAACGGCCTGTCCGAGGCCAAGGCCCGGGACCTCGCCGTCACCTGCGCGCGAAGCTACCGCAAGCATCTGGCGGCGTTCGCGGACATGAATCCGCTCTCCGTCTGGTATGCGCGCATCACGGTCGACGACTTCGTCGAAGGAATGCCGAAGGCCTTCCAGAAGGACGTCCGCGCCGCGGCCGCGAGAGCCATGAAGCGCACGCCCGACACCGACTTTCCCAAGCTCGCGGACATGGTCGGCGGCAGGCTCGGCATCCGCGACACGCCGCCGTTGATCTTCCATCATCCGGAGACCCGTGTTCCGGATTTCCTGGAATTCCTGGAGAAGCTCCTCGCCGCCTACCGGCAGTCGCTGGCTGACGACAGGCGGAGGCTGCTCGACCAGTACAAGCCGGTGGACGCGGCCATCAAGGTGGTCGGCATCGGCAGCGTCGGGCGCAGGTGCTGGGTCGTGCTCCTGATGTCGGCATCGAACGACCCGCTGTTCCTCCAGGTCAAGGAAGCCGCTCAATCCGTGATGGAACCGTTCGTCGGAAGGAGCCTCTACCGCCATCACGGCGAGCGGATCGTCGTCGGCCAGAAGCTGATGCAGCCGGCGTCCGACGTGTTCCTCGGTTGGGTGACGGGGACCAAGGGACGGCAGTTCTACGTGCGGCAGCTGCGCGACGCGAAGATCAAGCCCATAGTCGAGACCATGGATGCCGGGCGGCTGACTGTTTATGCGGAGCGCTGCGGCTGGTCGCTGGCGCGCGCCCATTCGAAGGCCGCGGACACGAACGCGATCGTCGGCTATCTCGGCAAGAGCGATCGCTTCGACGAGGCGATCGGGCGTTTCGCGCGCTCCTATGCCGACCAGACGGAGCGCGATCACGCTGCGCTGAAGGCGGCGGTGCGCAAGGGTCACATCGCGGTCCATCGCGAGGTCTGAGCGGCGCGGCGCGGCGGGGGAAACTGCGCTAGGCTTCGATGCGAGAGATCGGGGCACTGCCGGTGAACGGATTCTGGAACCGCCGCTTCTGGGTGTGGGTGTTCGTCGTCCCCGCCGCAGTGCTCGGCGCGCTCGCCGCCGCCGGCGACACGGTGTGGGCGATGGCACGGCTCTGGTATCTCGCGCTGCCGATGCTCGCAGGGCTCGGCGCACTTCTCTGGCGTGGCTTCGGGCCGGCCGAACCGGCACCGGACCGGCGGCCCGATGCGACGGACATCGCGATCAGGCTCCTGCTGACCGTGGCCGGTGTCGCGGCCAGCGTCGTCGCGCTCTTTGCGCTGCTGAGCTGGCGCAGGACTATTGGTACCTCGCCGCGCCGGTATTCCTCGGCTTCATGGCGCTGATCGCGCTGGCCCTCCGGGACGAAGATATGAGCGGGCGTCCGGCAATTCTCCCCACGCTCGCGCGCCGGCGATCGAGCGACAGGCGCGCGTAACTCGCGGCGGTGCGGCGGGCTAGTAGCGGGTCGGCCGCTTTCGCAGCTTCGAGGCGCGTTCGGAATCGAGGTGGCAAAGGTCGTGCGCCTCGCTCCGAACGCTCTGCTTGCGCACGGCGGCGCTCGCGGCGACGACGTCGAGCGGCGCTTTCGGCGCCGCGGGTTTTGCGGATTTGGCCTTGCGCTTCGTCACACCTGGCTCCTGTGGCGCCGACTACTCCGGATGTCGCGATTTATAGCCAAGTCCGGACCGGTTCTCCACGGGCTTTCTCGCGGACCTGGCGGATGGGGTGAGATTCGAACTCACGGTGACGTCGCCGCCACGCCGGTTTTCAAGACCGGTGCCTTAAACCGCTCGGCCACCCATCCGGTGCGAGCGTTCCTAATTGGCGGCCGCGAGCAACGCAACCGGTCCCATGGAGAGCGCGGATTCCCCCGCCGGCACCCGATGCTGGCAGGCGGGGCCGCGATCCGGCAGACTTGACCGCGGTGAAATCGGAACCGCCGCGATGAACAAGGGATTGGGGATGAGCCGCCGCACGATGCTGGCGGGCGGCGCGGCGCTTGTCGCCGCAGCGCCGGCGATCGCAAGACGCCGCGGCCACGCCGATGCGGCACGGGCACTCCACGACCGGCTCGTCTGCCTCGACACGCATCTCGACGTCCCGATGCATTTCGTGCGGCCGGGCTGGGACATCATGCGCCGCCACAGCCACGACACGGATTTCTCGCAGGTCGACTACCCGCGCATGGTGGAAGGCGGGCTCGATGGCGGGTTCTTCGCGATCTACACGCCGCAGGGACCGCTGACGCCCGAGGGGATGAACGCGGCGCGCGACACCGCGCTGCTGCGCGCCGCCGCGATCCGCGAGATGGTGGCGCGGAACAGCGCGCATTTCGCGCTTGCCTTCGCGCCGGACGACGCGGCGCGGCTTGCGGCCCAGCGCAAGCGCATCGTCTACCAGTCGATCGAGAACTCCTATCCGCTGGCGAAGGACGTGACGCTGTTGCGCGGCTTCTACGCGCTCGGTGTCCGCATGGCGGGTCCGGTGCACTTCAAGGACAACCAGCTCGGCGACTCCGCGACCGACAAGAACCGGACCTGGAAAGGCCTTTCGCCGATGGGCCATGACTGGCTCGCCCTCTGCAACGAGCTCGGCGTCATTCCCGACGCCTCGCACTCTTCCGACGAGGTGTTCGACCAGATGCTGGCAGGCTCGAAGACGCCGATCATCCTGTCGCATTCCGGCTGCCGCGCGGTGCACGACCATCCGCGCAACATCGACGACCAGCGGCTGAAGCAGCTCGCGGACGCCGGCGGCACGATCCAGATCAACTCGCTGAGCGAGTATCTGGTGACGACGCCGGAGAATCCCGACCGCGAGAGGGCGCAGGGAGCCATTTTCGCGAAGCTGCGCGGACTCTCCGCGATGACGCCGGCGCAGGCGACGGAAGCTGTGGCCGATGCGGCGAAGGCGATGAAGGCGTTGAACCGGCAATACCCGGTGCCGCGCGCGACCTTCGAGGACTATATGGCGCACATGCTGCACGCGCTGAAGCTCGTCGGCCCCGAGCATGTCGGCGTCGGCTGCGACTGGGACGGCGGCGGCGGCGTCGTGGGCATGGAGGATTGCGCGTCGGACTGGAAGATCACGGCGCGGCTGCTCAAGGAAGGCTACCGCGAGGACGACTTGCGGAAGATCTGGGGCGGCAACGTGCTGCGCGTGCTCAAGGCGGCGCAGGATGGGCGGACGAAGGCACCGGCGCCGGTTGCTTCGGGCGGAGGCGGCGAATGAGCGTCGCGGAGCGTGCGTTCGGAGAGCTGATCGCGCTCGATGCGCGCGAGCGGCCGGATTTCGTGCATGTGGCGGAGGAGACGCCGGCGCTGAAGACGCGCTTCTACGCCGACGAAGCCGCGGCCGCGGCGATCGCGGCCGGCGCGACGGTTGCGACGGACATCTGGACGCTGCGCTCGGGCGTGAAGCAGGACGTGCGCGTCGGCACGCGCGAGGCCGCGGCGGGCCTCGTCGGTTTCCTGCACCAGAAATTCGCCGACACGGCGAAGGCGCCGCCGATGCGCGGCCAGCTCGAGGCGGCGAGGACCGCCGCGAACGGTTTCAAGAAGACGCGCGACGGGCGTTACGTCTTCCTGCATCCGAGCTTTCCGGAGAGCACGAAACGGCTGCTGAAGGTGCTCGGCTGCCCCGACACGGAAGAGGCGGTCAATGCCACGATGCTGAAGTGGGATGCGCTCGACTTCGAGAGCGCTGTGGCGGCGGCGGGCGCCTGCGCGGGTCTCGCGCGCACGCCGGAAGAGTGGGACGCGTCCGAACAGGGCCGCATCCTCGCGACGCGCCCGGTGGTCGAGGTGATCAAGATCGGCGACAGCCGGCCGGAGCCGTTCGCGAGGGACGGCAATCAGCCGCTATCGGGCATCCGCGTGCTCGACCTGACGCGGGTGCTGGCGGGACCGACCTGTGCGCGGACGCTGGCGCAATACGGCGCGGACGTGATGGTGATCTCGTCGCCCAATCTGCCCTCGGTACCCTACTTCGTGACCGACACGGGACACGGCAAGCTTGCGGCGTTCGTCGACCTCGCGACCGAGGACGGCCGCGCCACATTGCGCAAGCTGGTGCGCGGCGCCGACGTGTTCAGCCAGGGCTATCGCCAGGGCGCACTCGAGCGTCACGGCTTCGGGCCGATCGAGCTGGCGCAACTGCGGCCGGGCATCGTGGTGACCGCGATCAACTGCTACGGCCATGAGGGGCCGTGGCGGGCGCGACCGGGCTGGGAACAGCTCGGCCAGACCGTCACCGGCATGGCGATGGTGCATGGGGGCGCCGAGGGGCCGAAGCTCCAGCCCGGTGCGGTGACGGACTACACGACGGGATTCCTGGCGGCCTATGGCAGCCTGATCGCGCTGCAACGCCGCGCGCTCTATGGCGGGTCGTATCTGGTGCGGGTGTCGCTGGCGCAGACCGCGATGTGGATCCGTGCGCTCGGACTTGCGCCGGAGAGCCGGCTCGAGGACGCGAGGCAAGTCACGCCGGACGAGGTGCGCGGCTGGTCGATCACGAGCGAGACGGGCTTCGGGCCGATGACGCATCTGCGCCCGCCGGTGACGATGAGCGCGACGCCGGCGCGCTGGCGGCGCGGTGTCGTGCCGCTCGGCACGCACGCACCCGTGTGGCCTTGAGCTATTTCAACGTGGCGGGCGGTACGAAGTCGGCAGTGCGCGTCGCGCCGCTGGACGCGACCAGCGTGCTGGCCGGCGGCGTCTCGTAGCGGCGGTACTCCGGAACCTGGTCGAGACGGACGAAACGATAACCCTCCTCGATCAGCGCCGGCACGACGTCCTGCACCAGCTCGCCGGAGAAATGATGCACGCAATGCATCAGCACGACGCCGCCATCGTGGCGGCGGATCTCGCGCAGATAGCCCTTGGCGCAGGTCTGCGGCGACCATTTGTGCCGCCAGCAGCTCCAGTCGGCGGCGCTCATGACATAGCCGTCGCGGGTGATGGCGTTCTGGCCGCCCTCGTCCCAGTAGATCGGCCCGATGTAGTTGCGCAGGATCGGATCGGCATTGAGGATCGCGGCATGCGCCGCCTTCCAGGCGCCATAGGGAGCGCGGAAGTAAAAGTGGTCGGTCGGCCGCATCAGCGGCGCGATCTGGTCGTGCACGATGCGGATCTGGTCGATCAGGAGTTGGGGATTGGCATCGTAGCGGCGGCCGAGAAAGGGGTGCGTCGCGCTGTGATTGGCAAGGAGATGGCCTTCCGCCGCGATGCGCGCCAGCACGTCGGGATGGTTCCTCGCCATATTTCCTACGATAAAGAAGGTCGCCTTGACGTTGAGCGCCTTGAGCGCATCGAGAACCGCGACGGTGTTGGCATTGGGGCCGTCATCGAAGGTGAGCGCAACGACATGGGCCTCGCGGAGCCCCGAATGAAAGATTGTCTTGGGCTGGAAGAGCGCGACGCGCCCGTCGTCGTCATCTCCCGCCAGTGCGGGCCCGGCCAGGCAGCAGGCGGCGAGCGCGACGGCGCCGACGAACTTCAGATACCGCATGCAGCCCAGCCCTGTCCCGATTCAAGACAGTGTAAGGGCCCGGGCCCCGCGCAACAAGGCGAACGCTCGCCGCATGGCTAACGCGCCGCGATGGCCAGACTGTGATTCTTGACCGGCAGCTCGCGGATGCGCATGCCGTTCGCGGAATAGATCGCGTTGGCGATCGCGGGCGCAACCGGCGGTACACCGGGCTCACCTGCGCCGCCGAGGGGCGAGTCGTTGGTGATGAGGTGCACCTCGATCTGCGGGCACTGCGCGAGCCTGACCATTTCGTAATCCGGGAAGTTCGCCTGCACGACGGCGCCCTTGTCGATCGTGATCTCGCCGTTCAGCGCGGCGCTGAGGCCGAAAATGATGCCGCCCTCGATCTGCGCCTTCATGCCGTCAGGATTGACGGCCATGCCGGCATCGACCGCCGAAACGACACGGTCGACCTTTAGCGCGCCGCCGGGCGCGATCGTGATCTCCACGACATGAGCGACGATGGTCTGGAAGCTCTCGAAAATGGCGACGCCCCGCGCCCTGCCCTGCGGCAGCGGCGTGCCCCATCCGCCCTTCTCGGCCGCGAGGTTGAGCGCCGCAAGATGGCGAGGCGAATCCTTGAGCAGCCGCCGGCGGTACTCGACCGGGTCGACGTTGGCGGCATGCGCCAGCTCGTCAACGAAGCTCTCGATGAAGAAGCCGTGCCAGGAGGCCTCGACGCTGCGCCACGGGCCGACCGGAACATGCGTCGCGACCTTGGCGGTGCGGATCGCCTGGTTGGCGATGCCGTAGACGACATGCGCTTCTGGATTGGCGCCGGTATCGGTCGTGTAGTCGTTGACCCAAGCGACCGGCATGCCGCTCGCATCGAGCGCGGCACGGAAATGGCTCGTGACATTCGGCCGGTAGTAATCGTGCTGCATGTCCTGGTCGCGGGTGTAGATCAGCTTCACCGGCGTGCCCGGCAGCGCCTGCGCCGTCTTCACGGCATGCTCGAGGAAGTTGAAATAGCCCGGCAGCCGGCGGCCGAAGCCGCCGCCCATCGGCAGGAGATGGAACGTGACCTTCTCCATCGGCAGATCGGCCACCTTGGCGCAGAAGGCGCGTGCGCCCAGACCGTCCTGGGTGCCCGACCACACTTCGAGCGCGCCGTCGCGCCACAGCGCGGTGGCGTTCATCGGCTCCATCGGCGCGTGCGAGAGATAGGGCACGGTATAGGTCGCCTCGACGAGGTGGCCGCGGGATAGCGCATCAGCGCCGTCGCCCTTCGTGGTGTCCTTCTTGAGGTCGTCGCCGCGCAGCGCCGCGGTGTGCCGGGCGGCGATCTGCGCCGAGGTCACGCTGCCGTTGCCGTTCGTGTCCCACTGGGGATCGAGCGCGGCAACGGCGTCACGCGCACGCCAGAAGCGGTCAGCGACCACGACCACCGCCTCATCGAGCTTCACGACCTTACTGATACCGCGCAGCTTGTCGGCCGGCGACGTGTCCACGGACTTGAGCTTGCCGCCGAACACCGGCGAGATGCGGATCGCGGCGTAGAGCATGCCCGGCTGCCGGACATCGAGGCCGTAGTTCGTCGTGCCGTCGACCTTCTTCGGAATGTCGACCCGCGGGATCGAGGTGCCGACGAGGGTGTACTTGCTCCTGGGCTTGAGCGGCGGACTGGACGACGGCGCATAGGTCGCGGCGTCCGCGACCAGCGCGCCATAGCCGAGGCTGCGGCCCGAGGCGGCGTGCAGCACCTGGTTCGCCCTGGTCGTGCACGTCGCGGGATCGACGTTCCAGCGCGCAGCAGCGGCCTTGACCAGCATCTCGCGTGCGGCAGCGCCGGCGATTCGCATGCCGTAGACGCCGGTGGCGCGCACGGCCGACGAGCCGCCGGTCACCTGGAGATTCATGAAACCGGCGAGTGTCGTGAAGCTGTTGGCGACCGCCCCACGCAGGAAGGCGGGAAGATCGTCCGCCGTCATGTTCTGGGTGCTCAGGATGAATCCCTCGCCCAACGGACCGTTGGCGAAGACCGGGTCTGCCGGAGCCGCCTCGACCTTCACCTTGCTCCAGTCGGCGTCGAGCTCTTCCGCCGCCATCTGGGGCAGCGCGGTGTAGATGCCGGTGCCCATGTCACAGTGTGGAACGACAACAGTTACAGTGTCATCCGTGGCGATCTTGATCCAATTGTTGATGAACTGCTCGCCACGCCTGGCGGCCAGCGCGTTGGCGCCGGAGACCTTGTCCCGCGGCCAGGCGACATAGGCGACAGAGCCGACAACGAGCGCTCCGGTGACGCCGAGGCCGCCGAGGAGGACCATTCTGCGGGTCGTGGCCATGACTCAGACCTTTCCGGCAAGCGCGCGGACCGCCTCGCGGATCCGCGGATAGGTGCCGCAGCGGCAGATGTTGGTGATGGCCGAGGCCAGCTCGTCGTCGCTGGGCTTCGGGTTGCTCTTCAGCAAGGCGCTGACTGCCATGATCATGCCGGACTGGCAGTAGCCGCATTGCGGCACCTGGTGGTCGATCCAGGCCTGCTGCACCGGGGTCAGGCCGTTGGCCGAGAGGCCCTCGATCGTGGTGATCTCCTTGCCGACCACCGAGCTCACCGGCGTCACGCAGGAGCGCTGCGCATTGCCGTCGACATGCACGGTGCACGCGCCGCATTGCGCGATGCCACAGCCGAACTTGGTGCCGGTGAGGCCGACCTCGTCGCGGATCACCCAGAGCAGCGGCGCGTCGTCCTCGACGTCCAGATCGTGGACGGTGCCGTTGATCTTGAGTTTGACCGACATGCGCGCCTCCCGGATTCTCCTGAAGGGAGTCATACCACGGCCGCCGCGAGCGTCACGAACCGCGATTCTGTGCGACGGTTCTGTGACCCGCGAGCAAGGCGCTGGTGGCCGGAAAATCGCTTTTCGTGAGGTAAAGCATGTAGCGGGCGGCCTCATCGAGGGGGTCGAGATGCGGCACGCCGAGGCCCGCCTGGCGGGTGGAGTGGATCGTGAAACCGGCAATGGAACCGTCCGGCGCAACCCAGGCCTCGAGCACCGGACCGAGTCCCGATACGGCGTAAGTCTGCACGCCGGTATAGGTCCAGAAGTTGCCGAGGCTGTAGGCGATGAGATGGCCCCTGTAGACCTCCAGCGCCCGCGGCACGTGCGGCCCCTGCCCGATCACGATGTCGGCGCCGGCGTCGATCACGGTGTGGGCGAAGGCGGTGACGTCGCCGCGGTTCTCGCCGACGAAGGTCTCCGGGCCCTTGGCGACATGGACATAGGTCCAGCCCTCGCCGCCGCCATGGAACGAGACCATCACGAGGTCATGCGTCCTCTTCAGATCGCGCACGAGCTCGGCAGCGCGCGGCAAGTCGTTGATGTTGAGCGTCCCGTGGTTCGGGGCGAAGGCGATGAAGCCGACGCGCCTGCCGTTCGGCAGGACCATCTCGCCGGTGCGGGCGCCGTCGCGGTCGAGGCCGCCATAGGCGATGCCGTTGGCGCGCAGCGCCGCCATGGTGGAGTCGCGGCCGGCTTCGCCATAGTCGCCGCTGTGGTTGTTGGCGAGGCTGACGACATCGATGCCTAAGCTGCGCAGCACCTGGGCGTAGAACGCCGGACCGTGGAAGGCGAAGCAGTTGGCGCAGGCCTTGCCGGTCGGGTCGCTCCCTTCGTAGAGGGGACCTTCGAGATTGACGAAGGCGACATCCGCATGGCGGAAGATTCCGGCGAGATCGGCGCCGACCAGAGTCGCGACGTCGACGCCGGGCTTGAGCGCCGGATTGAGGCCGGTGCCGATGCTGCCCATCATCACATCGCCGGCGCCGACGACGTCGACGAGGCGCGTGTCGCCGGGCTTGTAGACGGACGAGAGCCAGATCTGCTGCTCGGGATAGTGGATGTCGACGCTGCCGACGCCGGGCTGGAGGCGGAGCGCGGGCTGCACGGTCGCGGCGGCGACCATCACCGGCGCAGGTTTCGGCGAAGGTGTCGGTGTCGGGACATAGACGATCTTCGGCGGCGGAGCGGGAGCCTGGACGACGATCGTTCTCGGCGGCGGCGGCGGCGCGTGCACGACAATCGTCCTGGGCCGCGACGGCACGTAGACGATGCGCGGCTTCGCCGGCGTGGCGACATAGACAATCTTCGGCGGCGGCGCAGGCGCACGCACGACGACGGTCTTCGCGGGCGCCGGCACGTATACGACGCGGGTCACAGGCGACGGACCTGCCGTCCCGGTGTAGGGCGTGATGCCGAGGCGGGAGAGCACCGCAACGCTCGCCGCGCCGCGGTCGGCGGTCGTCAGCTCGTGCAGCGAGGCAATGACAGGCGTGCAGCCGGGCGCGACGGCCGCGAGGTGGCGGCAGAAGGCAAGCGCATCGGCGCTTGCGTTGAACGGGAAGAACAGGCTCTCGAGCGCGAGCGAACCGCTGCGATAGCGGCGCACCAGGGCGCGGTTCCATGGCAGGCCGGCCGCCGACCCGCCCAACTCGGCGCGAAGCGCCGCGAGGCTCGCGTCATCGGGGACGTCGCCGATCGCCGCGCCGAGCACGGCGGCATCGGCCGTCGCCCGTGCCCCGCCGAAATCGCCGGCGGCGAGCTTCCAGTGATAGCGGAAGACGAGGAGGTGAACGGTGATCAGCGCGATCAGCGCGAGGAAGAGCGGCACGAGCGCGGCCGACATGAACCAGCCGAACTCCTCCCGGTGATCCCAGCCGAAGACCCGCTTCATCGCCCAGCCCTGCCCGGCCGGAATGTGGCGCAACGCCTCCGCGCCGTCGAGGGATACCTGAGCCAGCGTTAACGCTGAAAGGCGGCGTCAGGCGCCGAAGCGCTCGAGAATCCACGGCACGACAGCGTCCATGACCTTCTCGACGTCCGGCGCCTCCTTCTGGCCGAAGGGCGGGTTGAAATAGTGCTGCGCCTCGGGAAATTCGAGGAAGGTCTTGTCGCGCGCCGCCACCGCCTCGAACATCGGCCTCGCGTCGGTGTTCGGGAAGATCTCCTGGTCCTTGCCGGCATTGATGAAGAGCGTGGGCGCGGCGATCTTCGGAAGATCGGTCATCTGGTTGGCGTGGCTCGAGAGCCCCGACCAGGTCGAGAGCCAGGCATGCGGCGTCGCATAGCGGCCGAAGCCGAGCAGCTTCCAGTTCATCAAATCGGTGCGCGGCGAGAGGATCGAGCCGTAGTCGCGCGGGCTGGGGTCGAGATGGTTGTCGACATAGTGCAGGTTCGCCATCGTGCGGTAGATCGTCATGATCGGCTCGAACGCCTCGCGGCGCAGGATGTCGCGCTGGCGCGACGGCGGGAGCCTCTGGAAATCCGGATCGGCATGGAGCTGCTCGGCGCGCTCGTTCTCGGCGATGAGGGCACGGGCGATGGCGTCGAGACGCGCGACGCGCGCGAGCTGGGCGGTACGGAAACGCTTCACGAAGGCGTCGTCGTAGCGGCTCCACTTCGCGTCGGATGCGTCGAGCTGCGCCGGCGTCATGAAGCCGTTGGCCTCGTCGTACATGTCGAGCGCGGAGTCGGTGAGATGCGGATTGCCCTCGTCGACGACGGCGGGGTCGATCACCTCG
>Ga0335069_10007709_pt1 | contig 15505 bp, 12 predicted proteins | sample Lox_Sample_11_FD_206714 | JGI IMG/M metagenome (GOLD analysis project Ga0335069, IMG submission 206714) | Soil microbial communities from Loxahatchee National Wildlife Refuge, Florida, United States - Lox_Sample_1.1 | ecosystem: Environmental > Terrestrial > Soil > Wetlands | place: USA... | reverse complement strand
CGAAGCAATCGGAGCCGCTCCGCCGAAAGGCACTGGGCCATGTCCTCGACTTTCGCGAAATTGACCACGATTCCCGCCTCGATCGCGTGTCCCCGGTCTAACTTCTTAGCCTCGGCTTTGGCGCGCCGAAAGAAGCCGTCAACTCCATCAGCAGTGACCTTGACCTTGCCTTTATTCGCCATCTTCTTGCTCCCAGAGATCTTCCACTTCTTTTTGGAATCGCTCCACTAACTCTTCATAGCTCGTGAACTCGAATGGAGTAATCTCCCCCATGAAATGGCGGTGATGATACCCATGCTGGTTGTCATAGCCGAGCACTCTCCCGTTATCGGCAGAGCAGGCACGAGGATTGATGTAGGTAAGGGCATATTTCGTCACCTCACCGTTCTGGAGCCGGACCTCGCGCTTCAGCTAACCACCGCGGCGCTTGCCCGTCAGGCGCGCGACTTCCGTGAAGTGCTGCACCTCCGGTTCTGCCTTCCGCTGTTTCCTCGGCACCAAAGCAATACTATCAGTATGGACATATAATGTCTATGCTGACGAACCATTGAGAACGTGTCCCTTTGGCTGGCGCAGTTGACCATTAGCGCCATTTGTCGCTAATATAGGCGACAGAATGGTAAACGAACTCAAAGCCGTAATTGACGAGTTGGGCGGGGAGCGGACGTTGGGACGGCACCTGGCGAATGATCGCGATCTGCGAGAGGCCATTCGCGAGGGCTTTCGTCCTGCCGTCGTCGAGGAGCTCATGCGGGCATCGGGGCTGACGCTCAAGGAGCTTGCCAGCGCACTCGACCTTTCCCCGCGTAGCCTGCAACGCCGCCGCACGAGCGGACGGCTGGCGCGCTACGAGTCCGATCGTCTGTATCGGCTGGCTCGGATTGTGGCTATCGCCAATGACTTCCTCGGCGATCGTGAGCGAGCCTTGCACTGGCTGAAGCGACCGAATCGGGCACTGGGTGGTGTCGCTCCAGTCGCGGCCATCGATACCGAACTTGGCGCTCGCCAGGTCGAGAACATCCTGGGCCGCATTGCGTACGGCGGAATCAGTTGAAACTGGTCTATCGGGTCCTTCGTAGGGCATACGCCCGTCGTCCATTCGACGGCGAAGGTGCCTATCGCTATGGGGGACGCTGGTCGAGTCCCGGAGTCCGCCTCAGCTACACCTCAGAACATCAATCTTTGGCCATGCTGGAGTACTTCGTCCACCTAGATAAGGACGATCCGCCAACCGATCTCGTTCTGGCCGTTGCCGAAGTTCCCGAGGACGTGACCACAGAGCGCGTTCAACCCCGCGAGCTACCCAAGAACTGGCGGGGAGCCGCTGCACCACCGGAACTAACTCGACTTGGCGATGAGTTCGTATCGGCCGGCAAGAGCTGTGTACTTCTCGTGCCGTCTGTTCTCGCCCCACACGAGAATAACTGCCTGATCAATCCGGCTCATCCGGAGTTTGGAAGAATCGCCGTCCATGAACTGGAGCCGCTGAACTACGACGAGCGCATGTTTGAGAAACGTGCACATCGGGCACCCAAGAAGTCCTGAGCATTGTCGAGAAACGCGCGCAATTTCCGCATTGCAGCAGTCGAATCAGCGCCGCGAAATTCAAAATCTCACATTCAGCTACTCTGGCCAGAGTACCTTTAGATTATTGCTCAATTCATTAACTTTTCTCTTTACTTTTGCAAGTAGTACCTGCTTTTATATCTCGCACCACGCATGTGGGGAGAAAGCCAAATCGAGGAAGGAGACCAGTCAGATTCGGTACTTAGGCCCATGAATGTCCTGAGCAACGCGCCTCTACGAAGTCCCCGGCAAAGGTACGTGTGGCCGGAAAAAGCGCTTAGCCTTGTACGCTCAACCCGGATCCCCAAGAAAGAAGGGGCTACGGTCGTCAAACAACTGCAGGAGATCACCAGCTATCCAGAAAAAGTCTGCTGGCGGCTGGCGGAGAGGTACGGCTTCCTGCGTCCCCATCACCGCCGTCCGTGGAGCCAGGAAGACATCGCCCGAATCCTCAAGATGTGCGAGTCCGACCGCTCAGTGGCCGAGATCGCCGAGGAGTATGGCACCACGGTTCGCACCATCCACCTGAAAATCATCCGGAACGGGAAGAGGGCGGAACGCAATGGCTCGATCTACACCGTTTCCCTGATCTCAGCCGTGCTGCGGGTTACGCGAGCTACCGTAAGACAGTGGCACGCGGATGGCAGGCTGGAGCTGAAATCAGAACTGCGAGGCAGCATCACCGTTCAGTTCGCCGAAGACGCGGAATTTGAACGGTTCTGCCGTAAGAACCACAATTATCTGATCTACGAAGTGGGAGGACGGATTGCTCCCCGCGAGCGAATCCAGTTCCTCAAGGAATTCGTCATGGCGGCAGACATGCCGGATGACCACACCGCCCGCAGCCACAAACGCGAGCGCGACGCCTACGCCCAGCGGATGAAAGCGAACTCTGAGGATGAGGACGACGAAGAGAATGACGAGTCGTATGACCAGGCCTAATCTTGTGCCCGATTCGAAGTTTGCTGTGGAGTTCTAATCCGCAGCCAAATGGCAGATTCCTTAAGATCTGCGGGCCAGCGAAGGTGCTGTTTAGATCGCACTCGCTGAGCTGATCCAGCAAGACGAGAACATTCACAACCTATGATTAAGGTGAAGGCGCTCTCACAAAAGAGCGTCTTCACCGTTCAGCAGCAACGCTAGAAATTGCCAAATGTAAGGGATTCCCAACAACCCTGAGGCTAGCTGCCGGATTCTGGCAAGGCGAGGCCTGGATCTGCAGGTCGGCAACACACACCGTACGACTGCCAGAGGCGGAACCACGGACTGTTAGACAGTGCTTCGTCGTGCCTCCGGTTCGCCGCTGCGATGTCGCTCGCGCTGAATGGCCTAGTGTCTGGAAGGGAGGCAATGTCCTCCAGCCATTCGATATCGGCAATGGTTCGCTCGACGTTCATCCGCCTCCATCATCCGGTACGAAGCAGGAGTGGTCAAGTTCAGCATCGCTGGTTCCTGCCAATCCCCTCTAAGCAATGACATCGCGGAATCCTCACCTTTGACGATTCCGGAATAGAGAAGAACACCGCACCTCCAGCGATTCCGGAATTGCCATTCCCGACGATTCCGCGATAGCTCCCGCACTGCCTGCGCCTCCTACGTTTCGACCTCTTCAATCCCGACCAGAAACGGAAAATCTCATGACAATCCAAGCGGTCCAACACATCCGCCGAATGCGCGGTGGCGCCCAAAGCCATCTCATGCGCTGCTCAGACGGCAACTTCTACGTGGTCAAGTTTCAGAACAATCCACAGCACACCCGAGTGCTGGCGAATGATTGGCTCGGCACTTGTCTGGCTGCGCTAGTCGGGTTGTCAGTGCCCACGCCTGCCATCGTGGAGGTACATCCCTGGCTGATCGAACACACGTCAGATCTGCGCTTCGAACTCGCGTGCAGGCAGGTGATGCCGGTATCCGGGCTGTGCTTTGGTTCTAGATACGTTGTCCCACAGGACGAAGGAGTGGTGCATGACTACCTGCCCGAAGGCAGCATGAGCCGGGTTCGCAATCAAAACGAGTTTGCCGGCATTCTCGCCTTGGACAAATGGACCTGCAACGCCGACGGCCGGCAAGTCGCCTTTTGGAAGAGGCTGCACCAACGCAAGCTGACCGCCAGCTTCATCGATCAAGGCTACTGCTTCAATGCCGGCGAGTGGAGCTTCCCCGATGCTCCCTTACGTGGCGTCTTCGGCCGTAATGATGTTTACGCCAATGTCAGCGGGTGGGAGTCTTTTGAGCCATGGATCAGCCGAATCGAGAACTTCTCCGAGAACTTATTGTGGCCCATTGCCCAGCAGGTTCCTGCGGAGTGGTACGACCACGATCAGTGCGAACTTGACCGGCTCCTGAGCACATTACTGGAACGCCGCTGCAGGGTGCGCGACCTGATCCTCGGGTTCAAGAACTCATCGCGAAATCCCTTTCCCAACTGGCGAGCATAAGCGCCTTCGTCTGAAGGCGCAGTCCACACCATCAGCAATTGAAGCCGACGCCTAGGAGCCATCCAATGAAGCTTCGAAGGAATGAGTACTGCCCAATTCACCGATCGCTGTTCTGCTGCGGCCGTGAGCAAGCCAACAAGCGGCGGCAGCCACGGCCTGGTGTTCAGCGTCTAGAAGATCCGCACCATCCACGTGGGTATCGCGAGCTCCGTTCACCAGCCGAGATGCGTAAGCTGCTCAATCGCAAAATAGCCGAGCAGGGCGGCAAATGCGGAATTTGCCACGAGACTTTTACAGACTGCGGCGAGGTTGTTCCCGATCATATCGAGCCCAGAGGAATGGGAGCCGCACGACGGGACGATCATCCTGACAACATCCAGGCTGTGCATCGATGGTGCAATGGAGAAAAAGGGTCGAAAAGGATTGGCTGATCAGGGGCGCGGGTGAGCTCTTTGCACCACGGTTGCCAACGGTGGACACAGGGCTCTGTGTTCAGTGAGTATCGCGGGCCGCCCCCCAACTATCCTTCCTTTGCTTTCTTGCGCAAGCCAAGCCGCTCGCGCCCCATCTTCTCGACGAGCCCAGAGGCCGCCATAACGCATTCCAAGCTGATCGGCGGAACTTCCTTGTTCTTGCCCATGTACCCGGCGAGGTACTTCTCAGAGGGGTTGTCTATTCCTAGCCTCTGGCAAACCAGATAACAGTCCGACTCCGCCTCGAACTCGCGATTGTTGACCTGCAAGCCCCGGCGATCCGGCCACCAGTTCGGGTTTGGCGTCCCTAGATGCCCGCAGTAAAGGTGCGCAAGTTCGTGAACGAGGGTCGCGTACTGCTCCTCCCGCGAGTGGTCCGAATTCAGCAGGAGCTCATAACGCACCGGTACCTTCGCGCATTCCCTCTGCGGTCGCACATGAACCAAGAAATCCTGCGAGGCTTTGGTGGTAGAAACCCCTATTTGCCCGGCGCTTTGAGATCCTGCGTTTCGGCTCGTAACGCGAATACCGTCGCGCTTCGCATTTTCGAGCGTCTGCTCAAGCTCGCCGCCCACCTCTTTGCCGCCCACCGCAAACGGATGTTCGACTCTTCTGGGAGCGGCGGAGAATTCGGCAGAGGCTCGGTATCCGAAACGTCGAACACGAACATTACGGGGCCCATGGGCTGCAGAATCACTAGAGGCCTCGCACCGGGCTTGATCTTTCGGCCGTGCTCCTGCAGCCACCGATGCGGCGGGGCTACGTACCTAGCACCCGGCATCTGAACATGGACCAGCATCGCATTGTACGGGGCATAGAAGCGGAAGCGAGCGACGAACCTAAGCAGACCGTCGTACGCATCCATTGAACGGTACTGCTCGGTAAGGCTGAAAAGCTCGTCCAGCGCACGCCGAGTACTTCCCTCGTCAAACTCGGGAATTGCGGGGTTTCCAAACAGGTCAGTCGACTGTTGATCAGTGTGCATGCCGCCTCAAGGCTATCCCACCCGTGCACCTTGAACCGTGACCGCTGTCACCGACTCGCGCTACTAACAGGCCCAATGTAGTCGGAAGACCTTGTCCGAGGCGCGCCACGTATGACTCTGATGGCAATATCCGCAGTTCTTCTGGCCTGCGTAGTTGGGCTTGTCACCTTTTTCCTTACTCGAAACGGAGCGGCCGGCGAGATCGAGGCCGTAAGGGACGAACTATCGGCCACGAAATTAGCTCTTTCGAACGCCAAGATCGACTTCGAAGCGCGCCAGCAGGAATTGCGCCGCTCAATTGACGAAGCCCGGACGCGAGAGAGCGAGGCAAAAGCGAAAGCCGACGATGCTGACAAGCGTTCGCTCCAGATATCCGACGAACTGAAGGCAGCGCTCGAAGAGAAAGGCCGGCTGCACGCCGAAGCCGCCCGTCTGGAAGAAACGAAGTCGCTAGTAGCCGACCGAGACGGGCAAATCGAAATCTTACAAAACAAGGTGAAAGTTCTTGAGCGCGAGAAGGCCGAGGCGGTGAAAGATGCGGAAGCCGCGGACCGGAGGGCTGACGACCTTATTGCGAAAGAGCGAGAGGCCCAAGGAGAGATTGTCAAAGCGAAGGACGATCAGATCGCAAAACTGAACGAATTCATCGCGCAAGCGCGCGAGGTTCTCACAACCGAGTTCAAGGCGGTCTCAGCGGATACCCTGAGAGACGCCACCGCGCAACTCGTCCATACGACCGACGGGATCATTGAGAAGCACGATCAAAAAGCGGTCGGTGATGTTGCGTTACACCACGAACAGATCGGGAATATGCTGAAACCGGTCGAGGAGACGATCAAGCGGCTGGACAAGCACGTCGAGGACACTAACCTTGCCCGAACAGCAGCCGAGGCCCTCCTTGACGACCAGGTGAAGCGCTTGGCCGGAGCCAGCGAATCTCTCACCAACGCCCTGCGCAAACCAGTCGTCAGGGGCAGCTGGGGAGAGATGACACTTGAGAATGCGCTGGAAAACGCCGGTCTGGAGCCAGAGATCGACTTCATCCTTCAGCACTCAACCGACGCGGAAGACGGCGGACGCCAGCGCACCGACGCCGTGATCAACCTGCCGAAGGGCCGCAAGCTGATCATCGACAGCAAGAACCTCATGGAGTCCTACATCGCCCTCGCAAACGCGCAGGACGAGGCGCAGAGGGCGGTACTCGCAGAGGCGCACTCCAAATCGCTAAGAAGCCACATCAAGGCACTCTCGGCCAAGGAGTACTGGAAGCGCTACGACGGCCTCGACTGCGTCATCCTCTTCATCCCCCACGACGGCATGTACCACGCCGCCATTCAGGACGAAGCGGACGTGATCCGGGAAGCGTGCGAGAAGCGGGTGTTCATTTCAAACCCGATGACGCTGATCCCGTTGTTGAAAGCAATCCGCTACGTTCTGGACCAAGAGCGGCTTAACAAGAGCGCTGAAGACATCAGCAAGGTCGGCACGGAGCTCTACGAAGAGATAGCGCGATTCGCAAACCACATGGGCACCATCGGGGACCGGCTCAAATCGACCGTCAAGGCGTACAACGACTCCATCCCAGGTCTCGACCGCTTCATCGTAGCGAAGTCCCGGAAGCTGAAACAGCTCGGGTCTGCCAAAGGCTCGGAGGCCGAACTTCCCGATGCGGTCGACCTTGAACCAAGGCCGTTCGCATCACCCGAGCTGAGTCCTCTGAATTTGCCGGCTGCGGACGACTACGAAGAGGAAGCAGTTGAAGCAGCGCTTACGTAAACGCCACAGCCGGGAGGCTACACTGTAGGACGATGCCCGTCCCCACATACGACCAATTCATCGAACCCGTGCTCCGGTACCTTGCCGAGCACCCCGATGGCGCGCCGGCACGCGATGTTCACGACGCGGCGGCGGAAGTCCTCAAACTGAGCGACGCCGACCGCGCCGAAGTACTTCCAAGCGGCAGGCAGCGCGTCTATAAGAACCGCGCCGGTTGGGCGCACGACCGGCTCAAACGCGCAGGATTTTCGCGTAGCCTTCGGCGCGGCCACTGGCAGTTAACAGAACAGGGACACGCGTTCGCCAGCAGTCACCCAGCGCCGCTCTCCGTTGACACTCTGGAGAAGATTGCTACCGAAAGTACAGACGTTCCGCTTCGCCCAGCTCACGAGCCCACGGAACCCGTGGCCGCCAGCGTGGCGGAAAGCGCAAAGGCTAGCCCCGACGACCGTCTTGAACAGGCGATCACGGAATTACGGCAGTCGGTGACGGTCGAGCTCCTCGACATGCTTTCGCAGGTATCACCAGAGTACTTCGAGACTATTGTCCTCGACCTCTTGCACAAGATGGGTTACGGCACTAGCCGCGCAGATCTTCTTCGAGTCGGTCGCAGTGGAGACGGCGGTATTGACGGAGTGATCTCTCTTGATCGCCTCGGACTCGAAAAGGTGTACGTGCAGGCGAAGCGGTGGCAAGGGCCGGTTGGACGTCCCGACGTTCAGGCCTTTTACGGCGCATTAGCGGGGCAGCGCGCAAACAAAGGGGTCTTCATCACCACCTCTACGTTCAGTCAGCAGGCGGTCGACTTCGCCAAGTCGGTTGAGCGAATCGTGCTTTTGGGCGGCAGCAAACTTGCCGAACTCATGATCGAGCACGAGGTGGGCGTAAGTTTGCGCTCTGTTAGCGTTCCCAAGCTGGATTCCGACTACTTCGAGGAGTAGGCCACTGACGGTTTGCTTGGCAAACTCGCTTTGGTACACACCCTCTTGCTACAACTCGCCCCGGGTTGTCGCATCCGCGTCGCGCGGCGTTGGTTCACTGGTTCACTGACCGGCCGAGGATAATATCCGCAGGGCGGCGACTGGTGAGCGCAGAGAAGTGCATGTTCCAGGCGCTAGTGATCGCTCTATACTAAACGGCGCCGGACGGCCGCCATAGTACTTGATTCCACTCCGAGGACCCTTGCGGCCTACATCAGCTGAGAGTTACGGATTGAGAATTGGATTGCTCATGGATTTAACCTCTTAGCTGAGGTTGGACGGCGCCTTTTAATTCATCTATTGTGAACGACGCACACGAGGTCATCTCGTATAGCTGATCAAGCCGAGAGTGAAGGACTAGCACGGCAGCAATTCGATGCACCATCTCGCGGAGATAATTAATATCTTCGATTGACAGCGGTGTCTCGCCACGTCGGCCACGATCCCGGTATCCGAGCCACTTCTTGATTACAGGATAGCCGCCGAGTTCGTAGGTCCACACCGCCTCAGGGACATTCCGTAGGCGTACGCGGTCGTTGATGAAGAGATCCCCTGTTGAGGAACCCCATTCATCATGCACTAGTTCACCTTGATTGGCAGACCGTCGCCTCCAACCCCCGATTGCAGCTCCGAAAAACGAGTACTGAACTACGAGATCTTCTCGACGAACCACTGTTCCATCAATACTCTCTACAACAGCGAGTCTTGCGAGTGCAGCACCAATCGTACTTCGACACAGGGCATGTGCGGACTTCAGAGGATCAAGAAGTGTCGCCAATGCTGAGCCCGCCGCAACGAGATCGGCAAAAAGGCTCCGGTCCTTGGGAACTGGAATGTGAGCCCAATCCTGGGCGAGCGCCTCTTTGTGTTCCTGCTCATACGCCGGCGAATGGCAGATCGCCATGGCAACGGCAGCCAGTTGTCGTGCCAATTCCTTCGCTGCGCGATCCAAGAGCGTGCCCGCCAAGCCCCATTCACGCGCCAGTGTTATCCAAACGTATTCCTGAAGGTTCGCCACTCGTGCCGGTGTACTTTCTGCATTTCCGAACAGCGGGGTCGCTGGAGCCTCATCAAGCAGCCGCTCCACTGGAAAACCGATTGAGCCACGGTCGTGCAGGTGAAGGTCAAAGGCGCCGGTCAGAAGAAGGGGGCGAATCTCCGAATATTGCCGAGGCTCTGGCACACACACCAAGAACTCATTGTCTGCGAGGTTGCGCGAAAGATCTGCACGAGCCTCGTTGAGCAGCTTCGCAGATGTTTCGTAGTACAGCCAGCGGCTGTCCAGCGGAAATACAATGTACGGGACGACCTTGTCCCGCGAAAATCCGGTGGATTCCCTCAGACGTTGGCGAACCTCAAACGGCTCGTAACGAGCACGCGTCGTGAACAGCGCAGGATGTCGGTCCGCAGCCAGCTCATCAGAAAGAGCAGAAAAGTATTCGGACATACGCTGCTCAAGTACATCTCTGTCCATGTCCACAACGCTGCCTTGAAGACCGCGGTTGGGATTTACTCCTTGGAAGCTCGCGCCGAAGATTTCGTCCAGTGCTGGCCAATCCTCGAATCCGCCTTGAGATTCGAATGGTACGAGCTTCCAGCGTCTCTCTTCTGCAGGTGTAAATGCCTCGTATGGCCGAGGCCCAGCGGACGTGGCTGCCGCTTCTTCAATTTGTTCTACTGACCAGGTATCCATATCGAGCGCAGCGAGCAGTGCAGCACGTTTCGCTTGCGCCTTGCCCCAGAAGTTGCGGTAGTACACGTTTGCAATCGCGGTGTTGTCATTATGCCGTGTTCTCTTCAATAGGGTCGTAATCCCGGTCCCAACTTGAATACCCCGTGAATCATGCGAGGTGGAGAAAATGCTCTGATCCGCAGTTCCTTCCCCAGGCAGCCCTCGAGGAATCACCTTGCCTGTCTTGTACTTGTCTCCGTTGAGCACGTCGAGCCAGATCCGATCAAATGAGCGCAGCAATGACTCCCGCATGATGGGATGCGACCGATGCGTGTAGAACGAGTAGTTGGAAATGAACGTGACTACGCCGTGCTCGGCACGTTCGCCAATACAACGCTCAGCCAATCGAAAAAACCGGATATACAAGTCATCGAGTAATTGCTTCCGAATTCCCCACCTCGTATATAGCTCGCTTGGCCCAATTTGGCGCGCTCGCTCGTCGCGGTGAATCCCTTTGTAGTGATCAACCAGCACTGCCTCTTCCGCGATAGGAACACCTGCGAATCTGTTGTAAGGAGGATTGCCGATCACCACAATGATCCGGGTGCCGCGTTTGACCTCCTGCGCCGCATCGTGCTCCGCTTGCAGCTCTGGAAAGTGAAGTTTGAGCTGTTCCGCACCGTCCCATCCGGTAAGGGAGTTTGTAAGAAAAACCGCTGGTCGCTGTCCTTCGGCAGGTTCGATTTCCAATTCGGACAGAAGTAGATATATCTGAAGGTGCGAAATCACAAAGGGTGCGGTGAGAATCTCGAACCCGATGACCCTTCGGACGAGGATGTCGAGGAGCGTCGAACCAAGGAGATCTCCTACGCCTTCGGATCGAAGCTGCTCAACTATACAACGAACGATCTCAAGCAAGTACGCTCCAGTTCCGCAGCACGGGTCGAGTGCAACCACACGCTCGTCGGCGAAACCACGGTCACAACCCAGCTCCTCCCGGAGCAGACGATCAACTTTACGGACCTGGTACCGAACGACTTCGACTGGCGTGTACCAGACGCCGAGCTCTTTCCGTAATTCAGGATCGAATGCTTCGAGGAAAGGCTCGTAGAAGTAAATGATTGCCGCAGAGGTATCTGGGGGTGCGTCGATCGTTGGCGGCCGAAACCGGTTGAAAAACGAGAGAATATCGACTCTGGCCAACGTCTCAGTGGCGAGATCCAAATGCTTCTTTAAGCCGAGCTCCTGGATTCTTCGGGGATGGCGAAATTCGTAAAACAATTCACCCAAGAAGGGAATTCTTAAATAGTCGCCCAGGTCCTCCCATGCGAAAGGGCGAGAACTCCCTAGCCTTACCCAAATTGTCCAGCCTGCAAAGATGCCATAGAAGATCGTCTGGATGAGTGAGGAACGGAAGAACTCCTCGCCCTCGGGGCCCGTAAATGTAATGCCTAGGGCTTTGCCAAAGTCCTCTGCGAGCCCGGCGATGGCCTGACTGAACTCGGTTGGCAGTTCCTGCTTAGCTTGGCGCGCCTGACGCGCTAAGACCTTGGCAAGGCTCTCCGGCTCAGCAATGGCCGCGAACCTAGTCGCGGCGGTTTCTAGAATCTCGAGAAACTCAGTGATTGCGCCCTCGCCTACATCGCGAGCTTCACGCATGGCATTAGTCGATGGCCAAAACTCAACGACCCGTTCCAGATTGCGATCAGCTGCACGTATGGCGGTGTCTCGCGATGTCCCCGACTTTATGGTGACCAGGCCGAATCCTCTGATATTTGAAACGAGTACGGCACCCGTTTGTGCTAGATATCGGCCAATTTGATTGTTTCTTTCTTCCGAAAACGCAAGCTCCTGCAGGTTTCCGGTCGGCAACTTAACCTCACCGCATACAACGAGGAATTCGCCGGGGCCATCATAAAGCGCGAAATCCGGGAGATCTATACCACGCTGTGCACGGGTCTCAGCAGTGCTCGTCCGCGCTTCAAATGGCAACTTGAGAAATTCGAGCGCGCGAGTCAAAAGCCCTTTTATGGCTGGATAATAGGTCTCTTCTGTGGTCGATGCAGCACCAACCAATCGCCGTACTTCGTCGATGTAGGGACGAAACAGCTGTTGGGCATCCGTCATTCATAGCTCCCGAACCAAGGTTAAGTTCGACATCGCTTCCCATGAGCTTGCTTTCATGTCGCGGCGGTGCAGCATTCGAGGAAGACGTGATGCAGTCGAAACCCTCGCTGCGCCGGCAGATCGTGCTGGGTTTCTCGAAGTAATCTGCGGCTAGGACGCAATATCGACGGCTGGAGACCTGAACCAGTAGGCATGCGTAGTTGGACTACACGGCTCTGGATATTCTGATCAATCAAACTGATTGCCTGGCCTGCCGCACCAGTCAACACGTATCCAATCATACCGCCCTCATGACCGGCCGAGGCATAGTGACCGGCGACGAATCGCATCATGCCCTCTGTCACATATTCGGATGCCAAGCTACGGCGGGTACCTCCCACCATCGCATTGAGGCGCTTACATTCAAAGGCAAAGTAAACTTCTTCCAGAGCCGAAACCGCGGGAAGAAACTTCAAGTCGATACGGCCAAGTTCCTCGCCCGTAACGGGGTGGTCTTCCGCGGGCTCCCGCTCGATTCGAACGGGCAACCTGCTCAAGTCCTTCGCTTGCTTCAACGCATGCTTAAAACGTCTTGTAATCGGTACCTCATGCTCTGAGGCACTTGGCGTTGGGAAAGAAGCCCAAGTGTCGCAAACTAGATCGAGCAAACGCGGGATCAAGTTGTCGGGAAAAATGTCTGACCACATCTCAGCATCACCAATCACCATCGGCGATGCTCCTGACGCGAGCGCAACAAGATGCTAGTCGCTATCTCGTCGGCGTCGTTCAAGGCAGCAGTACTTGTCCAGAATCGCTGAGCTAATGGTTTCAAAATGTAGACACTATCTTGATCAAACACTTTGACCCCGCGGAGCAATTCAACTGAGCCTAGGTCTTTCTTGAATGTGTTTCGTAGATGATCAAGGATCGATAACAGCCCATCCGCTGGCTGGAGACGGATTTCCGGTTTGCCGCCATTCCGCATACGGCTAAGAACGACCAGTGCTACACCGGTTTCCGCTGAGGTGTCGATGCGGGCATGTATCTGGTAAGGCCCTTCCCGCGCCCAATCGTTAAGAGTATTAGAAAGTAGCTCAGCGTAGAGTTTTCGGCTATCAGCCGAGCTTCCCTTCAGCGTCGGCACTGTTGCGGCTGCGCGTTGCGGCAGTATGCTTTTCATCACCACATAGTTGGTGTCCTCGACTAGAGCACGCTCGGCATCCGTAATTGAAAAGTATTCAAAGATAAGGCGATCACATTCCTTTTGGAGATCGGCGACTGCCTGTTTGCGATTGTTAAGCAGCGGTGTTTTTCTTCGCGAAAATGCATTCAGCTTAGTGGAGATTTCTCTGACAATGTCGCTACTCCGGCCTGGTGAATTTGTTTGCTCGGGAAGCGGAAATGGAAGCCTCAGTAGTTCTGCAACTTCAACCTCGCTACGTTCGATTCCCCAACGACTTGAAGTATGGAACAGAAAATATCGCGCTAGCGGTGACCGCAGATAAGCCGCCAGAAACATCAAGAGTTGGCGATCATTCTGCGGCCCATGAATGCCTCGTATCGCATGATGAAATGCAACAGGAAAGTCCGCGAACGATACTTTCAAGCCCTTCGATACAAGAATGTGCGGTGCCAGAAAAATGTCAGTATCGGTATTAGACCTCTCTCGCACACGATATCGCGCTTGCGGAAGTGTCGCGCAATCTTCTTCAGAGAGTACAAGCGTGTCTGCTATCGCTCTAGCATCGACAAAGAACCGAGTTGGCAGTGATATCAGTTTTGCGTTATCGGGACTATCGGAGGGCCCTACCGGCTGGATTCCTTCGGCAATTACCCAGCGGTATTTCCTAGTGCTCCGTCGTTGCCCAACTAGTTTGGATAGGGTAGGAAGATCATACAATCGATCGAGAAGCTTCCAATCACGTGGTGTTCCCCAAAAACGCTCTTTCCAGATCGGAGATGGTCGACCAGCGCGAAGATCCCTTAGAACCTCAGCCACTCGGAACTCCGTGCGATCCTCCGGGCTAATCGATATTATTTCAGCTTTTGAGATGGACCAATTCGTCTTGGGGACTAGGTATTGAACGGCATGGATAAGATCTGCCGGAGTGGCTCTATACCGGACTACCAAAGCTGGGCCAACAGCTGCCTCGAACAAATTGAAGCGCATGTCGGCGAGATTGAGTACAACATCAATTGAAGATTTCTCCAACCACATCTTCTGGAATTCAATTGCCTTTTTCTGATGGTTGAACAGAACTCCGTGGGGTAGTACAAAACAAACCCGGCCGCTTGGACTGTGGTGCATCGCCTTCCACACAAAGGCAATTGCCAGCTGACGGTTTGCGATCGGATATGAATGCTGTTGGCACCAACTCTCCGGTGCAGTCACTGGTCCGTCGAGGCTCTTCCACGGTGGATTCCCGACGACAACATCAAAATTCCCCAATTGTGAGTCGGAGAAGAAATCGCCACATCGAATTGCCCGTGACTCTTTGTGCTGTTCAGCGCATTCGGGGAACTCTACGAGTCTGGGCAGCATCTTTCCCTTACGCTGTAGCTCTTGAATGTCCGGAGGAGAGAGCTGTTCAAGGAGTGCCAGATAAAGGCTGAAAGCGGTAATACGGCAGGCTGTTGGGTTGCTGTCGACCCCATGTAAATTCCGTCGAAGAATACCAATCAGTGCATTTGCAAGCCGATCATAGCGGGCATTCGGGTTATTCCTCTTCCACTCCTCCGCAAGACGCGAGAAGATACCTACAAGAAAAATGCCCGATCCGCACGCGGGATCGAGGAAACGCTTCTCAAGAAGTGCTCCCGCACCATCTAGAGCAATGTCCAGGGTGGCCTCAGCAAGGAATCGTGGAGTATAGAAAGCACCGCTTCGCCTTTTTTGCTCTGGGTCTTCCGCCTGAAGGAAATGCTCATAAATGGCGCTGATTGTCTCAACGGGAATCATCGAAAAGTCGTAGGGCCAAAACGCAAGTTGTCCGGTGAGGATGTCAGTGCCACGCAGAAAGGAACCTAGAACTTCGATGTGATGACGATTAATACTTCGAGCCTCTTCATCCAAGTCATCACTGAATAGATCTCCGTTAAAATCCTCGCCAAGCCGCTTGAACAAGGCGTAAAGCTGTGCCTTCGCTGCCTCTCTCGGCTTGTTGAGAATGTCGCGCAAGTGAGTGGCAGAGTTAGTGCTTGTTGACTCTAAGTATGCCGACCCAATCACATTTCGGTCGAAGAGGTAGCAGATGAACACGATCCGGCATAAAAGCGCGTCCAAAACGGTCCGCTCCAGCTTTGTCGAACTTGCGGCAGCAAGAGCTTTCCGCGTGGCCTCTAGATTCCGCAGAAGCGATCGGTCAACTCTTTGGTTTGGGTCAAACGATGACGCATGAACTCGAAAAAACTCGCCCGACGCAATCGACAGAATGAGTTGTCTAATTTTGGCATCGTCAGCAACCCGACTTAGCTGCTCGATAAGACGATTGCCGCTATCGAGCTCCTCA